>Ga0326597_10002997_pt1 | contig 24733 bp, 24 predicted proteins | sample RVTome_12_FD_203789 | JGI IMG/M metagenome (GOLD analysis project Ga0326597, IMG submission 203789) | Soil microbial communities from uranium-contaminated site in the Upper Colorado River Basin, Wyoming, United States - RVT100D185 | ecosystem: Environmental > Terrestrial > Soil > Contaminated >... | reverse complement strand
AACACGAACATCGCCACCGCCTCGGGGCCGCTCATCCCATCAGCTCCCGGGGAGGCGGCGCGGCTCGCGCTGTTTCGCGAGCAACCGCTCCGTGAAGTCCACGCTCCCCCAGCTCCGCGACTTCGCGGCGCATGTCGCGCAGCTCGGTCAACAGGAAGACTGCTTCACCCTGCATGCGTCACCTCGCCGGGGGGAGGCGCTGGGCCTCGCGTTGCTGCGCCACCAGCCGCTCCAGGAAGTCCACCCGTTCGCCGAGCTCCGCGACCTGCTCCCCCGCGTGGCGCAGCTCCTCGACTTCGCGACGCAGCTCCTTCAGCTCCTCGGCGGCCTCGTCGCGCAAGGTGGCGGCGCTGCGCCCCAGCATCTTGGCCGCCAGCGCCTTGCCGATCGGTGAGATGGACAGAAGGAACAGCGTCCCGCCACCGAACAACAGGATCACCGCGACCAGCCCGATGACATCCTCGTTCACGCCGTGCCTTCCCTCCTTGCCCGCGGTTCAACCTACCGTTTAGTCCCCTGCCTGCAACACCTTGCGCAGGAATTGGCCGGTATGACTGCCCTTGGCGCGGGCGACGGCCTCGGGCGTGCCCGCCGCGACCACCCGCCCGCCCGCGTCCCCCCCCTCGGGGCCGAGGTCGATGACCCAGTCGGCCGTCTTGACGACGTCCAGGTTGTGCTCGATGACGATGACGGTGTTGCCCTTGTCCACCAGCCGGTGCAGCACCTCGAGGAGGAGCCGCACGTCCTCGAAGTGCAGGCCGGTCGTGGGCTCGTCCAGGATGTAGAGGGTCCGCCCCGTGTCGCGCTTCGCCAGCTCGGTGGCGAGCTTGACGCGCTGCGCCTCGCCCCCCGACAGCGTCGTGGCCGATTGTCCGAGGTGGATGTACCCCAGTCCTACGTCGTTCAAGAGCTCGAGTTTCGTCCTGATACGGGGCTGGTGCTCGAAGAAGTCGAGCGCCTCGGCGACCGTGAGGTCCAGCACGTCAGCGATCGACTTTCCTTTATAGCGCACCTCGAGCGTCTCCCGATTATAGCGGCGGCCCTTGCAGACCTCGCACGGCACGTACACGTCGGGCAGGAAGTGCATCTCGACCTTTACGAGGCCGTCCCCCTGGCACGCCTCGCAGCGGCCCCCCTTCACGTTGAAGGAGAAGCGTCCCGGGCCGTAGCCGCGCAGCTTCGATTCGGGGAGGAAAGTGAACAGCTCTCGGATCGGCGTGAACAGCCCCGTGTAGGTCGCGGGGTTCGAGCGCGGCGTCCGGCCGATCGGGCTCTGGTCGATATCGATCACCTTGTCGATGTGATCGAGCCCCTCGAGGCGCTCGTGCGCTCCGGGGACGACCTTGGCCCGGTAGAAGTGCCGCGCCAGCGCCTGGTACAGAATGTCGGTCACGAGCGTGGACTTCCCCGAGCCCGACACCCCTGTCACGGCGACGAACGACCCGAGCGGAAACTCGACGGTCACGTCCTTCAGGTTGTGCTGGCGCGCCCCCACCACCCGGAGGACGCGGTCGGCGGCGGCCACGCGGCGCTGCCGCGGCAGGGGGATGCGCAGCTCGCCCCGCAGGTAGCGCGCGGTGAGCGAGTCGCGGTGGCGCAGCACGTCGGCGAGCGGCCCCGACGCGATGACTTCGCCGCCGTGCCGCCCCGCGCGCGGCCCCAGGTCGACGACGTGGTCGGCGGCGCGGATCGTTTCTTCGTCGTGCTCGACCACCAGGACGGTGTTGCCGAGGTCGCGCAGCTCCCGCAACGTGGCGAGGAGGCGGCCGTTGTCGCGCTGGTGGAGGCCGATCGACGGCTCGTCGAGAATGTAGAGCACGCCGACGAGACGGCTCCCGATCTGCGTCGCGAGGCGGATCCGCTGGGCTTCGCCCCCCGAGAGCGACGCGGCGGAGCGGTCGAGCGTCAGGTAGTCGAGACCGACGTCGGCCAGGAAGCGCAGCCGATCGACGACCTCCTTCAGGATCGGCCGGGCGATTTCGGGATCGAGACCCGTGCGCCCGTTGCCGCGCAGCGGAAGACCTGAACAGAACGCGAGCGCTTCCCGCACCGCGAGGGCCACCACGTCCCCGATGCTCTTCCCCGCCACCAGCACCGACAGGCTCTCGGGACGCAGACGCTTCCCCCCGCACACGGGGCACGCTTGCTCCACCATGTACTGCTCCAGCTGCTCGCGCACCGCGTCGGACGCGGTCTCGCGATAACGCCGCTCCACGTGGTTGAGCACACCCTTCCACCCCGACTCGTACGACCCGTGCCACCGCTCGCTGTCGTACTGGTAGGTGAACGTCTTCCCCGGGGCGCCCTCCAGCAGAACGTTGCGCACGGCCCCCGGCAGATCGCGCCACGGCGCGTTGAGATCGAACTTGAACGCCCGCGCCAGCGCCGGGAGCACCACCTTGCGCAGGTAGCCGCTGGGCTCGCCCCACGGCAGAATCACGCCCTCGAGAATCGCCAGGCTCGGGTCGCCGAGGACCAGGTCGGCGTTGACCTCACGCCGCGTGCCGAGCCCCGAGCACTCGGGGCACGCGCCGAACGGCGAGTTGAACGAAAACTGGCGCGGCTCGAGCTCGGGGAGCGACAGGCCGCACTTGGGACAGGCGTAGCGCTCCGAGAACAGCGTCGAGCGCGGACTCCCGCTCTGCCGCACGACCTCCACCACGCCGTCCGCCGCCTTCAGCGCCGTCTCGATCGAGTCGGCGAGCCGCGCACGGTCGGCGGCGCGCACCACCAGCCGGTCCACGACCACGGCGATGTCGTGGTTCTGGCGCCGGTTGAGCTTGGGGATCGCCGACAGGTCGTGCGTCTCGCCGTCCACGCGCACCCGCACGAATCCCTGTTTGGACATCGCCTCGAAGACGTCTCGGAACTCGCCCTTGCGCCCCCGCACCAGCGGGGCGAGCACTTCGATCTTGGTCCCCTCGGGGAATGCCAGCACGAGGTCGGTGATCTGGGACGCGCTCTGGCGCTCCACCGGCGTGCCGTCGTTGGGGCAGTGGGGCGTCCCCGTGCGGGCCCACAGGAGCCGCAGGTAGTCGTAGATCTCGGTGATGGTGCCGACGGTGGAGCGCGGATTCGATCCCGCGGTCTTCTGCTCGATGGAGATCGCGGGCGACAATCCCTCGATCGCGTCCACGTCCGGCTTCTCCATCAGGCCGAGGAACTGGCGGGCGTAAGCGGAGAGCGACTCGACGTAGCGGCGCTGCCCCTCGGCGTAGATGGTGTCGAACGCGAGCGACGACTTGCCCGACCCCGACAACCCCGTGATGACGGTGAGCGTGTTGCGGGGGATCTCGACACTGATGTTCTTGAGATTGTGCTCGCGCGCGCCGCGAACGATCAGGGAGTCGCCGGACATATCCCCGTAGGCTAGAGGGCGCCCCCACCTCAGGTCAACTCTCCCCAAACGCTTGCCTATCCCACGCCGTTTTCCTACGTTACGCCTCCCATGCCCACGCACGCGCTCCTCGTCCTTACGACCCTTGGCTCCGCCGCGGACGCGCGGGCGTTCGTGACCGGCCTCGTGCAGGACCGCCTGGTGGCCTGCGGGACGCTGCTGCCGGGCGCCGCGTCGGTGTACCGCTGGGAGGGGGCGATCACGGAGGAGCCGGAGGTCGTGGTGCTGCTCAAGACCGACGCGTCAAAGTGGGATGACTTGAGCGCGGCCGTCGCCGAGCGGCACCCGTACGAGGTCCCCGAGCTGCTCGCCTTCCCCGTCGAGCGCGGGATGGCCCTGTATCTCTCCTGGCTCACGAGCGAGGTGGTGGCGTGAACCGGCGGCGGGAACGGCGCTGGGGGTCATCGCACGATCGGGCGCGGGTCGCCGCCGAGCTGATCGAGGAAGCCGAATCGCTGACGGAGACCGGAGCCATCGCGTCGCCGCTCGACGTGGAGCGGGCCAAACTGCCCCCGCCGCTGCGCGTGGACCCGCGCGGCAACCGGGCGTCGCTCGACCGGGGACCAGAGTCTCCCGCGGCTCCCGACCCGCCCCCACCGCCCCCGGTCCCCGCCGAGCCTCCCGCCGCCGACGATCCGATGTATGTGACGGGGCGCGAGGCGAGCGAGCGTGGCGAGCTCGACGTGGCGGCGGCGTCCTACCGCGACCTGCTGTCGCGCGAACCGGGACACGTCAAGGCGCGCAACAACCTGGCGCTCATTCTGGACGCGCGGGGCGACCGGGACGGCGCGCTCGCCGAGCTCGATCGGGCCCTCGACATCGAGCCCGACAACGCCGCGCTGCTCGTGAACCGTGCCGCCGTGCTGGGCGCGACGGGACGCTACGCCGCCGCGCAGCGCGACCTGCTGCGCGTGATCCGCGCCGACCCCGCGAACGTCGAGGCGCTCTTCAACCTCGGGGTCGTGCTGACGCGCCGGGGCCTGTGGGCCGATTCGGTGGCGAACCTCAGGCGGGCCGTGGAGGTCGATCCCGGCCGCGCCGCCGCGTGGTATTACCTGGGCGATGCGCTGAACCACATCGACGATCTCACGGGCGCCCTGGCCGCGTTCGAGCGCGCCGTCGAGCTGCAGCCCGCGAACCCGAAGGCGTTGTATGGGATCGGCAAGGTGCTCGACCGCCTGAACCGGCCGGACGAGGCCACCGTGGCCTACCGCCGCTCGCGGGAGGTCGCGGGCAGGTGATTCGCGTGGTGGTGGACGATGTGGGGTTCCTGCCCGCCGACGCGATCGTCCGCCCCGCCACGACCCGCCTCGACCCGACCGCCGCCGCGCTGCGCCGCCTGGAAACGATGGGGGGCGCCGAATTCCACGACCGCCTCCGTCTGACCCGTGAGCTACCCGTGGGGGCGGCGGTCGTGACGGCCGCCGGGGGCGACCTGCCCGCCGAATTCGTGATTCACGCCGTGATCTCCAGCGAGACCGAGCCCGTCACCCGGGGGAGCGTTACGCGCGCCTGGCGTTCAGCGCTGCAACAGGCGCACGAATGGCAGTTCGCGCACTTGAGCGTGCCTCCGATCGGCACGGGCGCAGGTAACCTCTCGATCGAAGACGCCGCGGAGATCATGGCGACCGTGCTCCAGGTCCATCGGGAGACCGCTGCCTTCCCCGCGGACGTGTCGTTTGTCGTCGAGACGCCGGAGGATCACGAGGTGTTCGAGGCCGCGCTGCGGCGCGCCGCCGCAACGGGAGAGGCATGACCCGCCGCCACTGGGCCATCGGCCTCCTGGCCCTGTGGGGGCTGTCGCTCGGGTGGCTCGTGAAGCGCGAGTTCTTCCGCTCGACCAGCGCGCGCCTCGCCGAAGCGGCCCTCTCGGTCCCGCCCGGCGCGCTGTACTACCGGCTCGACCTGGGCGGGCAGCAGGTCGGCTTCGTTTCCGCGACGCTTGACACGCTCCCCGACTCGATCCGCGTCGAAGACGTGTTCGTCCTCGACGTCCCCGCCGTCGGCAAGCTGCACCGCACTACCGCCCGCAGCGTCGCACTGCTCTCGCGCACGCTGCGCCTGCAGCGGGTCGACGTCACGTTCGACGGCGATCTCGGCCAGTTCGCCGCGCACGGCCGGGTCCTGGGCGACTCCCTGCTCCGCGTGGCGATCGTCTCGGACGGCGACTCCCAGGTGACGCGCATCCCGCTCAACGGTCCAATCACGCTCCCCACGCTGCTGCCACTGCGCCTCGCCTTCGGCGGCGAGCTGCAGCAGGGACGGACCTACCGGGCGCGGCTGTTCGATCCCCTGCTCCTGGCGGGACGGGACGTGACGGTGCGCGTGGCAGCGGAGTCGACGCTCGTCGTGGCCGACAGCGCCGACCTGGACTCGACCACGATGGTCTGGGTGCCCGAGCATTTCGATACCGTACGCGCGTTCCGGATCGACCACGAGGCGAACGGCGTCCGGGTGAGCAGCTGGATCGACGCGCAGGGACGCGTGGTCCGCACCTCGAGTCCGGTCGGATTCGCGATGGAGCGCTCCGCGTTCGAGATCGCGTACGAGAACTTCCGGCGGCGCGACACGGCGCGGGTGGCGCGGAGCAGCGCCGCGCCGGCCCCGGGGGACATCGTCCCCGTGACGGCGCTCGCCGCCGGCGTGCGGGAGGGTCTTCCCGGGGGAGGGGGGCTCGCCCGGCTCCGGGTCCGGCTCTCGGGGGTGGACGTGACGGGGTTCGACCGGCTGGTCGGGGGGGAGAGGGGGGGGGGCGGGCGCCAGCGGCTCGTGGGCGACACGCTGGAGGTCACGCGAGAGACCGCCCTCCAGGCCCACGCTACCCCGTACCGCCTCCCGTCCCGCGACACGGCGCTCGCCCGCTGGCTCGCGCCCGAGCCCCTGATCCAGAGCCGCGACCCGCGCATCGCGGCCCAGGCGCGGCTGATCGTCGGGGGGGGACGCGACCGGAGTCCCGCCCGGGCCGCCGAGCTGCTCACGCACTGGGTGCACGACAACCTGCGCCGGGAGATCGTCGCCAGCGTGCCGAGCGCCGAGAAGGTGCTCGAGACCCGCCGCGGGGACTGCAACGCGTACGCGACGCTCTACGTGGCCCTGGCCCGCGCGGCCGGACTGCCGGCGCGCACCGTGGCGGGCCTCGTGTACCTGAACGGCCGGTTCTACTATCACGCCTGGCCCGAGGTGTACCTCGGCGACTGGGTCGCGGTGGATCCGACGTTCGATCAGTACCCCGCCGACGCCGCGCATCTGCGGTTCGCGATCGGCGGGCTCGCGCGCCAGGTCGAGCTCATTCCCCTGGTCGGGCGCCTCACACTCGAGGTCCTATGATCCGCCTGGAGAACTTGACGAAGCTCTACGGCAGCTTCGTCGCCGTGGACGACATCAGCCTGCACGTGCCGCGCGGCGTCCTGTACGGCTGCCTCGGCCCGAACGGCGCCGGCAAGACCACGACGCTGCGGATGATCGCCGGCATCCTCCGGCCGACGCAGGGCCGGGTGCTGCTGGGCGGCGACGACGTGCACACCACCCCGCTCGCCGCCAAGATGCGGCTCGGCTTCATCCCCGACCGGCCGTTCGTGTACGACAAGCTCACCGGGGCGGAGTTCCTCCGCTTCGTCTCCGGGCTGTATGGCCAGGAGGGAGAATCGGTCGAGCGCCGCATCGCGGAGCTGCTCGAGGTGTTCGAGCTGACGAGCTGGAAGGACGAGCTGATCGAGGCGTACAGCCACGGGATGCGGCAGAAGCTGATCATCTCGAGCGCGCTCATCCACCGCCCCGAGTGCATCGTCGTGGACGAGCCGATGGTGGGCCTCGACCCCAAGGCCGCCCGGCTGCTCAAGGACATCTTCCGGCAGTTCGTCGACAAGGGCGGCACGGTGCTGATGAGCACGCACACCCTCGAAGTCGCGGAGGCGATGTGCGACCACATCGCGATCATCCAGCACGGCAAGGTCGTGGCCGCCGGGACGGTGGCGGACGTGCGGCGCGAGCACCAGGCCGGGAACGCGAGCCTCGAGGAGCTGTTCCTGAAGCTCACCGGCGGCGCCCACGTGAAGGCGCTGGCGGAGGTGTTGGGCCGGTGATCCAGCCCTCGCTGTGGCACGTGCTGCAGCCCAAGTGGCGCACCGCCTTGCAGCGCATGCGCGAGGAGCGCGACCGCGGCGGACGGGGGAAGCTCGTCGTCCTCGCCGTTGTGGGCTCGCTGTTCTGGCTCGCCGTGTTCGGCGTGCTCTACCGCATCCTCAAGTACTTCCGCGGCGTGGAGGAGCTGGGCCCGCTGCTGGCCGGCAAACTGCTCGGCCTCGCGCTGCTGTCGTTCGTGTCCATCCTCGTTCTGTCGAACGTCATCACGGCGCTCTCGAGCTTCTTCCTCGCGAGGGATCTCGACCTGCTGGTCTCGGCGCCGGTGGATTGGCTGCGCCTCTATCTCGCCAAGCTCGGCGAAACGCTGCTGCACTCCTCCTGGATGGTGGCGCTGATGGCGGTGCCGATCCTCGCCGCCTACGGCGTGATCTACCGCGGCGGGCTGCTGTTCATTCCCTACGCCGTGCTCGTCATCGCGCCGCTGCTGCTGCTCCCGGCGGTCGTCGGGACGGCGGTCACCCTGATCCTCGTGAACGTCTTCCCGGCGCGCCGCACGCGCGACCTGCTCTCGATCATCGCGATCGGGGCGGCGGGGGGCGTGATCCTGCTGTTCCGCATCATCCGGCCCGAGCAGCTGGCCCGGCCCGAAGGGTTCCGCAACCTGCTCGACTTCATCACCGTGCTGCGCACGCCCACCTCGCCGTTCCTGCCGAGCGAATGGGCGACGAAGGCGATCATGGGCTACCTGCGGCACGACGTCGACCTCCTGCCGCTGGTGCTGCTGTGGACGACTGCGGCGGCGTTCGTCACGCTGGGCGCGCTGCTGCACCGGGGCCTGTTCCCGCAAGGGTTCACCAAGGCGCAGGAGGGCGCGGAGCGGTTCATCCGCGGCGGGTTCTGGCGCTGGACCGTCGGCGGGTTGCTCAAGCCGCTCCCCGTGGCCAAGCGCGAGTTCGTGCTGAAGGATATCCGGCTGTTCTTCCGCGACACGACGCAGTGGAGCCAGCTGATCCTGCTGGCGGTGCTGGTCGTGGTGTACGTGTTCAACATCCAGGCGCTCCCGCTGCATCGCGGCGAGCCGGTGGGCTTCTTCTACGTTACGCTGGTCTCGTTCCTGAATCTCGGGCTCGCCGGCTTCGTGCTCGCATCGATCGCCGCCCGCTTCGTGTTTCCGGCCGTGTCGCTGGAGGGGCGGCAGATGTGGTTGCTGCGCTCGAGCCCGCTCGATCTCCGCGCGCTGCTGTGGTCGAAGTACTGGGTCGGGACCGTTCCCCTGCTGGTCCTGGCGCTGCTCCTCACCGGCATCACCAACATGCTGCTCGAGGTCGCGCCGTTCATGATGATCGTGAGCATGGCGGCGATGTTCGCGCTGACGCTTGCGATTGCCGCGATGGCGTTGGGGTTCGGGGCGCTGTACCCGCAGTTCGAGACGGAGAACGCGGCGCAGATCCCGACGTCGTTCGGCGGACTCGTATTCATGATGGCGACCGTCGCGCTCCTCGGCGCGGTCATCTTCGTGCTGTGGCAAGCGGTGTACCAGTACGTCCGCGCGGTGTACGACGGCCGGCCGGTGGTCGTGGACGCGTGGATGATCGCGTACTTCGGGGTGGCCGCTGCGTTGTGCGCGGCGGCCACGGTCGTTCCCTTGCGTCTGGCCTTGCGGAAGATGGAGAGCTTCGAGTTCTAGTTGTGAGCCTCCTCGAGCTGTCGGCGATCACCAAGCGCTACCCCGGCGTCACCGCCCTCGACACGGTCGACCTGACGGTCGAGGCGGGCGCGGTGCACGCCGTCGTCGGCGAGAACGGGGCGGGCAAATCCACTCTCTTGAAGCTCGTGGCGGGCGCCGAGCGGCCCGACGCGGGCGAGATCCGCTGGGACGGCGCGCCGGTCACGCTCGCCTCCCCCCGGGACGCTTTGCGCCGCGGCATCACGGTGATCTACCAGGAGCTCGCCCTGGTCCCCACCCTCGGCGCCGACGCCAACATTTTCCTCGGGATGGAGCTGGCGCGGGGCGGCGCGCTCGCCGCCGACGCGATGCGCGAGGCGGCCGCCAAAGCGCTCGCCGAGTTGGGACTCTTCATCGACCCGGCGCAGCCGGTGTCGCGCCTCTCGGTGGCCCAGCGCCAGCTCGTGGAGCTGGCCCGCGCGCTGGTGCGCGACGCGCGGCTCGTGGCGCTCGATGAGCCCACCGCCACCCTCACGGCGCATGAGGTGGCGCACCTCGCCGCCCAGATCGAGTCGCTCACCGCCAAGGGGATCGCGGTGATCTTCGTGTCGCACCGGCTGGACGAGGTGCGGCGGGTCGCGAGCCGCATCACGGTGCTGCGCGACGGGCGGCGGGTGTGGACCGGCGCCACGGGTGAGGTGGACGAGGCGGCGTTGATCCGCCACATGGTCGGCCGCGACGTCGCCTACCGCCGCCACGCCGCGGGGCGGCCACCCGACCCCGCTCCGCTCGTCGCGGTGCGCGGACTCACGCGGGCGCCCGCGTTCCACGACGTGTCGTTCGCTTTGCGCTGCGGCGAGATCGTGGGCGTCGCGGGCCTCGTGGGCGCCGGGCGCACCGAGCTCGCCCGCGCGCTCGCCGGGATCGAGTCTTGGACCACGGGCGACGTGACGCTGGCCGGCGCGCCCTACCGGCCGCGCTCGCCGCGCGACGCGATCGCGCGCGGCCTCGCCTACCTCCCCGAAGACCGCCAGCGGGACGGGCTGGTACTGCGCTTCACCGTGCGCGAGAACATCACGCTGCCCGTGCTGCAGCGCTTCGCCGCCCACGGCCGGATCCGGCGCGCGGCCGAGACCCTGGCCGCGCGGGCCGCGGCGACCGCCGTGGATCTCCGCCCCTCCCCCCCGGACGTCGAGCGGCCGGTCACCCTGCTCTCCGGCGGGAATCAGCAGAAGGTCGTGATGGCCAAGTGGCTGCTCACCGACGCCCGCGTCGTCGTGTTCGACGAGCCGACGCGCGGCGTGGACGTGGGCGCCAAGGTCGAGCTGCACCGCCAGATCCGCGCCCTGGCCGACGCGGGGAAGGCCGTGCTCCTCATCTCGTCGGAGCTGCCCGAGCTGCTCGCCCTCGCCGACCGCGTGCTCGTCATGCGCGCGGGCCGCGTCGCCGGCGCGCTGGCCGGGGAGGCGCTCACTGCCGAACGGGTGATGGCGCTCGCGGTGGAAGCGCTGTGAGGCGGGATCTGGTCGCGCGCTATGGGGTGGTGATCGCCCTGCTGGCGTTGTGCGCCGGCGCGGCGCTCTTCGTCCCGGGCTTCCTGGCCCTCGGCAACCTGACGACGATCCTGCTGCACGTCTCGGTGAACGCGATCCTGGCCCTCGGGATGACATTCGTCATCGTCACGGGGGGGATCGATCTGTCGGTCGGCTCGCTCATCGGGCTCGCGGGGGTGCTCTCCGCGGCGACGCTCACCGCGGACGGCACGCTCGCGGCCGTCGGTGTCGGCGGGGCGACAGTGTTGGCGGTGCTCGTGGGCACGGGCGCCGGCGCGGCCGTCGGGGCGGCGAACGGCGCGTTGACGGCGTACGGCCGCATCGCGCCGTTCGTCGTGACGCTCGCCACGATGACGGTCGCGCGGGGCGCGGCGCGGCTCGTCACCGGCGGCGTGCCGATCGGCTTCCCGCTGACGGGCGATCCGGCGTTCGCGCAGAAAAGCGCCGCGCTCGACGCCCTGCACGCCGTCGGCGGCGGCCGGATCCCCGTCCCCGGGCTCGACCGCGGCTTCCCGATGCCGGCGCTGATCATGCTGGCCCTCGTGGCGGCCGGCGCGTTCGTGCTGACGCGCACCCGCTTTGGACGCTACGTGTACGCGATCGGCGGGAACGAAGAGGCGGCGCGCCTCTCGGGCGTGCCGGTGCAGCGCATCAAGCTCGGCGCGTACGCCATCTCCGGCGGATGCGCCGGGCTCGCCGCGATCCTGCTGGTCGGCCAGCTGCGCTCGGCCGGGCCCGATGCCGGGCTGCTGTACGAGCTGAACGCGATCGCCGCCGCCGTAATCGGGGGCGCGTCGCTGCTCGGCGGCGTGGGAACGGCGTGGGGCGCGCTCGTCGGCGCCCTCCTGATCGGCGTGCTCAACAACGGCCTCGACCTGCTGGGCGTGCAGTCGTTCTGGCAGGAGATCGCCAAAGGGGCCATCATCTTGTTGGCTGTCACCTTCGACGTCTGGACCAAACGGGGCCATCACCATGCGTAAGCCATTCGTGTTGCTGCTCGCCGCCGCGACGCTCGTCGCGGGAGGGGGAGGGGGGGGCGCTTGTAGCCAGCGCCGCGCCGGCGGGCGCCCGCTCGTCGGCGTCACCCTGCTCACCGAAGCCCACGTGTTCTACCAGGACCTGAAGCGCGGCATGCAGCAGGCGGCCGACAGCCTGGGGATCGACCTGCAGGTCGTGGCGGGCGAGTGGGATCTCGCGCGCCAGACGGCGCAGGTGGACAATTTCATCAATCAGCGGGTCGATGCCATCGTGATCGCGCCCGTCAACTCGAACGGCATCGTGAGCGCCATCGAGGAAGCGAATCGCGCCAAGATTCCGGTGTTCACCGCCGACATCGCGAGCGACGGGGGCGTGGTCGTGGCCCACGTGGCGAGCGACAACCGCCAGGGGGGGAGGATCCTCGGTGCCTACGTCGCGCGGCGGCTCGGCGGCGGCGGCAACGTCGTGATTCTGGACCAGCCGACGGTGACCAGCGTCCGCGACCGGGTGGCCGGGTTCCGCGAGGCGCTCGCCGCCTACCCAAACATCCGGGTGCTGGCGTCGCCCGCGGTCGAGCGTGGCATCCGCGACGTGGCGAAGCAGAAGATGGACAATCTGTTGGCCACGGGCCAGAAGATCGACGCGGTGTTCGGCACGAACGACGACTGCGCGCTGGGGGCGCTCGCGGCGATCCAGGCGGCCGGCCGCACGGGCATGATCGTCGTGGGGTACGACGCGACGCCCGAGGCCCGGACCGCCATCAGTCAGGGCACGGCGTTGGTGGCCGACGCGGTGCAGGACCCCGTCACCATCGGCCGGCGCACGATCGAGGCCGTGGCCGCCCGGCTGCGGGGCGAGGCTGTGCCCGCGAGCGTGCCGGTGCCGGTGGGGCTGGTGGAGCGAGACTCGCTGGCGCGCTAGGCGGCGACGCGCGACCCGCAGCTGTTGCAGTAGCGCGCATTGGTTTCGAGCGCGCTGCCGCAGCGGGCGCAGTAACCCGGCGCCGTTCCGAGACGGCGCCCGCAGGCCGAGCAGAACGCGGCGTCCGCTTCCGGCCGCGGGCCATCTACCGGACAATGTGCGCGGTGCGCAGTGGGCGGTGCGCGGGTCAGCGGCTCCTGCGCACCGCCCACCGCGGACCGCGCAGCTTCGCCTCGCAGCGCCGCCAGCGCCATCCCCGTGTACTGCGCCTTCAATCCATCGTAGTCCGCGTCCGAGAGCTTCCCCGTCGCCTGGTCGAACTCGATCTCCTTGAGCGCACGCAGCGCGACCGCCTGGGCGCTCAAGTCGTCGTTGGGATCGTCGCCCTCGTCGCTCGAGGCGGAGAGCGGGGCGGGTGCGGAGGGCCGGAGGATGGGACGCAGGACGTAGTACGATGCGCCCGCGGCGAACAGGATTCCGAGGATCAGCTCCAGCATCGGGGGGTCAGCCGGAGAGCCGCTCGAGCTCGCGGCGCAGCCGCTCGAGCTCGGCGGGTGAGGCGTCGCGAGCCGCAGCCGCCGGCGGCGGCGCAGCTGCCGCCTCGCCGGCCGCGGCGCGGGTCCAGCGCCGCAGCGTGCGGACGAGGAATACGCCGGCCACGAGCACCGCGAGCGAGGGGACGAAGTAGCCGGCGAGGTTGAAGCCGCGTTTGGGCGGCGCCATCAGCGCCTGCTGCCCGTACTGCGCCACAAAGGCGTCGATGATCTCCTGGGCCGTCTTCCCATCGGCGGCGAGGGCGAGCACCTGCTTGTGGAGCTCGGGGCTGTAGGTGCAGGTGAAGTCGGTGGTGCGGCACGTATAGATGTCGAGCCCGCAGCCGCACGTGCACTTGAGCTGTTTCTCGATCGCCTGGATGGCGGCGTCGGTGTCGCCCGCGGTGGTCGGAGCCATCGGCCGGCCCGCGCGCGACGGGTCCCACACTTTGCCGGAGGGGCCCGAGCCCGCAAGACTGTCTTGGACGGCCGCGCCCAGCGACCCGGCCAGCACCGCGAGGAAGCCCCGGCGGCTCACGCTCATCGCTGCGCCTCCAGCTTCACGGCGTAGCCCGCCTGGGTGCGCCGCACCGCCGGCGGGCCGCCGCCCGGCCACAGCACGATGAGGCCGCCGACCACCAGCACGTACCCGCCGAACCACACCCACCAGACGAGCGGGTTGATCGTGAACCGGTACACCGCCTGCTCCGTCCCGTTCACCAAGCCGCCCAGCACGACGTAGACATCCTCGCGCAGGCCGCTCTGGATGCCGACCTCGGTCGAGGGCTCGAAGGTCGGGCGGCCGAGGCCGTCCACGTGCTGGCGCTTTTCGGTCTTCAGGCGGCCGGCGGGCTTGCCGTCGCGGCGGATCTCGACGAGCGCGGCGGTGACGTGCCGGTTCAGGGCGTCGTACTGGGAGATGCCCAGATGCGTGAAGGTGTACAGGTGGCCGTAGGGGCTCCGCAGCGTCGCGGATTCGCCGGGCCGCAGCGTCGCCTGGGTCTCGGTCTTGAAGGCCATCCCCGCGAACGCGACGAAGAGGAGGACTATGCCGATGTGGACGATGTAGCCGCCGTAACGCCGCCGGTTGCGCGCGAGCAGCCGGACCGCCGCGAGCGCCAGCGGCTCTGCGTACTGGCGGTGCCGCGCGCGCGCCCCGCGGGCGAATTCCTGGATCACCGTCGCCGTGACGAAGCCCCCCAGGCCGATCGCCATGAGCGCGCCCACGTCGCGCATCCCGGCGACGAGCAGGATCAGCAGCACGAAGACCCCCGTCGCCACCGGGACGGCGAACTGGCGGCGCAGGTTCGGCAGCGAGGCGCGGCGCCAGGCGATCAGCGGACCGATCCCCGTGAGCGCGAGGAGCGCGAGGCCGAGCGGGATGTTCACCTGGTTGAAGAACGGCGGCCCCACCGTGACCTTGGTCCCTTGCACCAACTCGGAGAGAATCGGGAACAGTGTGCCCCACAGCACCGAGAACGCGATCCCGATGAAGAGCAGGTTGTTGAAGAGGAAGCTCGCCTCGCGGCTCACCATCGACTCGAGCTTCGCTTCCGCCTCGAGCAGCGGCAGCCGGGTCGCGTAGAGCGTGAAGCTTCCCACCGCCGCGACGACCAGGAACACGAGGAAGAAGTACCCGACCCCGGACTGCGTGAACGAGTGCACGCTCGAGATCACGCCCGAGCGCGTGATGAACGTGCCGAAGATCGACAACAGCCACGCCCCGATGATCAGCGCGAGGTTCCACTTCTTCAGCATCCCGCGCTTCTCCTGAACCATCACCGAGTGGAGGAACGCCGTCATCACGAGCCAGGGCAGCAGCGCGGCGTTCTCCACCGGGTCCCACGCCCAGTAGCCGCCCCACCCGAGCTCGACGTAGGCCCACCACATCCCGAGGAGGAGGCCGACGGCGAGGAACAGCCACGACACGAGCGTCCACTTGCGGGTCGCCACGAGCCAGTCGACGTCGAGCTTCTTCGACAGGAGCGCCGCGATCGCGAACGCGAATGGGATCGTGATCGAGATGTAGCCGAGGTAGAGCATGGGGGGGTGGAAGACCATCCCCGGGTTCTGCAGCTGCGGGTTCAAGCCCCGCCCGTCCACCGGCGTGAACGCGAGCCGCTCGAATGGATTCGCCGCGAACAGCATCACCATCACGAAGAACGTCGCGACGACGCACGTCACCCCGGCGACGAACGGCAGGTAGGCGCGGTGGCGCCCGCTGGTGAGCAGCTGCGCGAGCGCGGCGAACAGGCTGAGCACCGTGGCCCAGAAGAGCAGGCTGCCCTTCTGTCCCGCATACAACGCCGACCAAAGGTAGAACGTGGGGAGGTTGCGGCTGGTGTACGCGGCGACGTACTCGACGTTGAAGTCGTGCCGGAAGATCGCCACCTCGAGACAGATCGTCGCGAGGACGAGGGCGCCGAACATCGCGAACACCGCGTGCCGCGCGCTCTGCTGCAGATCGGTCCGGCCTTGCAGGCCGCCGACAAAACCCGTGACCGCCCCCCATAGGCCCACCAGAAAGGCGAGCCACAGGGCGAGGTGGCCGAGCAGCGTCATCTACGCTTTGGGAACCGCTTCGTAGCGCGACCCGCACTTGGCGAGCACGTCGGTCGCGTGGAACACGCCGTCTTTCTGGAGCCGGCCTTCGACCACGACCTCCACCGAGTCGGTGAACGTGTCGGGCGGCAGGCCGCGGAAGACGACGGGATAGCTGACGGTGCCGTCGGTGATGTGGAACCGCAACGTCTGGGTGGCGGTCTCCTTCACGACCGTGCCCGGGACAACCCGCGCCCCGACCTTCATGCCGAGGTCGTAGAAGGACGGATCGGCCGAGACTCTCTGGGCGAGCTCGCTCGGCGTGAGGAAGTACTGGCCGGTCTCCTTGATCCCCGAGGCCATGAGGTAGCCCACGGATCCGACGATCAGGACCGCGCCCATCGCGAACTTCGTGCCTGCGTTCATGCTTTATTATACCACCTTTCCCCTGGCATGCTCCAGCGCCCAGCGCACGGCGTCGGCCGGGCTCGCCACCCGAGGAATATCCACCGCGGACTTGAAGGCATCGTGAAGTCCGACCACCGGTTTCCCGATACGCTGGGCCAGCGCCAGCTCTGATAGGGTCCCCGCCCCGCCGCCGATCGCGATCAGCGCCTGCGCCACCTGGACGAGCAGGGCGTTGCGCATCTCGCCCATCCGGGTGGCGAGCGGGATATCGATGTGCGCGTTCGCGGCGGCCGGGTCCGCGCCGGGGAGGATGCCGACCGTCGTGCCCCCCGCGCCCTTGGCGCCCTTCGCGACGGCCTCCATGACCCCGCCCAGCCCCCCGCACACCACGATCGCCCCCTGCTCGGCGAGCAGGCGGCCGACCATCGCGGCCACGACGGCCTCTTCGTGCGTGCAGGTGCCGCCGCCGATCACCGAGATGATGGGCCTCATCGCGTCTTGCGCGCCCCGGCCGCCGCCCAGTAGAGGGCCGTATCCACGGCGCGGCGCCATTCGCCCTCACGGGCGCGTACGGCGCGGGCCTCGTCCCCGGGGACGAAGCGCGTGAAGGCGCGGCCGGCGAGGAACTCCTCCCCGCTCTTCCACACGCCGGCGCCGAGCCCCGCGAGACCCGCGGCCCCGAGCGCCGTGGTCTCGACGAGATCGGGCCGGGCGACGGGCACGCCGAGCAGGTCGGCCTGAAACTGCATCAGCCAGTCGTTGGCGGCGGCGCCGCCGTCGACCTGCAGGGCCGCGAGGCGGAGCTTCGCGTCGGCGAGCATCGCGTCCAATACGTCCTTGGTGCTGAACGCCATCGCCTCGAGCGCGGCGCGGGCGAGGTGCGCCCGCCGCGTGCCGCGGCTGAGCCCGACGATCGTGCCGCGCGCATTCGGCTCCCAGTGCGGCGCCCCCAGCCCGACGAACGCCGGTACGAAGTACACGCCTCCCGTGTCGGGGACGTCGCCAGCCAGGTGCTCCGACTCGCCGGCGTGGGCGATGATCTTGAGACCGTCGCGCAGCCACTGGATCGCGGCGCCGGCGATGAAGACGCTCCCCTCGAGCGCGAACACCGGTTCGCCGCGCGGGCCGCAGGCGAGCGTGGTGAGCAGCCCCCGTTTCGAGGGGACGCGCCGCGCGCCGGTGTTGAGCAGGAGGAACGCGCCGGTTCCGTACGTGTTCTTCGCCTGCCCGGCCTCCCAGCACCCCTGCCCGAACAGCGCCGCCTGCTGGTCGCCCGCGATGCCGGCGATCGGCATCTCGCTGCCGAAGTGCTCCGCCTCACACACCCCGAAGACGCCGCTCGAGCTCCGCACCTCGGGGAGCGCCCCCCGCGGCACGCCGAAGAGCGCGAGCAGATCGTCGTCCCAGACGCGGCGCCCGATGTCGTACAGCATCGTCCGCGACGCGTTGGTGTGATCGGTGGCGAAGACCTTGCCGTTGGTCAGCCGAAACAGCAGCCAGGCGTCCACCGTGCCGAACACGACCTCCCCCGCCTCGGCGCGGCGCCGCAGCCCGGGCACGTGCGCGAGCAACCACTCGATCTTGGTGGCGGAGAAATAGGGGTCGAGCCGCAGCCCGGTCCGCTCGCGCACCAGCGCCGCGTTGCGCTGCTTGGCGAGCTGCGCGCAGCGCGCCGCCGTGCGGCGGTCCTGCCAGACGATCGCGCGGTGCAGCGGCCGGCCGGTGTCGCGCTCCCACACGCACACCGTCTCGCGCTGGTTCGTGATCCCGAGGGCCGCGGGCACGACGCCCGCCTGCCGGATCGCCTCGCGCGCAGCCTCGACGGTGACCCGCAGGAGCTCCTCGCTGTCGTGCTCCACCTCGCCCGGCGCCGGGAAGTGTTGCGTGAACTCGCGATAGCCGCGGCCGAGCAGCCGCCCGTCGGCTCCGACGACGAGCGCGGTCGAGCCGGTCGTGCCCTGATCGACCGCGAGGACGGCGGTCATGCGGGGTCCGCCCTGAAGGGAGGCTGCAGCAGCCCCCGGTCGGTCAGATAGGCGGTGACGTAGCGCGCCGGGGTCACGTCGAACGCGAGATTGAGCGCTGCGACGCCCGGGGGCGCGATCGGTCGCCCCGCCAGCATCGTCACTTCATCGGCGGGGCGCTGCTCGATGGGGATCAAGTCGCCGTCGGCGAGGGCCGGATCCACGCTGGACCAGGGGCCCGCGGCGTAGAACGGCACCCCATGATGGCGGGCCAGCACGGCGAGGCCGTAGGTCCCGATCTTGTTCGCGAAGTCGCCGTTGGCGCAAATCCGGTCGACGCCCACGAGCACCACGTCGACCTTGGCCTGGCGCATCAGCGCCGCCGCCGCGGCGTCGGGGATGAGGGTGCACGGGATGCCGGCATGCGTCAGCTCCCACGCAGTGAGCCGCGCCCCCTGCAACACCGGCCGCGTTTCGTCCACGTACACGTGCACCTTCCGGCCCTGGGCGTGGGCCAGATAAATGGGCGCGAGCGCCGTGCCGATGCCGCCGGTCGCGAGCGCCCCGGCGTTGCAATGGGTCAGGACATTGGCGCCGTCGGGGACGAGCGGCAGCCCGTGCTCGCCGATGCGCCTGCACATCGCGCGGTCCTCCTCCCAAATCGCGGTTGCCTCGGCGTGGAGCCGTTCCCAGAGCCCCGTGCCGTCGCCGGGCGTGGCGGTCGCGACGCGCGCCATCCGCTCGAGCGCCCAGCGCAGGTTCACCGCCGTCGGGCGGGCCGCGCCGAGCAGCTCGACCAGGCGCGCCAGACGCGCCAGAAAGGCGTCCCGCGCCGCCCCCCGCAGCTCCCGCGTGCCAGCCACGAGCCCCATCGCGGCAGCGATGCCGATCAACGGCGCGCCGCGGACCTGGAGGTGGCGGATCGCGTCGGCCACCGCCTCCGCGCTCTCCAAATCACGCTCGATCTGCGCCTCCGGCAACGCGCGCTGGTCGAGCACGCGCACCGCCCCCGACGCCGTCCACGAGATGGCTTGTACGCTCACGCCGCCGAACGTAGCATTGAGCCTCATGACCTACCAGACCCTGTTGTTCGAGATCCGGGACCGCATCGCCTTCGTCACCATCAACCGGCCCGACAAGCTCAACGCGTTGAACGATCAGGTGATGGCCGACTTGGGCCAGGCCGCGGAGCGCATCGCGACCGAAGACGCGATCGGGGGCGCGATCCTCACGGGCGCCGGCTCCAAGGCGTTCGTCGCGGGGGCGGATATCGCCGACCTCGCCAAACAAGGCCCGTTCGACGGCAAGGCCCGGGCGCAGCGCGGCCAGGCCGTGCTGCGGCGCCTCGAGACCTGCGGCAAACCCGTGCTCGCCGCCGTCAACGGCTTCGCGCTGGGCGGCGGTTGCGAGCTGGCGATGGCGTGCCACATCCGCATCGCGAGCGAGCACGCCAAGTTCGGCCAGCCGGAGGTCAAGCTGGGTATCGCGCCCGGCTACGGGGGCACTCAGCGGCTGCCCCGCCTCGTCGGCAAGGGGGTCGCGCTGCAGTTGATCCTGACGGGGGAAATGATCGACGCGCAGGAGGCCTATCGCATCGGGCTGGTCAACAAGGTCGTCCCCGCCGCCGAGCTGCTCGCCGCATCCGAGCAGATGTTGCGGGGTATCCTGACGATGGGCCCCCTCGCAGTCCGGCTCGCGCTCGAGGCCGTGGACCAGGGGCTCGAGATGACCCTCGATGAGGGCCTCCTGCTCGAGGCGAACCACTTCGGTTTGCTCGCCGCCACACAGGACATGAAAGAAGGACTGACCGCATTTCTCGAAAAGCGATCCGCCAGGTTTCAGGGGCGCTGATCCTGCTCCTCACGGCGTGCCTCGAGGAGCGGCCGCGCCCGGGTCCTCCGCAGTTGACGTTCACCCTCGACCGCACGACGGTCCGCTCGCAAACCCCTCCCGACACGCTCGCGGGCACGGTGCGCGCCGAGGATGCCGACGGCCTCGACTCGGTGTGGGTCAGCGTCGACTCCGCCGTGGCCGGCGAGGACGGGGGCTTCGACCAGGTGTTCAGCTCCCGGTTCCGGTTCCTGATCGGCGCCGGCAAGAGCCAGGGCACCCAGATCCCGATCCAGTTCCGAGCGCGCGACATCGCCGGATTTCAGGTCGTGCAGGACACGTACGTGGTGGTCGTGCCGTAGCCCCATAGACTTAGTAAGTGTTGACAGGACAATGACTTCGGGGTATCTTAAAGGCCTCCCATGAGCGATCGACCCAAGCGCGGCCGCCCCGTCGCGGTCAGCGAGGCGCTGAACGGCTATTTGTCGCGCGCCGGGCTGGCGCAGCGGGTGGCGCAGGCGCAGGTGATCCCCGATTGGCCGGGGCTGGTGGGGCCGCAGATCGCGGCGGTGGCGGCGCCGGAGAGCGTGACGCCCGACGGCGTCCTCTTCGTGCGCGTCACCACGAGCGCTTGGATGAACGAGCTGCAGTTGATGTCACCCGAGATCATGGCCCGCCTGAACGCGGGCCGCGGCTCGGGCCGGATCACGACGATACGCTGGCTTCTCACACGTTAGGAACGCATGGCCAAGAAGAAACCGGCGCCCGCCCCCAAGGATAAGGGAAACGGCGGCTACCAGGCCGACTCGATCCAGGTGCTCAAGGGCCTCGAGGCGGTGCGGCGGCGGCCCGCGATGTACATCGGGTCGATCTCCGCCCGCGGCCTGCACCACCTCGTGTACGAGGTCGTTGACAACTCGGTCGACGAGGCGCTCGCGGGCTACTGCACCGAGATCGCCGTCACGATCCACGCCGACAACGCGGTGACCGTGGTGGACAACGGGCGCGGCATTCCGATCGACATCCACAAGACGGAGAAGAAGCCGGGGGTGGAGGTCGCGCTCACGGTGCTCCACGCGGGCGGCAAGTTCGACAAGAGCAGCTACAAGGTGTCGGGCGGCCTCCATGGCGTCGGCGTGTCGGTGGTAAACGCGCTGTCGGAGAAGCTCGAGGTGTGGGTCGACCGCGACGGCAAGCGCCACCACATGGCGTTCGAGCGCGGCGAGACCAAGAAGAAGCTCGAGGTCGTGGGCAAGGCGAAGGCGACGGGCACGACGGTGTGGTTCAAGCCCGACACGGAGATCTTCACCGAGACGCGATTCGACTATGCCACGATCGCGAACCGGCTGCGCGAGCTCGCCTTCCTGAACAAGGGCCTGACGATCACCCTCAAGGACGAGCGTAAGGGCCAGGCCAAAGAGGAGACGTTCTTCTACAAGGGCGGGCTGGCGGAGTTCGTGAAGTGGGTGGTCGGCAACCGGCGGCCGCTGCATCCGAAGCCGATCACCTTCGAGGCGACGCGTGAGGGCGTGGAGGTCGAGGGCGCCGTCCAGTACGACGACCAGTACAGCGAGAACACGTTCACCTTCGTGAACAACATCAATACGCACGAGGGCGGGACGCACCTCACCGGGTTCAAGTCGGCGCTGACGCGCACCATCAACGAGTGGGCGAAGAAGGACGGCCTCCTCAAGAAGGAGGAGTTCACCCTGTCGGGCGACGACGTGCGCGAGGGATTGAACTGCGTGCTGCACGCCAAGGTGAAGAACCCGCAGTTCGAGGGGCAGACCAAGACCAAGCTCGGCAACTCGGAGGTCGAGGGAATCGTGAAGAGCGTCGTGAACGAGGCGCTCGGCGATTTCTTCGACAAGACGCCGAGCGTGGCGCGCGCCATCATCGCGAAGGCCGTGAGCGCCGCGCGGGCGCGCGAGGCGGCTCGCAAGGCGCGCGAGCTGGTGCGCAAGAAGAGCGGGCTCGACGCCGGCATCCTCCCCGGCAAGCTGGCCGACTGCTCGCTGACCGACCCCAAGCTGTGCGAGGTCTATCTCGTCGAGGGCGATTCGGCGGGCGGCTCGGCCAAGCAGGGGCGCGACCGCAGCTACCAGGCGATCCTGCCGCTGCGCGGCAAGATCCTCAACGTGCAGAAGGCGCGCATCGACAAGATCCTCTCGAACGAGGAGATCCGGACGATCATCACCGCCATCGGGACCGGCGTGGGAGAGGATTTCAAGGTCGAAGAGGCGCGCTACCACAAGATCATCATCATGACCGACGCCGACGTGGACGGCGCCCACATCCGCACACTGCTGCTCACCTTCTTCTACAAGGAGATGAAGCAGCTGATCGACGCGGGCTACATCTACATCGCCCAGCCGCCGCTGTTCCGCGTCGCGAAGGGCAAGGAAGAGTTCTACGCCTACGACGAAAAAGAGCGCGACGCCTACGTGAAGCGCCTCTCCAACGGCGGCGAGGCAGGCGCAGCGAGCGGGCGGAGCGGCGTCGGGGTCCAGCGCTACAAGGGGCTCGGGGAAATGAACCCCGACCAGCTGCGCGACACGACGATGGATCCCGCCAAACGCACCCTGCTCAAGGTCACGATGGAGGATGCGATCGAGGCCTCGCACCTGTTCGAGACGCTGATGGGGGACGAGGTGGAGCCGCGCCGCAAGTTCATCGAGGAAAACGCGAAGTTCGTGCGCAACTTGGACGTCTGATGGCGGGGGTCATCGCGGGGCTCATCGCGCTGCTCGCGCTCCTGGCCTGGTTCTTCTGGCCGTCGGATGCGGCCGCAGGCCGGCGAAACCCGGCGCCACGCGACGGGGTCGACCAAACAGAGCTCGAGGAGGCCGAGCGCGAGGTGCAGGAGGCGCCCGACGAGGACCGTGTGCGCGATTGGGGGCCGGGAGTCCAGAAACCCCCGCTCGGCTAGCGGAGCTCCTCGACGCCCGCCCGGGTCACCCGGTGCGACACGAGCGGTAGCGGCTTCTCGGTCAACTTGTCTCCGATCACGATCGCCGCGGCGAGCGCCGCGAAACCGGTGCCGACCCCGTCGGCATCCTTCGCGAAGACCGACGCGATCGGTTCTCCCTCGAGCACCTTGTCCCCGGGCTTCACCGTGATGACGAACCCGACCGTGGGATCGATCGGATCGTCCACGGTGCGGCGGCCGCCCCCGAGCGCGATGATCGCCCGGCCGATGGTGCGGGGCTCGACCCGCTGCACGACACCGGTGCGCGGCGCGACGTAGACCTCCACCGCCAGCGCCTGCGGCAGCACGGCCGGATCTTCGACACATTTGGGATTCCCGCCCTGCGCCTCGATGATCTGCTCGAACTTCTCCGCCGCGAGCCCCGAGTCGATGGCGGTCTCGAGCTTCTTGCGCGCCTTCTTCGTGTTGGTCTCGATGCCCGCCGCCAGCAGCATCTCGACGCCCAGCGCGTACGTGACCTCCAGCAGGTCGGCCGGCCCCTCACTCCGCAGGGCGAGGATCGCTTCCTCGGTCTCCAGCACGTTGCCGCAGGCCCGGCCCAGCGGGCGATCCATCGCGGTGAGCAGGGCGACGGTGGGGCAGCCGCGGTCTTCGCCCAGCGCGATCATCGTGCGCGCCAGTTCGAGGCCTTGCTCGAGCTTCGGGAGGAACGCGCCGCTGCCCCGCTTCACGTCGAGCACGAGACCATTGAGCCCCTCGGCGAGCTTCTTCGACATGATGCTCGCCGCGATGAGCGGGATCGACTCGACCGTGGCAGTCACGTCGCGCAGGGCGTACAGGCTCCGGTCGGCGGGGGCGATCTCGGCGGTCTGGCCGATCAGCACGCACCCGAGCTTCTGCACCTGCGCCTTCGCTTCGGCGAGCGAGAGGTTCGTGCGGAACCCGGGAATCGCCTCGAGCTTGTCGAGGGTGCCGCCAGTGTGGCCCAGCCCCCGGCCCGACATCATCGGCACGGCGACACCGCACGCGGCGACCAGCGGCCCGAGCACGAGCGACACCTTGTCCCCGACGCCACCCGTCGAATGCTTGTCGATGCGCGGGGTGGCCCAGCCCTCGAAGCTGAGCCGCTGGCCGGAGGCGAGCATCGCGTCGGTGAGGGCGGCGAGCTCGGTCCGCTCGAGGCCCCGCAGGTAGGAGGCCATGAGCAGGGCCGCCATCTGGTAGTCCGGAATGCGGCCGGCGGTGTATTCAGCGACGATGGCGGACCACTCTTCCGGCGTGAGTGTCCCGCCGTCGCGCTTGCGCTCGATCAGGGGTACAACGATCATTCAGCCCCCACCTCCAACCGGGAGTTGTCCATGCGTCTCCTCGCCCCGCTCATGGCGCTCGCGCTGGCGGCCGCCCCCCCCCCCATCGCCGCCCAAGGCCCAGCCGAGCACATCGCGCTGGGCGACAGCGCCACCGCCGCGCTCCAACCGGACGTCGCGCTGCGGCACTTCCAGGCGGCCCTGGACCTCGACTCGACGAGCTACGAGGCCAACTGGAAAGCCGCGCGGGCGATCGCGGACGTCGCCAAGCAGATCGAAGGCAATGCCGACTCGCTCAAGAAGCGCCGGGACAGCCTCTATACCGCGGGCCGGAGCTACGCCGAGCGGGCGGTCCGCGCCGACTCGCTCGGAGCGGACGGCCACTACGCGCTCGCCATGGTGCTCGGCCGGCTGTCGCGCACCAAGGGCAGCAAGGAACGGGTGCGCTACGCCAAGCTCATCTTCGACGAGGCCAGCCGCGCCGTCGCGCTGAACCCGAACCACGACGGCGCCCACCACGTGCTCGGCGCCTGGAACGCGGAAGTGAAGCGGCTCTCGGGGATTCAGCGCTTCTTCGCCAAGGCACTGTTCGGCGGCGGCTTCATGAGCGCGGCGAACTGGAA
>Ga0326597_10002996_pt1 | contig 24733 bp, 19 predicted proteins | sample RVTome_12_FD_203789 | JGI IMG/M metagenome (GOLD analysis project Ga0326597, IMG submission 203789) | Soil microbial communities from uranium-contaminated site in the Upper Colorado River Basin, Wyoming, United States - RVT100D185 | ecosystem: Environmental > Terrestrial > Soil > Contaminated >... | reverse complement strand
CATGTCGCGAAGCCGGGTCACGGCGCCCGCAGCCGTGTTCGTATGCAGCGTCGATAACACGAGATGACCCGTAAGGCTCGCCTGGACCGCGATCTCGGCAGTCTCGAGGTCCCTGATCTCGCCGACCATCACGACGTCCGGGTCTTGGCGCAGGATCGCGCGCAAGCCCCGCGCAAAAGTCATATCGACTTTGGTGTTGACCTGCGTTTGCCCGATCCCGTCCAGATGGTATTCCACTGGATCCTCGACAGTGAGAATGTTGCGCGTGAGGTCGTTGATGCGCTCGAGGGCCGCGTACAGCGTCGTCGTCTTGCCCGAGCCGGTCGGGCCCGTCACGAGCAGAATGCCGTGCGGTTTATGAATGAGCTCATCCATCATCTGCTGATCTTGATCGGACATTCCCAGACCCGCGAGATCGAGTCGCCCGGCTTGCTTGTCCAAGAGCCGCAGTACAACGCGCTCGCCGTGGCCGGACGGAATGGTCGACACGCGCACATCGACGGCGCGTCCGGCAATGCGCAGAGAAATTCGACCGTCTTGCGGCAGTCGTTTTTCGGCAATATCGAGCTTGGCCATAACCTTGATGCGCGAGACGATCAGCGGCGCGAGCGCGCGGCGTGACTGCAGTACCTCCTGAAGAATCCCGTCGACGCGGAACCGCACGGCGAGACGGTTCTCGTAGGGCTCGATATGGATGTCCGAGGCATGTTTCTTGACGGCTTCGGTCAACACCGCATTGATGAGGCGAATAATCGGTGCTTGGTCGTCGCTCTCGAGCAGATCGGAAGGTTCGGGCAGTGCCTGGGCGACTTCGAGCAGGTCGGTTTCGTCGTCGAGCCCTTCCATGACGGTCATGGCCGCACCGCTCTCATAGGAAAGCTGGAGGCGTGCATCGAAGGTTGCAGGATCTACGACCGAGAATTTGACCGGGCAGCGCGCGAAGCGGCGCACCTCAGCGAGGCTCGCCGGGGAGGCTCCCTTGCGGTAGATCGCCTCGATATGGTCGTCGCGTTGACCCTGTATCAGAACGCCATGGCGCTTGGCGAATGGGAATGATAGGCGTTTCGCCTCCGCCGGCATTGTCTCGGCCTTAGCGGCCATCGGCTCCCTCATTGTCGGGCGCCGCTTGCGGCTGTGGTGGCACTTCGGTCAGCCCCGGCAGTAGCGGCCGTTCGGCATCGCGCATGAGCCGCACAGGCTCCTGCGCCTGTTGCCTTTGCAGATCGCGGATATAGTTGTATTTCGTGTTCGTCTCGAAGCTCGCCTGAATGCTGTCGCGCAGGATCGTGGGGCGAATGAAAACCATCAGGTTGGTTTTGCGTTTCTCGGTCGAGCGGGCACGGAACAGCCAGCCGAGACCGGGAATGCGGCCTAGCACTGGGACACGCTGTTCGCTCTCCGTGAGTTGGTCGTCGATGAGGCCCCCAAGCACGAGGATTTGACCGTCTTCGACAAAGACGGACGTCGTAATATTGCGTTTGTTCGTAACCAGATCGACGGCGCCCGAGGCGCCGGCACTGATGCTCGAGCTTTCCTGTTCGATGATCAGCTTGACGCCGCTGCCTTCGTTGATCTGCGGCGTGATGGCGAGCCGCGTGCCGATATCCTGGCGTTGAATCGTTTGGAACGGGTTGACGGCGCCTTGATTCGCGCCCGTGCTCGTAAATTGGCCCGTCAGAAACGGCACCTCTTGGCCGACATTGATCTCTGCCTCGGCGTTATCAAGAGTAACAATCGATGGGGTTGCGATGACATTCGTCGTCGCATCCCCGTGTAAGGCTGTCAGCAGCGCGGCCCAACTCGTACCCGAGTTGCTGATCTGACCGATGGCGAAAGTGATGCCGTCCGGTAGCAGCGACGGGTCGGCGGAGCCGCTCGCGCTCGCAGTTGCGAGTTGTGCGATTCCAGGCGTTGTCGAGCCGAAATTCGTCAGACTAACCCCGTCGTTCGATTGTGCGCCCTCGAGCGCCCAGGTGATGCCGAGTTGTCCGGCGCGGTCTTCGCTGACCTCGACGATGATCGCATCGACTTTGACCTGTGCGCGACGGATGTCGAGCTTATCGATCACGGCCGTCATGTCCTGAAGGACTGCGGCGGGCGCGTTGATGACCAAGGAGTTGGTGCCTTGGTCTGCCCATATACTGACGCCCTGCGTCGGTGTCGCGCCTTCCGCGCCGGCCGCGCCGAACTGGGTTTGCAGGCTCGTTGCAAGTTCCTCGGCATCGGCATAGTTAAGGTAGCGCACGCGGGTGTCGCCGCCGTTCTCATTCGGCGTGTCCAAGTGTGCGACCAGGGCCCGGTAGCGGAGCCGGCTTTGCAGCGAGCCGCTTACGAGAACGCTATTGGTTCGGTCGTCCGCGGCGATCTGCGCTGCCGGTGCCCCGCCTGCTGCTGCCGTCGCCTGGTTGAGCGCCGTGAGCATACGAACGACCTCATTGGCCGATGCGTTTTCGAGGCGAATGACCTCGATCTCCTCATCGCCGGCTTGATCCATGCGCGCGATTATCCTGAGCATGCGCTGCACGTTTGCAGCGCGGTCGGCGATGATGAGCATATTCGAGGGCTGATGAGCCGCAAGGTGGCCGTATTGCGGAATCAGCGGGCGCAGGATCGGCACGAGTTGCGCCGCGGCGATATTTTCAAGTGCGACCGTTTGCGTCACGATTTCATCGCCGGTCGAATTTGGGCCGCCTGTGGGCAACATTCGCGCGTTTGCGTCCGGGACAATCTTGACAACGCCGCCCGCATCGATGGCTGCGAAGCTATGCACTTGCAGCGTCGCCAAGAATGCTTGATAGAAAGCCTCGGGTGACATGGGCGAGAAAGACAGCAGCGTGACGTTGGCGCGAACTCGCGGATCGACGAGAAAATTCCGTCCGGTGACTTCGCCGACGGCCTCGATGACTTGGCGAATATCCGCCTCGCGGTAATTCGGCATGATTTGCTGGCCCGCGTCCTGAGCCCCAGTGGGGACGACGCGACAGAGGCTGAGCATCAGCGTGAAGCCGACGATCTTGAATAGACGGTTGCACATTAGATTCCTGCTCCGTTCGCGAGGCTAATTATTGTTGGAATTGGGATCATTTAGCCGCTCTATTGGCGCCCCTCAGAAAGCTGTTGCAGTTGCGTTGTATCGATGACGAGTACCTCCGGATTGCCGTTTCTGATGACGGTCACGTTCGCCATCGTCGCCTCCCCGAGTGCCTCGAAGATCTGTAAACCGCTGCTCGGATCGTTCAACGCCATTCCGTTGATGTCGGTGATGACATCATTGGGCTGGAGGCCGAGTGATTCGAACATAGACCGATCCTGGGCAGGGTTGACTCGGTAGCCTACCATCTGACCCTGATCGAGGTAGGGCGCAAAGCGCAGCACGTCCGTGAGCCGCGAAGCGTTATCGCTAATGACTTCGCGGAGCGAATCAGATGCCGCTTGTGGCATAGGCATTTGCGTCCTGGCCGCGACGCGGCCTGCCGGCGGCGAGGACAACTCGTTTGGCAGCCGAAGCGTCTCCAAGCGTCCGGCGCGATTGAGCAGCACGCGATAGTCATAGACGGAGTGGAGAACCGCGCCGCCTGTGTTTTCGATGGAATCACCGACCACGTATTTCTTTTCGCCAGCTTGGCCGCCGGCAATGATGGCCACGCCTTCCGCTGAGTCCGGGCGCGTCAATACACCGACGAGCTGCAGGCTTAGCGTCGTATCCGGCGCATCAACCTGAGTCTCGACGACGGGTGCTGGCGTGCTGCTGGCCTCACCAAACAGGTGCGCATCAATCACGGCCGTGACATCCAGTCCCGGTCCGGTCGCAACCGTGCTACTGGAGGCCGGTGGTAGGGCTGGCGGTACAACTTCCACGGGTCCGCTGGGGATCACGACCCACGTGAGTTGCGCTAGCTGATAGGCGATGCCGACCACGAGAATAGCGCTCGCGGCCAGTGGCAGGTACCGATTTGCGGCGGTCAACCATTGGCCGAACGGCCGCTCCTTCCACTGGAGAATGACTGTCGCGAGGTCCATAGTCGCTTCTAGAGCCCCGGGGCTAATATGCCTAGCCGCTCATCATAGGCAGGCAGGGGGAATCGGACAAGGGACAGCATAAGCTTAGCGACGGAATTACTAGGGTTTTCTGCTTTAAACGCTACGTACATCGCAGCGGTCACCGCCGGAGTACCTTTAAATTCAGCTGAGGCGCCCATACTATTTGAAGATGGCAGACGAACCTCATGAGAACGGCCAAAACCCGGCCCACGAGCTGGCTGTCGAAGAGGCTCGGCCGCGACTCAAGCGGCCACCGCTGTACCGCGTCGTGTTGCTAAACGACGATTTCACGCCGATGGAGTTCGTTGTCCAAGTGCTGCAAGGTATCTTCGGAATGGACAGGCCGACCGCGACACGCATCATGTTGGAGGTGCATACTAAGGGCAAAGGCGTCTGTGGCGTTTATACCTACGAGATTGCCGAAACAAAGGTCGCTCAAGTCGTAGGTTTGGCCGAGCAGCATCAGCATCCGCTCTTGTGCACTATGGAAGAAACCTAATGCTATCCGCCGAGCTTGAATACGCTCTCAACGAGGCCTTTCAGCGGGCCCGGGATGCACAGCACGAGTTCATTACCGTCGAGCATCTGTTGCTGGCCTTACTCGATACCCCGCAAGTGCTCGACATACTTAAAGCCTGCGGCCTCGAGGTCGGGCGGCTACGCCGTGAGCTCGGCGAGTTTGTCGCGGAATCTACGCCACGGCTGAACGTCGCCGCCGAGGATGTCGATGTGCAGCCCACGTTGGGCTTTCAACGCGTACTGCAACGTGCGGTATTTCATGTGCAGTCGAGTGGCCGCAAGGAAGTCACGCCTGCGAACGTGCTCGTGGCGATTTTCAGTGAGAAACAATCACAGGCCGTCTACCTACTCGAACAGCAGGACATCACCCGGCTCGACGTCGTAAATTTCATCGCCCACGGCGTTTCCAAGGCCCCTGGCGGCCGTGCTCCGGAACGCGAGCCCGCCGAAGGACTCGATGACGCCCGCAACGGCGCCGAGGCGAGCGCGCTCGAGCGATTTACGACTAATCTGAATGCAGCGGCCCGGGAAGGGCGCATCGACCCGCTGATAGGCCGTGCGGCGGAAATCGAGCGAACGATTCAGATTCTGTGCCGGCGCCGCAAGAACAATCCGTTGTTCGTCGGCGAGGCTGGGGTCGGAAAGACGGCACTCGCCGAAGGGCTTGCGCGATTGATCGTCGAGGACGCCGTACCCGCAGTGCTCAAGGACAGCACGATCTATGCGCTGGATATGGGATCGCTCATCGCGGGGACGAAATACCGCGGAGATTTTGAGAAGCGGCTCAAGGGCGTCGTCGCAGAGCTCAAGAAACAACCCGGCGCTATTTTGTTTATCGACGAGATTCACACCGTGATCGGCGCGGGCGCCGCTTCGGGCGGTGTCATGGATGCCTCGAATCTCATCAAACCCGTGTTGGCGAACGGCGAATTGCGCTGCATCGGCTCGACGACCTACGCCGAATATCGGGGCATCTTCGAGAAGGATCACGCACTGGCGCGTCGGTTTCAGAAGATCGATATCATCGAGCCGACGATCGGCGATACCGTAGCGATTTTGCGCGGCCTTAAGAGCCGATTCGAAGAGCACCACAACGTCGTCTACGACGACGACGCCCTGGAGGCTGCGGCGGAGCTTTCGAGCAAACATATCAACGATCGCCATCTGCCGGATAAAGCCATCGACGTTATCGATGAGGCCGGCGCCTATCAGCGCCTGCAACCGGAGGAGACACGGCGGGAGAGAGTCGACGTCGAGCTCGTCCAGCAAATCGTTGCGAAGATTGCCCGAATTCCGCCAAAGAATGTTTCGGCCTCGGATCGCGATGTGCTGCGCTCGCTTGGGCGTGATCTGAAGCTGGTCATCTTTGGCCAGGACAAAGCCATTGACGCGCTGGCAGCGTCGATAAAGATGTCGCGATCCGGCCTAGCCGACGAACGCCGTCCCGTTGGTTCGTTCTTGTTCGCAGGTCCCACCGGCGTGGGTAAGACGGAAGTCTCCCGCCAGCTTGCAATTACGCTCGGCGTCGAACTCGTTCGCTTTGATATGTCGGAATATATGGAGCGGCATACGGTGTCGCGTCTGATCGGCGCGCCCCCGGGCTATGTTGGGTTCGATCAGGGCGGGTTGCTCACCGAGGCGATCAGTAAGAACCCACACTGCGTGCTGTTGCTCGACGAAATCGAAAAAGCCCACCCGGAAGTGTTCAATCTGCTGCTGCAGGTCATGGATCACGGCATGCTTACGGATAACAACGGCCGCAAAGCGGATTTCCGCAACGTAACACTAATTATGACGACCAACGCCGGAGCGCAGGAGATGAGCCGCGCGTCGGTTGGATTTACGCTGCAGGATCACAGCTCCGACGGTATGGAGATCATCAAGAGAATATTCTCGCCGGAGTTTCGCAATCGCCTAGATGCGATCATTCAGTTCGATTCGCTCGACGAGCTGTCTGTCGCCCGTGTGGTCGACAAGCTCATCGTCGAACTCGAGGCGCAGCTCGATAAGAACCACGTCACCATCGAGCTCGAGCCCGCCGCGCGGTCCTGGATCGCGACGATGGGCTACGATAAGCAAATGGGCGCTCGGCCGATGGCGCGGATCATTCAGGAACACATCAAACGGCCGCTAGCCGAGGAACTGCTATTCGGCCGTCTCATTGACGGCGGGCATACGCGCATCGCGCTGAACCAGTCCGGCGACGGGCTGGTCCTGATTTCCGAGCCGGTGACCCGCGAGCTAGCCCACCTGCCCGACGCGTAGCCCCCACAGGCTCCTAGCAGCCTGTCGGACTTAGGCTCATCTACTGCGGCGGATGGAAATCGGTCCAGATTTGCGTTCGTCCTCGTTAAATAGTCACCACTATTCGCCTCGGACGAACGCAAATTTGGCCTCGATTCCCACGCGCCTCGCGACGATGCCCTAAGCCCGACAGGCTGCTAGCGAGCGCGATAGACGATGCGGCCTTTGCTCAAGTCGTAAGGCGTCAGTTCGATCGTCACGTTATCGCCCTTGAGAATTCGAATGTAGTTTTTACGCATCTTACCGGAGATGTGTGCCGTGACGACGTGGCCGTTCTCGAGCTCGACGCGAAACGTCGTGTTGGGCAGCGTCTCTACGACCACGCCCTCCATTTGAATCGCTTCTTCTTTTGCCATCGATCTAGTTGTTCGGCCAGTAGGGCGCCGAATTGTTGCATATACCCTTACAACGCCGCAACGCTGGGATTTAGGCGCGCTGCTGGGAACCGTGCTGTGAATGAGCTCGTTCGCCCACGTAATGGTCATAGTCTGCCTGCCAAGAATGCGGCCGGCCGGGCAGCGTGCACAGGCACGTCAGTAAGCTCAAAAACGCGTCGCGTGGTATCCTGCGGGCGCCGAACGTCCGCAGATGCGGTGACCAGACCTGGCAATCGATGAGGCCGAAACCGCGGTCCCGCAGATATTCAACGCAGCTCACGAAAGCGAGTTTCGAGGCATCCGTCTGGCGCGAGAACATCGACTCTCCGAAGAAGACTTTGCCTATCGCGATTCCGTAGAGTCCTCCAATGAGCTCCCCATCCAGCCACGCTTCGAATGAGTGTGCCCAGCCGAGTGCATGCATTGCGACATAGGCATCGAGTATTTCCGGCGTAATCCAGGTTTCCGCCGTATACCGGCGCGGCGCGGCGCACGCTGTAATGACGGCCGCAAATTCCGTGTCGGCAGTCATGCGCACGGCCGAGTTTCGGCGAGTTCTTTGCAGGCGGCGCGAGACATGGAGTTCACCCGGCCGCACGACGGCGCGCGGGTCAGGCGACCACCACAGTATCGGTTGGCCGGCTTCGTACCAGGGGAAGATGCCTTGCACGTACGCGGTCAGCAGCCACTCGGGTTCCAGACTTCCGCCGACGGCCAGAAGTCCGTTGGGCTCGGCCAAGGCCGCGCAGGCAGGCGGTAAATTCTGCGGTGAGTCGGTTGCGGAGAGCCAAAGCGGCTTATCCATGGATCCCTCGACGGGCGGCCGTTGCAAGAAGGCCCATGTTACTCGACGACTGCGGGCGCGCTCCAATGACGATAGGGAAGGTGCGCACTGAGTTCCCGAATATAGGCGTCAACGTGATTCTCTTCACGCTGCAGGAGATCGGCGAGCGCGTGATCGAATTCTGAGTTCGCCAGCCAATGATTCGACCACGTCGCCGTCGGCACGAACCCCCGGCTGATTTTGTGCTCGCCTTGTGTTCCCGGCTCGAACCGTTCGAGCCCCATCGCGATGCAATAATCGATGCCTTGATAATAACAAGCCTCGAAGTGCAGGCTGTGGAAGTCGGCGAGACTTCCCCAGTAACGGCCGAACAGCGTGTCATCACTACGAAAGCAAATTGCTGAAGCGATCAACTCGGTTCCGTAGCGAGCAAGAATAATGAGCAACATCTCCGGCATCGTTTGGGCGATTTCGGCAAAGAACGCGCGGTTTAAATACGGCATTCTGCCGCGACGCAGAAAAGTCCTTCGATAAAATCCGAATACAGTGTCCCATTCGGCTGCGTTGAGCCTGTCCCCCGTAAGATGCTCGAAGCGAATGTCCGCATTTTCGATGCGGCGGCGTTCGCGGCGTACTTTTTTGCGTTTCGCGGATGTGAAGTTGGCCAGGAACGCATCGAAGCTCGCATAGCCGCGATTGTGCCAGTGAAACTGATAGCCTTTACGGCGGTGCAGCCCTGCTTCGGTGAGGTAGCGCTGCTCGGCTGGAGTTGGAAATAAGACATGCAGCGACGACCCGGCGATACGACTGTTGAGTTCGCGTGCGGCAGTAATTAACGCGGTTGCTACCTCGGAGTACTCCGCGTCCGCCGCGATTAACAGTCTTTGCCCCGTTACCGGAGAAAACGGAACGGCGCAGACGAGTTTGGGGTAATACTCTAGACCTGCTTGCTCGTAGGCATGCGCCCAGCCCCAATCGAATACGAACTCACCGCGGGAGTCGTATTTGATGTACAGCGGCATTGCGCCGATCAGCGCCTGATCGTCATCGAATATGAGGAGATGATTTGGCTGCCACGCGGTATCGGCCCCCACACACCCTGTGCGCTCTAATGCGACCAAGAATTCATGGCGCAGGAATGGCGAGCGGCCCGCGAGGCGATTCCACTTCGCCGCATCGACCTCCAGAATGTTGCTCGTTTGAACTAGCTGCAAGATTTGCCGCGCTGTGTGATGCCGATGCAATACGGATTACAGCATAGCTGCGTGTCGGCGTGTATTTTGCGAAGCGGCGTTGACCGGATTGCTAAGCTAAGTTTGCAACTTGCGTTGGTCGGGCGCCGCACGCAGCTCCTCGCCATTTCGCCCAGGAATCGGCCCGGACAACCGTATGGGGCGCGGGGCTATGCTCGGCGCCCCTTATTTGTATAATCAGCATCTTAAAGTCACTTCTTGTGAGAACTTGAGCAGAACGAAGCCCACGAGCGTCGCTCGACCGTTCATCGTCCCACGGATTCGGGGTATCAGGGAGTCGGCCTTGTGGCTTTCCGGCGGGCTCGCGGTCATATTGTTCGTCGCGCTGGCAAGCTACGCGCCCATGGATCCGGCGTACAGCGTGTCAGGCGAAAATCAAGCCGTCGTCAATCGCATGGGCCCAGCCGGCGCCTGGTTTGCGGATTTGGCCTATCTCTTGTTCGGTCGGCCCGCCTACCTGTTTCCCGTCCTCGTTTTGCTCGGCGGATGGTTGTTCTTCAAAGGACGTGACCAGCAACCGCTGTCGCGCAAGGCGATTCTGTGGCGCACGGCTGGCTTCGTGCTGATCCTGATGACGAGTTGCGGCCTTGCGACCCTGCACTTTGCGGCCCAGGATCTGCGGGAATCGGCCGGCGGTATCACCGGACAGCTCATCGGCAATGGCCTGGCCTACGTTCTAAGTCCGCTGGGTGCGACCGTTTTCTTACTCGTGCTGTGGTTGGCGGCTGTGTCGCTAGCCACCGGCATTTCGTGGCTCGCCGTCATGGACCACATCGGGCGAGCAGTGTTATTCGGTCTCGCGGTTACGGAATCCGCGGTAAGCCGCGGCCGCATTTGGCTCGAGGGCCGGCGAGCGCGCCAGCACCGTCACGAGCTCGTCACCAAAACGCTCGCAAAAACCAAGCCCGAAGCCCGCCGTATCGAGCCGTCTTTCGAGATTGTCGAGCCCAGCGCGCGCTCGCAACGCGAGAAGCAAGTGCCGCTATTTGCGCCACCGCAGTCTTCTGAGCTGCCTGAGCTCGCATTGCTCGACGATCCGCCGTCGCGTGAAGGCGGATACTCTGAAGAGGCGCTCGAGGCGATGTCGCGCCTCGTGGAGCTCAAGCTTGCGGATTTTGGCGTGGAAGTCGAAGTCGTTGCCGTACACCCAGGACCCGTCGTGACGCGTTTCGAGTTGAAGCCCGCTGCGGGAGTCAAGGTCAGCCAGATCAGCAATCTCGCGAAGGATCTCGCGCGCGCGTTGGCGGTCGTGAGCGTGCGTATCGTCGAGATCATACCGGGTAAGCCGTATATCGGCTTAGAAATCCCCAATGAGGTTCGCGAACTCGTCGCGCTCGGCGAGATCGTGAAATCGCGTGTGTATGACGATTTGGGATCCCCGTTGACGCTAGCGCTGGGTAAGGATATCGGCGGCCATCCCGTTGTGGCCGATCTCGCAAAAATGCCGCATCTGCTGATCGCCGGCACGACGGGCTCCGGAAAATCCGTCGCGATTAACGCGATGGTACTGAGCTTGTTGTACAAGGCAACGCCGGACCACGTCCGGTTGATCATGATCGATCCCAAGATGCTCGAGCTGTCGGTTTACGAAGGCATCCCGCATCTACTCGCACCCGTGGTCACGAACATGAAGGAAGCGGCGAACGCATTGCGCTGGTGCGTAGCTGAGATGGAACGCCGGTATGCGTTGATGGCGGGTCTCGGGGTACGGCATCTCGCCAGCTATAACCGCAAGGTTTCAGACGCGATCGACAAGGGCGCACCGATACCGGATCCGACTTACGAAGATAAAATGCAGACGGGAGAGCCGGCGCCGTCACTCGAGCCGCTTCCGTATATCGTCGTGATTATCGACGAGCTTGCGGACATGATGATGATGGTCGGCAAGAAGGTCGAAGAGCTCATCGCCCGGCTCGCTCAGAAAGCGCGTGCTTCCGGCATCCATATGATCATCGCCACACAGCGCCCGTCGGTCGACGTGATCACGGGTCTGATCAAGGCAAATATCCCGACCCGTATTGCGTTTCAGGTTTCTGCAAAGGTCGACTCGCGAACGATTCTCGATCAAATGGGCGCGGAGCAGCTCTTGGGCCACGGTGACATGCTGTTCTTGCCGCCGGGCACCTCCACGCCGACACGAATCCATGGGGCATTCGTCTCGGACAATGAGGTCCATGCGGTCGTCAAGAGCCTCAAAGGTTCGGAGCCCAACTTTATCGAGGAGATTCTTGCCGGACCGGTCGTCGAGTTCGGTGGGCCTGCAGCAATCAGCGGTTCTGAGTTGGACGCCGAACAGGATCCGCTTTACGATGAAGCCGTACGGATCGTGACGGAGACGCGTAAAGCGTCCATTTCCGGCATTCAACGCCGCCTCAAGGTAGGTTACAACCGCGCGGCACGCATGGTGGAAAGCATGGAGGAGGCTGGCATCGTTGGAAGCTTGCAAACGAATGGATTCAGGGAGGTCATTGCGCCGCCGCCACCTGCGAGCGATTGAGCGCGGCATCGGGCCGCTACTCACGCTCGGCTTGGTTTCCTTCGCATGCCAGGTTAACGCACAAAGCTCGGATCCCCGGCCTGAGTCGACCGCCGCGGATTCGCTGCGGCGATTCCTCGATTCCACGCATACCCTGCAGGCGAATTTCGATCAGCAACTCCTCGGTACCGATGGCGAGGTCATCGAATTCGCCACTGGCCGCTTGTTAATCAAGCGGCCGGGCCGCTTTTCGTGGAATTACACGATGCCTATCGAGCAACTCGTCGTTGCCGACGGCACGAATTTATGGATTTACGATGTCGAGTTGGCGCAGGCAACCGTCACGCCGCTCGATGATTCCGTCGCTGCCAGTCCGGCGATGCTGCTTAGCAGCGAGGCGGCGCTGGACGCGGAATTCGAGGTCCTCGAGAATTTCGACCGCGACGGTGTGCGCTGGGTCAGGCTCGCGCCGAAACGCGAGGGCGCCGACTTTCAGGAACTATTGATCGGATTTCGCGCCGACAATCTGAGCCAGCTACGTCTGCTTGATACTCTAGATCAAGTGACAACGATTGAGCTCTCAGACGTCGCGATCAACGCCGACCTTGCCGACGCTCTATTCGAATTCGTACCGCCCAATGGCGTCGATGTGATCGGCGAGGCCGGTTAAGGATGGCGATGCTGCCACTGCGCTACCCCTGGATCTGGCTATTTGTCGGTTGGCTATTGGTTGCGGCGGTCATCGTCGGCAGCGTGATGCCGGATGGGCCAATGCGGGGTCTGCCCGTGTCCGATAAGACGATGCATGCAGCATCCTATTGTTTGTTGATGATTTGGTTCGCCGGGTTGTATGCGCGCCAGCGGCACGTTTGGATCGCCCTGATCATGTTGGCCTTGGGCGTCGTATTGGAACTCATACAGGGCCGCCTGTCGTATCGAATGTTCGCCGTTGCTGATCTGCTTGCAAACGCGTTAGGCGTGCTTGCGGGATTTGTTTTATCGTTCTGGCTCTTGGCCGGATGGTGTCAACGTCTGGAGCGGCGGCTGATCGCCATTAGATAGTCATGCTGGACATCAAGGAATTACGCAACGATCTCGATACCGTCGCGCGCAACTTAGCCAGACGCGGTTACGTCCTCGATCGCGAACGCTTCTTAGATCTCGAGGGGCGCCGCAAAGCGCTGCAGGTCGAGGCGGAATCGTTGCGCAATGAGCGTAATGAGCGTTCCAAGTCGATCGGGCAGGCCAAGGCCGCCGGGCAGGATATCGGCCCGCTCAAGGACGAGGTCGGCAAGTTAGGCGAGGCTTTGACGGATGCCGACCAGCGCTTGGCCCAGATTCAGCACGACCTCCACGCGCTCCTCGCTGGCATTCCGAATATGCTTCACGAGTCGGTCCCCGACGGCGCGGATGAAACCTCCAACGCTGAAGTAAAACGTCACGGTGATCCACCGCGCTTCCAGTTTGAACCGAAGGACCACGTCGCGCTCGGAGAACAGCTCGGCCTCATTGATTTTGAGGCGGCAGCCAAACTATCGGGTAGCCGTTTCGTCGTGCTCAAAGGCGCGCTCGCAAGGCTGCAGCGTGCGCTGATCCAATTTATGCTCGACGTCCACACGCAAGAGCATGGATACCTGGAAGCCTACGTCCCGTACCTCGTCAATGACGAGTCGTTGTACGGGACGGGTCAGCTGCCGAAGTTCGCGGACGAACTTTTTCATATTGCGGGCGAGCACGCGCTCAAGTTGATCCCGACGGCAGAAGTGCCGCTGAGCAACCTCGTGCGCGACACGATCCTCGAGGCGAAGGATCTGCCGATTCGCTTGACGGCGCATACGCCGTGCTTTCGATCCGAGGCGGGGTCCTACGGGGCGGACACGCGCGGTATGATTCGTCAACACCAATTCGAGAAGGTCGAGCTCGTACACATCGTTAGCCCCGATGAGTCGTACGCCGCGCTCGAGACGCTCGTCGGACACGCCGAAGTCATTTTGGAGCGCTTGGGCCTCGCCTATCGCGTCGTGACGCTGTGTGCGGGGGATACGGGTTTTGGCGCAGCCAAGACCTACGACCTCGAGGTTTGGCTGCCCGGTCAAAAGCGTTACCGGGAGATCTCCTCGTGCAGCAACTGCGAGGCGTTTCAAGCGCGGCGTATGCAGGCGCGTTTTCGCAATCCCGAGACCGGCAAGCCCGAGCCCGTGCATACGCTCAATGGCTCCGGCGTCGCCGCCGGCCGGGCGCTCATCGCGATTCTCGAAAATTTCCAACAAGCCGACGGCAGTGTTTTAGTCCCAGACGTGCTACGCCCGTATATGGGCGGCCTCGCTAAAATCGAACGCGCCTAGTTTCGCAGTACGGCCAGGCCGTTGCCGGCCCGCGTAACGCGGCCTTGGTCGTCAGGTGATCCGCAATAGCCGTTTGAGGTTGCCGCCGAGGATCGCTTCCTTCTGTGCATCCGTTAGCGAAGGTGAAGCGACGATCAAGTCGAGCGTATGCGGCCAATTCAGCGGCTGATCGGTGCCGTAGACCACTTGGCTTGCACCCATCTCCGCAACCAGGTGACGCAGACCTTCTTCGGAAAACACCATCGTGTCGGCAAAAATTTGTGATCGCAGGTATTCGCTCGGCTTTTTCTGATTCGCGCAATTGGCGTTGTTTCTAACTTCGCAGGCGACTTCGGTGCGGCCGAGATAGGAAGGTAGGTAGCCGCCGCCATGAGCGCCGCAAACCTTCAAGCCCGGAAAGCGATCGAACGTACCGTCGAAAATCAGGTGCGAGAGAAATACGGTCGTCTCGAGCGGATTGCCGATAATGTTGCCGAGGTCGCCGCGACCGTCCAAGCCGTCTTCGCGGATGACGTTATCGGCGCCGCCCGGGTGCATGAAGACCGGCACGTCGAGCTCTTCGGCTTTCGCCCAAAACGGATCGAAACGCTCCGAAGATGGTACTGCACCGTTGACGTGACCGCCGATCGAGGCGCCGCGCAGCCCCAACTCGCGCACAGCGTAATCCAGCTGCTCAGCCGCGAGATCAGGAAACTGCAATGCCACCGACGAGAGTGCAACGAAGCGATCCGGATGCTGTGCGCACCAGGCCGCGAGCCCCTCGTCTTGGACGCGGATGAGAGCGGTCGCAAGCGTGCGGTCGGCCTCATACCACCAGTAGCCGTTGACGCTCAAGGCGGAAATGTCGATGCCGCGCGCGTTCATGTAGTCGATGCGCCCTTCGAGAACGCGGCTGCCAGGCATACGCCGTTCCAGGGGCGTGCCCGTGGTCAGCGGGTACACGGCTTCGATCGCGCCATGCGCATGGATGTCGATTACGGTGAGGCGACGCCCGCCGATAAATGTTTCGCGGCGCGCGGGTTGAGCCAGTGTCTCGGTCAGGTTACCTGCCAACAAGGTGCCCGCGGTCGCTCCGGCGATACCTTGCAAAAATCGTCTGCGGTTAGGCATAAAGAAATCCCCCTTCAACCATTTTAATGTGGCTGCTCAGTTCGGCGCGGCGTTCCGGTTCCGGAGTCGTCTGGCGGCTCTTGTCGCGCAGTATAACGGTTTCGGGCGGGGATTTTGGGCGTGGTCGCACGCCATACCCCGCCTAACGGGCGTGTCGTTCCGGCGGTCATTGTAAATAGCGGCGCCGCTCTATACATTTCGCTCGCTTGACGCTCGCGGTCGATGCGGTCTGCCGCCACGAGCTAGGTTGTCGGCACTGGCTCGATACCGGGCCCCGTGAATTAACCTCTTTTTAAGGAGTCGTGATGAATCATTCAGTTCCCTACGTACGGTTGGCGCTCAGCGCCGCGCTCGCTTTAGCCGCCGCGGGCACCGTCGCAACGACGGCCGCACAAAATCTCGAGCAGTTCGTGGTTTCGGGGGCAGCGGCGCAAGCCATTGCGACAAAAACCGAAATCTCGGCTAGCACCGCGGAGCGAATCGTCAATTCCTGTCGCGCGCTAGCGGTAGAAAACGGTGTCACCGTAAGCATTTTCGTACTGAGTCCATCAGGCAATATCGTGCATGCGCACCGGATGGACGGGCAGATGCCGATCGGCGTAGATACCGCCCTGATGAAAGCCGAGACCGCGTTGTACATGCGTACCTCGACGCATGCCGTGTCGAACCGGTTCCCCGACGCAGTCGGTCGCGTCACACGCGTCAAGCTCGACTGGTACTTGGTTTCCGGCGGTTTGCCGATCATCGTCGACGATCAACTCATCGGCTCCATCGGCGTCGGTGGCGCGCGTGGAGGCTTCGACGAGCGCTGTGCGCACCACGCACTGACGGAGATTCTCGGGCCGCAGCCGCCGCTCGTGCAGGATTAGTCGCTTACTCGAAATGGCTTGGGGCCGGCCGTTGCCGGCCCTGGGTTCCATCTCGCCAGTCTAAGGCTTGAGGCGATAACCAGTCTTGAAGATCCAGGCGACCGCGACGATGCAGCCGAGAAGAAACAACCCGATCATGCCGAGACTGAGTCTGACATCGACATCGGCGCTTTCGTAGAAGCTCCAGCGAAATCCGCTGATCAAGTACAGGACTGGATTGAACAGCGTAATCGTGCGCCAGGTCGGCGGCAGCATGTCGATCGAATAGAAACTACCGCCGAGAAATGTCAGCGGCGTCACGATCACGAGCGGGATGATCTGTAAGCGCTCGAAGCCGTCGGCCCAGATACCGATGATGAAGCCGAAAAGGCTGAACGTGACCGCGGTAAGCACGAGAAACAGCAGCATCCACAGCGGGTGGGCGATCTCGATGGGCACGAAAAAGTTCGCCGTCCCGAGGATGATCAAGCCGAGGATGATCGATTTGCTCGCCGCAGCGCCGACATAGCCGAGCGTGATCTCAATGTAAGAGATCGGGGCTGAGAGTATCTCGTAGATCGTGCCGGTAAATCGCGGCAGATAGATACCGAAGGATGCGTTGGAGATGCTTTCGGTCAGCAGCGATAGCATGATCAGGCCGGGCACGATAAAGGCGCCGTAGCTGATTCCGCCGATATCGCTTATTCGGGATCCGATGGCCGAGCCGAACACGATAAAGTAGAGGCACGTGGAGATCACGGGTGAAATAATGCTTTGGAACAGCGTGCGCCACGCGCGCGCCATTTCGAAATAGTAAATCGCTTTGATAGCGTGGACGTTCATTGGGGTTTTTTGACGAGACTCACGAAAATGTCCTCGAGCGAGCTTTGCGTCGTGTGGATGTCGTTGAACCGGATACCCGTATCGCTGAGTTCCTGTAGCAGCGGCGTGATTCCCGTACGCTCGCCTTGCGTATCGTAGTTATAGATGAGCGTTTTGCCTTGCGGGCCTAGGTCTAGTCCGTAAGGCTGTAGTTCAGCCGGCACGGCCAAGAGCGGATCGACAAGTTCGAGAGTCAGCTGTTTTTTGCCGAGTTTGTGCATGAGCTCGGTTTTCTCCTCGACCAGGACGAGCTCGCCGTGGTTGATGACGCCCACCCGATCAGCCATTTCCTCGGCCTCTTTGATGTAATGCGTAGTCAAGATGATAGTCACGCCCGAATCGCGTAAGGACCGAACGATTGCCCACATCTCCTGGCGTAACTCGACATCGACGCCGGCGGAAGGCTCATCGAGAAATAAAATCTCCGGTTCGTGGGCGAGGGCCTTGGCGATCAATAACCGCCGCTTCATGCCGCCCGATAGCGTCATGATCTTGTCGTTGCGCTTCTCCCAGAGCGATAGCGACTGCAGGACGTTACGAATTTTCTCCGGGTCGCTGGGCTTACCGAAGAGGCCGCGGCTGAACGCAACGGTATTCTGGACAGTTTCGAAAGCATCTGTCGTGAGCTCTTGGGGCACGAGCCCGATCATTGCGCGCGTCTTGCGAAAGTCTTTGGCGATGTCGTAGCCGTCGATGGTGACGGTCCCTGAGCTCGGATTGATAATGCCGCAAACGGCGCTGATCAAGGTGGTTTTGCCGGCACCGTTTGGGCCGAGCAGGCCGAATATTTCGCCGCGATTGATCGCCAGGTCGACGTTCTTCAAGGCTCGGAAGCCCGAGGCATAGGATTTCGATAGGTTTTCGATGGAGATGACGTTTTGCATGGCTTGGATGGCGCGGCAGGCCGGGCGGTATTGTCGCTTATTGGGGCAGGCTTGCCCATCGAAATTCTCGGTCGTAGCTACCCGAAGCTACGTAGATTCGCGGTGGCACCGGACCGTTGAGCTGCTAGAATCGATTGGAGTCAACCGGCAACGCGACGCGCGTTACCGGTGCCGCGACTACTGCTCAAGCAGCAAGATTTATTGGCTTATCGAATAGGCGGCTGGCATGCCTAAGAAAACGAATTCCGAGCAGCCCTCAGAAACACGGCGGCGTTTCCTGCAGACGAGCGCGTTAGCTGGTGCCGCAGCGATCGTCGGCGCGTCCGGCGAGGATGCGACGGCACAGCCGCCCGTCGACGGCGGGGCGGGGGCACGCGCTTCGAGTACGCCGCTGATGACGGCAGCAGCCGAGGCCGCAGTCCCGGCCGAAGTCCAGGTGCTCGGCTCCAATGAGCGCTGCGGATCCGACTTCATGGTCGATGTCATCAAGTCCTTGGGCTTCGAATATATCTGTGCGAACCCGGGTTCGAGTTTTCGCGGATTGCACGAATCCGTCATCAACTACGGTGGCAATCAAGCGCCCGAGCTGATCACGTGCTGTCATGAGGAGTCGTCCGTTGCGATGGCGCACGGCTACTTCAAGGCGGAGGGGAAACCGCTTGCGGTCATGGCGCACGGCACGGTCGGTCTGCAGCATGCTGCCATGGCGATCTACAACGCCTGGTGCGATCGCGTACCCGTTTACCTGATTCTCGGGAACCACAGCGATGCGGCACTGCGCCGTGCTGCCGAGTGGTACCACGGCGTGCAGGATGCCGCGCACATGGTGCGTGACTACACGAAATGGGACGATACGCCGTGGTCGCTGACGCATTTTGCCGAATCGGCCGTGCGCGGTTACAAGATTGCGTTGACGCCGCCGATGGCGCCCGTCGTGCTCGTCCTGGACGGTCATCTGCAAGAGGAGCCAATACCGCTCGACGCGGGCCTCAAAATTCCGCGTCTGACACTGCCAACGGCGCCGCAGGGCGAGACCGGTGCCGTCGAGGAAACCGCTCGCCTGCTCGTCGAGGCCGAGCATCCGGTGATCGTCGCCGATCGCGCTGCGCGCACGCCCGCCGGCATGCGCTTGCTCATCGAGTTGGCCGAAGCGCTGCAAGTGCCGGTCATCGACCAGGGCAGTCGCATGAACTTCCCGTCACGTCATCCGCTCAACCATTCCCAGCGAGCCGGCGCCGTCATTGCCGAGGCGGATGTCATCGTCGGACTCGAGCTGGTCGATTTTTGGTCGACCGTCAACTCGCTACGCGATCAACTGCACCGCTCCACGCGGCGGGTCGCACGCCAGGACGCCAAACTGATCTCGATCACGACCGGCGATCTGTACATCCGTGCGAACTATCAGGACTTCCGTCGCATGCAAGAGGTGGATATCGCCATCGCGGCCGACGCGGAGGCAACCTTGCCATCGCTAATCGAGGCAGTACGCCGGCTGACGACGCGCTCGCGGTCACGTACGTTCGAGGCGCGCGGCGCGCGCTTGGCCGCCGCGAGCCGAGCGCTTGACGAGAATGCCCGCAATGCGGCCGCGTACGCATGGGATGCAAGCCCGCTCAGCACGGCGCGACTGTGTGCCGAAATTTGGAACCAAATCAAGGGCGAGGACTGGTCGCTCGTCTCGAGTTACTACAGCGATGGCGGTGGGTGGCCACGGCGACTGTGGGATTTCGACAAGTCTTATCAATGGCTCGGTCACGCGGGTGGCGGCGGCATCGGCTACGGTGCGCCGGCGTCGGTCGGCGGTGCGCTTGCCAACCGCAAGCATGGCCGGTTCTCGGTTGCGATACAGACCGATGGCGATCTGATGTATGCGCCGGGCGTGTTATGGACCGCCGCGCATCACGGGATTCCGCTGCTCAGCGTGATGAATAACAATCGCGCTTACCATATGGAGATCATGCACGTGCAACGGATGTGCAATGCGCGCAACCGCGGCATCGATCGTGCGCGGATCGGCAGCGAAATCACCGATCCCAACATCGACTACGCGCGTCTCGCGCAGAGCATGGGCGTTTACGCGGAGGGACCGATCAGTACTCCGGCGGATCTCGGGCCCGCGCTGCAACGCGCGATTGCCGTTGTCAAGCGCGGCGAACCCGCGCTCATCGACGTAATCACGCAAGTGCGTTGAAGGGGATGCGTGTGCATACGGTAGCCCGACTGATCGGGATTGGGGTGCTGGTGGTGGCAACGCTATTAGGCGCAGTACTCGTGGCGCAGGAACCGCGCTCGGACGGCCCGGCGCTGCTCGCCGGCGCCGGCTGTACGGGCTGCCATGGCGCCGCAGGCCGGGGCACAGTGGCGGCGCCGCCGATCGCGGGCCCGGCACTGGCGCTCGATGAATTTCGCAGGGCTGTGCGCACCGGGCGCGGCGTCATGCCGGCTTACCCGGTCGAAGTGCTGCCGGAAGCACGGCTTGCGGCCATCTATACGTATACGAGCGATCAAGAGGGGATCGCCATGCCGGTTGGCCGCGTGGCAGCCGGTGGGCGGCTGTACGAGCAAAGTGGTTGCTATTCCTGTCATTCGAATCAGGGCCAGGGCGGTACCCAGGGGCCGCGTATCGGTCCGGGTCCGGTCCGTTGGGGAAAGTTCGTCTGGTACCTCCGCCACCCGACCGCGCAGATGCCGCCATATTCGTCGAGCGTACTGCCGGATCAAGAACTCGCCGACATCTACGCGTTCCTGGAAGTGCGGCCCCAACCGCGGCCGGTCGCTGAAATTCCGCTGCTTGCGCCGTGAACGGTCTGCCCAAGGTGTTTTTGGAGAGCGGACGCGTTGTAGTTGAATCGTTCAGCCACTGTGCTGTGCGGCGGTTTTGGTGTCTGGGCGTATTGACGCTCGCATGCGTACTGCGCTTTGGTGTTGCCGATGCGCTGGCTCAGGATGCCGAGCTCATCGCATTGTTGGGAGCGGGCGGCCATGTCGGCCTGATGCGCCACTCCACGGCGCCCGGTTCGGGTGATCCGCCTGAGTTTCGCCTGGGAGATTGCCCGACGCAACGCAATCTATCGGCGGCTGGGAGAGCGCAAGCGGCCGCGGTCGGCCAACGCCTGCGCTCGAACGGCATCACGGCGGCACGTATCCTTTCTAGTCAGTGGTGCCGCTGCCTCGATACCGCAACACTGCTCGGGCTCGGCCCAGTCGAGGAGCTTCCGTCGTTAAACTCGCTCGTCTCGAATGCCCGCGAATCTGCGGAACTGACCGGCGTCACTCGCGACTGGTTGCTCGAACAGGACTTGAGCCGTCCGACGATTCTCATCACGCATCAGGTGAACATTGCGGCGCTGGTCCGAAGTTACCCAAACGAAGGGGAGATCGTGGTCGTGCGCATCGCACCCAATGTTGGGCTCGAAGTCGTCGGCACGATCGGAGTCGATTAGCTAACGGAGTCCGCGGAGTTCTCGGCGGCGACGTTAGTCCTCGGCCGCCCGCGTGCAGTCGTAGGTCTCCACCATGGCATCCGGATACCAGACCCAGTGTTTGGCGAGTGTGACCGGCTCGGTAAAGATCGCCGGATCCGTAAATGTCGCCGTGTAGTCGAGACGATCGCCCAGCGGGCTCAGCGTGAAGCGTTCGAGCATCACCGTGTCGCCGGTCAGCGGCACGCCGAGACCGTCGAAGTGGCCCCAGCCCATTTTCGTCGTCGTTACGACGAGCGTGCGGTCATTTTCCCAGTACCCAACCGAGTAACCTAGCAGCGATTCGGGCTGGCCGGTCGCCGCGGCATCGGGCGACATATGGATTCTGCGGACCGTGTCGTATTCTTCGTTATGCCAAATGATGTCGCCGCCATCGCGGCGCAATTCGAACGGGTACGGCGCCTCCATGATCGTCGGCATCCCTTTCGCCTGGCAGTTACGCAACGGATTGTCACGTTCCCAGACGAAAGCATCGACGGCCTGCCGAGCGCTCGGCGTCAATTTGCTGCGATTCTCTGCAATGCGGCCGAAGTTGCGCGGAATCAACATCGGAATGTTGTCCGGTGTGCTCCATATCCGGAATATCCCTAATTCCGGCGCCGATGGATCGCCCTGGCCCAAGCGGCGGCTATCGGCCATCTCGACGATGCGATTCGACCAGCGCGGCTCGATGTTCGGGCCGAGCAGGACTTCCTCGCCGCGTGTCGTGAGCACGTTGCGGATGTAAATGCCGTGTTCGCCGCGAAGGGCCGGATTGCCGGCGACCCGGATTGTTTCGCCGACGGCGATAAAATTCGGATCCATCTGCCAGCGTCGGATATTGCTCAGCGAGGTGGTCGCCATGTCCCAGTCCTGCGCGGTACCGTCCGGTCCGGTCACGCGCATCGAGACCTGCACATGCGGATTGCGCCACAGCACGCCGGTGACCTCGCCTTCGACTTCGACGACCGTTCCGGCTTCATAATTGCCGCCGACCGCATGGTGGGCAACGGGAATCAACGGAAACAGCAAGAGGCAGACTGCGAGACTCGCGAAGCGGATCATGAGCGGGACCCTCCGAGGTTCGTCTGTACTTTCATTTCCATGCCGAGGGCGATCGGTGCATCCGCCCGGGCGCGCTCACGGCCTAGTAATCTTACCCGGGTCGCCGCCAAATCGCTCTAGCGATCGCACCCGCCTGACGACCGTGGGTGTTGTTCTTTGGCACGCCGCCTAGAACTGATAGTTCAGGCCTAAGCTGACGACCTGCGTTTCGTAGTAGTTCTCATAAATCGCGTCGAAGCCGGCTCCCGCGATCGATTGCTTAATGCCGAAATCGTTGAGCAAATCCACGGCCGAGAATACGAGTTCGCCGCGATCGTCGAAGACCGGCTTGCTGATGCCGAAATCGATCGAGGAGCGGGCCGCCTGTCTGCCCTGAGCGATATTCTTCTCGGCGTAATACACGAGCGAGACTTGAAATCGCACGCCGTTAGCGAACTCGAATTGATTGTTGAGTTTTGCGTCCCAGGTATTGTCCGCCGAACGCTCGACAATGAACGGTCGCTGCACTGGAAACAGCAGAGTCACGACGTCCGCGTCGATCACATTGTCGTACCAATTGAGGCTGCCGGAGAGTTCCCAGGCACTACTGACATCCTGGGTGAAAATCAATTCGAGTCCGGCATTGCTGCCGCTGCCGACGTTTTGATAGATCTTATTGACGATGTCGTAATTCGAATTGGTCAGGTCGATCGCAAACACGCGCGTGAATGGGTCATCGATTTCCCGGCTGTAGATCGAGGTGATCACCGACCCCGTATCCCAGAGATGCTCGTAGGCGACTTCGAAAGTTTTTGTGAACTGCGGACGCAGATAGGGATTGCCGACCTTGAGCAATTCCGGATCGTCATACTTCGGAAAAATCCGCAACTCGGGCTCGCCGGGGCGATCGACGCGGCTATTGTAGTGGATGGAAACGCGATCACTATCGTTGAGGTTATAGGTCAGGCGTACGTTCGGGTAGACCTCGAAATAGTCATAGGTGTCGCTGCGATCGTAATAGATGTTTTCCTGCGGCAGATCGTAATAGACGTCAGTTTGTTCGATGCGCAAGCCCGCCTCGATGTCATAACGTTCCTTTTCATGTACGTAATTTGCATACGCCGCATAGATGTCTTCGCCCCATTCAGACCTGTTACCTAGGCCTGGGTAAATGATGGATGCCTGTCCCGGGACGACGTCGTACGTAATCGGGATCCAGCGTTTTTGCAGTCTTGCGCCGGCCTCGAGGCGCCCGCTGCGTAGCGGGCGTATGTAATCGATTTGGATTGGCAGCGTATTTTCTTCTGCAACGAGATGCGTAGCATCCGTGCCGATGCGAATCGGTGAGATCTCGTTTAAAAAATACGCTTCGTCTTCCCAGCCCCGCGTGTATTGGATGCTCAAGCTGTACTGGTGGCCGGGCTCGGGGAACTGCCGTTCGTAACTCAGATTGAGGTTGAGATAGCCCGTGTCTTCGTTCTCCTCCCAGAACCAGTAACGATTCAGCTCCTGGGTCAGACCGTTGATAAACGGTACTTGCGCGATGTCCGTATGCGTTTCGAAGTCAATGATCGAGGAAAAGCTTAATGTCCGGTCGGCGTCGAGAAACTTGTCGAAGCCGCCGTTGACGATGTAGTGGACTTGTTCGCGGTTCTCCGGCACTTGCGAGTAGACGACGCGACCATCGTCATAGAAACGCGATGTGAACTCGTTATTTGGCAGATCGTCCTGGAAGAGAACTTCCGCCTGTAGGAACGAGTTCATATCGTCCCTATTGTTGACAATATTGACGCTCGGCGTGATTTTCGAATTGCGGGAGAAACTGCCGAGATCGGTCGGCAAGTCCGCTTTGCGTTTCGACAGCAGCCCCGTGCCGATCGAAAGGCCGGCATCGATGTGAAAGCCGGCGTCCTGTTCGCGCTTATTAGTAATGTTAATAATGCCGGCCATCCCCGCGGAGTCATACCGCGAAGAGGGGTTGTTGATAATCTCGATCGACTCGATGCTCCCGGCGGGAATGCTGTCCAGGCCGGATTGATTGCCAAAGCCGGTCAGGCTAGACGGTTTGCCGTCGACGAGGATTGCGACCCGGTCACTACCGCGCAGCATCACGCGCCCCTGTTGATCGACGGTGATGCCGGGAAGGCTGCGCATCGCGTCGAGTACCGAACCACTCGTTTGGGCAATGTTGTCCGCCATCGAGAAGATCCGCCGGTCCAGGCTTGCCTCGAGAATCTCGCGTTGCGCCGAGACGACGACCTCCTCGAGTTCGCCCGCGGCAGTGGTTAATTCGATATCGCCGAGATTGAAGATATTGTTTTTGTCGCCGACCAAAACGGGGATCTGGGCGGGCTCGAAGCCGATAAAGCTCGCGGTTACCAGGTACTGGCCTTGCGCCGAACCGG
>Ga0326597_10002993_pt1 | contig 24743 bp, 21 predicted proteins | sample RVTome_12_FD_203789 | JGI IMG/M metagenome (GOLD analysis project Ga0326597, IMG submission 203789) | Soil microbial communities from uranium-contaminated site in the Upper Colorado River Basin, Wyoming, United States - RVT100D185 | ecosystem: Environmental > Terrestrial > Soil > Contaminated >... | reverse complement strand
ACGCCGACGCGGCGGCGGCCGGCTTCACCCGCAACCCGCTCGGCCTGGCCTCCGCCCTCGCGAAGATCACGGCCGGGGGGCCGGAAGTCCCCGGGGAGAACCGCGGGACCCAGCACCTGTTCATCGTGAACCCGCTGCGGGCGTTCGGCCCGGATTCCTCCGCGCTGATGTCGACGCATCCCCCCACGGAAGCGCGCATCCAACGATTGCGTGCCATGGGCGGCGTCGCTGGGGATTAGCGCTTTAATTCATGAATACGGTAACGTATCCGGAAGACGGTACGGAAGGCGCACGCAGCAGGAGGGTCCGGCGGAGCCGCCGCAGGAGGGGGGGCGCCCCGGTACGAGCTCCGCGCCGCCGGGGTACCCCCGCCGTAGGAAGAACAGGGGGCAAAGTGAGGCCGGCCTCCAGGGCTCCATTCCCGCAGAGGCCGTGCACCGAGAGGGTCGATGCGCCGCCTCCGGCGAGGCGCCCGACCGAGGCGTACCCACGGCGGTACGAGGAGGGAGGGGAACGATGCCGGGGCGGATGCAGCGGGCCTCGAATGCCGGGATCTGAGGGAATGGAGCCCTGGAGGCCGGTGCGCAGCCGTGCAGGTTCACCGCACGGCGAGCCACGAACGGAGCCCCGCCCTCCGAGGCGACGCAGCCGAAGGGGGAGTCCCGGAGGCGGAGCGCCTTCCGGGATCGCTCGTTGGATACGTTGCCGTATCCATGACCGGGAGCACTCGGCCTCGGAGCCCGCATCCCCCATTTCCCGCCGGACTGCTATAATCGAGCCGAGTATAAAATTCCCCCGGACAAGAGAGGCGAACCGTTGTCCCGGAACCTAGATCCCGGGGAGCCTGCGGGCTTCCCCTGGAAAAAACTGCTCCTGATCGTGTTCGTCGCGGGGCTGTGCTTCGTCCTCGGGATTGGGACCGGGATCGTCCTGCTGGCGAAATTCGGGGATTTCCCGCCGATCGAGTCGGCCGCGGCGTACCGGCCCAGCGTCACCTCGAAGATCTTCGACCGGAACAACCTCGTCGTCGGCGAGATCTACATCGAGAAGCGGAACGTGGTCCCTTTCAACGCAATCCCCCGGCACGTCGTCAACGCCTTCGTCGCGGCCGAGGACGCGAACTTCTACAAACACAAAGGCGTGGACTACGTCGCCATCGCGCGGGCGGTCGTCAAGGACGTCATCTCCCGCGAATACGCGCAGGGGGCAAGCACGATCACCCAGCAGACGGTCAAATCCCTCTTCCTGACCCCGGAAAAGACCATCGGACGCAAACTGAAGGAGTTGATCCTCGCCTACCGGATCGAGAAGAAACTCACCAAGGAGGAGATCCTCTACCTCTACCTGAACCAGATCTACCTCGGGGACGGGGCCTACGGCGTGGAGGCGGCGGCGCAGACCTACTTCTCGAGGGGGGTCTCTACGCTGACCGTGGCGGAGGGGGCGCTCCTCGCGGGGCTGGCCCAGGCGCCCACCCGCTACTCGCCGAGACATCACATCGACAAGGCGAGGGCCCGGCAACGGTACGTGCTGCGCCGGATGGTGGAAGCCGGGTTGCTCGACAAGGACGCCGCGGAGAGGGCGTACAAGACCCGCCTTGCCCTGGCCCCTCCCTCCACCTTCCGGTCGGAAGCCGCGTATTTCCTCGAGCACGTCCGCATCTACCTCCAGGAGAAGTACGGGACGGATGCGATCTACCGCAGCGAGTTGAAGATCTACACGACGATCGACGCCAAGCTGCAGGAGGCGGCGTACGCCGCCCTGACGCAAGGCGTGCGCCGGATCGAGGAGGCAAACAAGTACCACGGGCTCCAGGGCGCGCTGCTTTGCATGGATCCGGCCTCGGGCGGGGTGCTGGCGATGGTGGGCGGGGTCGACTTCGGCGCGTCGCAGTTCAACCGGGCGCTCCAGGCGCGGCGGCAGCCGGGCTCGGCCTTCAAGCCGATCGTCTACAGCGCCGCCCTCGACAAGGGGAAGACGCTCGTCTCCACGGTCGACGACTCGCCGATCGTATTCTCGAGGAACGAGACGGAGCTGTGGAAGCCGAAGAATTACGACGACACGTTCCTCGGCCCCATCCCGCTGATCGAGGCGCTGGCCAGGTCCCGCAACCTGGCGACCGTCCGTCTGCTGGACGAGATCGGCGTGGACGCCGCGATCCGGATGGCCCGCAACCTCGGCATCCAGTCGCCCATCGAGCGGAACCTCTCCATCGCACTCGGGTCGGCCGGCGTGACCCCCCTCGAGATGGTCACCGCGTACTCGACGTTCGCCGGCGGCGGACGGCGGCCGACGCCGTTCTTCATCCGGGAGGTGCAGGACGGGCAGGGGCGCGTGCTGGAGCGGACCGAGCCGAAGAGCGTGCAGGCGATCGCCCCGGATACCGCCTACCTCACGATCCGGTCGATGCAGGAGGTTCTTCGCACGGGAACCGGCGCCGCGGCCCGCAGTCTCTCCCCGAACCTCGCCGGGAAGACCGGGACGACGAACGAGAACACGGACGCCTGGTTCATCGGCGGGTCGCCGGACCTGATCGCGGGGGTGTGGGTGGGGTTCGATACGCCAGCGCCGCTGGGAAAGCGCCAGACGGCGGCCTCGGTGGCGCTGCCGATCTGGGCGCGCTTCTTCGAGCGGGCGCTCATCCGCGTCCCCGCCCGGGAGTTCCCCGCCCCCCCGGGGATCACCTTCGCCCGCGTGGACCCTTCGACCGGCACGGCGCTGCCGCCGGGAAGCGACGGGGGGATGTTGCTCCCCTTCAAGCTGGGCACGGTCCCGGAGACCGGCAGCCCGTTCGGACAGCCCTCCTCACCCCGCCGGGGACTGGGCGACGACCTGTTGTAGACCCTGGAGCCGGGTCAGGTCCCGTCCCGGAGCCGGTCGGCGAACTCCCGGGGGAGCCCCGCCTCGAGCACTTTCCGGCGGGCCGCCTCGACGTCGTACGGCACGCGGACCCATGTCACCGTTCCGTCGACGGTGTCGAACAGGAGGAAGGAGGCGTCGCGGTCCTGGTCCCTCGGCTGCCCGACGCTCCCCGGGTTGAGGAGCGCCCGCTCTCCCGGCAGAAGGCGGAACTCCTTCGCGGGAACGGATTCGACCCGGCCGTTCCCCCGCCGGACGAACCCGCCGGCCTCGTGGGTGTGTCCGAGGAAGATCGGCCCGGTCGCCACGGACGAGAAGATGGTCGCCAGTTCCTGGGCGGCGTGGTCGATGGAATCGACGTACCGGCCGGGGTCGCTCGGGGCTCCGTGGACGAGCAGCGCGCCGCCCTCGATGGACCGCTGGACGGGAAGGCCGGAAAGGTAATCGCGGCACTCCGGGGAGATCCGGTCCCGCGACCAGAGGGCCGCCTTCCGCGCCGCCGCGTGGAAGTTCCGGCCCGCCGCGCGGCCGCACGCCACGGCGTCGTGGTTCCCGGAGACACCCGCCGCCGCGTTCGCCATCGCCCAGCGGACGCACTCTTCCGGTTGGGCGTTGTACCCGGCGAGGTCCCCGAGGTGGTAGATCCGGTCCGGCCGGCGGCGGGCGAGCTCCTCCGCGACCGCCGTGAGGGCGTCGAAGTTCGCGTGGATGTCGGAGAGGATGGCGACGTTCAAGCGGTGATGGCCTTGGCCCTTCCAAGCCCGGGCGGAAGCGCCCGGACGGTCCGTTTCCTGGAGGAATATTCCCGGACGAGGTCCATGAAGATGTCGAGCTCGTACCGCCGGTCCACCCGCGTCCCGTCGAAGTAGAAGACCCGGACGGGAAGGCCGTCGCAATCGCGCGAGAGGCGCGGGTAGATCGCCTCCGAGACGATCCCGTTCATGCAGGAGAACGGGTTGATGTCGATCACACCGTCGGCCCCCTTCCGGTGCAGGTAGACCGTCTTCGCCACCGAGAGGAGCATCTCCCCAAGCGTTCCCTCGGGAACGAGGTACGGCCGCGCCAGGTCGAGCACGTCGCGGATGTCGTCGGCCTCCTCGTAGCCACGGAAGTCGTCGCCGAAGACTTCGTGCAGTTCCCGCTCGTCCTTGTGCTGAAAGTGCCACTTCAGGCGCGCGCCGAACATCTCGAAGGTCAGGTGCCTCCGGAACCGCTTCAGCCGGTGGATGTGGGTCGCGTTGGTGTACCAGAGCCATTCGCTCACGTCGGAGATCCAGCACTCCCCCCCCGCCTCCTCGACCTTGCGCACGACGTCGTCGTTGCTGAACGTGTTGAGACGGCAGAAGATCTCCCCCACGACGCCGATGAGCGGACGGGGATCGGAGAAGTCGGCCGGGACGGCGCGCAGCATCCTCCGTCCGCGGACGAGGGATTCCTTGAGGCGGGCCATCCGCTCCTTCGGGTTCTTCCCGCGGGATTCGACCGTGTCGCAGAGGTCGGACAGCGCCGCCTGGTACACGGCGTCGGACGCCCCCGTTTCAAGTTCGTAGGGCCGGGTCCGGAGGAGAAGCTTCGTCAGCAGCTCGCCGGCGATCATCGCCCTCCACGCCGTGCGAAGCAGCTCGTCGGCATGCTCCCCGATCCCGCTGTACCCGTCCTCGCACGTCGGGGAGACGACCGTGACGCCGTCGTACCCCATCTCCTTCAGGACCCCGTTGATGTAGGGGCCGTACTGGCCGAACCGGCACGGACCGTCCGAGGTGGGCATGAAGAGCGCCATCCGGTCGGGCTCGACCTCGCCGTGCACCAGGAGCTTCAGCGCGTCCCCCAGCGTAACCTTGAGCGGAAGGCACTCCTCGCCGGAGGAGTGGCGCCCCCCGAGGACCATCGTCTCCTCGTCCGAGGGCGGCATCGATTTCGCGTCGATCCCCACGGAGCGGAACGCGGCGGCGATCACGCGGACCCCCGCCTCCGACATCGCTGGGAAGTAGACCGTCTTCCCGGACAGCGGCGAACCGCTCACTGCTGCGCCCATGGGCGGAGCACCCCCTTGCTGTCGAGATAGGCCTCGCACCGGGTCACGTACCCGGCGTCGTTGCCGTGGCCGTCGAACTGCAGCGTCAGGAACGGGGACCCGGACGCCCTCGTGATGAAGTGTCGCACGAAAGAGTCGGGGCCGCACTTGAAATTCGTGATGTAGATCATGTGGAATTTCGGCCGGTTCCGGCACCATTTCCCCGCGGCGATGATCTTGCGCCCGTAATTCCAGAACATGTTGTCGTTCACGTCGCGGATGTCGATGTCGTCCACGGGGAGGAAGTCGATCGGGATGACGTTGCCGCCGTACTGGTCCCGGAGCTTCGCCGGAATGTTCAGGTTGACGTCCCGGTCGTACAGGTTGTATGGACGGCCGAGCAGGACGATCGCGTCCGCCCTCGCCTTCACGACCCGCTCGATCGCCTCCGCCCCCGCGATCTCGAGGAACCGGCCGAGCTTCGCCTGCTCGCGGTACCCGTCGCGGATCCCCTCCCGGATCTCCTTCCGGGAGACGCCCAGCGGCCCGAAGCAGTCGAACAGGTCCTCCACGAGGTGCGTCTCGCCGTCGCGGAACCGGACGGTGGGCGAGAGCATCTTCTGCCGCAGCTCCTTCTCCCACTTGGGGACGGCGGCCACGACGAACGGCAGCGTCTGTCCCCAGGGGCAGAACTGCGACGCCGTGTGGGTGTGGGTCGTCTCCGAATTGATCGCGTTCGGCAGGAAGAGGAAGTCGACGCCGGAGTCGAGCAGCGCTCCCACGTGCCCGTGGGCCACCTGGATCGGGTAGCACGGCTCGGCGACGGTCCGCTCGAACCCCTCGCGGGCGATCGCCTTGTCGGTCCTCGGCGACACCTTGACGCCGAACCCCATCCGCGTCAGGACCCCCTTCCAGAAGGGGAACCGCTCGTGGAAATACATCGCCCGCGGGAACCCGACGGTCCCGCGCGGGCCGCTCGCGGGGGTCTCCGCGACGAGCCGGTCCATCCACTCGATCCGGCGCGCCACGAGGTCGTCGATCACCGGCTTCGTGCCGGTGCGGGCGGCCTTGCGATACTTCTCGGAGCATTTGTCGCCCCAGTAGGTGCGGCTCTCGCCGATCCGGATCTCCTGCATGTCGCAGTAGTTGCTGCACCCCTTGCAGACGAACTCCCTCCGCTTGTAGTCGACCTTCGAGAGGTCGAAGCCGCGGAACGTCGTGGCCTCCTTCGTCGCCCGGACCTTGTCCCGGGCGAGCAGCGCCATCCCGATCGCCCCGATCACCCCGTTGTGCGGGGGAACGATGATCGTTCGTCCCAGCACCTGGGAGAAGGCGGCGGCCACCGCGTCGTTGTACGCCGTCCCTCCCTGGAAGTAGATCGTCTCGCCGATCTTCCGGCCGCGCACCACGCGGTTGAGGTAGTTCATGACGACCGAGTACGCGAGGCCCGCGACGAGGTCGTTCTTCCGGGCGCCGCGGTAGAGATAGTTGTTCAGGTCCTGCTCCATGAACACGGTGCACCGCTCCCCCATCCGGACGGGGGCGCTCGAGGAGAGGGCCATCTCGGCGAACTCTCCCTTGATCCGGATCCCGAGCCGCTCCGCCTGCTCCTCGAGGAACGAGCCGGTCCCGGCGGCGCACGCGTCGTTCATCGCGAAATCGGTGACCACGCCGTTCTCGAGGCCGATGAACTTGGAGTCCTGCCCGCCGATCTCGAAGATCGTGTCGACCGCCGCGTTGAAATAGCGCCGGCTGATGAAGGTGGAGCCGGTCTTGTGCGCCGTGATCTCGTCCTGGACCGTGTCGGCGCCGACCAGCTCGCCGATCAGCTCCCGGCCGGACCCGGTGGTTCCCACGCCGCGGATCGAGATCGTGTCTCCGAACTCGTCCCGGAGCGCCTGCAGCCCGTCGGTCACCACCTGCACCGGACGCCCCTGCGTTCCGACGTAGATCTCCTTGAGGAGGTTGCCGTCCCAGTCCGTCACCGCGAAGTTCGTGGAGACCGACCCGATGTCGATGCCGAGAAAGACCTCGGGCCGTCCCTCGGGCGTCGGGGGCGCCTGGACGCGGTCTCGCAGGAAGACGACGTTCTCCGTCGTGAGGGACGGCCACGAGGGGAACGCGCGCTCTTCGGGCTCCTCGACGGCCGGCCCCTCCGCGATCACCGTCGATTCCGCCCCCGCGCGCGCCGAGGCGGCCGCCGCCGCGCCGAGGGCGCCCATGTGGGCGAAACCGCGCGGCACGACGACGTCGTCCGCCGAAAAACCGAAGGCGTCGCGGATCGCGCGGACGACCCCGGAGTTCTCGAACAGACCGCCGACCAGGGCGATCTTCGGGACGGGATCCTTCCCCTTGTTGATGCTGCTCTTGAAGTTGCGCGCGACCGCGTCGCACAGCCCCTTGAGGATCTCCTCCGGGGTGTACCCTTTCTGCTGGGCGTGGATCATGTCGCTCTTGGCGAACACGGAGCACCGGCCGGCGATCCTCGCCGCGCTCGCGGCGTGGGCGACCATCTCGCCGACCTGCTCCACCCGGAGTTTCATCCGGTGGGCCTGCTGGTCGATGAACGACCCCGTGCCCGCCGCGCAGTCGCCGTTCGTGTCGTAATCCTTTACCGTCAGGAGACCCGCGTCGCCGGACGCCTCGAGGCGGATCACCTTGGCGTTCTCCCCACCCATCTCGAAGATCGTGCGGACCTCCGGATGCGTCGCCGCGACGGCCTTGACGAGACAGCGGAAGTCGTTCTCGTACGTCGCCCCGATGAGCGGCGCGAGCTGCCGGCCGCTCCGCCCGGTGACCGCGATCGCCCGCACGTTCCCCTCGCCGAGGACCGCGAGCCACCGGCGCAGCCGCTCCGGGACCTTCCGCACCGGATCGCCGAGGAGACGGTCGTACGAAAGGTTGTACCCCTTCCCCGCGCCGGGGAGCGCCACCGCCTCGAGATCGAGGAACGTTCCGCGCTGCTCCGCGGAGAGTTCCGCCGACCCTTCCGGCAGAAACAGGGAAAACTTCATGCTGATCGAGCCGACGTCGATGCCCAGGAACAAGTCGTTTCTCCTCCCTCGGTAGGCACGGTACCAACGAATACTTCGCATACAATGGTCGTGCCGGGGCGGCGATCGTCGACAAATCGGAGGGTTACGAAATCCCACGCACGGCGTCGAGGCCCCGTCCCTGCCCGATCGGATAGCCGCTTATCCGATCGGATAGATCGGGCCGTCCTTGGAATTCCGGAGCGAGGCGGAGTATAGTGTTCGAAGACATCGACCGGGCCAAGGACGGCGCGCGCCTCCGGATCGATGACTCCGAAAGGGGTGCGAATGTTCGGCATCGGCTTCCAGGAGATGCTCATCATCCTGGTCGTGGTCCTGATCTTCTTCGGCCCGAAGCGGCTCCCGGACCTGGCCAAGAGCCTCGGGAAGGGAATCGCGGAGTTCAAGAAGGCGTCCGAGGAGGTCCGCAAGGGGATCGAGGACGCGGTGAAGGAAGAGGCCGCGGACGAGACGCCGAATCCGCCGGAGGATCTTTCCTCGTACGGAAAGGCCCCGGGAAGCGCTTCCGCTCCGGAGGAGCCCGTTCCGACCGAACCCGCGCCTCCGGCCGATGTTCCGTCGCCCGCGGGCGACGCTCCGCCGGACGATGCTCCGATGGAGCCGTCCCCACCGACGGACGCCACCGCCGCCGCGGATGGCGTTGCGCCGGGAACCGCCACCGGAGAGACGCCGGCCCCGCCGCCCCGGCAGGGGTGACGCCGGTTGTCGACGAACGCCGGGGAAATCCGCCAGCCGCTCACCGAGCATCTCGACGAACTCCGACGCCGTCTCATCCGGGCGTTGATCGCCCTCGGGATCGGCACCGCCCTCTGCTACAACTTCGCGGAACGGATCTACTCCGCGCTTCTTTCCCCCCTCACCGCCACCCTCCCGGCGGATTCGCACCTGATCTTCACCGAACTGACCGAGGCGTTCCTCACGTACTTCAAGATGTCCCTGTGGGGGGGATTCGTGCTCGCGTCCCCCGTCATCTTCTACCAGGCGTGGCGGTTCGTGAGTCCCGGACTGTACCTGAAGGAGCGGAAGCTTTTTCTCGTCTTCGCGGCATGGTCCACCTTCGGTTTCCTCGCCGGGATGGCGTTCGCCTACTTCGTGGCGATCCCCTCGATCCTCGTCTTCTTCCTGTCGTTCGGCCGGTCGGTCGTGGTCCCGATGCCGTCGATGCGGGAATCGCTCTCCATCGTCCTGCGGCTCCTGATGATCTTCGGCGTCATGTTCGAGCTTCCTCTCGTGCTCTTCCTCGCGGGGCGCGGCGGGATCCTGGCGCCGGCATCCCTGCGGAAATGGCGCAAGGGCGCCGTACTCGGGGCGTTCCTCCTGGCCGCCGTGCTGACCCCGCCGGACGCGGTGTCACAGATCATGATCGCCTTCCCGCTGTACGCGCTGTTCGAGATCGGGATCGTGCTGTGCGCCCTCGGTGCGCGCCGGCGCGCCTCGACCCTCCCCGGATCCCCCGCTTGAGTCCCGGGGGGAAATTCCTTATAGTTCGGGATATGGAGCGACGTCGCTCAACACCGTTTTCCGGAGGCCCGGGATGATCATCGAGTGCCAGACATGCCACGCGCGGTTCCGCCTCGACGAGGCCAGGATCAAGGGGAGGGGCGCGCGCGTGAGATGCCGGAAGTGCGGGGACAGCATCGTCGTCCTGAAGGGCGGCGCCGCCGCCCCTCCTGCCGCGGACGGGGACGGTTTCTTCGACCTCGGCTCCGCGGTGCGGGATTCCGCCGGCGAGGGTCCCGTTCCCCCGCCCCCGGCCGGGAACCTGATCCCCTTCCCTGTCCCGTCCAGGCCTGCCGAACCCGCGGCTCCGGCCCCACCCCACCCCGCCCCGGGAGCATCGCCGCCGGAAAGGGACGAGGTGGACCTGGCGTTCGACCGGGTCCTCTCCTCCGGCACGGACGCATCCTCCCCGTCCATCGGTGACACGGAGGCGGAGATCCCCTCCCCCGAGCCCCGGGGGAGCGTGCCTGTGGATCGCGAGCCTCCCGACGCCCCGGGACCCCGACCGGACCTTGACTTCGGCGGGTTGACCCTCGACCTCGGGCCCGAGGAGAAACTGGACCTTCCTTCCCCGGAACCGGAATCGCCGATCGGAGAGGCGCCCTCCGTTGAGGCGTCCGGGGGATTCCATGCCGAGGGAGGGTTCCTGATCAGCGATTCGGATGCCCTGGATTTCCTGCAGGAGACATATCGCGAAGGCGGGTCGGAGCCTCCCCCGGCGGGGGTCGGCGACATCTCCCTGGAGATCTCGCCTGCGCCCGGCGACGAGCCGGGCTCCTACCCGCGTGAACCCGCGGCGTCCGCGACGCCGCACGAGGACTGGGCTTCTCCGACCCCGGGGGAGATCTCCGTCGAGGGGAACGTCACCCCGCCGGCGGAGGATGAGGCCGCCATCGACCTCCCGCCGTACCGGGAGGCGGAGCCCGTTCCCGAGCCCGCCGTGGAGACCGCGGCGCATCGCGGATCCCCCGCGCCGGAATCCCCGCGCCCACGGTCGTCCGCCGTGCCCGCTGTCGCGGCGGCGGTGGCGGTCCTCCTCGCGGCCGGCGGCTATCTCGGTTTCACGACATCGGGGAGGAAGACCCTCGAACGGGCGATCCCGGGCATCGCCGCGCTATGGGGGGGGCCGGCGGCGCCCGGGTCGCCGATGTACGATCTTCGGAACGTGATCGGATACTACGAGAGCGGCAGCGCCTCCCCGAGGATCCTGGTGATCAAGGGTCAGGTGGCCAATCTCTCCAAGGTGGAGAAGAGCGGCATCCGGGTCCAGGCCACGCTGCTGGACAACACCGACGCCGTCCTGGCGCAGCAGGCGGTGTTCGCGGGAAACACCCTGTCCGGAGAAGCGATCCGGAAGGGGAGCCGGGACACCTTGTCGAAGGCCATGGGAAACAGGTTCGGGACCGGGTTGGCGAACATGAACGTCGGACCCGGCAAGGCCATCCCGTTCATGGTGGTGTTCTTCGACGCCCCGACGAACATGGACAGCTACAAGCTGGAGGCGAAGGACAGCGAATAGGAAGCGGGCGGGCGGGACCCCGACCCGGCCGCACTATTTTTTTTCGTCGTCCCCCTTGGTCGGGGTGACGTCCACTTCGTTCTTCTCCTTCATCGACTTCCTGAAATTCCGGATCCCTTCCCCGATCCCGGAACCGATCTGCGGAAGCCGACCGGCCCCGAACAGCAGCACCACGATCACGAGGATGATGAGAAGCTCAGGAAGACCGAGTCCGAACATGCTCCCTCCTTCGTAAAACACCCCTGGGGTCGAATTCCTTCCAGTCTACTCCCGATCGCCGCGGATTGTCCGCTACTTTTCGCGGATCGTCTCCTCCACCGCCACCCCGAAGTGACGGCCCGCGCGCTCCTCCATGAGCAGCACCTCGTCCCCGGCCGCGATCCGGGCGATCGACGGCGCGGCCCCTCCCGGCCCCACGAGACGGATCGTCTCGGCGTTCTGGAGGACGATCGAATGCTCGTCCCCGGAGGGGCCGACGGCGCGGACCAGGACCAGCGGACGACGCTCCACCTTCACACGGCCGACCCACGCCGCCTCCCCTCCCCCGGTGTCGTCGACGAGGAGCACTCCCGAGCCGGCGGTCAGCTCGGAAAGATAGGCGGTGCGGCCTCCGGGGACGCGGCAGTAGGAGTGGACCGCGCCGGCGTTGACGCGGAACGGACGCGGAAGGACATACGGGTTCGGGACGTTCTCGGCGCACACGAGGAACATCCCCGCGCTCCCGTTGCCGACCAGCATCCCTCGGCTCCCCTCGATCCAGGTGCATGTGTCCACGCAGACGCGGTCGCCCATTCCGAGCGGGACGACCTCGACCACGCGGGCGGGAACCAGCGAAACGTCCTCCGTCCGCGGGCGGGCGGCGGCGGCGAGCGCTCTCATCCCCACGGGATCCCGGGCATCGAGGACCAGCCCGTAGACCCCTTTCTCAAGAACGCCCCGGTACAGCGAGACGTCGGCGGGCGTCCGGGCGACGACCAGGATCGTGCGCCCCCAGGCCACAAGGTTCTCGAGGGGGATGATCTCCCGGTCCCGCGGGAAGACCACCCACGCCGCGTCGGGGGGGGAACCGGCGATCCGCGCTTCGTCTTCCTTTCCCTCCATCCGGATCACCCGGAAGTCGGTCCCTTCGCGCAGGTCCCCCTCGGCGCACGCCACCACGACGCGCCCCAGTTCCCGGGCGGACGAGGCGCGGCCGTCCGGCACCCAAAGCGCCTCGACCCCCGATTCGATGGCGGCGACGGCCGTTTCCTTGTCCCAGGGAATGACCCGGGCGAGGAGCCTCGGAAAGATCACGCCTTTCACCATCCCCTGTTCGCGCTTGATGTGGAAGGGATCACCTGGTCTTCGCCTTGAGGATCCCGAGCGCCTCCCGCACGGTGGCGCCGCCGTGGACGATCGAGACGATGGCGCGAACCATGGACGCCGGGGCGCGGTGCTGGAACACGTTCCTCCCGATCGAGGCCCCCGCGCACCCCGCCGCGACGGCGTCGTGGACCATCCGGAGAACTTCCTCGTCGCTCGCCATCTTCTCTCCTCCCGCGATCACCACGGAGGAAGCGCACCCCTGCGTCACCTCGCTGAACGTCTCGGGGGATCCCGTGTACGGAACCTTGACGATGTCGGCTCCCATTTCCGCTCCCACCCGCGCGGCGTGGCGGACGTACCTGACGTCGTACTCGTTCCGGATCTTCGGTCCGCGCGTATAGATCATGGCGAGGAGCGGCATCCCCCAGCGCTGGCAGGCGCTCGACACCGTTCCGAAATCGCGCAGCATCTGCGCCTCGTCCTCGGCGCCCAGGTTCACGTGGATGGAGACGGCGTCGGCCCCCATCTGCAGGGCGTCCTCCACGGTGGCCACGAGGACCTTCCGGTTGGAGTCGGGGGCGAGGGTGGTGCTGGCGGAGAGATGAAGGATGAGGCCGAGGTCCTTCCCGTAGCCTCGGTGGCCGAACATGGCGGCCCCGCGGTGCACGATCGCCGCATTCGCTCCCCCCTCGGCGACGAGGTTCGCCGCCGGGGGGATCTGGATCAGTCCGGGGATCGGGCCGACGGTCACCCCGTGGTCCATCGGAATGAGCACCGTCCTGCGGGTGTTCCGGTCCATGATCCGCTCCAGGCGGATCTTCTTTCCGATCATCGGGCATGCACCTCCGGCCCGGGGATCCCCGCGGGCGGATCTCCTACTTGAACGCCCCGCGAATCTTGAGGAGCTCGTTCAGGTAGGTCAGGTTGTCGGCGAATTTCACCGCCTCCTCGTACTTCACCTTCCCGGCCGCCACCATATCCGCCAGCGTCCAGTCGATCGACACCAGCTCGTCGACGTTGGCCTGCATCATCCCCCGAAGCTGGTGGGCCTTCCCCTCCCGGATGGCGTTGCGGACCCGGAGGGAGGTCGCCATCTTTTCCCACGCGAGCACGCGCCCCGACCCGTCGGCGCGCTTGAGCAGGCGCTGGGAGAAGACGAGGAGCAGCGACTCGGCCAGCTGCGCGCGGACCTGCGACTGCTGGTTCGCCGGGAAACCGTCCACGATCCGGTCCACGGCGGCCGTGGCGTTCATGGAGTGGAGCGTCCCCAGGACCAGGTGTCCCGTCTCGGCGGCGGAAAGGGCGATCGAGATGCTCTCGTAGTCGCGCAGCTCCCCGATCACGATTACATCCGGATTCTGCCGGAAGATGTGCCGAAGGCCGTCCGCGAAGGAGAGGGTGTCGGTCCCCACCTCCCGCTGGTTCACGTTGGAGTTCTTGTGCCGATGGGTGAACTCGACGGGATCCTCGATCGTGATGATGTTGGACCGCCGCTCCTGGTTGATCGTGTCGACAAGCCACGCGAGGGTGGTCGACTTCCCGTGGCCGTTCGGGCCGGTGATGAGGATCAACCCCTGGGTTTTCAGGGCGAAGTCGCGCAGGAAGTCCGGAATCCCGAGCTCCGCCGCCGACGGGACGCTTACGGACACGTGTCGCGCGGTGAAGGCGATCGAGTTGCGCTGCCGGTAGAGGTTGCACCGGAAGCGGCCGCCCCCGTGCAGGGAGAACGCGAAGTCGAGTTCCAGATTTTCCTGGAAGTGCCGGCGCTGCTCCGGCGTGAGGATCGCGTAGATCATCTTCTCGACCTCCGCGGGCTTGAGGACCGGGAGGTTCAGCCGATGGATCTCGTTGTCGACGCGGATCGACGGGATCGCCCCCGCGGAGAGGTGCAGGTCCTGCCCCTTCCACGAGAGGAGGACCGCGAGCATCGAGGCGAGGGAGTTCTCCATCCGGGCGTGTCGGGCCGCCTCCTTCTCGGCGTCGAGCTTCAGCGTAACGTCCCCGTACCCGTGCGCCTGGAAGAATGCCAGGGCCAGCTCGAAGTGCGAGGCGGACAGGATGACCGACTTCGTGGCGTGTCCCGACTGGGACTCAACTTCCGCCAGGGCGGAAATATCGGTGGGGTCGACCATGCCGATCACCAGGCGCCTCCCCTCGAACCCGATGGGGAGAAGGCGGCGGAGACGGACGGTCTCCATCTTGACCAGCCGCTGCACCGCGGCGGGGATTTCGACCCTGGTGAGGTTGACGTGCTGCATCCCAAGCTGCTCGGAGAGGGACGTCAGCAGCTCCTCTTCCGTGAGAAACCCCATCCGGACGAGGTTCTCCCCCAGCGTTCCCCCGAGCTGGCCCTGGCTCCGCAAGGCCTCGGCCAGCTGCTCCTCCTTGAGAACTCCGGAACCGACGAGGATCTCTCCGATTTTCAACTTCTTTTCCGTCATGTTCCGCCTCCCTGGGACGGCCCTCGCATCCTCATCAAATCTATCGCAGCAGGTGGGGGGGGGCAACCCCAATTTCACCCCCAATTTCACCCGCCGATCGGCTCAGATCCTTCGCGAACAGAGGGGCGCCACCGGGCAACGGCCGCAAGCGCCGCGCCGTGAACGGGTGCACACCCCGAGGATGCCGAGACGGGTGAGCGGAAAGTCGAACTTCACCGGGTCCTCCGGGCACACGAGGCGCAGGGAGGCCGTGATCTCCTCCGCCATCCGCCAGCCCGGCGTCTTCCTCCGGGTGAGCCCGAGAGCGTCCCCCAGCCGCGCCATGTGGGTGTCGAGGGGAACGACGAGGTCCCGCGGCGATACCACGCTCCACAAACCGAGATCGACCCCGTCCGGGCCACGGACGACCCACCGCAGGAACAGGTTGTGCCGCTTGCACGCCGATCCGCGTTCCGGGCGCGGGAAGAGGAAGTCGCGCTCTCGTCCCAGGTCCTTCCCCCATCGGTCGCGCAGCCCGCCGAGGAACCGGGCGAGATCCCTCCGAAGATCGGGGGGGGCCCCTCCCCTTCCCGCGGCATAGACCCGCTCGAGCGATCCGTGTTCGAGGTACGCCGCGCGGACGCAGCGGAGGAAGCGGTACACCCCTTCGGAGGAGATGAACCGGTGCGAAAGTCCGGCGACGGAACGGCGGTGGACCGTCTTCACGGACGTCAACGCGGCGTGCGGCGACGGAGGAAGGGCGTCGAAGAGGCGCGACAGGAAGCCCCGGATCTGGAGAACGCCCCCGAAGGCGAACGAGGCGGCGAGGAACGCGGCGGCCTCGGCGTCCAGGGGGTCGGCGTACCGGTGGGGGAACGCGACCGGATCGGGGGATAGCTCCGTTCCCCTGCCCTCCTCGAGCAGGCGGAGGAGGGGTCCGGCGATCGACCGGGGGCTAGCCCGCATTTCTCACCAGGGTTCGTAACGAGGTGGTGGAGACGGGCGTGGATACAAGGCGCGCGACCGAGGGCCCCGGAGGCGTAGTTGAAACTACGTCGAGGAGCCCGACCGAGCGCAACGCAGTAGACATGCCCGTATCCGCCGCCGCAGTAGAAGCCTGGTGAGAAATGCGGGCTATTACGGAATGACCTTGTTCAGCGGGTATTCGACGATCCCGGAGGCCCCCTCCTTCTTGAGGAGGGGGATCAGTTCCCGGACGACCTTCTGATCGACGATGACCTCGAGGGAAAACCAGCCGGCCTCGCTCAGGGTGGAGATCGTGGGGTTCTGCATCGCCGGCAGGACCTTGAGGATCCGGTCGAGGTCGCCGCGGCCGACGTTCATCTTGAGACCGACCTTCTCCTCCGCCCGCAGAGCGCCCTGGAGGAGCAGGGCGATGTTTTCGATCTTTTCCCGCTTCCACGGATCCTTCCACGCCTCCCGGTTCGCGATGAGGACGGTCGTCGATTCGAGGATCGTATCCACGATGCGCAGGTTGTTCGCCCGTAGGCTGCTTCCCGTTTCGGTCAATTCGACGATCGCGTCCGCCAGGCGCGGCGCCTTCACCTCGGTGGCCCCCCAGGAGAACTCGACCTGGGCCTCGACCCCCTTCTTCTTCAGGTAGCGCCGGGTGAACTGGACCAGCTCCGTCGCCACGCGCTTTCCCTGCAGGTCCCGGATCCGCTGGATGGGGGAGTCGTTCGGGACCGCCACCACCCACCGTACGGGGCGCAGGCCGCCGCGCGCGTAGAGCAGGGGGCAGACTTCCTTCACCTTCGCGTTCTGCTCGAGCACCCAGTCCCGCCCGGTCAGCCCCATGTCGAGGATGCCGTCCTGGACGTAGCGCGCCATCTCCTGGGCGCGGATCAGGAGCCCGGAAAGCTCCGTGTCGTCGATCGTGGGGACGTAGCTGCGGGAACCGACGTCGATGTTGAAGCCGGCCTTGCGGAACAGGTGCAGGGTGGACTCCTGCAGGCTCCCCTTCGGCAGGCCGACGTTCAGGACGTGGCGCTTCTTTTCTTTCATGGCGCTCCTCTTCGGATGGAAACGGCGAAGCCCGGAATTATACACATTGACGGCGCGCATGACAAGCGAGGGGGATCCGAATGCCGGGGAGATCGCGGCGGAGGAGATTTCCGGTAGAATGGGTCCACGCCGCGCGGACGACGCGATCGGAGGGGTGGAGGGCACCACACTCCCAGGCGAAATGCGGTCCCTGGGGTACCCTCGATACGGAGAGGTGGACGGGCAATGGAGGAAGCGGTCGTGCTGATGGCGAAGGCGCCGGTCGCCGGCGAGGTCAAGACCCGCCTTTGCCCCCCGCTCGATCCCCGGGAGTCGGCGCGCCTGTACGGCTGCATGCTCGGAGACACGGCGGCCGAGGTGTCGACCGTGCCCCGCGTGCGGCGATACCTCTTCCTCGATCCGCCGGAGTCGGCGGACTTCCTCCGAAGGAAGCCGTTTTCCGCGTTCGAACCGTTCCCGCAGCGAGGGAAGGACCTGGGGGAGAAGATGTGGGACGCGGCGGCGACCGCCTTCCGGCTCGGAGCGATGCGGGTGGTGATCGTGGGGGCGGACTGCCCGTCCCTCTCCGCGGGGACGGTCCGCCGGGCGTTCCGGGAGCTTTCCACCGGGGCGTCGGTCGTCTTCGGCCCGTCGGCGGACGGAGGATACTATCTGATCGGCCTATCCTCGCCGGACGAACGGCTGTTCCGGGGATTCCGATGGGGCTCCGCGGAGGTGCTCCGGAGCGCGGCGGCGCGCTGCAGGGCCCTTTCGGCGCCGTTCTCGTTCCTGCCTGCCGGGCGGGACGTGGACACCGGGGAGGACCTTCTCGCGCTGAGGGAATGGGCGGGAACGCACGCACGGCCCGCGTGCCCCCGGACCCGCGGGTGGATCACCGGTTTCTTCGGGACGGGAGGCGGCGGATTCCCCGGGCCGCCGGGACGAACACCCGGTCCTCCCCGAGGTTCACGATCTCGCCGCGGAGGGTGACCGACTTCACCCCCTTCGGCACCTCGATCTCGAACGCTCCCGATTCGCCGCGGAAGAGCGCCCCTTCGCCGCGGAACGGGGACTTCGGGAAAACGCGCTTCCGCTCCGTCCTCCCGTCGCCGTACAGAAGCTCGGCGATCACCCCGATGGAGCGCAGGGAGAGATCGGGGACGTCTTCTCCCCGGTTGAAGAGGCTTCCAGTCAGGAGGACCCGGCCGCCATCCGTCCGTTCCCGCTCCGCCTGGATCAGAAAGGCGTTGTCCGGCGGAATGACGATCCTCACGCGCGTGAGGTATCCGATCGCGAGCCACAGGACAAGGACACCGAGGAGGGACGGTGCAACGATCTTCACCCACTTGCCGTGGTCCCGGGTAAACTCCCGGAGTCGCGGAAAACGTTCCGGGGGGACCAGCAGTTCGCGGAAGTTCTTCGGCGTTCCTGAGGCCGCGCCCGGCAGGGGCTGCCGGCAATACGGGCAGTCGGGAACGTCGGCGGGAACCTGGATCGTGCAGTGGGGGCAGCTGATGTAGTTCCGGCCTTCCGGGTCCGGCGCATGCGTTTTCGTCATGGCGGTCCTCCCGCGGGCACGCCGTCAGCGGCCGTTCCGGGCGGAGAGGTACTCGACGAGAAGGCGGACCGGCGCGCCCGAAGGCCCCGGAGCGTAACCGCGCTTCTCCTTCTCCACCCAGGCGGTGCCGGCGATGTCGAAGTGGACCCACGGCGTACCGCCCGTGAACTCCTGGAGGAAGCGCCCGGCCGTGATCGTCCCGGCCTCGGCGCCGCCGATGTTCTTCAGCTCCCCGATGTCGCTCTTGATCTGCTCGAAATACTCCTCGTGCAGCGGCAGCTCCCATCCCTTCTCTCCGGACGCCGCGGACGCCGCCTTCATCCGGGAGAGCATCCCCTCGTCGTTCCCCATCATGCCGATGTTGACGCTCCCGAGCGCCACGATGCAGGCGCCCGTGAGGGTCGCCGCGTCGATCATCTCCTTCGGCCGGTATGTACGGACGGCGTACGTCATCGCGTCCGCCAGGATGAGACGGCCCTCGGCATCGGTCGAGAGGATCTCGACGGTTTTCCCGGACATCATCCGAAGGACGTCGCCGGGCCGGTACGCGGTCCCGGAGGGCATGTTCTCCACGCAGGGGACGACGGCGACGAGGTTCCGGCGGATCCCAAGGGCGGCGGCGGCCCGAAGGGTGGCCAGCATCCCCGCGCCCCCCGCCATGTCGTACTTCATCTTCTCCATCCCCTCCCACTTTTTGAGGGAGATGCCGCCGGTGTCGAAGGTGACGCCTTTCCCGACGAGGGCGGTCCAGGGGGATCCGGGGCTCCCGCCGCGATACTCCGCGACGACAAGGCGCGGCGGCGCGGGGCTGCCCTTCGCCACGGCGAGGATCCCGCCGGCCTTCAGGGCGGAAAGCTCGGGGAGACCGAGGACGCGGACGCGCACCTTGCGCGCGGCAACGGCGCCGATCCCGCGGCCAACCCCCCGCGCGGCGCGCGCCAGGTCGTCGGGCCGCAGCTCCGCCGGCGGGGTCGCCACGAGGGACCGACCCCAGTTGATCGCCTCGCCGACCCTCGCGCCCCAGGACACCCCGGCCCGTACGGAGGGGAGCACCTTCGCGTTCCGCTCGACAATGAGGAACCGGGCGACGCGGTGCGCCTTCTCCTCCTTGTAGCGGTCGAACTCGAAGGCCGACAGGGCGGCGCCGAGGGCGCAGAAGCGCGCGGCAACCCCGGGATCGATTCCCCCCGCGCCCGCGCCGTGGGCAACGGATGCGACGGTGGAAAGCTTGAGGCGCTTCGCCTCTTTCAGAACCGGCAGGACGGCCTGGCGCGCGTGATCCGATGTGAATTTATCCTTCTTCCCAAGGCCGACCACCAGGACCCGGGGGGAGGAGAGACCCCGGGAGGGACGCAGGGAAAGGGTTTCCCCGAGCTTCCCCGAGAAGTCGCCTCCACGGACCGCGGCGGCGATCCTCCCTCCGATCGCCGCATCGACCGCGGCGGCCGCCCCGCCGGGCCGCTTCGCCCCCTCGAACAGGTTCACCACCAGCATGTCCGCCTTGACCGCACGGATGTCTCCGGAAACGCAATCGATGCGCATCGCCTTTTCCCCTTTGGCGGATCTTCGACCGCTGATTACCTTACTGACGCATTCGCGGGATTGTCAAGGCGGCGGGCGTTCGCTGTTCAGATGCCGAGATAGGCCTCTTTCACGTGGGGGTCGTTCGACAGCTCGTCCCCCGTCCCCTGCAGCACGACCCGCCCGTTCTCGAGCACGTAGGCGCGGTCGCACATGGCGAGGGTCTGCCGGACGTTCTGCTCCACCAGCATGACCGTGACCCCCTCGCGGTTGATCCGCTTCGCGATCTCGAAGACATCCTGGACGAGGATGGGGGAGAGCCCGAGCGAAGGCTCGTCGAACATCAGAACCTTCGGCAGGGCCATCAGCCCCCGCCCGATCGCGCACATCTGCTGCTCCCCGCCGCTCAACGTCCCGGCGGGCTGCTTCCGCCGCTCCTTCATCCGCGGGAAGAGCTCGTACACCCAGCCCATCGTCTCGTGCCGCTTCTTCCTCGCCTGGGGGGAGAGGGAGCCCATGATGAGGTTCTCCTCGACGGACATCTCCCGGAACAGGCGGCGCGCTTCGGGGACGTGCACCACCCCCTGGCCGATCACCTTGTCGGGAGACAGCGTGTCCAGTCGGACGCCGTTGAACTCGATCGATCCCTTCCGGGGCTTGAGGAGGCCCGAGATCGTCTTGAGGGTGGTCGATTTCCCCGCCCCGTTGGCCCCCACCAGGACCAGGATCTCCTTTTCGCGGACCTCGAAGGACAAGTCCCAGAGGACCTGGAGGTCCCCGTAGAAGACGTCGATGCCGGACACCTTAAGCATAGTCCGTCCCCAGGTAGGCCTCGATCACCGCCTGGTTCGCCGCCACTTCCTTCGGCGTTCCCTCGGCGATCGTCTGCCCGAAGTTGATCGCGTGGATCCGGTCGGAGATGGTCATGATCACGTGCATGATGTGCTCGATGATGATGATGGTGGTGCCGCCCGCCCGGATCTTCCGGATCAGGTCGATCGCCTCCACGAGCTCGGAGGGATTCAGTCCCGCCGCCGTCTCGTCGAGGAGCAGGAGCTCCGGCCGGGTGGCCATCGCGCGGGTGATCTCCAGCCGCTTGCGTCCGGCGATCGGCAGCGCCTTGGCCAGCACGTCCCTGACCGGCATGAGGCCGCAGAATTCGATCGCCTTCAGCGCCTCCTCCCTCGCCTTGTGATGCGTGTTCACCCGGGAGTACGCCGCGGCGATCACGTTGTCGAGGACGGTCATCCGCCCGAGGGGCTTGACGACCTGGAAGGTCCGCCCGATCCCCAGGTGGCAGATCCTGTGCGTCGGCAAACGGTGGATCTCCCTCCCCTGGAAGAGCACCCTGCCGGAGGTGGGCCGGTGATAGCCGCTGATCATGTTGAACGTCGTCGTCTTCCCGGAGCCGTTGGGGCCGATGAGCCCGAAGATCTCCCCCTGCCCCACCTCGAAGGACACCCCGTTGACCGCCGCGAGGCCCCCGAAGTATTTCACCAGTCTGTCGACCTGGAAGTACGCCATGCCCCGCTCCTTAGTGGATCCCTCAGGCGCCGACGTCGAGCCGGAACACGCGCTTGCGGATTTTCGGCCAGTCCCCGACGATCCCGTTGGGGAGAAAGAGGATCACCACGACCACCAGGATCCCGAATCCGAGGACGTGCGCCTGGGTCAGGACCGCGGCGACCCGCACCAGGCTGTCGGATCCCGAGACGGCGCCCAGCCATTTGAAGAGGCCGAAAAAGCCGGAGCGGAACATCTCCTGGATGGCGACCATCACGAAGGCGCCGACGGCGGGGCCGTAGACCGTCCCGACGCCGCCCACGATGCCGACGAGGATGGCCATGATGGAGATGTCGTGCAGGTTGAAGACGACATGGGGGTCGATGAACCCCATGTAGTTCATGTAGAGGGCGCCCGCCATCCCGGTCCAGAAGGCCGCGTACGCAAGGGACAGCATCTTGTAGAAGTGCGTGTTGATCCCCAGGCTCTCCGCCGCGTCCTGGTCCTCCCGGATGGAGACGAAGTAGTACCCCGGCTTGGAGCGGACGACGAGCTGGAGACTGGCGAGGCTCGCCACCGCCATCGCCAGGGCGATGTAATAGTAAGGGGCCTTCGACGTGAAGGAAGGCATGATGAGGATGCCGACCATGCCGCCGGTGAAGCTCTCGGCGATGGTCGCGCCGTGTCGAAGGACCTCGTTCAGCGCCAGCGTCGCCAGCGCGAAGTAGGCGCCGCGCATCCGGAAGCAGATCCACCCGAAGGGGAGGCCCACCGCGATGGCGGTGAACCCGCCGAGGGCAAGGCCCCACCAGGTCGAGACCCCGAGGTGGGTCGCCAGCAGGCCCGCGGTGTACGCCCCGCAGCCGAAGAAGGCGGCGTCCCCGAAGGAGACCTGCCCGGTGTACCCGGCGATGAGGTTCCAGGCCGACCCGATGACGACCCACATCAGGAAGAGGATCATCAGGTGCAGGTAGTAGTTGTCCCTCATGACCAGCGGCAGGCCCGCGACCACGGCAAGGACGGCGAGGGGGATCAGCTTCTTCTTCACGGCGCGTCCCTAGATCTTCGTCAGGCGCTTGAAGCCGCCCGGCAGGAAGAGAAGGACGAGCACGAAGATCGTCAGGCCGATGATGTCCTCGTACTCCATGCCGAGGTACGTCGCCCCCATGCTCTCGGCCAGCCCGAGCGTCACCCCCCCGAAGATGGCCCCCACCGTCGACCCCAGGCCGCCCAGGATGGTGATGATGAAGGCCTTGGCCGTGAAGGGACCCCCGAGGTCGGGAAAGATGTAGTACACCGGCGCGAGCAGGCACCCCGCGGCGGCGACGAGCCCGGAGCCCAGGCCGAAGGTGATCACCGTGATGCGTCCCGTGTTCACGCCCATGAGGGTCGCCGCGTCCTTGTCCTGGGCCGTAGCCCGGATGGATCGCCCGAGGTCGGTCTTGACGAGGAAAAAGAACATGGCGACGGTGAAGGCGATGGCGATCCCGAACGCGATCATCAGGGCCATGCTGAAGGAGATGTTCCCGAGGAAGAAGGTCTCGTTGGAGTACGTGGTGGTGATGTACTTGTAGTCCGACGAGAAGGCGAACCGGACGACCTCGGTCAGCACCATCCCGATCCCCACCGTCATGAGCACCTGGTTCTCGGGCAGGATCGTCTCCGTCTTGAGCAGGGGGTTGAGCAGGAATTTCTGGATCGCCACGCCCAGCATGAAAAGGAGGGGCATGGCGACGAACAGGGAGAAATACGGGTCCACTCCCATCGTGTTGAGGACGAAGGTTACGTACATCGCCAGCATCATCAGCTGCCCGTGGGCAAGGTTGATGATCCCCATCACGCCCATGATCAGGGTCATCCCGATCCCGATCAGGGCGTACAGCCCCCCCTTGAGGATCCCCGCGACGAGGGTCTGCAGGAATACGTCCATGGCCTCTCCCGCCTTGTCGTGCCGGGCGCTTCCACCCGCGAACACCGTTGTATTCGAGCGCCGACGAACACCGCCGCCGGGCGGAGGGAAGGATCTTCCGCCCGGCGGCTACACGCAGGAAAACCGACCCGGAAGCGTTACTTCCGCTTGTCCCAGGGCGGCGTCGGGTAGATATACTTCTTCGTGGCGGCGCTCTTCGGCCACACCGCCTCGAGCTCCCCCTTCTGCCACTGGACCAGGTACGTGTCGAGCTTGTTCTGCTGGGTCTTCTTGTCGTAGGAGACGAACTTGACCGGCCCGAAGGCGGTCTTCATGTCCGTCGTAGCCAAGGCGTCCCGGACGTCCTTGGGAGTGATGCTCTTCGCCCGCTTCAGGGCGTCCGCCACGACGTACATCGCGGAGTACGCCTCCGCGCCGTGGTATTCGGTCTCGGCGCCGTACTTCTTCCGGAAGTTGTTGAAATACTCCTTGGCGCCCGGGAACGGCAAGGTCTCGATCCAGAGCGTGGCGGAGAAAACGCCATCCGACGCGTCGCCCGCGCTCTTGGCGAACTCGGGAAGCGTGAAACCGGCCCCGCCGCCGACGAACATCTTCGGATTGATCCGGAGCTCCTTCGACTGGCGCATCAGCAGGGAGGCGTCCATGACGTAGGATACCATGTAGATCATGTCGGGGTTCGCCGCCTTGACCTTGGTGAGGATCGGCTTGAAGTCGATCGCGCCGGCCTGGTACCCTTCCTTCACCACGATCTTCAGGCCGAGCCCCGCGGCGTCCTTTTCGAACGACTTCGAGCTGGACTGGCCGAACGAGCTGTTCTCGTACAGGAGCGCGACGGTCTTTACGTCCTTGGCGACCTCCTGAAGGAAGGACTGCACCGCGTTCGGATATTCGCTGGCCGGGGGGTTGATGCGGAAGACGTAGTCGTACTTCTTCTCCGTGATATCGTCCGCCGACCCGGTGCAGACGACGAACGGCACCTTGAACTGCTGGGCGACGGGCGTCGCCGCCGCGGTGACGGAGCTGGAGTAGCCGCCCGTGATGACGGGCACTTTTTCCCGGGAGATCAGCTTCTCGACCCCCGAACGTCCGACGTCCGGCTTACCGGTGTCGTCCTCGAAGAGCAGCTCGATCTTCTTCCCCTTGACCCCGCCCTTGGCGTTGATCTCCTCGGCCGCCATCTCGAACGAACGCTTCTCGATCTCGCCGAACTTCGCCTGCGAACCGGTCAGGGGGAGCAGGACCCCCACCTTGATGGTTTCCGCGGCGAACCCGGTGGATGCCGCCATGAGCAGCGACAGGATCGCCGCGACGACGACAAACGACTTGCCTGCAGTTCCCTTCATATCTTCCCCTCCCTCGTATTTCCGCCGCCGTCCGGCCGAACATTCGCCGCGACGCGGCGCAGTCTGAAAACGGTCCACGGGACCCTCCCGCGGCAGCAAGTATATCAGGGGAACGGTGGACAGGGTCATCGGGGGGGGTTTTGATTCTTCTGTAGGTAAATTACCTACAGGCGGCATGGCGGTCGGTGTTCACGGCTCGATGATCCGGTTCTGG
>Ga0326597_10002992_pt1 | contig 24753 bp, 20 predicted proteins | sample RVTome_12_FD_203789 | JGI IMG/M metagenome (GOLD analysis project Ga0326597, IMG submission 203789) | Soil microbial communities from uranium-contaminated site in the Upper Colorado River Basin, Wyoming, United States - RVT100D185 | ecosystem: Environmental > Terrestrial > Soil > Contaminated >... | reverse complement strand
GTAGATCTCGGGAAGGTGCAGCGATTCGTAGGTCGGGATTTCACCCTTCACGCGGCGGATGGCGGCGCTGATGTGTCCGCCGGCGCGGAACATGTTCACGCGGAAGCGGTCCCCGTTCTCATTGAACGTCGCAAAGTCGAGGTCGCCCGCCTGCTCGAATCGCGCCCGAAGCCGCTCGGGCACGATGGGATCGAGGATGTGATCCGCTTCTTCGGCGTTCACCGGCGGCGCATCGATCGTCCGCAGCAGGCCGCCGACGCGGTAGGTGGGAGGCAGGCCGACCTTGATGTGCAGGTCGGAGGCGTCGTGCTGCTTCATGCCCGCGAGAAGCCGGGTAAGCGAGAGCGGACCGGTCACCATGTCGCCTCCTTGCGCGATGCGCAACAGGAGTGAAGGGAAGATCGGGGCGGACTCAGACTGATTTCGAGCGCCCCTCGCCGTCAGATCCAGCCAGAGGCATGGTACGACGGCAGGCGGGTCGGGAGCAAGGCGCGGGACTCACCATCGGCAAGCCGCGGTCGGCGGAGGAAGCGCCGCAAGCCCCGGGCCTCAAGCCTCGCTGAGCGCGTCCAGCCCCGGCATCGGCCCGCCTTCAAGGAGCGTGAGGCTCGCACCTCCGCCGGTGGAGACGTGCGAGAAGCGTGAGGCCATGCCGAAGGACTCGACGGCTGCGGCCGAGTCGCCCCCGCCGATGACTGACGTGGCGCCTGCGGCCGTGGCTTTGGCGATGGCGTCCGCGACGGCCCTGGTCCCGACTCCGAAGGGGCCGATCTCAAAGACGCCGACGGGGCCGTTCCAGATGATCGTCTTCCCCCTGGCGATGCGGGCCGCATAACGACGCTGCGTCTGTGGGCCGATGTCCAGCCCCATCCACCCCTCCTCGATGTGGTCCTCGAAGGTCTTGATCGGAGTCGCGTCGGAAATCTCCTTGCCGCACACGTGGTCGTTGGGAAAGAAGAGGTCGGCCTTCTTCGCGGCGGCGAGTTGGATGATCTCCCGCGCCTCATCGATCGAGTCGGCTTCGACGCGGCTCTTGCCCATGCGCCGGCCGAGCACCTGGAGGAAGGTGTACGCCATCGCTCCGCCGACGAGCACATCATCGACGATGTCCAGCAGGCGACGGATGGCGCCGAGTTTGTCGCTCACTTTGGCTCCGCCGAGCACCGCGACGAAGGGCCGCTGGGGATTCTCCAGTACCTCGGAGAGGTATTTGATTTCGGCAGTCATCAGCAGGCCCGCGGCGCGCGGGGCGCCGGCCATGGCGCGCGGCACGCCGACCATCGAGGCATGGGCGCGATGCGCCGTGCCGAAGGCGTCGTTGCAATACACCTCGCCGTACCCGGCCAGTTTCCCGGAGAATCCCGGGTCGTTTTCCGTCTCCCCCGCGTGGAAGCGCAGATTCTCGAGCAGCAGCACCTTGCCCTTGTCGAGCCTCGAGACCGCCGCATGGGCGTCGGCGTCGAGGCAGTCTTGACTGGGAAACTCCACGCTCTGACCCAGGAGTGCGCCGAGCGCCTCGGCGACAGGTCTAAGGGAGTATTTCGCCTCGTAGCCGCTCTCCGCCGGCCGGCCGAGATGCGACATCAGAATCGCCCTGCCGCCGCGCCTGATGATCGACTGAATCGTCGGGAGCGATTCCCGGAGGCGGCGATCGTCGGTGATGCGGCCCTCATGGTCGAGAGGGACGTTGAAGTCCACGCGGGTGAGGACGCGGCGTCCGGCGACTTCAACTTTCTCGATGCTCAACTTGCTCATGGCGGACACACGCTCCGTCAAAGTTCAGGAATGCACGAACGTGAGGTGGACTGATTCAGAAGGGCTGATGATAGCCGCCGGTTGAACTGCCCGGCATGTCGCGAAGGGCCAGGGGCGGGTCAAGCAACTCCTTCATCACGAACGCCTGGCGCAGCGAGTCGGGCGACAGCACCAGCGTGCTGATGCCGGAATGGCGCGAAGCGGGCGCCACGACTCGCTTCGCCTGGGCGCGGGGCGTTTGGGCAGGGGACCGGCGAATCTCTTCGACCGCGTTCGGCTGCGTCACGAGCGAGAGCGCGATCCGGGCGGCGGCCGGATCCGGTTGCTGACCCTGACGAGGCGGCTGGCGACGGCGCTGCGCCTCTCGCTCGGCGCGCTGACGCCGCGGGTCGCTCACCGGCGCGGATCGAGCGACGGGCGCCGAGCGCTGCTGAACCGGGCCCGCGGCGACGGCCTGCCGGCGGCGCAACTCCTCCATCGCCAGGCGGCGACGCACCGCGAGTTCATCCTCGCCCGCGAGAACCAGGGGCTGGGGCGACTGCGGCGCTTCACCGCGCATCATCGCCTCGCGGGCCCGCCACATCTCGATCTGGGCGCGGCGCTGGGCGGTGAGTTCATCGGGCATTTCGTGCATGGACGGCGTTGGACGCGGCGCCGCGCCGTGAGTCGCCGCCGGATGCCGCAGGGCGCCTGATTCCTGCGCCCGCCGCTTCGCCTCGGCTTCGTTTCGCTTGTCGGCGAGCGCCTTGAGAATGCCGCTCAGGGCCGGCAGGAGGAGAAACAGCAAGGGCAAGAGGTACGTGACGTTTTGGACAAGCCAGCGCATGGAGATCCTCGGTTCGACTTCGGTGCAAGTATAGGGACGCGGGCGCTGCTCCGGCTTTGCGGCGTGTCGTCCACTTTTCTGGTATGTGGCCGTCACGTGGTGCGGTGGATGGCAGGCCGAAGGCCTGGTCGTCAGGAGCCGGGGGGTCGCGATCGAATCGATCGCCACCCCCGGTCGCGATGCCTTGTTGATTCCGTTGGACCCCGAAGGCGGTCCGCGTGGCCATCGGCGAGGCCGTCACAACACACCGGAAAAACAAGGCCCGCGAAAATAGGGACGGGTCTATTTTCCGGGGGTCGGAAAATAGGGACGGGTGTATTTTCCGGGGCGGTCTATTCTCCGGAGCGGGGCGCGCGTGGATCACTCGACGAGCAGCGCGCTTGACGCGGCCGAGCGCCACGACCACTCCTTGGGAGTGGAAAGGCAAGGCGGGCGTTGCGCTCCCGGGGGCGGCGCTGGCGCTCCAGCCCCGGCTGCTGACGATCAGACCTTCGGCCTTGCGCTCGCCGCATCGCGGCTGACTGATGATCGTTTCGCGCCGTGGCCTGACGCGCTGGCCGGTGCAGATGCCGGAAACTTGGACGACACCCGCTTTGCGCCCGCACGCGCGGCCTCTTCACTCGGTCTGGGCCAGAAGCACGTCGCTCTCGCGCGCGAATCGCACGCCGTACACGCGCTCAAGTTGGCGCGGCTCGCAGACCTCGGCCGTCGCGCCGGCGGCGACGAGCCGGCCTTCGTGCATGATCCAGACTTCATCGCTCAGCCGCCGCGCCAGCACGAGGTCGTGGAGGATGACGACGATCGTGCGGCCTTGCTGCGCCGATCGGCGCAGCACCGCCGCGGTGCGCTGCACGTGCCGGGGGTCCAGCGCCGAGGTCGGCTCGTCGAGCAGGAGAATCGCGTCGTCGCGGCCGTGAACCTGCGCCAGCGCCCGCGCCAGCGCCGCCCGCTGCTGCTGGCCGGCGCTGAGCGTCGTCAGCACGCGGTGGGCGTCTTCATCAAGCGCACACTCCCTGAGGGACTCGGTCACGGCGAGTTGGTTTCGAGGCTGTGCAAAGCGGCCCAGCGCGACGACTTCGGCGGTGGTGAAGGGGGCATCGACGCGCGGCCGCTGGGGCACATAGGCCAGCCGCGGCGCCCGAAGGCGCGGGTCGAGTCGATGCACCGGCCGCCCGTCGAGGTGAATCGTGCCGCCATCCGGCGCGAGGAGGCCGGCCATGAGTCGCAGCAGGGTCGATTTGCCCGCGGCGTTGGGACCGATGATCGCGGTAATGCGCCCCGCGCAAGCCTGCGCCGAGACGTCGTCAACGACGGCGCGGCCGCCGGGCGTGTAAGCAAATCGAACAGAGTCCAGTTGCAGCGTCACGGCATCCACTCCCGATGTCGGCGGCGAAGGAGGTAGATGAACATCGGCCCGCCGATGGCGCTGGTGAGGATTCCGATGGGGAGCAGGCCGCGCGGCTGGGGAATCCAGGGCAGGTGGGGGATGATCTGCACGGCGCTGTCCGCCGCAAGAAGGAGCGCCGCGCCGATCAGCGCTGCGCCGAGCAGGAGGCCGGCATGTTTCGGGCCGACAAGAAGGCGCGCCGCGTGCGGCGCGATGAGTCCGATGAAACCGATCGGACCCGCCAGCAGAACCGACATCGCCGTCAGCGTGCCGGCGATCACAAAGATCCACAGCCGCAGACTTCCCAGATGCACGCCGACGCTGATCGCTTCATCATCACTGAGGGTGGCGGCGTCGAGCGCGGGCGCCCACCTCATCCCCAGCGCCAATCCGCCAAGACCGACGATCAGTCCCGTCGCGAGCAGGCTCCACGGCGTCTCCGGCGCGATCCGTCCCATCATCCAGCGCAGCAACTGATCGGCGCTTGGCCCCATCATGAACTGCACGAGCATGAGCAGCGCCGAGGCGATGACGCTGATCATCACTCCCACAAGGAGCATCGTCATCGGCTCGATCATCCCGTCGCGCCGGCTCAGGCGATAGACCAGCAGCAGCGCGAGCAGCGACCCGGCCACCGCCGCGACGGGTTGCGTGAGCCAGGGGACGGGGTCGGAGGTGCGGCCGAGCAGTTGAACGGTCCCCACACCCAGAGCCGCCCCGGCCGCGAGGCCGAGGATGTACGGGCTGGCCAGTGCGTTGCGCAGCAGCGACTGAAGCATGACCCCGCTCACCGACAGGCACACGCCCACCACGATCGCGCCCACGACGCTGGCCAGTCGCAATTCGCGCACGATGCGCTCGGCGGGCCAACCGAGTTGGTGGCCGACCGTGAGCCTGAGCAGCGCCAAGCCCACGAGGATCAGCGCGAGGAGTGCGAGCCGATTTGCGCTGCGGGAGATCATTGGTCGGCCGACTCCAGCGGCGACGCCAGCGCCTCCATGATCGATCGAAGTTCGCCTGCCACCTCAATGAGCGAAGCGCCCGGAAGCAGGGCCTGCGGATGGCGGAGCAGGGCGACGCGGCCGGCGCGCACGCATTCCAGGTCGAGTCGTCCCACGGACCCGAGCGATTCTTCAGGACGAGCCGTCGCCGCGTCATTGAGGCCGGGCTTGATGGCGATGATCGCCCACGGCTTGCCCGCCGCCACCCGCTCGAGATCGAGTTCCTGCCACGCGCCTCCGGTCACCGCGTTGCGCCCGCCCAATGCCGCAAGCATGTCGCTGAGATAACTGCCCGGCCCGAATGCGGCGGGCGGATCGGTGAAGTAGAGCAGCATGATCGGTCCGAGCCGTTCACGCACTTCGGCGGGCATCGGCGCCAGCGCCAGGTCCATCTCCGCGAGCAGTCGGTCGGCCTGGTCTTCGATCTCCGGCCGCAGGATCGCATCATCGCCGGCGAAGGATAGATCGTTGACGAGTCGCTCCACGGCGTGGCGTACATCCGAGAGTGTGTCGATCTGAAGATTGATGAATCGCCAACCCTGCTGCTGCGCGATCGCTTCGATGCGCGGCGGCGCGCCCGCCTTCGCGGACTGAAGAACCACGTCGGTCGGGCGCAGCGCCAGGACCGCTTCGAGATTGACGCTCATCAGGTCGCCGACGCGCGGCACGTCCTCCGCCAGTTGCTCCTCGTAGGAATCGCGGCCCACGATCCGATCCCCCAGGCCGAGCGCCAGCAGCACATCGGTCAGAGCCGGGCTGAGGCAGACGATTCTCATCCGGTCCGCTCGGCTCACCGGCGGCGGTGCGGCCCGCCTGCACGCCGGCCAGATCAGCGCCAGGCACAGCAACGTGAAGGCGGCGAGCGCCGTGTGCCGATGGAAACGGATGGAATGCGGGATCAAGGCCATGGGGGTGAGATGCCTTCATCCTACGCTCACTCGCCGGTCGGCAGCGCCCCCGCCGGGGAATCGGGGAATCTCCTGCGGTCTTCGGCGGTTGGGAGTGGTATCGTTCCCCGCGGCGCAATTCGCGCCCGAGGCTGAGGCTGAGGTTGGGGTCCAGACGCTTGCGGGCTTGCAAGAACATGCCGAGACCGCTCGCGCCTTCGCCTCAACCTTTGGAAAGAATGGAGGAAGCAAAGGCGCATGACCACGGCTCTTGAAACGACCGCCATCGAGGCGCGGCAGTTTGCCATCGAAGTGGCGCAGTTGCTGGCCGACACCAAATGCGAAGAAGTCGCCGCCCTTGACGTTCGAGGACTCAGCCAGGTGACCAGTTTCGTGGTCATCGCCACCGGCACCTCCGATCGGCAGATGCGGTCGGTGAGCGACGACGTCATTGAACTCGGCGCTGCCACCGGACACCCCCTCTTCCGCATCAATCGCGAGCGATCATCCACGTGGACCGTCGTCGACTTCGTCGATGTGACGGTGCATCTCTTCGAGCCCAATACGCGGGCCTTCTACGACCTGGATCATCTCTGGCTCGACGCCCAGCGCCTGCCGTGGAAGCGCGGCGAATCGGCAGGCCGCGGCGGCGGCGCAGGCTGAGGCCATGCCCACCTTCCGATCCTCCGGACTCTCGCTTGCCAACAAGTGCCAACTCCTCTTCGGCCTGGCGGTGGTGCTCATCCTCACCGCGGCGCTGAGCGTGCCATGGATCCGCATGCAGCGCATGGTCGATGAGGGGCAGTTCGAGGTGGCGAGCCAACTCGCCGACGGCTGGCTGAGCAACCTCTTCGACATCGAGTCCATCAGCGCCGCCGCACCCGCTCCGGACGCCGACGCGGCCGCGCGAGCCGCGCCGCTGAGCATCCGTTTCGTCCCGCTGGGCAGCGGTTCATCTGAGCCCACTCCCGACGACGGTTTTCTCAGGGAAGCGGCGGCGGCGATCGGCGAAGGGTCGCGCGAGTACCGGCGGGTGGATCAATCCACCAACGGTCCCGTGCGCTACCGCTACGCGCGTGGGCTGACGCGCGATGAACTGCTGGGCGTGAAGGATTCCTCGTCTCTCGCGGGGCATATCGAGGTCGCAGCCTCCGACCTCGGCGCCGATGCGATGGTCGGCCTGCTCATCATCGATCGCGATGCGCGCACGGCGTTGGGGGAGATCTTCATCAACCGTGCCTACATCCTCGCCTCGGGCATCCTCGCCGGACTGCTCGCCTTCGGCGTCTTCTACGTCATCACCACCCGCATCATCCTCTCCCCGGTCCGTGTCCTGCGCGAGACCGCGGAGCGGGTTTCGACGGGTGAATTGAACATCCGTTCGGACATCCGCACCGGAGACGAGTTCGAGGAACTCTCCGAGACGTTCAACCTGATGCTCGCCAATCTCAAGAGCAGCCAGGATCAGTTGCGTCAGATCAACAAGAGCCTGGACCTCAAACTCAACGAACTGGCCGCGTCGAACGTGTTTCTCGAGCAGTCCAACCGCCTCAAGTCGGAGTTTCTCGCCAACGTGTCGCACGAATTGCGCACGCCGCTCAGTTCGATTCTCGGGTTTGCGGAGGTGATCGCGGAACTGGACGCGGAAGCGGCGGAGGACTCGCCGCAGGTGAAGCGTGAGAAGCGGCAGCGTTACCTGAGCAACATCATCACCTCGGGGCGCAGCCTGCTGGAACTTATCAACGACCTTCTCGACCTGGCCAAGATCGAGGCGGGACGGCTGGAGATCACCGTCGAACCCACCAGCATCGCCGACGTGTGCGAAGGTCTGATGACGCTGGTGCGCCCTCAGGCGGAAAAAAAGAGAATCGATCTCCATCTTCAGGCCAACCCTTCCCTGCCGCCCATCGAGACCGATTCCGGCCGCTTTCAGCAGATCATTTTCAACTTCCTGTCCAACGCGGTGAAGTTCACGCCCATGGGCGGGCGCATCACCCTCGCCGCCGAACGCGTGCGGACGGCTCAAGCGGGTGAGCAGGTGTGCATCTCGGTGAGCGACACCGGGCCGGGCATCAGCGCCGAAGATCAGCAGATCATCTTCGAGAAGTTCCGCCAGGTGGATGCGAGCCACACGCGGCGCCACGCCGGCACCGGGCTGGGGCTGGCGATCTGCCGCGAACTGGCGACCCTGCTTGGCGGGGCCGTCTCCGTCGCCAGCACGATCGGCGAGGGTTCCGTCTTCAGCCTCGTGCTGCCGCTGCGCCTCGAGGTGGATCGGCCGCAGTCGCTCATGCCTTCGGCGTGAACGAAGAGGCGAAGACGCCAGCCGATCACCAGTGCCCGCCTGATCCGCAAGCGGCCTTGCTTCCTCATCAAGGCTCACGTCGGATTACGGCGAACTGTTGGCATGGAGGTCGGGAAAGGCGCCGCGCCCCGTCCAGAGGCGCAGCGTGCCGCCGTGCCAGTCGAGCCAGACCGGCGCGCGCCGCAGCAGGCCGATCCCGATGACCGCGTCGAACTCCGGCGCAAAGCCCGGCGGACGATCCCAGCCGCCGACGACCTTGACCTCGCGAAACCGGCACGCGCCGATCAACAGCGGCGTGAGCAGTTGGTGCTCGGTGAGCCTCGCTCGGCGGCCGGAGATGTCGGCCATCACCCCAGGCCGGCCCTCGCCCAGCGGCCAATCGACTCCTTCGGCAACGAGCACGTCGCCCGAGAATCCCGTGTCGATCAGGGCCATGCATGACGTGTCGCCGACGCGGATCGTCGTTCTCGGGAGAACGCTGGAGGTCGAGATGATGACCTGGCGAAGACTCTCGCTCGACTCGGCCTGGAAGTTGACTTCAAGGGGCGCGACCGACCACTCAGCGCGGCCTTGGAGGGCGTCGAGCCGCGCTCGCGACGGCGCTGCGCTCGGCGAGTACAGGCTCCGCCTCGCAACCAGGTGCAACTGTCCGCGATCCCAGTCGATGATGATTCCCTCGAAGAGAGAGAGCAGCCCCATCCCCACCATCGCGGGAGAGTTCCCGGAGGAGACGCTGACGGGAACGGGTTCGAGCGTCATGCCCGGCAGGTGGATCCCGCCCAGCGCGCCGTCATAACTCGCATGATGACCCAGCGCACCGATCGATCGCGTCGGACCGACCTCGGCCGAGAGCCATGGTCGATGTTGTGCTGAACCGGATCGCGAGAGCCACACGGCATCCTGGTTTCCGGTGTCGAGCACCGGCGAAGCCCGGCGGCGGGTCCGCGCGGCCGAGGCGTCGCTGATGTAAACCTCCTCCAGGATTAACTTCCCGTCGCGCACCTCGAAGGGCACGGTAAAGAGCCCGTCCGGCGCTGAGCCGCGCATCTGCATGTTGACCTGGAGGCGCGGCGCTCCGGTTTCCTCATTCTGCTCGACCTGAACCTGTGCCGAGAGCCAAGGGGGGATCTCCCTGGTCGGCCTGGGGGCGCAGCCGGCCGAGACCCACGGGATCGCGCCTGCGAGGGCGATCGACCGGGCGAGTCGCAGGCGGGAGGGGGTACGGGCGCATCCCGCGCTGGTTGGCGCGTGTGGTCTCATGGTCAATGCTCCACGCCCGGCTCTGAGGGGATCGCCGCATTTGGAGTACCCTGCCCAGGGGGATTATCGCCGCTTGGCACTATTGCCATTGACAATTCGCCATTGATCGAGGATACTACAAGTCGCCCCTGGGCGGCAGGGGGAGATGGCGTCAATTCGTTCGATCCCGGCGTTGGGATCGAGGCTCCCATTCGTCGGAAACTTGAAACTGGAGAAGAAACATGAGAAAGATCGTTCTTGGACCCGCACTGTTGGCCATGCTCACCGGCAGCGCCCAGGCAGGAATCCTCTACACCGTTCGGACCGGTGACGATGTGCTGCGCGCCTTCGACACCCAGACCCGCACATTCACCGACATTGGCCGCCTCGGCGTCGCCTTCGACTTCGGCGATCTCGGTTGGGATCCGGTCTCGCAGAAGATGTTCCTGGTGCAGGGATTTGCCGGAACCGGGCTCTACACCGTGGATCTCAACAGCGGCGTTGCGTCTCTCGTCGGCTCGCACGGGTCGGTGGACATGTTCAGCCTCGCCTACGACCCCAACACCAGCACCATGTACTGCGGCGAGTCGACGCGCAACACTCGCTTTTTTGAGATCAATCTGAGCACGGCGGTACTCACGCTTCGGGGCAATCCCGGCATCAACATGGACGCCATGACCTATGACCCCGTGCGCAATGAGATCGTCGCCGCGTACGCCGGTCCGGGCGATCTCTACCGGATGGACCCTTCCAACGGCAGCGCCACTCTCATTTACGACGGGGACTTCTTCAACAACTGCGGCATGGCGTACGATGCCGACACTGACAAATTCTGGATGATCGATTGGAGCGGCAACGTCTATTCCTTCGATCCCAATGCGGGTTACACCCGTACGACCGAACTCACCGGCGCGGGAGCGCATGACGGCTTCGCCGCGGTGACCGGCGGGGTCGCCCGCTACAGCCTCCGCATCACCGGACCTTGCCCCGGCACGTTGACGGTCAGTTGGAGCAACGCGACTCCAAACCGCCAGCAGGGCATCGTCTACGGTCAGCGCGACGGCAACACGACCATTCCCGGCGGCGTGTGTCAGGGGACCGTCCTCGGCCTGGCCGGCAACGTCCGCCTCGTCAACACCATCGGGACCGGTCCCAACGGAAACGGGTCGGTGGCCGGGCGGGCGGGCACGGCCGCGTGCGGCGGGCGCCTGCAACTCGTCGAAGCGCCTTCGTGCGACACGACCAACGTCGCCGCGATCCCCTGATCGCGCCGCGACCGGTGTGCTGAGGTCACTGCGGCAGGCCCGCGGAGCGCGCTCCGCGGGCCTGCTTCATTCGCGCCGGGCCGCCCCCGCAACGGGGTTCGCCCCATCGGCCGGGCGCCCGGCGAGCAGGCGCGGCGACAACTTCGCGTAGGCGATCGACGTCAGCACGAAGAGCAGGCCCACGCCGATGAAGGACATCACGCGATAGATGTACTCCACGTCGCCCATGTCAACGAGCAGCACCTTGAGCAGCGTCGCCGCGAGCAGTCCCAGCCCGGCGTAGCGGCTCATCGCGGTTCGTGCAGCAAAGCCGATCACCACCATTGCGATGCCGTAGACGCCCCAGTAGATGCTCAGCCCCGTCTGCCGCGCCATCGCGGCGTTGGCTATCGTCGAGGTCTCCGGATTGAAGAAGCGGTCGATCTCCAGCGATCCGAGCCACAGGCCGGTGAGCGCGATGATGATCATTGAGGCTCGCCCGAGGTCTCCGTTGGCGTTGAGCACGCCGCGTTCCTCCCCGTTGCGGAGATCGCGAAGAGTGAATCGGGCCACGATCCCCAGGCCGATCGCCAAGAGCACTCCGACCATGCATTGGGCGTTGAAGAGAACCGGCGCCGTGCCGACCCCGACCATGATCCGGTAGAAGAGCGTGTCCCACGTCAGCCAGACGGCGCCGGCGACCACGGCCACCGCGGCGCCGGCGTTGAGCAGCCGCTCGCTTCGCTGCCGAAGGGCAAGCAGAGCGGCCATGACGCCGGAGAGGCCCCACATGAGCGTGAGCCAGAGCGAGGCGAGTTGCATGTCGCTCCAGCGCTCCGCCGCCGCGGCGCCGCCCGCGCGCTCGTAGATCATCACCGCCCGGTCGATCTCGAAACTCAGGATGATGAGCAGCAGCAGCGCCATGAAGGAGCGCACCGCGATGAGAGGACGTTCGTCGTCGCGTTGAGTGGCGGCGTGCCATCGCCGGTCCATCCACAGGAGGAATGCGCACGCGACCAGTATGGCGCCGCCCATGAGGGTGGGGGCGTTGAGCATGGGGGTGGCCGCCATCCAGGCGTCGAGATCCGTGAGTCGAAGGCCCAGCAGGTCGACGAGAATGAGGCGCAGGCTCGCAGCGCCGATCAGGCCGGCGCCGACCTCGGCGTACTTGAGCCTCGCGCCCATTGGCGTGAGCGCGATGAGCGCCGCCGCGCCGCCGAGCCATGCGACTCCCAGCGACATGCCGCTCAGTTCGACGCCGGTGATCAGCAGCCAGAGCAGCGCCGCCATGACCGTGAGTGCGATGGGCATGCGCCGCCAGGGGTGCGGTCCGATGCTTCGAAGGCGCCACGACCCAGCGATCAGGATCGCCATGCCGACGAGCCCAAGCAGACCCCATTCGGAAATCTCGTACTCACCAATCGTGATCGCCGTAGTCGAAACACCGCGGACCAGACTGAGTGACACGAGTCGAAGCAGTCCGAGCAGCCCGACGACAAGCCCGAAGAGGTCAGCGGCCGTCGAGGGCAATCGTCGGCCGATCTCGATCGACGCCAGTCCCATGATCATCCATGCGAGCGTGACGCCGGAATCGTCGAATTGCAGGCCGGCGGCGATCACAAGCAGCGATCCCGCCTGGACCCACAGCGACGCGGCGAGTTTCTCGATGGCGATCCAGGGCCTGCGACGCAGCGTGTCCAGACCGGGGCCGAACTGGAACGCGATCGCGCCCGCGAGCACTCCCACTCCGGCGGTGAAGGCGCCCGCGAGATTGCCGGGGACGGCTGTCGTCGATCCGAGCAGGATGCAGCCCAGCAGGACGTACCACGCCGTGGCGATCAGACTCTGGATCGCGTTGCCCATCGACGACTGCCTGCGGAGTGCGGCGTAGACGGCTTCGCCGGTGATCATCATCCACCAGCCGGACATGAAGGTGAGTTCGAGCCAGCCGCCGGCGCCGCTCACTTCCAGGATCCAAAGCGTCGCCAGGGCCGCGTGCGCGGCGAAGGTCAAAATGCGAAGCGTGCGAAAGGGTCGCGGCCGAAGGGCCGAGAGGGCCAGCCCGATGGCGAGGAGCATGGTGAGGTAGGTCGGCAGCGCCGCCGCAAAGGCGTCGGCGCCGGGGACGAGAAGCGGCGCGCCGTACCCCGCCACGATCGACACCACCCCGATGCTCAGCAGCCCGCCGCGCACCGCTATCCCGACGCCCAGCGCCGCGACGAGCGCCAGAAGAACGAGCGTCAATCCCGCCGATCCGAGAATTTCGAGCCGGAAACTCACCAGCGCGGTCAGGAAGAGCGTGCCCAATCCCGCGCCGAAGAGCCCGGCCGAGGCGGGGCGGCTCACCCGGCGCAGCGCCGCCTCGCCGCACGCGATGAGCAACAGGCCGAACGCCGCCGAGAGCGCACAGCGCATCGGCAGGCTGACGACTCGCAACCATCCCTCGTCGTAGGCGAACTTGATGAACAGTCCGATGCCGATCACGACGGCAATCGCCCCCACCCACGCCATCCAGCGTCCGCCGATCGCCAGTTCGAGGGAGGTGCGGCTTGATTGGCGCTGTGCAGCGGTCGAGGGCCGAAGCATCGGCGTCGGCGGTGCCGTGGGGGCGCTCATGAGGGTGGCTGGTGGTCTGTGACTCGATCCCTCGGATGGTCGCGCGGCGATGGCCGGCGTCCGGCCGGCAGGATGCGACTCGACGGCCGGCGGCCTTGTGATCGGTGGTGGTGGGGGCTGGGCGGCGCGGGGCGGGGACGAAGGTCCATCAGACGACTCAGGCGCGTCGAGGTCGAACAGTTGTTCGAGCCGGTCCAATCGCTGCGCGAGCCGTCTCAGTTCGTCCCGGATGTCGTCGTCGGTCAAGGGTCAGGCCCTCGCAGACGTATGGCAGAAAAGGCATCAGGGGAGACCGGGATCGACGCCTCGAGGCCGCGATGCCTTGATCTTGGGCATCAGGGTTTCTCTGCGGCGGGCGGTCCGCCGCTGTCGCCGTCGGCGCCGGCATCCTCAAAGTTGAAGTCGAACAACCCACCGCCTTCATCGCCCTCCGCGTTCAACTGGAAGAACGTCGCTTCCCAGTCGAGCAATTCGAGTTCGTAGATGAACCCGCGATCGTTCTGGATCGGGGCGAAGTCCTGTCCCTTGTCGATGTTGGGGGGCACGATCATCTTGCGGATTCCGCCCTTGCGCATCCCCGTCAGCCCCTTCTTCCAGATCGAAGGATAGAGCGCGGAGACCAAAACCTTTTCGCGGCCCGGCTTGCGGCTGCTGTCAGAGAGCGAGCCGTCCGCCAGCGACCAGGACGAGTAGTGGATGATCGGCACCCACTTGTTGAAATCGCCCGCGAACACTTCGCCCTCGCCGATGACGAGATCGACGATCTTCACGTCCTCGCCGAGGTCCTTCTCGTCGGCCGGATTGTGCGGCGTCTGCGTGATCGGAGGCGTGATGGAATAGCAGTCGATGAGCATGCGCCATCGGCGCGGCTTGTTGTCGGGGACGGCGCCATTCAACACCTGCTTTCGGCGCAGTTGTCCATAGGCCTCCGGCTCGGCAAACTCAACCACGCGCGATCCGCCGGACTTCATGCCGTGCGCATGGCGCACCCAATAGCGATTGGAATTGCCCGACGCGGTGATGTTCACCTTGGCCATCGTGGTGGAACCCATCAACTCGCCGTCGTCGTTGAAGACGTTGATGTTGAAGGTGCCGAACCCATCCTCATCGAAGACCGGGCCGGCCTCATCGCCGGCATCGAGGTCCATCCACCGCGAGCCGTCCGGCTCGACCTTTGCCACGATCGGATCGGGGTGAGGGACGACGACGAAGATGCCGAACTCGATGACGAGATCCTTGTCGCCGGGGATGGGTCCGAGTCCCTGCGGCCCTGGGCCCTGCTCCTTGGGAATCAGGAGTTTGCGGGCCTCGAAGCGCTTCATGCCCATCATCCCGTCCGCCCACGCCTTGAACGAACCCAACTCCCCGCCGGTGACCTTGACGCCCGCAGGCTTGGCGCCCGGCTGGCGCGAGGCGTAGATGAACTCACCCTCGGCGGTATAGATGTTGAACTCCATGCCGACGAAGCAGCCGTCGATGACGTCCGGCCCCCTGCCGTCGTTGAGGACGACGTACTTGATGCCGTCTCGCAGTTCCTTCTCGTCCTCGACGCGATGAATGGACATGACGGGCGGAATCCAGGGTCGCTCGCGCACGCGGTTCGGGCCGGGCTGGCCCGCCTGAATGGGCTGCGCTCGGGTGGCCTCGGGATTCTGTGCCGCCGCGGGCGAGGCAATCATCGCCCCGGCCGCCAACACGAGACCGCCGATCGCGACGACGCGACCAAAATAGTGCTTCTGGGTGTTCAACTTCTTGCCTCCGTCTGCAATTGATGACGCGGCCGGCCCTGTGCATCCGGCACGGGAATACGAAAGAGGTGAAGACGCAAACGGCTGCCCGGGATCATGGTCATGCGCCGGCGACTTCACTTCAGGACGAAACTCTCCGGCAACGATAGGAATCCAACCCCCGAGAGTGTAGCCGTTCCGGGTCGCCGCCCGATAGGTTATCCACGCCGTGCCGCCGGCGGTAGAGGAAGCCCACTCGGCCCGGCGGTAGGATTCGCCCCGATCCCAGCATGACAGACCCTGGACCGGCCCTGGCCCGTTCCCCGGCCGGTCTCCGGAGCCTACGCCGACGTGTATCAGGCCCTCCTCACCCGCCGCTACCTGCTGCGCAAGATCATCCCCCTGCTGGCGATGCTCTCGGTGGCGCTGTGCACCGCGATGGTCATCATCGTCGTCTCCGTCATGACGGGATTCCTGGACATGGTGACGCAGGCGGGGCGCAAACTGATCGGCGACGTGGCGATCGACCGACAGGTGGTCGGCTTTCCCTACTACGAAGAGGTGCTCGCGGAACTTCGGGGCATGGAGAGTGTCGCCGCCGCCTCGCCCATGATCGAGGCCTATGCCCTGCTCAAGATGCCTTTCGATCGGCCCGCCCACATTCAGGTTCTGGGCATCGAGAGCGAGTCCTACGACGCCGTCACCGGTTTCGCCTCCACGATCTACTGGCGCCCCCTCACCAGCGATGACCTTCGGCGGCGTCGATTCCCCGAATCTGACCTTCGACGCGAAGACTGGAAGCCGCAGGAGGACACCCATGACCTCAAGCATCGCCTGCACGAGGCGCTGTTGAGTCGCGAGTACGAGATTCTCGGCCCGCTTGGCCCCGTCGGCCTGCGCAATCACACCGCCGAATGGCAGGATCCGCAGCGCCCCGACGCGCCGCTGATCGAGCGACTCGGACGCGCGGGGCGCACCGTGCGCACTCCATCCGGCTCCCCCGGCGCCCTTATAGGCATTCGCGTCAGCATCGGCAACGAACGGGTCGCCTCGCGCTCCTACGAGTTTCAGGACACCTGGTTCATGCCCACGCGCGAAGTCACGATCACCGTCCTGCCCATCACCGACGAGGGCGGCGTGCGCCAGCCCGAGAGCCGCATTCTCCCCGTCGTCAACGAGTTCGTGGTGGAGCGCTACGACGTGGACAAAGCCTACGTCTTCGTCCCCCTTGAGGTGCTTCAGAAAATGCTCGCTATGCACCCGGTGCAGGAACTGAGCGCGACGGAGCGCGACGAGTTCGGCGATCCGCTGCCCACCGGGCGCCTGACGCCCGGCCGGGCCACCCGCATCGTCATCAAAGCCGCGCCCGGCGTCACGCCCGAGCAACTCAAGGAGCAGGCGGCGATCGCCTATCAACGCGTCCACGATCGCCACCCCTCCGAGATGCCCCCGCGCTCGTTCATCGAAATCCAGACCTGGAAAGAGCAGATCGCGCTCTACATCGGGGCCGTGCAGAAGGAGACGGCGCTGGTGACCACGCTCTTTGCGATTATCAGTCTCGTTTCCGTCGTCCTTGTTCTGTCGATCTTCTGGACGGTGGTGCAGCAGAAGACGCGCGACATCGGCATCCTCCGCGCCGTCGGGGCCTCGCGCGCCGGGATCACCTGGCTCTTCCTGCGCTACGGCATGATCCTGGGCATCCTGGGCGTCATCCTCGGCGCCGTGCTCGCCCACCTGATCGTCTGGAACATCAATCCCATTCACGAGTTTCTCGGCGAACAGTTCGGCATGGTCATCTGGGATCCGAAGATTTACATGTTCGATGAAGTGCCCAGCGTCGTGCCGCGGACGACGGCGCTGATCGTCATGGGGGCGGGCGTGGTGTTCGCCGTGCTGGGCGCGCTGATTCCGGCCCTGCGCGCCGCGATGATCGACCCCGTCTCCGCGCTGCGTTACGAATGAGAGACCTGTGAGCGAGTCCATTCTTCAAGTCCGCGCCATTCGCAAGACCTACCGCCTCGGCCGCGTGGATGTGCCGGTGCTACGCGGCCTGGACTTCGACGTGCGCGAGGGCGAGTGGGTGGCGGTCCTGGGCGCCTCCGGCTCGGGCAAGTCCACGCTCCTGCACCTGTGCGGCGCGCTCGACCGGCCCGATCGCAACGGCGGCACCATCACCTATCGCTCGCAGAGCATCAACGCCTGGTCCACGGCCGAAAAGGACCGCTTTCGCAACATCGTCGTCGGCTTCGTCTTCCAGTTCTACCACCTGCTGCCCGAGATGAACGTCCTCGAGAACACGGCGCTGGCGGCGATGGTGCGCTACGGCCGCTTCGGCTACACGATGCGCAAGCGGCAGATTCAGCAGCGGGCCGGAGAACTGCTCGAGTCGTTCGGCCTCTCCGAACGATTGCGCCACAAGCCCGCCGAACTTTCAGGAGGCGAGCGCCAGCGCGTCGCCATCGCCCGCGCTTTGATGAACGAGCCGGAGATGCTCCTCGCCGACGAGCCCACGGGCAATCTCGACGCCGCCACCGGATCGCAGATTCTCGATGTGATCGCTGAAACGCACAAGAAGGGTCAGACGATCGTCATGGTCACGCACGACCGCGCCATCGCCGCCCGCGCCGACCGCATCGTCCAACTCACCGCCGGCCGCATCGTGGCGGCGTGAAGCGCCGCACACGAATCGCATGCCGCGCCTCGTTGCCCGCTGGCATCTTCGCCTCATCCCCCGAGGAACGAGTTGACCTGATCGATGGCGTCGGGCAACTGGGCTTCGACGTTCTCGATCTCGGTTTCAGTGAGGCGCAGTTCGTCGAGAATGGAAGTCTCGATCTGCTCGGTCGTCACGTCCGCTACGAAACCGATCTGCGCCTTCTTGGCGAGCCAGTCGGCGATGTAGACGACGCTGGTGAGGGTGCGGCTGCCCGCGTCGAGTTCGAGCGGGCGATGGTGGTAGCCCGTCACGTATCCGAAACTCTTGGGGAACTTCCAGCGCTCGCACAGGGCTCGACCGAAGTCCTGGTGGTTGGCGCCCAGCACTTCATCCTCGACGCTGATGAAGGGCTTCCTGGCGGTGTCGAACTGCTCGAAGACCTCGATGAGTTTGTGCCGGCCCGACTGCATTTCGACCATGATGCCTACGTCATGGAGCAGGCCCGCGAGGAAGGCCTCATCGGAGAGGCCGATGGACGCGGCGTCGGCGAGGAGTTTCGAGGCCGCCGCCACGGCCGTGGAGTGAATCCACAGGTCGCGCGCCGAGAAGTTCGGGCACAGTTCACCGCCGCGGAAGAGTTTCGCCAGGCTCGTCGCAATCGCGATGTTCTTGACCGCGTTGAGGCCCAGCAGGACGATGGCGCGGTTGATCGAGCCGATCTGACCCGGCAGCCCGTAGAAAGCCGAGTTCACGACCTTGAGGATGCGGCTGCACAACGCCGGATCGTTCGTAATCAGTTTATTGAGATCCTGCGCCGTCGAACTCGGATCCTCGACGAGGTCGATGATCCGCAGGGTGACTTCGGGCAGGGTCGCGATGTGGCTGATCTCTGCAATCGCCTTCCCGACTACCGCTTCGCGACTTTCCTGGGTGATGGTGGGCATCACACCCTCCTTGGCTCAGAACCTGCTTCCGTGCAGGCCGGGACATCGAACTTCCGGATAACTTCCGCGTCTTGACTTGGCGCGACGCTCAACGTGGGATATCGGCACCGCCAGGAGCCGACTTGACCCGGTGCGAAGATGGATCGCCTTTGCCGTTCAATCCGACGCCCATCGAACCGAGAATCGTGGGGACGGCGCGGGACTCAGACGCGCGGCTCAGGCGCGGCCTTGAGCCCCGAGCCGTAGCGCCGGCGGATCGGCTCAACCACCCGCTCGATGAACCGCTCGGTCTGTTGCGGCGCCAGGCCCACGTAGCGGCCTGGGTCCATCAGTTCATCGAAGTTCAGACCTGCGAAAGTCGGCTCCCCCTTGAGGCGGTCGAGCAGATCATTGGGCAGCCCCTGCGACTTGATGCGCTGACCCGCCTCCTGGCTGAAACGCCGGATGACCTCGTGGGCGCTCTGACGATCGGCCCCGCCGCGCACGGCCTCCATGAGCAGGTTCTCCGTGGCCATGAAGGGCAGTTCCGCCATCAGGTTCGCGCGGATGACCTGCTCATGCACGATCAGCCCCGCCGCGACGTTGTGCATCAGATCGAGCGCGCCGTCCAGCGCGAGGAAGGACTCGGGAAGCGTCAATCGCCGGTTCGCCGAATCATCCAGCGTCCGCTCCAGCCACTGCGTGGCTGCGGTCTGAAGTGCGTTGGCCGGCAGCGACATGACGAAGCGCGACAGGGCGCAGATGCGCTCGCAGCGCATCGGGTTGCGCTTGTAGGGCATGGCGCTCGAACCGACCTGCTCGCCGCCGAAGGGCTCCTCGATCTCTTTGCGATTGGCGAGCAGGCGCAGGTCGGTGGCGGTCTTGTGAAGCGAGGCGGCGACCACGGCCAGCGAGTTGAGCACCTGCGCATCGACGAGTCGCGGGTAGGTCTGGCCCGTCACTTCGTAGCCGTGGTCCGGGTCAAATCCCATCTTCTCGATGACGAGCCGATCAAGTTGCGAGACCTTCCCAGCGTCGCCCTCGAAGAGCGCCAGAAACGACGCCTGGGTTCCCGTGGCCCCGCGCGCGCCGCGCAGCCGCAGACGATCAAGGCGCACCTCAATCTCATCGAGGGCGAGCGCGAGGTCATAGGCCCAGAGGGTGGCGCGTTTGCCGACCGTCGTGGGCTGCGCCGGCTGGTAGTGGGTGAAACCAAGTGTGGGCAGTGAGCGATAGCGGTGTGCGAATGTTCCCAAGGCGTCGATCACGCCGGCGATCTTGGCCGCGATGAGGCGCAGCGAATCGCGCATCAGGATCAGTTCAGTGTTGCAGTTGACGAACTGGCTCGTGGCGCCGAGATGGATGATCGGCCGCGCCTTGGGCGCGACCTCCCCGAGCGCGTGGATGTGCGCCATGACATCGTGCCGCAGGCGCGACTCGTGCCTTGCCGCCGCGTCAAAGTCGATGTCATCGAGATGGGCGCGGAGTTCATCGAGTTGCTCGGTGGTGATGGGCAGGCCGAGTTCGTGTTCGGCTTCCGCCAGGGCCAGCCAGAGTCGCCGCCACGTCGAGTGCTTGCGCTGCGGGCTCCAGATGATCTGCATCTCGGCCGAGGCGTTGCGGGACGCGAGCGGGGAGACATAGGTGTTCCATCCCTCGCCTCCCAAGCCGCCGGCCTGGGGAATGTCGCGCCCCCGTGCATCCCCGCCGCTCTCTTCGTATGATGATGGTGTCGGCGTCATGCGTGCTGTCGAGGCTGAAGTGAAGACGCGAGCGAGTCACGACCACGAGGGGAGGCCGCTTGCGTCATCGCCTCAGCCCTTTCCAGACGATCCTAGGGCAACGGCAGGGGTCAGGTGAATCGGGCAGACCAGACACAATCCGACCGCAACGACGAGGAATCGCGGCTCGTGGCCCGGGCCCGCGCCGGGGATGTCGCCGCCATGGGAGTCCTCCTCGAGGCCTATCGCCAGCGGGTTTTCGGCCTGTGCAGCCGCATGGTGGGCCATCGGGAGGACGCGGCCGACCTGACCCAGGACATTTTGACGAAGATGATCACGGGCCTGAGCGGGTTTGACGGCCGGTCGTCGCTCTCAACCTGGGTCTACCGCCTGACCCTTAACACCAGCATTTCGCATCTCCGCCGGCGGCGGACGGCGCGCGCGGCCTCGGGAAAGATCGCAAACGCCATTCCAGGCCCGGGAACCGGGGGATCGTGGCCGGATTCCGCCGTTGCCTCGGAACCCGGGGGCGAGCAGCACGTCCAAACCAGTGAGCAGAGGGAGTTGCTGCTCACGGCATTGGACCAGTTGGGCGATGAGGCCCGTGCTCTGCTCGTCCTGCGTGACGGGCGCGACTTGGACTATGAAACGATTTCGGAGATACTCGACCTTCCGCTGGGCACCGTGAAGAGCCGGCTCTTCCGTGCCCGCGTGGCGCTTCGCAAGGCGCTGGCGGAATTGGAACGACCCGCCGCCCGAACCACCGCTCAATGACGAGCAAGGAACCATCGTTGAAGCGAAGACGCAAGCGCATCACCACGATCCTCACCAAGCCGTCCGCGTCTGCACAACTTCAGTAGCCATGAACCGTCCTAACCCGCACAACTTCGATGACGCCACGCTGCTCGCTTACGTCGAGGGGACGATGACGCCCAACGAGTCGGCCGCATTTGCAAAGGCGGCGGGTTCGGATGCGCGGCTTATGGCTTCACTGCGCCTCATGCAGTTCGACCGGCAGCGACTCGCAGCCTTGGACGAGCCGCAGGCGCCCGCGACGCTGGCCGCCGACGTGCTCGCACAGGTGGAGCGGTCGATGCTCCTCGAAACTGACCTGGTCGCGCCGCCGATCGACATGCGGAAGTACCGCGCCACGCACTGGCAGCGCTACGCCGCGGCCGCCGGGTTCGTCCTGCTGCTCACCGGCGGGGCCTTCATGCTCCTCAACACGCTGCGATTCGACTCGCGCGATGAAGTGTTCGCTCCGGATTCTGCGGGAAGGGATGAAGTGAAGACGCCGACGGCCTCGGAGGATGGTGTCGGCTCGCTTGCGTCATCGCCTCAGCCTTTGGTCCCGAGCGCCCCGACTGAGACCGAGCGCGAGGAGGCGGCCAGCCGGTTCGAAATGCTCGTTGAGGCGATGACCGATCGTGACGAGTCGGCCCTTGCGGCCGCCATCGATCGCGAGAGGCCGACGGATTTTGATCTGTATGCGAACGTCTCGGCGTCTGATCCCGCAGCCGCCTATGAGGTGATCGTTTCGCGCCTGCGAAGCGCGGGAGGCGATCTTATCGCCAACGCCACGATCAATCCGTCGCCGCCTCTGCCGGGGCTTGATCGCGGCGTGCCGGGGATCGCCGATCTCGATCGCCTGCCGTCGGATCGGGTGATGCCTGCCGCTGATCCGCTCCCGGATGGGATCTTCACCCCGCCGATCGTTCCGGATGATCGCGTGCCGCTCGCGGACCAGTCGCGGTATGCCGCGCGCGGTTTCCAGTTCACGATCCTGGGCACGCCGTCGGACATTCTCAATGTGCTGCGCGAACTCGGGGCGGATCGCTCCATGCGCATCACCTGGACTGGCCCGGGGGCGCCGGGCGTTCTGGTTGATCTGGCGGCGCCGAATCTTCCCACCCACGCGGCGTGGGACCGCATTCTGCTGTGGTGGCTTGACCCGGCGGCTCGCTTCGATGAAGCGCGCCTCGCCGCGGCGCAGGCCTCCACCGAGCCCTACGTTCGCATCCCGGTTCGGATCATCGCCTCCGAGCCGCGCCGCTGAGCACCTCGAAGCGCTCGCCGCGCTCTCCCGGTTCGCGTGCCGCCTCGCCTAACATTGCGGTTCGTTGATCCAGCACCAGCCTAGGCCGGGAGCGCCGCCTCATCATGGAAATCGGCATCGTCGGACTTCCCAACGTCGGAAAGAGCGCGCTCTTCAAAGCCATGACGGGCATGAACGTCGAGGTGGCCAACTACCCATTCACCACGACCAAGGCGGTGCATGGGACCGCGCCCGTTCCCGATCCGCGGCTGGCCCTCATCGGCCGCTACATCAAGACGCGCAAGTTCGTCCCCGCGACCATCGATCTCGTTGACATCCCCGCCATCGTCGCCGGCTCGGCGCAGGGCGAGGGAATGGGCAATTCCTTCCTCGAAAACGTGCGGCAGGTCGATGCGCTGGCGCATGTGGTGCGCTGCTTCGATGATCCCGATGTCTCCCACGTCTTCGATGATCTCAATCCCGTGCGCGATGTGCAGGCGGTGGAAACGGAACTTCTGCTGGCTGACCTCCAGGCGCTGGAGGGGGCGATGGACAAGGCCCAGCGTCGCGCCCGCACCGGGGACGCCTCCGGCAAGAAGCGCGTCGAGATCGCCTCACGCGCCGTGGCCATCCTCGAACAGGAGAAGCCGCTGCGCGGGCAGGAATGGTCAAGGGAGGAACTCGCCGAGTTGCGCTCGCTGGGGATGATCTCGCTGCGCCCGGTTCTCTACGTCGCCAACGTCGGCGAAGAGGATCTCGGCGGCGCGAGCGAAGCAGTGGGAAACCTGCGAAGATGGGTCGAGTCCAACGAAGCGGGGCAGACGCGCATGGTCCCGATCTGCGCCAAACTCGAGGCTGAGATCGCCGAACTTCCCCCCGCCGAGCGGCAGGAGATGCTCGAGGGCCTCGGTCTGAGTGAGCCGGCGCTGGCGGTTCTGGCGCGGGCCCTCTACGACCTGCTCGGCCTTCAGAGTTTCTACACTGCCGGTGAGCCGGAGATTCGCGCCTGGACCATCCGCAAAGGCGAAACCGCGCCCGAGGCGGCGGGCGAGATTCACAGCGACATCCAGCGAGGTTTCATCCGCGCCGAGACCTACTGCGTCGATGATCTCGTGAAGTACGAGTCGGAGCACGCGATCCGCGCCGCCGGCAAGATGCGCTCCGAGGGCAAGTCCTACGTCCTTCAGGACGGAGACGTGTGCCACTTCCTGTTCAACGTCTGACGTGAAGAACGGGCATTGGGGCGTCGAAGCATCGAGCATCACGCATTGAGGCCGAACCGGTTAGCCGCGACGCGGAGTCTTCGGAGCGGAGCGCTTCGACTGCGGCGCGGTGTGTGGTGGGCATCCAATCGGTGAAGCCGCCAGCGGCGAATCCCCCAAGTCCCAGGCCTCAAGCCCCGAGCCGCAAGCCGCTGCTTCGCCAGTCCATCGATCTTGCCCATCTTGGAATCTCGCGCGCGCGAAGGAAAAAACTCGCACTTTGCGCGATTCGCGTTGACGAACGACCATCTCTTCCGTCATAATGGCGCGCGGGAGAGAGGTTGGCATGGGGCGAAGACCTTCAAGGCATCGCGTCGATTCGGGCGCGCGGACGGCGTTGGCCGAGGCGCAGCGGAGAGTGCGCTTTGAGCCGCGCGTCCTCTTTACCTGCGAGCGGGCGAATCGGGCTTTGGTGTTTCTGCGACCGGTCACCACCGACTTGCGGGAGGCGCTGGCGGAGGCTCTCAGGTGTCATGATCGACTGAGCGGCCCGCTGTCGCTGGCGCTTCGCGCCGCCGTCGCCGCGGAGCAGGATCGCGCCGTCGCACGCTTCGATCGCGCCCTCGAAGAAATCGAGTCGGTCGGCGTTGAACTGGTGAGTTGCGTTCCCGGCGAAGTGGCGTTTCCGATGGTCGCCGGGACCGAACCGTCGCGGCTCGTCTGGTCCTCGCGCGATGACCGGTGGTCAAACGCGGCGCCGGGCGCCGCCTCGCCGGCGCGGGAGACGGCGCTGGAGGAGGTTCAATAGGTGTTGAGCGAACGTCCGGCGCGGCGCTTGGAGTTGATGATCCGCCGCCCGGCGCTGGTCTTCATCCTCGCGCGAAATCCCACGTTGCGGAGTTTCTTGATGCGGCTGGTCTTGTGCGGGTAATGCATGGACTCATCCTGTCTCTGTCTGCTGTGCCGGCACGTTCGGGCCGGCGATTCTCGATGATGACGCCAAGACCCAACCGGATCAGCAGGGAGCGGGTGATCCGCTTGCGTCTTCACGTCCACGTTCAGGACAGATTGCGGCCGAGGCGATCCGGACTGTGAGTATAGATTCAACCGCGTGACGAGACCAGCCGATCCATGCTCAAATCACGAATCACGGGGGTGTAGTCCAAGTTTATGGCACTTTGTGGGGTTGTCCGATGAGTGGATGGAGGTGCCGGGCGCATGGAGGCGTC
>Ga0326597_10002991_pt1 | contig 24754 bp, 13 predicted proteins | sample RVTome_12_FD_203789 | JGI IMG/M metagenome (GOLD analysis project Ga0326597, IMG submission 203789) | Soil microbial communities from uranium-contaminated site in the Upper Colorado River Basin, Wyoming, United States - RVT100D185 | ecosystem: Environmental > Terrestrial > Soil > Contaminated >... | reverse complement strand
CAAGCCCATCAGGGCGAGCCTGTTGATTCGATCCGTATTCATGATTTCCTCCTTCCGCCCTGCCGGGCGGCCGCGGCGGCCGACCGGCCACCGCATACATTCCTCTCAGGGAGCCTAATTCATCCAGAGGTGGTTGTCAAGCCAAAACCTGCCGGAGAGCCTGCGATGTCCCCATAACGCCGTGTCCGATCGGGTTTCGGTCATGGCGCGGCATGCAGCGTGCCGGTCGGGCCGAGGTTCTGCGCCGGGCCGACGTTTCGACGTTCGGGTGCTCCCGGCTTGCGGTCGCTGCGCTCTGCCGGGCGGCGGGGGGCGGTATGATCCCGTGACCATGCCCGATTCGCGCGCCATCGAGATCCGCATCGACGACCTGCACAAGTCGTTCAATGACCATCCCGTTCTCTCGGGAGTCACGCTCGAAATCCATCGCGGTGACCTCACCGCCATCGTCGGCGGCTCGGGGTGCGGCAAGACCGTCCTTCTCAAGCACATCCTCCGCCAGGTGCAGCCCGATCGAGGCCGCGTCCTCATCGCCGACCACGAGCGACCGGACCACGGCCTGGTTGACATCACCGATCTCACTGAAGAAGAGATGGACCGTCTGCGCACCCACTGGGCTGTCGTCTTTCAGCGCAACGCCCTTTTCTCCGGGACGGTGTTCGAGAACATCGCGCTGTGGTTCCGCGAGGTGAAGGGCCTGACCGAAGCCGAGATTCGCCCCATCGCCGTCGAAGCCCTCGAGTCCGTCGGCTTCAAGGACATCGACTCGCTGCTGAACAAGGACCGCGATGAACTCTCCGGGGGCATGGCCAAGCGCGTCGCCGTCGCCCGCGCGCTGTCGATGGATCCGATCCTGATGTTCTACGACGAGCCGACGACGGGTCTGGACCCGACCCACGCCGGCCAGATTCACCAACTGATCTTCGAGACTCATCAGCGGCCGTGCCGCGAGGCCACGCCGCGCACCACCGTCATCATCACCCACGACAAGGATCTGCTCTACCGCCTCCAGCCGCGCATCATCATGCTCCACGAGGGCCGCGTTTTCTTCGACGGCACGTACGAGCAGTTCGAGCAGTCCGATTCAGAGATCATCCACCCCTACTTCGACCTCATGCCCATCCTCAACCGCCGCTCGATGCCGGCCTGAACGGCGTCGCCCCATCCTCGGGCAGAGCGCCTTGGGGCGTCAAACTGGTGAAGGCAGGCAAATTGCCCGGCGAAGTCGAGAAAACCCCCGCCGTTGAATCACCCGCCGGGACCGGCTAAACTCCCTTCTTGATCGAGGTCAGCGATCGGGGGTTTTCGGCGTGGTGTGGGACGCCCACGGCCAGTTTCGGCCGGCCGAGGGCGTCAGGCGTCGGAATCCTGGCAGTCCGCAGGTCTTCATTCTCTCGAAGAATCAGACCGCATTTGTTCACCCAGAAGCGCCCTTGGCGCGGGGGAATCGCTTCGCTGCGTTCGCGTGAGCAGCCGAGGCGCTGACCACTCTTCCGCCGGTGTCGCTGTGCTCGGAAGGAGCATCGGAATCATGGCAGAGGTCACCTCCAGGTCGCTCGTGAGCGACCTCATCGAAGCGGGCATCCACTTCGGACAGCGCAGTTCCAACTGGAACCCGCGCATGTCGCCGTACATCTACGGCAAGCGCAACAACATCCACATCATCGACATCAAGGAGACGGTCAAAGGGCTCCTCCTCGCCAAGAAGTTCATCTCCAAGACCGTCGCCTCCGGCAAGGACGTCTGCTTTGTCGGCACCAAGCGGCAGGCGCGCGATGTCATCCGCGAACGCGTCGGCGACGTCAAGATGCACTGGGTCATCGAACGCTGGCTCGGCGGCACCCTGACCAACTTCCGCACCATCCGCTCGCGCCTCAAGCGCCTCGAAGAACTCGAGCGCATCGAAGAGAGCGGCGAGATCGTCAACTACTCCAAGAAAATGGAGAGCCAGTTGCGCCGCGAGCGCAAGAAAATCCTGCGCAACCTCGAAGGCATCCGCAACATGGCCAAGTTGCCCGGCGCCGTCGTCGTCGTCGACGTCAAGCGCGAGATGAACGCCATCCTCGAGGCAAAGAAACTCGGCATCCCCACCATCTGCCTCATTGACACCGATGGCGACCCCGACCTCGCCGACATCCCCATCCCCGGCAACGACGATTCCATGCGCTCCATCGACGTGATCATCCGCGAGTTGTGCGCGGCCGTCGTCGAGGGCAAGAACCAGCGCGTCGTGGCGCAGCAGGTCGAGGAGGAAGGCCGCGGCGCCGCGCCGGAGGGCGCAATCCCGACCACCCCCCGCCGCAGCCGGCGCGCCATGTTCCTCAAAGACGAGGCCGCAGCGCCGCCGACTGAGGAGCACATCGAACCGGGCGCCGAAGCCGCCGCCCCCGTCGGGCCCAATCACGGATCGAACTGACCCGGACTGCTGGAAATCGACCCAGCCTCTCAATACGTTTCGTGTTCGCCGCAAGAGGCGATGAAACTTCACCGCGACCAATCGGCGTCCCGACGCCCCAACCGGCGCGCGGGCCGCCTCATCGGGAATCAGCAGAAGGGAAGATGGCATGTCAGCCAATATCAGCGCCAAAGACGTGATGGCCCTCCGCCAGCGCACCGGCCTCGGAATGATGGATTGCAAGGAAGCCCTCACCGTCAACGGCGGCGACATGGAGAAGGCCGTCGAGTGGCTCCGCACCAAACTCAAGGGCAAGATGGATGAACGCGCGGGCCGCGCCATGGCCCAGGGACGCCTCGCCATCGCCACCTCCCCCGACCGCAAGGCCGTCGCCATCGTCGAGATCAACGTCGAGACCGACTTCACCGCGCGCAACGAGATGGTCGAGAAGGCCGCCAACGAAATCGCGTCGATCGCCCTCAGCGGTCCCACCGGCGATGTCGCCGCCAACGACAGGATCACCTCGATCGTGGACAACATCCGCATCACCACGGGCGAGAACACCGTCTACCGGCGCGGCCTGAAGCTCGTCGCGATCTGCGTCGGCGCCTATCTCCACTTCGACAACCAGAAGGCCGCGGTCATCACCTTCGACGGAGAGGTCGATGCCGAAGTCGCCAAGGGCATCTGCATGCACATCGTCAGCCATGTCCCCACTCCGCAAGGCGTCTCCGACAAGGACATCCCCGCCGACATCGTGTCCAGGCAGCGCGAACTGGCGAAGCAGGAGGCGATCGAGTCCGGCAAACCGCCCGAGATCGCCGAGAAGATGGTCGAGGGCAAGATCCGCAAGTTCCTCCAGGAGATCACCCTTCTCGATCAGAAGTACGTGAAGGATCCGGAAGGCAAGAAGAGCGTCAAAGACGTGCTGCCCAAGGGCGTGACCATCACCGGCTTCCAGCGCCTCGAAGTCGGGCGATAGTTCTGCGGCGCGACACGCGGTCGCCAATCCAGCGACCCGCGCCGGCGAAGCGCACGAGCCGCACCTGTGAGGGCCTGTTGCCCAACCTCGTCATTCCCGCGAAGGCGGGAATCCACTACGCGCAGGATGCACAAAAACCTCGCTGGATGCCCGCCTGCGCGGGCATGACGTTCACTGCACCCTTTGGGCAACAGACCCGTGAGCAAGCGGCGCTCACCGAGCACGGGCCTTCGCCGTGCGCTCACGCGCTGAAGTCGCATGGAGTTGCGCTTCGCCGCCCCCTACCGCTCGACGGTCCAGTTCGCATGGTCGATGCGGACGCCCCAGGGGGTGGTTGCGCCGGGGTCGAGCCAGTCGAGGCGCATTCTGAGTTGACCGGTTCCCGGTGCGATGAAGCGCGTTGGGTCGTCTTCGACGATGATCTCGATCGACGTGTCGATGATGGTCGTCGCGCGCTCGTCGATGGTGATCCACCTCTCCGCGATGTAATCGAAGAGGGCGAGGCGCTGGAGGGGTTGCTTGGGCAGAATGCTCGCGGCCGTCTCGACGGTCACGGTAATGCGCGAGGCGGTTTCGACGGCGGTCGTGCCCTGCACCTCCATGCGGATCATCGGCAAGGTCAGCGCCATCAGCGCCCGGTTGCGGATCGTAACGTAACGATCATCACTCTCACGCAGGTCGGCAACCTCGCCGCTCAGAAGACGGCCGAGGGGCACGGTGAACGACTCCGCCTCGATTTCCTCGCGCACGACGTGGCCGAAGACGGTGAAGGCGATGTCGTACGGCCCTACGCCGACATTCGCGCATGACGTCCACTCAGGGTATCCAAAAAACGCAGATCGAAAATACGCTTCCGATCGCCCCAGTATTGGACGATTGAGCAATGTGAACGCACGATACTGGCCCTGACCCACGGGACGCGCCCCGAGAAACCAGTGGCCGGCAGGCAACTGAATATCCAGGCCATCGATCTCCATCCAAAAGTAGGGACGCCCTCTAGAATAACCCAAAAACTCGCTGCGGTATTGCAAATCTCTCAGTTCGACGGCCTTAGAAAACCCATCCGTCAGTGCGATGAAGTCGGCTCCTACGGGCTCAAACCCATCTGCAAGGAGCGAATACCATCGGTAACCGGTGATCCGCACATCCGCGTCGAACACGACATCATCTATCGTCCACGCATCCGGGATTTCAGTATTTCGCTCCGATGCAAGGTTGGCTTGCCCGTCCCAAGCGCCATTTTCCCACAAGTTATTCTGCCCCGGAACACGGGAGGCGCAACACCCAATGCAGGCCAGCACGGCGCATGAGAATCGTGACGCAAGCGTTCCGCTTCCGCCGCAGGCGGGTCCAGGGTCCATGAACGAAGCTGAAGTGCGGTGCAACATCACTCGCTCGTCTCCAGCACGCGCACGTCCGCTGTGCCGATTGACACGACGGCGAAAAGGGCCGCGTCGGGGGCGAGGTCGAGTTGGAGTCGTTCCCGGGCGCGGAGGGGGTAGCCGTCCTCGGCGCTGACGACAGGTCCGCCGACGTAGACGACGCCTCCCGGCTCGCTGGTGGAGACGCAGGTGATCAGCACGTTGCGCCGCGTCCACCATGGCGCGGCGAGTTCGACGGGCGTGCTTGCGACGATCGTGCCTCGTGCGGTGGGTCCGCTCATGTGACCTCCCTTGCGATGACCTTCGCCCCCGCGATGGCCTTCACCATGCCGCAAGTGTACAACCTGGTGGGGCGGGGTGCAAGAGAAAAGCACCTTGTCGGACGAGTTGCTTCGTCCAGGGACGGATGCGAGGAGAGTCCGGGAGAGCAGTGGAGCGCGGCCGCCGCGGCAGGAGGCCGCCACTGAAATGCAGCCTGCCGCGCCCCTTTCCGTTCGGCGACTCATCGGGGAAGCCGACTTTGCAGGAACGCCCGGCCCTCACTCCCAGCCCATTTCCAAGCCGGAGGGGCCTTTCAGATGCGGCCTACACCGCGAGATCGGCGTCAGGCCGCGAGATCGGCGTCAGGCCGCGAGGTCGGCGCTGCGGCCGCGGGGGCTGGCGCAGGCGGCGGCGGGGGCGGCGACGCTCACGCATCCCGCCGGGCCGTCGGACTGAATGATGATCGCCGTGAGGTCGTCGATCTGGTGGAGCGAGCCGGACTGGTCGTCCACCAGCACGCCGAGTTGATCGATGCTCTCATCCACCGTCGCGTGCGGACCGCAGATGCGCGCGAGGCAGTCGAGGTAGCGGTCGGTGGGCATGCGGCGCTGGCGCCGCGCGGTCGATTCATCGGGGAAGGCGGTCTCGAAGCCGTCCGTGAAGAGGACGAGTCGCTCGCCGGGCTGCAAGGTCAGAGAAGTTTCGCTGAATGTCGCATCGGGAAAGACGCCGAGCAACCCGCCGTCGGTCTCGAGGCCGAGGGCGTCGCCGTCCTCCTTGATGAGTCGCGGCGGTGGATGGCCGGCGCCGGCGATCGTCACCTTGTGCGTGCGAGTGTCGATGATGCCGTAGACGGCGGTGGCGAAACGACCGCCGGCGCTCTGGAGGCGCAGCATCTCTTCGTTGAGTCGGGCCAGCACCTCGCCGGGCGGGACGATGCGATAATCCACGTCGTTGATGACCTTGAGGGTGAGGCAGCGCGAGATGACCATGGTCAGAAGGGCCGCGGGCACGCCGTGCCCCACCGCATCGGCAAGGAAGAAGCCGATCGTGTGCTCATCGAGGCGGCGGACATCGTACATGTCGCCGCTGACATAGCCGGCGGGCCGGTAAAAGACGCCGAAGCGCACATCGTCGATCTCGGGCAGCGAGCGCGGCAGGAACTCGCGCTGGATCATCGAGGCAAGTTGCATCTCATCGTGGATGCGCGAGACTTCGCTCTGAAGGCCGGTCTGGCAGCGGCGGGCGACGCGAAGTTCCTCGACGCAGCGATCAACGGTGCCCTGGCGCTTGAGGAGCGTATCGAGGCGCAGGGCGATGCGCTCGATCGGCTCCGACAATTCGCAGATCAGCGCCTGTTCGGGGGAGATGTGGGCGCTGACAAAGCGGCGGTCGCGCGTGAGGATGATCGTCGGGACGCGCTGCTCATCGAGCGTATCCATGAGGTGGTAGGCGGTGGCAGGGAGCGATGGCGACGCGACGTAGAAGATGCAGGCGTCGAACTTCGAGCCGTCCAGCGCGATGACCGCCTGTTCGACGCTGAGCGATTCGACGCCGAGGCGGGATTCGCCGGGCCACGCGGCCGAGAGACCCTCAACCCAGCGAGCCGACAAGTCAGGCTCCTCATCGAAGCCTACGAGATGAACGTGGTGGATCGCCATGTCTTCGGTCCGCGCGGCTGGGCGCAGCCGGGGTCCGGAAAACGGGCCACGCTCTCAGCGATCATCGTCACTTCGGGCCAGCGCCTTGAGGCGATCGAGATCGAGTTCGATCTTCTGCCCCTGGCGCAGCCCGAGTTCGTTGATGCGCCCGGCGCGGAGTTCGATGACATAGCGGCAGCGCCCCCTGCTCGGATAAGTATCGGCCCGGAGGCGCCCTTCGTATTGTTCCTGCGATTCACTCGGCCGGCGCAGCGGTTGGGCCTTCATCGTGTACGTGGACATGATGAACCCCTCCCGGCCGACGTAGATGATGTCCATGTCCACCAGGCAGTCGAGCATCCAGAAGTTGCGCTCCTCATCGCGGTCGAAGACAAAGATCATCCCCCCGTCGTCGGCGATCGACTCGCGACCGCCCAGGCCGCGGGTCTGATCGTCTTGGCTGATGGCGGTTTCGAGGGTGAACCACTGCCCGCCGATCTTCGCCGCGTAGGTGTCCGTCGATTCCTTGTCGCATCCGGCGAACGCGAGGGTCAGCAGGGCGGCACAGAACATACCGAGTGTCAGTTGAAGCGTCTTCATCGTTCCCTCAGCCACTGGTCATCGCCGTTCGTGAAAGTGATCGGCTCCCGCGGAAGGGTAGACAAGTCAAAGCCGTCGCGAAAGTCTTCGATTGTGAGCGGCGTGCGGTACGCCACGACGCCCGACCAGAACCCCATCAGCCCGATGAGGCGTTGGGGATGCAGGCCGAGTCCGCGATAGGAGTTCACGCGGGTGTCGCCATGCCGTTTGGCGAGGCGCCGGCCGTCCTCCCCCACGACAAGGGGCAGGTGGACGTAGCGCGGCTGAGGACGCAGGCTCAGCGCCTCGATGAGCAGCATCTGACGCGCGGCGGAGTCGAGCAGATCGTCGCCTCGCACGACCTCCGTCACGCCTTGCCGCGCATCATCGACGACCACGGCGAGTTGGTAGGCGGGCTGGCCGCGGCGCGTCCAGACGACGAAGTCGCCGCACTCGCTCGCGGGCCGGCGCGTGATGCGCCCGGCAAAGCCATCCTCGAACCCGACCGTGCGGTCGGGGACGGCGAAGCGCCAGTTGGTCCGGTCGTCGCTGAACTGCGCGGGCGGTTCAGCGGGCCGCAGCGATGCGGGAAAGCAGACCTCCCCTTCGCGCCCGTGCGGCGCCGTCGCGGCGTCTTCGATCTCCGTTCGCGTGAGTTCGCAGGGGTAGACGAGCCGCTGCGCGGCCAGTCGGCGCATCGCCTCGTAAGAGGGTTCGAGGTCGGCGCTCTGGACGAGGGTCGGGCCGTCCCAGTCGAGGCCGATCCAGCGCAGCGTGTCGACGATCTCCTCCGCGGCGTGCGGTTTGACGCGCGGCCCATCGAGATCTTCGATGCGCAGGACGATGCTCCATCCGCGGCGCCGCGCCAGTGCCCAGTTGATCAAGAAGGTCCGCAAGTTGCCCAGGTGCAGCGCCCCAGTCGGCGAGGGAGCGAGGCGTGTGACGCGGCTTGACATGACCGGATTCGCTTCCAAGATGATGTGGCAACACCGACGATAGGAGCAGCGCCATGACCAAACTCTCGCCGACTGAAATCGAGGACCGTATCAAGGAGGCGCCGGAGTGGTCCGTGGTGGGCGACGCCATCAGCCGCACGTTCCAGTTCAAGGACTTCGCCGCGGCGATGCGTTTCGTCAACCAGGCGGCTCAGCACGCCGAGAACGTCCAGCACCACCCGGACATGCTGATACGGTGGAACCGCGTGACGCTCACGCTGAGCACGCACGACGCGGGCGGCATCAGCGAGAAGGATTTCGCGTTCGCGCAGTTCGCTGACGGGCTCAAGCCGTAGGACACGCCTCGCGCGAATCGATCGATCCGCGTTTCTCCCGCTCTTGCACGATGAAACAGGCCGACCCGTTTCCGGGCCGGCCTGTGGGGTGGGTCATGTCAATCAACCAGCGAGCGCCGTCGCGCCCATCAGGCATCCACATCGAAGATGAGTTGCAGGAGATGGACTTCGTTCTCGAGGCCGAAGAACCAGGCATCGGTGAGGACCATGGCCGTTCCGTACGGGTCGTTGGGATCGCCCAGGAAATCGCCGCCGCCGCCCATGAGCGGAGGCGTTCCGAACGGATCCGGGTTGCGGACGTGCCGCAGACCGAGCGTATGGCCGATCTCGTGGCTCACGACGTCGGCAATGGCCGTCGCCAGTTCCACCACCTGTCCCGGAGCGAAGAATCCTGCGAAGGCTTGGATGAAGACGATGGACTCGTCGGACTTGCTCTGGTTCTGCGGATCGAGGGTCTCGGCGATTCCAAGCAGCCCCGACGGCCCAAGGGTCGAGGTGAGGAAGACGGTCGTGAATTCCTCGCCGACGAAGTCCGCGGGATCAATGCTCACATTGACCGTGATCCCCGCTTCGGCGAAGTCCTGAGTGACCTCCTCGATGATGATGGAGATAATCTGGTTCTCGAATCCCTTGAACCCGATGATGTCCACGTTGAACTCGTCAAGATGCGTCCGCTCGACGGCGAACCAGTCGGAGAACCCGCCGTTGAGTTCGAGCAGGATGTTCTGCTCGTAGGGCGCCGGCCGCCGATCGCCTTGCGTGCCGGTGTCAATGGTGATGATCAACTCGTAGTTGGACATGAGGCTGCCCTGCACCATGACGGCGTAGGTGCCGGCCTCGGGAATCTGGAAACTGAAGGTCCGGTCGGAAGCCGTACCTCCCGCGCCGGGCGTGAAGTCGAACGCCGGAGCGCCCATGAGCAGGCCGTCCGCGATTCCGGTCGTCTCCGTCGTCTGGAAGACGCCGACTTCGTAGCGGCCACCGAGGTTGCCGCCGACTTGTGAGAGTCGGAGCGTGACCGTGAGGGTCATCCCCTCCTCCAACTGCGTCGTCACCGTGTTGTCCGCGAGGCGCACGCGACTGATGTCAAAGACGTCGACGTCCGACAGCGGCGAGGAAACCACGCCGTTGTTGTCGAACCCGAGGGACTCCTCGAAGACAAAAGGTACGCCGTCCACGAGTTCGGTGTCGTCAGCAAGACTGAACCCCGTGTTGTCGTCGTCAAAGACCAACAGGTTGAGTTCGTAGTTGCCGATGTCGTTGGAGACATCGTTGGGATTGATGGGCTGGGGCAAAGGCGGCATTGTGAACACTCCACCGGAGTTGGAGATGTCCACGACGTCGGCCGTTCCAGGGGGAGGCGAGCCGGGGATGACGGCGGTTCCACCGATGGTCAGGTAGTAGGTTCCGCCCTGCGTTTCCACAAACCCGGCGTTGAGCGTGCCCTCAGTCACCACGACTTCGCCCGTGTTGTCGCGAAGCGTCAACGACCCGATGAAGGGTGAGCCGGGCAGGAAGGGCGTGAGCGACGCCTGGAAGATGTCGCCCGCCTCCAGTGTGATGACATAGACGTCCATGTCGAACTTCTGCGGGAAGAAGAACGATTCGGTGTCGGGGTGATCCCCGATGCGGCCGACGAAACTGACCCGATGATTCTTCGTGCCCGTCCCGTTCACCAGATCGTCCATGAGCAGATCCAGACGGGTGGCGGCCAGGAAATCGACGTCGTTGAGCGTGTTCGGATCGCCATCCGGATCCCATGTTCCAGCGTTCACGCGGTCGCCCGCGTCGCCGATGATGAAGTTCCGCGCGAAGTCATCGCCGATGATGCCGTCCCGATTCGCATCAAGTCCGATGTCCGTGATGGAACGGATGGCTGAGCCGTCGATGACCAGCGTATAGATGCCCGGATTGTCGCGTGCGAAGGCCCGCGTGAATCGGATGGTGGCGCGGCGCTCGGCCCGATCGTACAGGATTTCGTAGGCATCGTTAGGCTCCGGAATCACGCCGTTCGGGTCAATCGGATTCTCGAACGCAATCGCCGACTCGGCCTGCGGGTTGTTCGGATCCAGCAGAATCGTCGAGAGATCAACCTCCTCGTTGAAGAAGATGTCGATGTGGAACGTCTCCGCCTCGAGCCGCGTCCGAATCGACTCGACGAAGAGGGGCAACGGGGTCGCGTTGACGTGCGTGCGCGTCACATTGCCCTGGCCGAAGAACTCGACGCGGTTGGCACGAACCTGCTCGATGACGCCGCTGGCGGCGAATCCGTAGTTCTCGCTGTTGAAGTTGGAGCCGATCACCGACCCCATGACTTCGGCGCGCCGGATGATGCCCAGTCCCTTGGACCCGAGATCGTCGCCGGTGCTGTAGAACCGGTCCCGACCGCGGCCGACTCCCGCGGTGATCGCACTGCGGATGAAGGAGCCTTGGATTCGGGCGTTCTCGACCACGCCGCCGGTGAGGACGTCAGCCGCTGTGCCGGTGCCGCCATAGCGGCCGTCGGAGCCCAGCGACAGGCCGGCGTGAATCTCTGACTCGTTCATGTCGCCCGAGACGTTGATGTTACCGATCCGATCGCCGGCGGAGATGAGGGTGACGTTGCGAATCGTGGCGGCGTTGATGGCCTGAATCTCGCCGCGAGTGGAGATGGACGCGCGATCCATGACCGCGCCCGACGAGTTGTTGTTGATGGTGCCGATCGAGTCGCGGCCCCAGATGACGCCGCTGAGCACGCCGTTGCGGACGTTGACGGTGCCGACCGTCTCGCTGAAGATGCTCCCGGCGAATCCGCCGCCCAGCACGTCGAGGGTGTTGAACCGGCTGACGATGAACGAACCGGCCGTTACCCCATCGACCACGACGCGACGCGCCTCGCCGCCAACCGCGATCGTGCCGCTGGTGTTGACGGTTCGAACGGTGAGGGTGTTGACCGTTCCATCGATGGTGATGGCGTCGGAGCCGTCGATGTGGCCCTCGATGGTCAGATTGGCAAGATCGGCGTCGTCCGAGAACTGAACGTGAACATTGTCGAGATCGACGCGACCGTTGCCGGTCGCAGCGGTGACTTTGATGTCCACGTTGGTGTTGGACGCGGTGCCGTTGAACACGAGCCCGGTGAGATTGCCGTTGCCGCCTCCGGAGAGGAGGTACATTCCGGCGCCCGGGCCGCGCATCGAGAGGGTGATCTGATCGCCGTCGGAGTCGGTGAAGACGACGGCGGCGGCTTCGGTAAAGGCGATGCCCCCGTTGTCGAGCGGGGCGGCGTCGAGTTCGGTCAGGACCATGTTGGCGCCGGGGGCGCCGATGGTGCGCTGGGTTCCGTCCACAAACACGGTGCCGATGGTGGTGTCGGCGATGATGCGGTTGGTGCCCGACGCGGCGCCGTCCACCCGGATGTTGTTCACGTTGCTCAGGCCGGGAGCGAGGTCGGTCGTGGCGTCCGGAGTGGCGTAGCCGTCCGAGCCGGAGCGAACGCCCGCGGCGATCACGACGTTGTTGATGGTCCCGCGGATGTTGACGGCGTCGACGTTGCCGCTCGAGAAGGTGTCGGCGTTGTTCGCCACGCCGCCGAGGGCGTTGTCCGCGCCGAGCGAATCGAGTCCGGCGATGATGAACGACGAGTCGGCATTGCCGTCGATGTCCAGTCGCGTCACCCGCTCGCCGGCGCCGATGATCGAACCCGTAACGTTGCCGCGCACCGTCGCGCTGCGCAACTCATGGAGCGTCAGAATGCGGGCGCCCGTGACGCTGCCGGCGATGTCGAGGCGGTCGATGTTGGTGTCGGAGGTGATGGCGCCGGTGAGGTTGCCGCTTCCTCCGCCAAGTCCGGCGGCGGCGCGGATCGAGAGCGATCGGATGCCCTCGTCGGCGTGGATTGTGCCGGCGGCGTTGCCGGTGATCGTCACATTGTCGAGCGAACCGTTGCCGGCGGCGATGCGGCCGTCAAAGTCGCCGTCGATGTCCAGACGGCGGATGCCATCGGTGTAACTCTCGATGGTGCCGTTGACGCCGCTGTCAACGTTGATGGTGTTGATGCTGCCGCGCGCGACGATCTCGCTGCCGTCGGCGAACGCGCCGATGGTGAAGGTCTGAGTGATGGCGCCCTCGACGATGATCACGCCGTCGAACGTGCCGTTTCGCACGTCCAGCGTGCCGAAGTTGGCGCGAAACTTGAGCGCTTCGCCGCCGACGCCGATCAGGTCGCGTCCCACGATGATCCGATCGACATCGGCGTCGGCGTCGAGATCGAGGATGAGGTCGCGTCCGCTCTGGAGGCGGCGGATGAAGCCGTCGCCCGAGAAGGTCTCGATCAAGCCGATGATGTCGCCTTCGCGCGTCTTGAGGTTCTTGATCTCGCCGGAGACGCGGATGTCGCCGGTGATGTTGACGCGCGCATCCATCATGTTGAGCCGGCCGTCCGGCCCGTCGATGGTGAAATCGACGCGGTTGATGGAGCCGTTGCGGGATCGGAACTGGTTCACGGGTCCGGCGGCGGTGAAGGTCACGCGCGTCACGTCGTTCATCGCGTTGAAGTTGGACACGGTGCCGGCCCGGAACACCGAGGCGACGATCCGGTCGCGGGCATCGACGGTCCGAAGCAGTTCATCGGCGTCGATGCTCACTCGCACCAGCGAGTTGGCTCGCAGGTTGCTCAGGTCGCCGATCACGTCGACCGTCAGGTCGGTGATGTCTCCGCGGCGGCCCTGCGTCTCGAGGCGGGTGAAGTTGCGGGCCACCGTAATGAGGTTGGCCCCGCCTTCGGCCGCATACCGGAAAATGAACTCATCCGCGCGAACGATGTTGAGGTTACTGTCGGCGCGCAGGAAGTTGGAGTCCCACAGACCGTTCTTGATGTTGACCTGAGTGATGTTGAAGCCGGCGATCGTGCTGTTGACGATGCTGCCGCCGTTGACGAAGATGCGATTGATGTCCGCGATGGGGGAACCGTCGCTGTCACCGGCGCCGTCAAACCCGCCCAGGAAGAAACTGTCGAGGTGGTTGGTGGAGATCAACGCGCCGATGATCTCCGCGCCCTGATTGGCGTTGATGCGATTGATTCCCAGGCCCGTGGTGTTGCCTCGAGCGAGAATCGTTCCGAGGATGTCGTGGCCCTCGCCGCGAATATCCACGAGCCCCAACGTCTCACCGACCGCGATCAGGCCGACGATGAAGGGGCCCGAACCCGAATCCACCAGGCCGTCGCCGAGGTCGATGCGATTGAGGAAAGCGGGCGTATAGACGGTGCCCTCAATGCCGTGGAAGTCGCCGAAGGGGGTCTGTTTGTCGGCGTTGGCAATGATGCGACTGACGTTGATCTCGGAGTAGACGTCGTAGATGGTTCCCCCGACGCGAACGAGATTGACGCTGGCGAATCCCCCCGCGGCGCGAACGGCCAGGCCGTTGAGCCACGGATCGAAGGGCGAGCCGGCGAGATAGGGGTCGCCCCCGCTGCCGAGAACCGCCGAGTTGTACGCCAGGGCGGCGCCCAATTGAGACTCAGCGCCAAGGACGATGCCGTATTCCGGCCCGAGAAGGAGCCGCGGCCCGACTTGCGTCGAGGTGAAGGTCCGGCCGAGGTTGCCGGCCAGGCGAAGTTGATTGATGCCGATGGTGTCGATGGCGACGACGTCGCCGCGGGTGCGATTGTCGATGATGTTGATGCCGCCAAGGGCGCGAATGAGGTAGACGTCCGTGCGTCCGCTGCCATCGAGCGTAATGCGCGAGTTCGCCGCGCCGGTGACGACGATGTCGCCGATCTCGACATTGCCCGAGTTGTTGGTGATGACGAGGCTGCCGGCGTTTCCGAGGTTCGCGGTAATGCGGGCCGTGGCCACGCCGACTGAACTCTGAACCGCGTGGGTGCGAATCTGCGCAAACGATCCGCTGCCCGTCACGCGGACGGTGAACACCGCGCCGGAGTCGTCGATGAGTTGGATCGACTGCCCGGAGGCGATGATCAACGTGTTGTCCTCGACGCCGTTGCCCCAGATGTAGGGCGAGCGGAAGAAGCGCACGTTGCCGCCGAGGCCGGTCGTCATGAGCGCCTGGCCGAACTTGACGCCGGCGACAGCCGCCCCGGCTTCGAGATCGAAGTTGTCCACGGGCATGGCGCCGGCCTCGACCAGGTCGATGAACCCGCCATTTCCGACCGTGACGCGCAGGCCGAGATTGGGATCGACGTCGGCGAGAATGCGGTTCTCGGCGCTGATGATGCCGATCGAGCCGCCGGCCTGAATGTCCGTCAGTGTGATGGAGGCCAAAAGGGCATTGCCGTCCGCGACGGCGATGCCGCCGAAGTCGCCGTAGTTTCGCTCGAGTCCATTGAGCACGCTTCCCTCGGCCTTGGCGCGAAGAACGCCGATGTCGCCCGAGGCGCGGATGCTCACGGACGCGAATGAGCCGCCATGGTAGCCTTGGCCCCCACCGCCGCCTTCGAGATCCTGACCGTATCCAGCCAGAATTTCGGCGATATTGCCCTGAGCCGTGATAAGCATGGCACGGCCGACGCGCTGCTCGTTTTCAAGCACCGTTCCGCCGATGAAGCCGCCCGAGGTGATATTCCAGATGTGCAGTCCCGACTGGATCAGCACATTGCCGATGAAGGGCGCATCGCCGTCGCTGTCCGGGCCGCGATCCTGTCCGACGCGAATCGAACCGATGCTGCCGACTTGGGTCGTGATGGCCGATCCGTCGATGAAGCGGTAGGTCAGGCTCCCCATGGCGCGGACTTCGCCGAGCGTGGCGGCGGCCGCGTTGGAGACCGTCATCTCATAAGGCGTGTCCACAGCCCCGACGGTGTTCTCGATCACGATGTAGACCACGCCCGACTGATTGGGCGTGAAGAAAATATCGCCCCTCGTGCCGTCGCTTCCGCGCGAGGCGAGAACTCGACCCTCGGCATCCTGAATCGTCAGTAGCGTTGGAAGTCCCAATTGAACGCGCAAGGTGCGGCCTCGCTCCACCGCGACGGAGTAGTAGTCGTAATAATCGCCGCCATCGGGGCCGCGCTCGTGCTGATCATCCTCCGGGACGGCGCCGAGGACGCCGCGGACCACGCTAAAGGACGTTTCGCGGCCGATGTACTGGGCCGTTCCAAAGGTGTCATTGAGAAGGTACTGGACGGTCTCGCCGTCCGAATCCAGCAGGTACGTCTGGTTGCCCGCGGCAAAGGCGGCGCGATAGTCCTCCTCCTCGCCTTCATGAATATCGCGCTCGTGCTCCAACACGACCTTGTCGGAACGCAGGAAGGGCTTATCGACGATGGAATCGGGCGCGAAGTCGCCTTGGACGTTCACGAAGGTGGAGTTATTTCCGCCGGTGACGAAGGAGCCGAAGACGCGGCCGACGGTCACACCGGCTCGCGTATCGGAGGGATTGCCGTTGACCTCCATGTAGCCGGAGTGGCCGACGATGATCATCGAGTCGAAGTCGCCGTCCACGAACAACTTGCCGCCGAAGTAACCGGCATGGATGGCCTCGAGCGCCCCGGCGAAGCGACTGACGCCGAAAATGGCGCCGTCAACGAAGATGCGGCCCATCGTCTCGTTGAGAGAGGGGTCTTCCATGCGGAAGCCCTCAGTATCGCGGTCGTAGCGCTGGAAGTCGGGCGGGAGAAAGCCCAGTGAATTGGAGGCGATAACCGACCAGTCCGCGTTGGTCGGGTTGCCAATGATGATCGAACCCATGCCCGGCGCCTGGTAGACGGTTCCATCGGTGTTCATGGCCACGCCGACTCGATCGGCATCGAGTTCGGCGAACGGCTGCGCGACTTCCCTGGGAGGCTCGAAGTTTTCGACGATGTAGAACACGAGGCGAGTCGTGCGCGACGTGTTGCGGAAAATGATCTGGCCGATACCGTTGTTGAAGTCGGCGATGCCGTCGTCAGCCAGCGCGCCGGTACTGGCCCGGTCAACGAGATGCGGCTCAAACTGCTCGGTGTTCGGCGCCGCCCACGGGCTCGTGGTAAACAAGGCCACCCATGCATCGTCGGCGGTGCCCAGCATCCGGTCATCCGTACCCGCGCCGAACTGCGGGAAGCCCAGCGGCAGGCGTACGTCGTCGGCTGTCTCATATATGCCATCCGCGCCGGGGTGCCAGTAGCCCGTCTCGGGAATGACGTTGGTGAACTCGTCAGGGACGTTTTCGAAGTCCCACTGAGGGGGCTCCTCATCTTCCTGCCAATCGAGTTTGCGAACGGGATGGAAAAGGCCGTCGGGGATCCACACGCCGGGCACAAAGTTGCCCATGGAATCCGTCGCGACGCGCCAGCCGGGGTTGTAGCCTCCGTCGAGTCCGAAGACGTCGGCCTCGACATCATCGTCGCTTCCCCACAATCCGTCTTCTCCAGCATCAATGGAGAATGTCAAGTCGGTCGTCAGGGCGCCGCCCTCATCAATCTGGCCGATCCAGGGGAAGAGCGGATGCCCGACGAGATCCAGAATCGTCACGCTGGCAGTCGAGCCCGGCACGTCAATGAGTTGAATCACGAGGCGCACGGAGCGCTCTTCCACCGTGGACGCATCGAGCGGGTTCATGAAGGCCGCGTGATACCACGCCGGCATCGCCACCCATCCTGAAAACGAACTGCTCTGGCCCAGATCGAGGTCCGGGGTCGCGTAAAGCGTCGTAAGCAATTTGCGCGGCTCAAGGGGCTGAAACACCGGAGCGGCAGCAGCGGAAGCGTTGGACCGACGGGTGGGACGTGCGAACGGGCGACGGGTCTTGCGCTGTTTCATCTCGCCATTCCTTCTTGCTTAACCTTGCGAAACGCGATCCGCCTTCGGCCGGGTCATTGCAACCCGAGGCGAATCGACGATCTGGGTTGGCGGCCGAACGGCGTTCGGCCGGGGTGGTGGGTCAAATCGAGATGCACGGCGGGGTGCGGATTGGTGCTGAACTCCGGTGCGTGAGTCGTGCCGTGCGTGCAGACGTTCATTCCGTCTTCCTCTTCCCGCCGCGATCGTGGCCGTGGCCAGCCTCGGGTGCAGGTACAGTAGCCGAATGCGATTCGTGCCGCAACTGTCTTCGGCCGGCGTTCCTGGTTCCTCGGCGCCGCCCGGACGCTTGGGTCGGGCAGCGCGCGATTCCTCGCCGCGTGGCAGGGTCGGCGAGCGTTCGGATCGTTCTCGTCCCCGTTGCGGGGCGCGCAAAGTCTCTCTGTCGAGAGTGGCGATCCGAGCAGTGATAGTCAATACGCCGATCATGCCGTAGCGGTTCCCATCGCGGCGTGGGTGGTGCAGGGTTTGTGGTCAGGCGGACGGTACAATGCCGGAGCGACTGGGCTTGTGGCGGAATCGGCAGACGCAGCGGACTTAAAATCCGCGTCCCCATTGCGGGGAGTGTGGGTTCGAATCCCACCGAGCCCATTTGACTGACACTGGCCGGGTCAGTCCGTCCCGGTCCTCCTCGCGGGGGGTGGACCATTACCTTTCTCAACACCCTCAATATACAGGCCCCAACGCAAATCGCCAGTCCCAATCCGGAAAAATGTCACATTTTTCTCATTTTTCCTGGACTTTGGTTCAGAAAGGCCTCAATTCGACTCCGCGGCGTCCACCAAGACTCCCCCTGTGGCCGCCGATGTGGACGAGCGGCCGCCCGTCCACAACCACCTGGCGACCCCCGCCACGTCGTGTCCGATGAGCATGATGCTCGGCAGGACCATGAGCACGACGGCCGTGGCGCTTATCAACCCGCAACTGATGGTGATCGCCATGGGAATGAGGAAACGGGCCTGGAAGGACTGTTCGAGCATCAGGGGCGAAAGCCCCAGCACCGTGGTCAGGGTGGTGAGGAGGATCGGCCGAAGGCGCCGCCGGCCCGCCTCGATCAGCGCCTCGCGCATCTCCATGCCCTGACGCCTCAGTTCGTTGTAGAACTCGATGTAGATGAGCGAGTCGTTCACGACGATGCCCGTCAGCGCGACGAATCCGATGAGCGAGAGGATCATCATCTTGAAGCCCAGCAGCCAGTGTCCCCAGATCATCCCGATCATCGCAAAGGGAATGGCGAGCATGACGGCAAAGGGCTGGAAGTAACTGCCGAAGAGCCACGCCAGAATGACGTAGATCATCAGGCCCGCGAGGAGAAGTCCGTACCTGATCCCCGAGAGGGACTTGTTTGTTTCCAGTTGGCGGCCTCGCGCTTCGACCTTCACGCCGGGGTAGCGGGCCTGAAGATCGGCAATGAACGGCTTCATTGCCGCCACTACTCGTTCCGGGTTGTTCACCGCGGTCTCCACATCCGCGAGCACCGTGACGGACCGTTGGCGGTTGAGGCGGCGAATGGTCGCGTAACTCGATCCCTCGGTAAGTTCGGCGGCTTCGATGAGGGGAATGGGCCGGCCGTCGACGGTGAAGACGTACTGTCGCTCCAATTCCGCGAGGCTGCGGCGCGTGGCGTCGTCGAGCATCACGCGCACATCGACGTCTTCCTCGTTGATGGAGAAGGTGTGAGGCTCAAGGCCGAAGAGGAAGCCTCGGACCTGCCGGGCCACGAGTTCGGGCGTCAGGCCGAGCGTGGTGCTTGAGTCGCGCAAGCGAATCTGGAGTTCCCGTTGCCCGCTGTCGGAGTCGTCGCTGATGTCAACGACGCCGGCGAACTCTGCGAGTGCAGTCTTGATCTCCTCGACGACGGCGAGAATCTTTCGCTCGTCTCTCCCGGTGGCGACGAGATTGATGGATGGACCGCCCGGGCCGCCCTGGATTTCCTGGTATCGCAGGGATTCGACGCCCGCGACCTGCCCCACCTCGCGGCGCACCGCGGCGATGATCTGCTGGCTCGTGCGGTCGCGCTCCTCGACGGGCATCAACTCGACGAAGATCTGGGCCACGTGCGTTTGCGGCGAGAGCGGGCTGTAGTCGTTCAGGTCCACGCGCTGGCCGACGAGGACGGTCACAATCCGGACCTCCGCCTGCTTGTCGCAGGCCTGCTCGATGCGGTTGACGACCGCATCGGTGCGTTCGATCGACGTGCCGACGGGCATCACCAGATCGACGACGAAGGTCTCGCTGTCGGTGCCCTCGAAGAAGGTGAAGTCCACGCGGCCGCCGACCACCATGCCGATCGAAGTGATCCAGACGGCGACCGCCGTGGAGACGGTGATGTAGCGGTGGGTGATGGACCAGTCGAGCACGGCGCCAAACCTGGGGATAATGCGCTCGAAGAGGAACTGGTTTCGCTTCGCCTCGAACGCGCGGAGGAGGCGCGCGCCCAGCCAGGGCCGCGGCCGGCGCTCGACGCGGGCGAGGCTGTGCCCCATGTGCGCGGGGAGGATGATCATCGCTTCGAGGAGCGAAACCGTCAGTGCGCAGGCGACGACGACCGGCAGCGCGCCGAGGAAGTCGCCGATCTGTCCTTCGATCAGCGCCAGCGGGAGGAACGCGGCGATGGTCGTGGTGACGGTGGCGACGACGGGCCAGGCGACTTCGCCCGCGCCGCGAACGGCGGCGACCAGGGCCGGCTCGCCCTTCTCGTAGCGACTCGTGATGTTCTCCGCCACCACGATCGCGTCATCCGTCAGCAATCCGAGCACGATGATCAGGCCGAACATGGTGAGGAGGTTGAGCGTCACTCCGATCGCGGCCATGAAGGCGAGCGTGCCCATCACGGCGAGGATCAGCCCGAGCATCACCCACAGCGCCACCCGCAGATTGAGAAAAAGGAGCAGGGAAAGGAAGACGAGCAGCGCCCCCCACTTGGCGTTGCGGGTGAGGAGATCGAGGCGGCCCTCGATGAACCGCGCCAGGTCGCTGAAGAGAATGAGTTCGCCCGGCAAGGGCGTGGTGCGAGAAGCGCCAAGTTCGTACGCCAGCAGCCGGTTGCTCCTGGTGAGCACGGGCGGCGCCGGCGGCGCGCTTGAAGCGTCACCCGCGGCCACCTGCTTCTCGTGCGCCGCCATCTGCTTCCGGTGCGCGCTGACCATCATCGCGTTCATCATGGCGTTCCAGCGATCGCCCCAGCGCACCTGGAAGGGCGCGCTGCCGGTTCGACCCGCCACATACGCCCGGACCAACTCCGCCACTTTGACCGCGTCGCCTTGGCCGACGTTGAACGCCGTGAGCGTGACCGCCTGCTTGCCGTTGAGGCGCGTGCGAATCTCGACGTCTTCAAACTCCTCGGTGATCTCCGCGATCTCCCCAAGGCGGACAACCGACCCCTGCACATCGGACTTGATGATGATGTCGCGGACGCCCTTGGCTCGCTCCTCGACGCCGAGGGTTCGCACGCGGATGTTCTGCGATCCGGTGCGGACGGTGCCGCCCGGCACCTCCTTCATCCATTCGCGCACCTGGTCTGAGACGGCCGTCAGGCTCAGGTTGTACCTGAGCAGCGCCTCGGGGCGCACCTTCACGCTGATTTCGTCGGCGCGGATGCCGCCGAGGATGACGTTGCCCATGCCCGGCAGCGACTTGATGTCATCCTTGATCTCGCGGATGGCCCGCTTGAGGTCGGCCTCGTCCGCCTCGCCGCACAGCCCGATCTGGATCACCTGAAGTTTCGGATCGAACTTCGTCGTGCGGATGCGCTCCGCCTCTTCGGGCAGATCGGTGAGGGTGTTGAGAGCCGACTCGACCGTCCGGACGGCCTCGTCGATGTCGGCGATGTCACGGCGAAACTCGACGACCACGGTGCCCACGCCCTCGACGATGGTGCTCTTGATCTCAACGATCTCATCGAGTTCAGCCACCTTGTCTTCGATCTTGAGGATGAGGCCTTCCTCGATCTCCCGGGGGCTGGCGCCGGGGTAGACGGCGGTGATCGCGGCGAGATTCGGCCGCACCTCGGGAAAGAACTCGCGGCGCAGCGTCGAGCCGTACATCAACCCGAGAATCAGAATGGCCAGATAGAGGAGGTTGGCGGGAACCGGCTGCCGCACGCCGAATGACGTGAGCGTGAACTTTTCAGGCAGGCCGGCGGCTTGATTCTCTGCCATGACTCGTCCACTCCGCGTCAAGGTCCGGTCGATCGCGCGGCCGATGACCCCGACTGAGGCGAGGCGGCGCCTGGGCCGGCCTGGGTGGCCGTCGCTTCGGCGGAAACGATGTGCTCGCCCGGCCGCAACTCATCAGCGTTGGACAGGATCACTCGATCGCCCGGCTCAAGCCCGGATGCTTCCGCCAGCACCACCCATTCCTGCTCAGTGGGATGAAGATCGGGAAAGTCCTGGCGGATGTGGTACTCGGCGACCACGGGTCGGCGCCTCACGACGCCCTCTACGTCGAGCAGGACGTGGTCGCCGATCAACGCTGCGCGCGGCACGACGAATCGCTCAACCGGCGGGGAGGTCACAACCGCCTTGAGAAACCGTCCAGGCAGGAGCAGCGGCTCCGCCTTCGGATCCTGCGAGACCTCGACGAACGCCGTCAGCGTGCGCGTCGAGGCGTCCGCTTCCGGCGCCAGGTCTTCGATCACTCCGGTCCAGCACCACCCCAGCGTTTCGGCTCGCAACTCGACGGGATCGCCCGTCCGCACCGACGCCTGTGCAGACTGGGGGAGGCGCATGGGAATGCGAATGAGGCTGAGGTTGACGACGCGCGCCGTGATGGTTCCCGCGGTGACGCGCTCGCCTTCATGCACGCGAACCTCCTGGAGCACGCCGTCGATGGGGCTGGTGATGACGCAGCGCGCGACATTGCGGTCGGCGATGGCGGCCCGACTCTTTTCCAGCAGCCACGAGGCTTGCAGGTCCGCGCGGCGGGGCGCCACCTTCTCGACCGCCTCCTCAATCTGTCGCAGCGAGCGCAGCGAGGCGTTGTAGTCGCGGCGGCGGCGATCGATCTCGATCTGGTTGCCGGCGTCGCGCTCCATCGCGGCGGTCGCCTGCTCGAGTTCCATCCGCGCGACCTCGCTCTCTTCGCGGGCCAGGAGCAACTGATCGCTCCAGTTTCGCTCCTCGGCGTCGAGCACGGACATTTGCGCCTGGAAGCGCGCCATGTTCTGCTGAGCGATCTGCTGCTCATGCACGAAGTCGTGGTCGTCGAGTTCGATGAGCACCTGACCGCGCGCGACGGGCCGCCCCGGCTCGATGCCCACCGGCCGGCGCTTTACAACGGCGCCGACCTCGGCGGCGACTTCAGCGACGTGACGCGCCTCGGCCGTCCCGAAGCCCTCCCAGAGCCGCGCGGTCGCCACCCGCTGGGCCACGACCACCTCGACGAGTCGATCCAGCGGTCCGTTCGCGGTTCGCGCTACCTCGGGCTTGCTGCTCTCGAGCAGGGCGAAGATCGACACGCCGACGACCAGCGCCGCCACGCTCACCACCGCTCGTGTCGAATAGGCGATCGCTCTGGACCACTTCGGATTCATTCAGGCTCGCTTGTCTGCCGCGTTGCCGACACTCGGCCGCAGGAAATTGAGGATAGGCGGGAGTGTGAATCCTCATCCCCTTCCCGCGCCGATGCCGCGCCCGCACCTTTCGATTCAGGTATTGCCCGCAGGCGCCTGCGCCTCGATCAGGTCGAACTGATCCCCACGGTCCGGATGAACTCGGACCCGCCTCACGGCGCAACCGGCTTCATGGTCAATCGCCAGCCGCCACCCCTCCGCCGCACACCGCTTGAGCAGCCGGCGCTTGGTGAGGATGTTCTCGTAGGGCAGGACGTCGTAGGCCATGTTGTACAGGGAGCCGACGTGGCTGGCGGTGGGCATCACGTCGCCGGGAAAGACCACAACGCCCTCTCGATCCTGGAAGAGCACTCCCTGCTGACCCCAGGTGTGCCCCGGAGTCAGCATCGTTCGTATGCCCGGCAGCGCTTCACACTCGCCTTCCAGCAGCACGACGCGATCGGCAATCGAATCCAAGTTATCGCGCAGATAGGTTCGCGTCATGGTCGATTTGTTGGCCAGGGCGTCTTCCCACTCGGTCTTCTGCACATACACCCTTGCGTTGGGGAAGGTGGGCCGAGGAGTCGCCCCTGGCGCATCGACGAACGTCAATCCGCCGGCGTGATCGAAGTGCAGGTGCGTCACGACCACCGCGTCGATCTCGCACCGATCAACGCCCGCATCTTCGAGCGCGCGGCCGATCCAGCGATCTTCGAGGGCGAAGATGTCGCGGTTCTTCGCGTCGAACTTGTTGCCGTAGCCGGTCTCGATAAGCACCGTGCGCCGGCCATCGTCGAGGAGGAGGCAGTTGGTCTGGAGGGTGATGCGGTTGAGGTCATCCGGCGGCATGAGTTTCTGCCAGAGGACGCGCGGAATGATGCCGAACATCGTCCCCCCGTCGAGGCGGAACGACCCCGCCCTCAGCAGCCGCCATTGCCACACGCATCCCGACATCCGACTCCTCCGGCCTTGCGCGGTCTGCGGCCACCGGCATCGCCTTACCCGCCCATCGACACCGCCGGCGCGAACTCTTTTGACTGGCAGTGTAGACCACCTGACGAACGGGAAATCCGGACGATGCGCCCGCCGCCGCGTCGAGGAATCCACCCCGATTCAGCCGGTCGGACATGATCGCCTCCCGAATCGGTGTAACCATCTCTCTTGAACGGCTGACTCCGCCGAATCTGTAAACGGTCGTGCAGCGGAGCAACCGGACAGGACGAATCCGACATGAGCAAGTCATTCATCACTGTGGACGGAAACGAGGCGTGCGCCTCGATCGCGTATCGATGCAGCGAAGTCATCGCGATCTACCCGATCACGCCGGCCTCGCCGATGGGCGAACTGGCCGACGCGTGGGCCAGCCGCGACCTGCCCAACGCGCTGGGCCTCACGCCGCGCGTGATCGAGATGCAGAGCGAAGCCGGGGCGGCGGGCACGGTGCATGGGTCGCTCCAGGCGGGCGCGCTGTGTACGACCTTCACCGCCTCGCAGGGCCTGCTGCTGATGATCCCCAACATGTTCAAGATCGCCGGCGAACTCACGCCGACCGTCTTCCACATCGCCGCGCGCAGCCTCGCCACCCACGCGCTCTCGATCTTCGGCGATCACAGCGACGTGATGTCGGCCCGCTCCACCGGCTGGGCGATGCTCTGCTCCTCCTCCGTGCAGGAAGCGCAGGACATGGCGCTCATCGCCCACAGCGCCACGCTCAAATGCCGCGTTCCCATCCTCCACTTCTTCGACGGCTTCCGAACCTCGCACGAAGTCAACCGCATCGTCAGCATCGATGATGACACGGTGCGTTCGATGCTCGACGATGAACTGATCCGCGAGCACCGGCTGCGCTCGCTCGATCCCGACCAACCTGTGCTGCGAGGCACGGCGCAGAACCCC
>Ga0326597_10002990_pt1 | contig 24755 bp, 29 predicted proteins | sample RVTome_12_FD_203789 | JGI IMG/M metagenome (GOLD analysis project Ga0326597, IMG submission 203789) | Soil microbial communities from uranium-contaminated site in the Upper Colorado River Basin, Wyoming, United States - RVT100D185 | ecosystem: Environmental > Terrestrial > Soil > Contaminated >... | reverse complement strand
CCCCCGCGACTGGGTTTTCTAAATTCATACCTGGATACTGCTCGCTGCTATCTGCCTGCTAGTTTCCCTTTGCGATCCCGGCGTCGTTCGACTGTCTTCCCCTCGATCTTCCTCCGGGCGATGAGCGGGTCGAACCGCGACCCTGACCCTTCGACCATGCTCAGGGTCACAGTGAGGTTCTCGAACTATGACCCTTCGACCATGCTCAGGGTCATGGTGAGGTACTCGAACCATGACCCTTCGACCATGCTCAGGGTCACAGTGAGGTTCTCGAACTATGACCCTACGACCATGCTCAGGGTCATGGTGAGGTACTCGAACCATGACCCTACGACCATGCTCAGGGTCATGGTGAGGTACTCGAACCATGAGGCTCAGACCCGAAGGGAGCTCACGGCGAAGTCTTGACGCGAAATATTTGTTGAAGCCGCTTTGTCGAATATTTTACTGGTAAAAGTTCACTTATATGGAACGCTTGCAAAAGATCATCGCAAATGCTGGGCTGACCTCGCGGCGCCATGCCGAGGAGTGGATCCGGGAGGGGCGTGTGACCGTCAACGGCACGGTTGTTCGTACCCTGGGGTATCAGGCCGACCCCGGTCTGGACAAGATCAAAGTCGATGGACGCATCGTTCTCCAGAAGCAAGGCTACGTCTACTTTTCCTTTCATAAACCCGCGGGACTCATCACTTCCATGAGGGACCCCGAGGGCCGTCCGTGCCTCGGAGACCGGCTCGAAACGCTGGCCCGAGGGCAGCGCCTCTACCCGGTGGGCCGGTTGGACTACAACTCTTCCGGCCTTCTCCTGCTGACCAACCACGGGGAGCTTGCCTTCCGGCTGACCCATCCGCGTTTCGAGGTGAAGAAAGCCTATGCGGTAAAAATCTCCGGTGTGCCTCTGGACCGGGATCTACAACGGGTACGCAAGGGAGTCCGCTTGAAAGAAGGGGTTTCGGCCCGCGCATCCGTGCGGGTAACTAGGAAATTAAAAAGCAAGGCCTGGCTGGAAATAGAGATACGCGAAGGCCGATACCGGGAAATTCGAAGGATATTCGAAGCCCTCGGGTACTCCGTGGAAAAGCTCGTGCGGATCCGCTTCGGTCCCATCAGGCTAGGCGCTCTCCCCGTGGGGAGGTTCCAACCCCTTTCCCAGGGAGAGGTCATTGCCTTGAAAAGGGCGGCGGGACTTTCCGCTAAGGAATCGGCGTAGCCAGGAGCTACCGGCCCCATGCCGCCCCTTCCTGGCTCCCCCCTCAGGCTATGATGTTGAAGATCAGTTGCTTGGTCTTGAACCGGCGGTCGATTTTTGCCCGGCCGACGGCGACCAGGACATAAAGGATGTTGAGGGCTTCCAACGCCGAGCCCACGTGCTTTGGATTGCGGGATCGCTTATATAGGGATTGCGCCGTGACTCCCTGTCGCCCGTTGACGAGCCGCCCGGCGTACTTGATCGCTTCCGAATCCACCGCGTTGAAATAACCGGCTTTGGGTTTGGAACGGGAGAAGGAAAATACAAGAAACAGTTTTGGACCTTCAAACACGTAGTAGGCTTGCCTTTGCCCCTCGACCTTGCCCCGGAAGGACAGACCGGCGCTTAGACTCCTGATGTTCATATGACCCCCTTGATTCCAGTTGGTTTTCTATCAGTCCGGGTATCCATCCTCAGGCAGGCTCATCCTGTGGATGCATTCCCCCTCCAAAGCTGATTTGTATCATGGCCGCCTAAAGCTTAGCAAGGAACGGTCGACGTTACGGCCGTTGTGCCTTTCATGCCCCGTCCGGGCGGTCTCACGGTCCGGGGGAGTGATCCCGGTCGGAAGGTTCCCATGGCCGAAGCCGCGGGATCCAACGCGGGACATGGGCCTTATATCTTCCGTATGCCGGGCCGAATCTCCGTTCCAGGTCCTTTTCCTCGACAAGCGGAAAATAGACCCCGTTGCCGAGGAAAAAGAATGCCATCCACGCCGCGATGGGCCAGGATTGCAGCAGGATAGCCTCGGCCATCAACATGAGCAATACACCGGAAATCATGGGGTTTCTTACGTAGCGGTAGGGACCACGAACGACCAGTTTTTTCGGTGGGTCCCAGGGAGCCGGAGTCCCATCGCCGAACTTCATGAAGAGCGTGGCCGTCCAAGCGCCCAGGGCAAGGCCCGCGCCGGCGAGTAGGAGACCCACCCAGAAAGAAATGCCGCCGGGGGATACGGGGGCAGCGGTAAACCGGGAGTCGTGGGAAAGCCAGAGGATCGCCGTTGGCACGAATACCAATACCGTGCCGGGAAGCGCCAGAATGGTGCGAACCAGGCCCCAATGTATTTTGAGACTTTTTACGATGCCCTCCCTGGCCTTACCTACCTATCGATACTGAACGGTCGGCGGCGCCTTGCGGTGGGCCGGCCGTTTGACGGGGAATTACAGAAACTTCCAACGGCGGAACATCGCGGCCTGGCCGCAGTAGGTTCCTGCCTCGTTGATCAGGTTCCAGACCGCCGCCTCGTGGATGAAGAACTTTCGCCCGGCGGCCGAGATGCGCACCCCCTTGTAGTTATCGATAAAGCCGTGCGCGGCGACTTCGGCGAGCAGACGGTTACGTTCTTCCTGGGTGGCCGTTTCGGCCGTGCGCCGTGACGGCATGGAGGTGAAGTCGGTCCAGGGCGCTTCCCAGAGTTCCAGGGCGGTTTTATTGCCGTAGGTCAGCACGGGATCGGAGGCCGTATCGTGGGAGGCAACGGCGAAGGGGGCATAGAACAGTTCCCGGGCTTGTTGTGCAGGAGGCAGCCCATCGTCGACCAGGAAACGGCCTGTCCAATGCCTGAAGCTGTTTATAAGAAGGCTCGCGTGCTCCGTCAGGAAGCCGTTACTCTCGCTTGGTTTTGGAAAACTCATTGTCGTTCGGGTATGCCTGATTTCTCCAACGGGGCTTCGGCTCATGACGGAAGGCGCCTTGGGCCCCCGCAGAAGTCGCAGGCCATTAGCTCTGCTGCAAGTATGCCCGCCACGGAGTCCAGTAGTACTTTTCCCAGCCCGCCTTTACGCTTTCATAGTCATGCGCCGGGACATCCAGGTGCACGAGGTCGATCCGTCCCGCGTTCCCTTCCGCCGTAAACGATAGGATCAAGGTTGAGTCGGGATTGTCGGGCTTGAAGGCCACCGACCGCCACGACTGGACTATTTGCCTCGGTTTGATGACCGCAAGGGTTGTGCCCGACAACTGTCCGCCGAAGGCGCGGAATTCAGACCCGTCCTGGTCGGAAACGGTTACCTCTCCCCCGGTGATGGATCCATGGGCCTGCGCATCCAGGTACATTTCAAAAAGCCTCTCGGCCGGAGCCTGGAGAACAATGAATTGCCGGATGACGCTTCTCATGGTTGCACCCTGCCTTTCTCTACTTGAATTACAGCCATCCTCCGGTCCTGATGGCGACTCCAGCGATAAGAAATAATATGGACAGCAGCGTGATGGTGACAATGTGAACGGCCAGGAGGCTCAGGTTGTCAGGGCCCAACCTGGGGTGGATTCGAAGTCGCGCGTGCCCGGCCAGGACCAGGGTGGCGGCCAGCAGGATAAATTTGAGCCATACGGCTCTGGAAAATGTCGACTCGAGTGAAAACCAGCCGGAAACCTCCGGCAGGTGCAGGTAGGCAAGCCAGATCCCGGTAATGATCTGAAGAAACAGCGCGGTGATTCCCACAGGCTCGTATCCTCGTTCGAAGTCGCGAACGGGCGCAGGGTCTCTTAGACGTAGCGCGCGCGGCAGTATGGAGACACAGAGCACGATATGGCCGCCGATCCAGACCGCCGCTCCAAGGAGGTGAAGTATGACCAACAGTCGATACATAAATGCCGATTATCGGGCTGCCCGGGCCATGAGTATCGGGAGCCGCGCATCCCGCAAGGAGGTACCCCAACTCACGAAGGGCGGCGGGTGCCGCACTGCCAGCACTCGGTGAATTGACCTTCGATTATTTCACTACAGCCGGCGCAGGTCCAGTCTTTTCCCCCGCCGGGCGCCTGCCCGGCGCCAAGCCCTTCCAGGCGGAGCAACTCCTTCGCTGTTGCGACATCCTCCTCGGAAACCAGGAGTCGAACGCCCCGGGCGAATTGCAGGTCCGGTCGGGTCCCACCCGCGTCGTCTTTGGTTATATAGGCACCGATACCGGCGGCTTCAAGGCGCTCCCTGGCGAGTCCCGCCTCGATTTCATTGCTAAAGATCTCCAGCGTGGTCAGTCGCGTCGCCATTTGAACCGGAAGTTGTTTGACTTGCCCCACGGGCAAGAGTGGCCGAACCGACGGGTGATTTGAATCATTCTACGAAATGAGGCGACTTGGTAGAAGGAGAAAATAGTTTTTCCAGGAAACCCGGGGTGATTTCTTCCAAACTCGCGACGACGGCCCGGGCGTCTGCAAGCTCGCCGGAGGGGTGGGAGTTGGTGACCGCCAGGCAGGTCATGCCGGCGGCCCGGGCGGCGCGGATTCCTTCCCTGGAATCTTCGATCACCAGGCACTCGCAAGGCCGAATCGGTATCCCAGAAACCTTGCCGTTCAGCCATTCCAGAGCCTTATTAAAGATCTCGGGATCGGGTTTTCCCTCGATCACATCCTCAGTGGAGACAATGGCCTGGAAGTGTTCTTTTAACCCGATACTCGTGAGGATGAGGTCGATCTCGCTTCTCAGGGCGCCCGAGGCGATGCCCAGGGGGAAGCGGCGGGCCAGCGCCGGCACCAGTTCATTGACGCCGGGAAAGACGACAATCCGGTCCCCGATGCATTCGCGGTAGTACCGTGCCTTGCGCCGGACCAGCGCCTCGAGGGCTTCGTTGTCCAGGGGGACGCCGTGCTTGCGGTAATAGGTCCTGAAGCAACCCCAGTCGTCGAGGCCGAGGTAGTTGGCGTAGTAGTCCGCAGCGTCCAGGGCGAGCCCTTCCTCCTTGAGAACCTTTTGGATGATTTCCAGGTGGATGGGTTCGTCATCGACAAGCACGCCGTTGAAATCAAAGATTACAGCCCGTAACATATCCCCAGGGTTAGCCAATCCGGTCCGGCAATTCAACCTGTCGAGACAAAAGGAGGGAACATGGCGGCGGAAGATCATCATCACGGGCACCGGGAGTACCGCTTCTGCCCTTGCTGCGGCGGGGGGCTGGCGCGGCGCCGGCTGAAGGCCCATGAGCCCGAGAGGCTCGTCTGTGGAAAATGCACTTTCGTCTTCTATCTGGATCCCAAGGTCGTGGCCGGGACGGTCTTCGCCGTCGACGGCGGGGTGGCCCTGCTGCGCCGCGGCATCGAGCCGGCCAGGGGCAAATGGGTCTTTCCCGGGGGCTACGTGGATCGCGGCGAAAGCGTCCCGGATGCCGCCGTGCGTGAGACCAAGGAAGAGTCGGATCTCGTTGTGCGGCTCGGATCGCTGGTGGGGGTGTACTCCTATCCACAAAAGCGCGATGTCGTCGTCGTTTACGCGGCGGAGGTCATCGACGGCGAACTCAAACCCCTGGACGAGTGCGTGGAAGCCAGGACGTTTAAGCCTTCGGTTATTCCCTGGGACGATCTGGCCTTTCCCAGCACCCGTGCGGCGCTCTCCGACTATCTCAGGCTTTATTGGAAGTGAGGAAACTGGTAGAAATGTCTGTCACCGGCTGCGGCTCACCGCAGCCGCCGGCCCGAACCCAATGACTGGAGAAGGAGAAGATTATGGCGATGCCCAATGTAGGAGACAAGGCCCCGGAATTTTCACTGCCGGTGTCGAGGGACCTGAAGGTTGGAATCGGCGACTTTAAAGGGAATAAGAACGTTGTCCTGGCGTTCTACCCGCTGGACTTTACCGGCGGCTGACAGCAGGAACTCACTAACTTCGAAGCCGATCGCAAGAGCTTCGAGGCCAAGGACGCTCAGGTTCTGAGCGTGAGTGTCGATTCGGTTTTTTCCCACAAGGCCTTTGCCGAGAAGATGGGCGGTATCAATTTTCCCATGCTGTCGGATTTCTATCCCCATGGGGCGGTTTGCTCGCAGTATGACTGCCTGAGGCCGGAAGGGTACCCCAAGAGGGCCGTCTTCATCATCGACAAGCAGGGGATGGTGCGCTTCGGCAAGCTGTACGACAAGGGGATTCCCGAAAACAAAGACCTCCTGGCTGAATTGGACGGGATCAACAAGGGCTGATCCGCGCTGACGATGCGCTTGTTTTCCCGGGAGGACAACCCGCTAACAGCTTGTTTGAACAACTGTTTACAGGCTGGTCAAAAAGATCCCGGAGGCGAGGCTTCGGCGCAGCTCAGCCGAGCGGCGCGCGAAAAATCGACGAGCGGAGGGGTACTCATGCGGTACGTTGGAGCGACTCCGTTTGGCGCGGAAATAATTTCCGCGCCGATTGGGCGCAATGATCCTATGCGCCCGCTGAAAGCGGACTGGCGGCATATGAGTCTTTTTCGGCAGCCGGTTAGAGGTCGTAGATGGGCGTGTGCAGGGCAATATGCTTGCCCATGGCGATGGCTCTGACGATGTCGGCCCGGCTCACGATCCCCGCCAGCTTTTTTCCGGTCAAGACGGGGACACGGTTGATTTTGTAGGTGGTGATGAGGTTGGCGATTTCCTCCACGGGAGTCTCCTCGCTAACCTTGATGACCTCCGTGCTCATGATGTCCTTGACCTTCGCGCCGTTTTTGGCGACGATGTCCGTGCGGGACACGATGCCCAGAATTTTGCCGCTTTTGTCGGTCACGGGGACGCCGCTGATTCTGTTCTTGGTGAGTGTCTTGGCCAGGTCCTTGACGGTGGTGGTCGGGCTTACGGTAATCACTTTCTTGGTCATGATGTCCTTGGCAAGCATCGGATATCTCCTTTAGGGTCCTTTTACATCACCATGCGGGCGGCCAGATCGCCGACCCTGCAGCTGTAGCCCCATTCATTATCATACCAGGCGAGCACTTTCGCCATCTTGCCGTCCAGGACCACCGTGGATAGGCCGTCGATAATAGACGAGGCCGGGTGGCCCCGGAAATCGCTGGAAACCAGCGGGCGGTCGGTGAATTCCATGATGCCCTTGAGGCCGCCTGCGGCGGCCTTCTTGAGCGCTCCGTTGATCTCCTCCGATGAGGTCGCCCGTTTGAGATCCATAACCAGGTCGACGATGGACACCGTCGAGATCGGCACCCGGAGCGACAGCCCGTCCAGTTTGCCGCGCATCTCGGGAATCACCAGGCCGATGGCCACCGCCGCGCCGGTGGTGGTGGGGACGATATTCATGCCCGCGGCGCGGGCCCGTCTCAGGTCTTTGTGCATGAGGTCCAGGATGCGCTGGTCGTTGGTGTAGGCGTGGGTGGTGGTCATGAGGCCCCTTTCGATGCCGAAGGCTTCATGCAGGGTCTTGACCACGGGGGCCAGGCAATTGGTCGTGCAGGAGGCATTGGAGACAATGTGGTGCTTGCGGGCGTTGTAGCTGGCGTCGTTCACGCCCAGGACGACGGTGATATCTTCGTTCTTTGCAGGGGCGGTGATGAGAACCTTCTTCGCCCCGGCCTCCAGATGGGCCCGGGCCTTGTGGCCGTCGGTGAAGACCCCGGTGGACTCAATGACGACGTCGACGCCTAACTTCTTCCACGGCAGCCGGGTGGGATCCTTCTCGTTCAGGACAGAGACGCCGTTGCCGTTGATCTTGAGGACGCCTTCGCCCACGGCCACGGAGCCGGCGAAATTCCCGTAGGTGGAATCGTACTGAAAGAGATGGGCATTGGTCTCCAGGTCCGCCATGTCGTTGATGGCAACGACGGTGAGTTCCTTGTGGCGCTGGAGCATGGCCCGCAGGCTTAGCCGTCCGATGCGGCCAAATCCATTGATGGCGATGCGTGTGCTCATGGAAGATTCCTCCTCGAAAAATGTAGCTCCTCGGTCCATCATACCTGCTTTTGGCCCGCCGTAAAACGCCAAATATATCGGGACGCTCGGTCTACGGCTTGAAGGGAAGTGAAACGACGATGGAGGGAATGAGGCTCGCTTGCCTGCAGACGACCAGGAGGGTCCCCGGGGTTAAAAAATCGCGCTGGACGTAGCCCATGGCGATGGGGCAGTGGAGAAGGGGGGAGAAAACGGCGCTGGTGACTTTTCCGACCTCTCTGTCCTGCGCTTGGATCCGGTCTCCCCGTTGGGCGGGTTCGTCGCCTTCCAGGACGAGTCCCGTAAGCTTGCGGTTCACGTGCCCGCGGGAGTGGATCCTCTCGATGACCTCCTGGCCCAGGTAACAGCCCTTGTTGAAACTTACGGCGTCGTCCATGCCGGTTTCCAACAGCAGGTTCTCCTCGTCCATGTCGACCCCGTAGCGGGGGATTCCGGCTTCCACCCTGAGAATTTCCTGCGCCTCGGTGCCCACCCACCGCGCGCCATAGACGCGCCCGTTTTCCTGGATCCATCGGGCCAGAACGGCTAGCTCCCCGGCGGCGGCCCAGACCTCGTACCCCGCCCCGGGGCGGGGTACACGGATCACACGGATGCGGTGCGAGTCCGTTTGAAACTCTCCGTGGCTCAGGGCTTTGGCGGGGAGATCCTGGCCTCCCAGCAGTAGTCGCAGCAGGTCCGTTGATTTCGGGCCGAGAAGCGCTAGGATACCGTAGGCGCCGGTCAGGTCGGCGATCTCGACGTCGTCGGCAATGAGGTAATGGGCCAGGTGGCCGAGGACCTTGTCCTTGACGGGTTCTCCCAACTCGATGAAAAAAGAGTCCCCGGCGCCGAATATTTTGATGTCTGCAATCACCTTGCCTTGGATGTCCGTGAAGGCGGCCAAAATGCCCTGGCCGGGGGACAACCTCGCGACGTCGTTGGAGACCATCCCCTGGAGGAAGGAAACACGATCGGTGCCGGTGAAGCGCAGGAGTGTCTGCCGGCACAGGTCGATAAGACCGACTCCGGACCGGACCGCCCGGTATTCGTCCAGAACGTTGCCGAACTGAAGCGGCAGGGTCCATTCTTGGTCGTTTCCGAACCGTGCCCCGTTTTCCCGGTGGAGCGCCGCCAGGGGAGTGGTCCTGTCCATGGTTCAGGGAATATATCCAGCTCATTGCGGGAAGGCAACGAGGGGGTTGCCATGGGTGGGGTTCTTTTTGCTATGTATAGGAGCTGAGCCGGGGGATAAGGGGACGTCGCGGGAACGGTGGCTTCCAATGGCCATGGCAAAAGTTAAAGGCGAACTAGACCTGCGCAAGCTTGAGGTCTTCTATTGGGTGGCTGAGCTCAAGAGCTTCTCCCTCGCGGCGAGGCACCTCGCCCTTCGGCAGCCCACCGTAAGCGCCCACATCCGTGAACTGGAAGAGAGCTTCGGCGCCAAGATTTTGAGCCGGGTGGGGGGAGCGGTGGCGCCTACTCCTCTCGGACGGGTTCTTTTTGAACGCGCCAAGGCCTTGCAGATCCAGAAAAGGGAGACCCTTGCCGCCGTGGATGCATTTCAGGGCACGGTGCGGGGGGACCTATTGATTGGCGGCAGTAATATTCCCGGGGAGTACATCTTGCCCGGCAAGCTCGCGGCCTTCATCGCAAAGTTTCCCGAGGTGAAGCCTATTTTGCGCATCGCGGATTCCGCCGGCATCGTCGAGATGGTTCTGGGGGGCGACGTGGAACTGGGGTTTGTTGGATTCAAGGGAGACGATCGAAGGCTTGCATTCCAGAAAATCTGGAAGGATCGGATGGTTCTGGTGGTCCCTAGAAATCATCCCTGGCATCGCCTGCGTTCAATCAATTTGAAGGACCTGCACGAGGGACGTTTTATTTCGCGCGAGGGCGGCTCGGGAACCCTCCGTTCCCTCCAGAGGCTACTGGCCCGAAAGGGATACGTGACCGGCAAACTCCTCAACGTGACTATGGAGCTGGGCAGTACGGAAGCCGTCAAAGAAGCTCTCATCGGGGCCGCGGGGGTTTCCATCCTGTCCCGGACTGCGGTCGAAAGAGAGATTCGGCAAGGCCTGCTCAAGGTTGTCCCCATACGGGGGCTCAAGCTGGAACGCGATTTCTATCGGATCCACCACCGCCATCGCCCTCTATCCCCAGTCTCCCAGGCCTTTATCCGTTTTATCCGCTAGGCCCGTCATTTCTATGGCTCCTCGTATTTGCCTGTGCAACTGGAGACGCTGTCCCTTTGTCGGAGACATAGAAGAATTCTATTTGACATATAGATGAATTTGTTCTTAATTCTTCGGGTCATCATCCTCAGAAGGTGTGCCATGAAAAATCGTATCGGATGGGTTGCCCTTGCTCTTTTCTTGATCGCCGTGCCCCTTCCCGCCCAGGAGATAACCGAGCTCAAGGTCTCCGCCATACCGGATGAGAACCCGCAGGAAATGCTTCGCATTTACGCGCCCTTTGCGGACTATCTGTCCAAAGAAATTGGCATCCCGGTAAAGTTCGTTCCCGTAACGGACTACGCGGCGACGGTGGAAGGCCTGGCGGCCAACCGGCTGGACCTGGTCTGGTACGGCGGTTTCACCTCGGTGCAAGCGGAAAAGCGGGCCAAAGGGGCCCGGCGCATCGTCATGCGCAAGGAGGACGCGGAGTTCAAGAGCCGGTTCATTACCCGTAAGGACACGGGAATCCGCTTCCTCAAGGATCTCAAGGCGAAAACCTTCTCTTTTGGAAGCGTGAGTTCAACGTCGGGACACCTGATGCCCCGCTATTATCTCCTTCAGGCCGGCATCGATCCCGACAAGGATTTCGCCAGGTTTGCCTTCAGCGGCGCCCATGATGCAACCGCGGCCTGGGTGGAGGCCGGCCGGGTGGACGCCGGCGCGCTTAATTTTTTGGTATGGGATAAACTCGTGCAAAGCAAAAAGGTCGACACCACCAAGGTGATCGTCTTTTGGACCACCCCCGCCTATGTGGACTACGTGTGGACGGTCCGGGCCGGCGTGGACGATGCGTTGGTTGGCAAAATTTCGCGGGCCTTTCTCAAGCTCGATTACAAAAAACCGGACGAAAAAAGGCTTCTCGACCTGCACCGGACCAAGGGATACATCGCGGCAAAAGATTCGGATTGGGAAGACATAGAGAGGGCGGCCGTGGCGGCAGGATTGCTTAAGCTCAACTAATTTATCTGGCTACACCGTGTATCAGTACCGCCTCGATGATATCACAAAAGTTTTCGCCCGACGCCAGGCGGCCGTAAGCGGCATCAGCCTGGAAGTCAAAAGCGGTGAGAGGGTGGCCCTCATCGGACCCAGCGGCGCGGGCAAGACGACCCTTTTTCGCATGCTCAACTGTTCCTTGAGACCATCCTCCGGAAGGCTGTGGATCAACGGAGATGAGAGCTCCGGCCTGCACGGCCGGAGGCTCCGGGAGACGCGGCGGAAGATCGGCTCCATTTATCAGCAACATAATCTGGTCCCCCGACTCAAGGTGGTCCACAACGTGCTCTGCGGGCAGCTCGGGCGCTGGTCCCTGGCCCGGTCCCTCGCGTCCCTGATGAAGCCCGCGGACGTGGCCTTGGCTTACGGGGCCCTCAAGAAAGTCGGCATCGAGGACAAAATCTTCAGCCGGACGGACGAGCTGTCGGGTGGCCAGCAGCAGCGGGTCGCCATCGCCCGCGTCCTGGTCCAGGACCCCGATGTTATTCTAGCCGACGAGCCGGTCTCGTCGGTGGATCCTTCTTTGGCATCGACCATCGTGAGGCTTCTGGTGGACATCAGCGAGAGCACGAAGAAGACGCTGATGGTCAATCTTCACAGCGTCGAGCTGGCCCTGTCAAACTTCCCGCGGGTCATCGGTATCAAGGACGGAAGCGCCCTGTTTGACATGCCCCCCCGGGAGGTGACCGACGCGTTGCTGGAAGAGCTCTATTCGGGGCACCTGCCGGATTCGACGGAAGCCGCCGGCTCCGTTGGACGGCTTTCGGTCCCCAGTTACGGTTGACGCCGGCTTCCATCGCACTGCGAATCTTTACGGTCGTTGTCGACAACAATGGAACCGCGCATCGTGACCGGATTACAAAGCAGGCCTTGACGCGGAGGCGGATTCGTCTTCGTTGTCCGCGGGACGCGCCTGCGGTTTATTTTAAGAGGACCGCTCTTGGATCTGGCTAAACGGCAGACTTCCCTTTTTCCCTATGTCTTCGGGATTCTCTTTCTCATCGCGCTGGCGGACAGCTGGCAGCGGGCGGAGGTCAACCCCTTGGTCTTTGTGGAGAAGGAGGGGAGGGAAGCCCTGTGGAAATTTTTGAGCGGCATGTTCCCCCCCGACCTCTCCTGGACCTTTCTCTCCTTCATTGTCCGTCCCACGCTGGAAACGGTTCAGATCTCCGTCATGGGCACTTGCATCGCCGTGTTGATAGGGTTCCCTTTGGGGCTTTTAGGCACGAGCACGCTGGTCTTTCGGGGTATTCTCAACGAGGCCGAGGTGGCAGGGTCTGCGGTGCGATGGAGTTTGAGGTTCTCTCTCTACTTCCTGGCCCGTGCCGGGTTGAGCCTCTTCCGTTGCATTCCAGAGTTCGTATGGGCCTTCATGTTCGTGCGGGCCGTGGGCCTGGGACCATTCCCGGGGGTGCTGGCCATCGGCGTGGCCTACGGAGGCATGCTGGGGAAGGTTTACTCGGAGATCTTCGAATCGGTCCATACGGGTCCCCTGGAGGCCCTGCAATCCACGGGGGCAAACAAGCTTCAGATTTTTTTCTATGGCTGGTTCCCCCAGATCCTGCCCAACTTCGTTTCCTACACCCTCTACCGTTGGGAGTGCGCGGTGCGCGCTTCGGCCATCCTGGGCCTTGTCGGCGCGGGCGGGTTGGGACAGCAAATCGAGATTTCCATGCGCATGTTCAACTTTCACGAAGTGCTGACCCTGCTGGGCGTACTCTTTATTCTCGTGGCGGCGGCCGATACCATCAGCGCCAAGGTACGGGGTCTCCTGTGAGCCAGGGCGGGTGGCAGCAAACGGAGCAGGGCCATCCCTGGGAGGTCCATCGGGATGAGCGGCGGTCCCGCCTCCGAAGTTACGGGACCGTTGCCGCCTTGGTGGCGCTTTTCATCTGGAGCTACCGGGGTTCCGAGATCTATCTCACCCGTTTGTTCAGCGAGGAGGGACTGGGACAGATTCTTGTATACGTCAAGGGGTTGTTTCCTCCCGACCTTTCCCGAGGGGTGGTGGCGGACGCTGCCTATGGGGCGTGGGAGACCTTCGCCATCTCATTTCTCGGTATTCTCCTGGCCGTCGTCATTGCATTGATGTTGGTTTTTTTCGCCTCCCGTAATCTCGTCTACTCGGGTCTACTCTACGAGCTGGAGGAGAGCGGCCGCTGGCGGCACATGCTGCGGATGCTCCCCTATCTTGCGGCCAAGGGGGTATTGAATTTTCTTCGCACCGTTCCGGAGATGGTCTGGGCCCTCATCTTCGTATTCATCGTAGGCCTCGGTCCTTTTCCGGGAGTCCTTGCCCTTGGCATCCATACCGGAGGGGTGCTGGGAAAGCTCTTCGCCGAGGTCCTGGAGAACGTGGACCCGCAGCCCATCGAGTCCCTGCAATCCACGGGCGCCGGAAAAGTGCAGATCCTGGTCTACGGCATTATGCCCCAGGTGTTGCCGCAATTCGTGTCCTACACTCTTTACCGCTGGGAAGTGAATATCCGCATGGCCGCAGTTTTGGGGTTTGTGGGAGCGGGCGGGCTCGGGCAACGCATCCACATCGCCATCAGTCTCTTCCTGGGCCACCAGCTCTTGACCCTGCTCATCGCCTTGTACGTCCTGGTCACGGCCGTGGACTATCTCAGCGCCTACCTGAGAAAACGGCTCCTTTAGATCCCCGTGGGTTGACACGGTTTGTTGAGTTCACCCGGTTTATTGAGTTTGTTGGGTTCATCGAGTTTCATGGATTAATTGAGTTCTTTGAGTTTATAGAGTTCGCTCGTTGACTGGGAAGCTTGAAAAGTGAAAGGCGTCCGAGCCTCTAGCATCCTAGCCGATTGACCATTGACTATTCGCTATTCGCCATCTTCGGTTGACGATTAACGAATGGCGATTGACGAAATCCGATTTACTATTGACCAATGACCATTGACTATTTACCCCGCCGGCTTCGCGCGAGAGTTTTCGCCCGACTCCGTGAGCCGACGTTGGACCGATTATCAGGAAGCGGTTCGCTTCAGGGCATCAGGTTCCCGCCGTTTACGAACAGAACCTGGCCGGTTATGTGGCGTGCCTGTTGGCTGGCCAAAAAGACCACCGCGTTACCGATGTCTTCGGGCTCGGCGATGCGTCCCAGGGGAATGCTCGCCACGCGCTGGGCCATCTCTCCCGTGGCGGCCTCGGCGGCCAGGGTACGCTCCGTCTTCGTGGCTCCCGGAGCCACGGCGTTCACCCGGATGCCGTAAGGGCCCAGCTCCGCCGCCACCGTCCGGGTCAGTCCGATGATGCCGGCTTTGGCGGCCGAATACGGGGCCCGGCCGGGGGCGGGGGAGGCCCCTTGGCCGGACGCAAGGCTCACAACGGTTCCCGACCGGCGCTCCATCATGGCAGGCACCACGGTTCGCATACAAAGAAAAGTTGCCTTGAGATTGAGGTTGACCTGTGCGTCCCAGGCCTCCTCCGTCAACTCCCAGAACGGCGTCAGAGTGGATCCTCCTGCCACATTCACCAGCACGTCCACCCGGCCGAATTCTTTCATGACCGATTGGACTCCCTGTTCCACCTCCGTGCGCCGGGTGACGTTACAGGGGAGGAACAAGGCCCGGGTGCCGTTGCCGCGCAGCTCTTCGGCAAAGCGCCGGCCCTCGTCTTCCCGGATGTCGAAAAAGACAATGCGCGCGCCCCTCTGGGAGAACAGACGCGCGGTGGCTCGGCCGATTCCCATGGCGCCTCCGGAAATTAAAATCACCTGCTGGTCGAAATCTCGTATAACGTCGGGCATGGTTGGTTCGCTCCTTCCAGATTCGCTACTGCGGAGTGTAGCGCATTCTATACCCGAGTTCCCTGTAGCTCAAGAAGCCGGGAAACGTTATTGGAAAAGTGGGGGGGCGGCTCCGATGCGAAGGTAATCCAGGCCCCGTGGGTTAGCTGTCGACGATACGCTTTCTCTTTATCGGGGCATTCCGCGAGGCCTCGGGCAGACCCCAGAAGGACCGTTGCCGGATCAGGCTGCGGTAGCTCTCCTCCTGCGACGTGCCCACGTCGGTGAAAAAGGTGACCTCTTTATCGCTGAAGGTGAAGCGATCCTCTGCGATGGCGGGATCCACGAGGAGCGGAAACATCTCCCGGCTATTCCAGAAGTTCGCCCATTTGACGGGAATTTTCGTTTTCATGTTGCTAAGGTGGCCTACGGCTTCATCTGCCGCCTTAGAACCCGATGCTGGGGCGAAGGCCCTTCGCACGCAGGTAAAACGGCTTTGGGGTGCGCAGGTGGCCCCATTCATAGTAGGGTCCGTCTCCCGTGTCAACGGGCGCCGCGCAGATTGTTCCAAGGTTGAATTTTCCCTCCCTTGGCGCCGGGCGCACGGCATTCCGCAATAAGAGAGGCTGGACGGATTCGAACAGCCAAATGCCGATGATGCATGGAGCAGTGAGTCCCCGGTTCAAACAGCACAGAGTGTCTCAATTCGTGTCACCTTGGCGTGTTTTGTCATCGGCCTGTCCAAAGTGCCTGACTGAAGCTCTTGAAATTGAATTGTTTTTTTATGCACCCCCAGGGGGCGCTTTGGCACATTCTTGGCTAAGACATGATGGCGGAAATGAAATCAGAGGTGCTTCAATGTCGGTCCTGGACTTCACCGATTGGATCTACGGATGCAAATGGCTCAGGGGTTTCCGCAGCGGCAATACCCGGGGCCATGGGGGTGCGTCGGAACCGTTTTACCTGCGCACGCTCCAGATCACAGAGAGGACTATGGGCCCGGACCATCCGCAAGTGGCCCTGGTCCTGAACAACCTGGCCGACCTTTACCGTGCGCAGAACCGCTGCGATGAAGCGGAATCCCACTATCTTAAAGCCCTGAAAATTTCCGAAAAGAAATTGGGTCCCGAGCACCCGCAGGTAGGCCTGATTCTGGAGGGCTACGCCCATCTACTGCTGAACATGAAGCGGTTACGTGAAGCGGCGGACATAGGCAAACGCGCCATCCGCATCCGCATCAAGCACGCCAAGGAAGAACTCAACAAGTAAAGGTTCTCTGCACCCGCCGCGAAGACGATTTTCCTCAGGTTCCTTGTGAAAGCGATCAGGACCTGTCGCTCACGGCCCTCAAAGCGCGGGCGGTGTGGACCTCTGCCAGGTGGGTGCGATACTCGGAGGAGCCGTTGATATCCGCCGTTACCTCCAGACCGGCGGTCGCCTGACCGGCGGCTTCCTGGATAAGACGTGGCTCCAGTCTTTGACCCCGCAAACGGTCTTCGACGGCATGGGCGCGGTGGGGTCCATCGGAAATACCCGCGAGGCTCACCGCGATGTCTTCACATTCCTCGCGGGAACCGACTTTCAAGCTCACGGCGATGCCCACCACGGCAAATCCGGAGGCTCGCTTTGCGGCTTTCACATAAGTAGTCCGGGTTTCTTCTCCCGCACGGGGCACGCGAATTTCGGTGAGGATTTCATCCCGCGAGAGATCCGTGGTGAGTAAACCGACGAAGAAGTCTCGCGCCTTGATCCACCGTTCCCCGCGAGGCCCTACGGCTTTCAATTCCGCGTCCAGGGCCAGAATGGCGGCCGGCATGTCGCCCGCCGGGTCCGCGTGGGCCAGCGCCCCGCCCAGGGTCCCCTGGTTTCGCACCTGCACGTCCCCCACCGTGGCGGCAGTTTGCGGCAGGAGGGGGCATTGGGCGCGCAGAAGCTGCGATTCCTCGATATGGCTATAGGTGGCGAGCGCTCCGATGACGATGCGGTTTCCCTCGCTGCGAATGGCGTTCATCCCCGGGACGGCGCCGAGGTCGATGACCGTCGCGGGCCGCGATAGGCGGAGTTTCATCAACGGGACCAGGCTCTGCCCGCCCGCCAGGAGCTTCGCGTCCTCACCTGCGGCGGAGAGAAGGGAAAGCGCTTCCGTGAGCGAGGCAGGCGCGAAATAATTAAAGGAAGCGGGAATCACGGGGAAGGCCTCCCTGCCCGTTGGATGAGCCGCCAGACGGCCTCGGGCGTAAGCGGCAGCTCCCTCACCCTGACCCCCAGGGGCTTGAGGGCGTCCTCCACGGCGCTGGCGATGGCGGCGGGCGATGGAATGGCGGCTCCTTCGCCCGCGGCCTTCTGCCCGAGGACAGTGAAGGGGGACGGCACGGGATGGTGCTCGATCTCCATCCTGGGCGTCTCCACGGCGGACGACTTACCGTAATCCGTCAGGGTCACCGTGAGAAGCTGGCCCTCGGAGTCGTAGACGAAGCCTTCACCGAGGGCCACGGAGATGCCGTGGGCCGCGGAGCCGTAAATCTGGCCGTCCACGACGTCGGGGTTGATGAGGGTGCCGTTGTCGCTGACAATGAGGTAACGGAGCACTTTGACCTCGCCGGTCTGGAGGTCCACCTCCACCACGGCCGCATGGGCGGCCGCAGAAAAGCTGTATTGCGCCCGCACCCGGTGGTCCTTATCGGGGACCATATACGGCGCGGCGTGGGGGAACTTGTAATAGAACGTGCACTGGAGACCCATGTCGAAGCCTTCCGGGACCGCGGACTGGTTCCCGTAGGCGATCTTTCCCAGGTCCGCGAAGGTCACCTTCTTCATGGCGGAGCTTGCGGCCCGCACCGTGCCGTCCTCTATGCTAAGCGCCTGCGGCGGGGTGTCGAGGACGTGGCCCGCCAGGGCGAGGATCTTTTCCCTGAGCCGGGTCGCCGCGCCGTGGACTGCCCCGATGTCATAGAGGTGGAAGTTGTTCCCGCTGTTGGCCGACGCCGTGCCCCAGGGCGAGATCTCGCTGTCGAAGGGCGAAATCACGGCGATGTGTTCCGGGGCGATGCCGAGAATGTCCGCGGCGACCTGCGAAGTGGAAGTCTCGTGGGACTGGCCGCACTGGGGCGAGCCTAGAAAGAGTGTGACGGCCCCGCTCTTCTCGACCTTGACGGTGGCGCCGTTGACGCCGCCGGCGCCGGGAAGCTCCTTCATCTCCGGGAAGATGGCCATGTCGCGGGCCGCGTTCCTTCCGCCCGGTTCCACCCCGATGGCGACGCCGATGCCCAGGTAACGCCCCTTCTCCCGTTCTCGCCTCTGTTCCTCCCTGAGAGCGTCGTAGCCGATCAGCTCCAGGGCCCGCCGGAGCAGGGCGGGGTAATCCCCGCTGTCGTAGATGTTTCCGTTGGGCGTCGTGTAGGGAAACTCCGAGGGGGGGATGATGTTTTTGAGTCGCACTGCCACGGGGCTCATCCCGAGCTCCTCGGCGATGCGGTCCATCATGCGCTCCCAGATGAAGCACATGCCCGGTTTGCCTATGCCCCGGTTGGGAATCACCGGGCACTTGTTCGTTACGACGGAACAGCCCTCGAGGGAGATCGCCTTCACCCGGTAGGTGTTGACCAGGTTGTTCAGTTTATTGGTGAAGTGAATGGTGAGCGTGCTGATGGAGCCGCCCACGTCGTCGATCTCCTTGAAGCGTAGACCCAGCACCGTGCCGTCCTTCCGGACGGCGGCCTCCACGTCGAATTCCTGGGCGCAGGAGTGGCCGGCGGCCATCATGTGCTCGGTTCGGTCTTCCATCCATTTCACCGGCCGGCCGCTCCTGATGGCCAGCAGGCTGACGAGTACCACGTACTTCCGAATGAGATGGATTTTCTGTCCAAAGCCCCCTCCGACGTCGGGGATAATGACCCTCACGTGTTCCAGTCCCAGTGCCTCCCTGAGGGCGTCGTAGATCACCTCCGGGGCCTGGGCGTTGCAGCGCACCGTCAGCCGGCGGCTCGCCCCGTCGTAGGAAGCCAGGCAGGCCAGGGGTTCCAGAGGCGTGGAGCTGTAGCGGTGAAGCTTCAGCCGTTCCCTGACGACCCGGTCGCTCTGGCGGAAGGCCCCGTCCAGGTCGCCGTAACTGATGCTGCCCCGCCAGGCCACGTTGGAGCCCAGTTCGTCGTACAGGGGAGGGGATTCGGGCTTCATAGCCTCGCGGGTGTCCACCACGGTGGGAAGAGGGTCGTATTCCACGGCGATGAGCTCGAGGGCGTCTTCCGCGATGGCCCGGCTACGTGCCGCCACGGCCGCCACGGGCTCCCCCACGTAGCGCACTTTGTCCATGGCGCTGGCGTATTCATCGATGGGCTTGCGCAGCCCGGCGGCGTAGCGGCCGGGCTTGAAGGGGCGGGTTTCCCGTTTCACGTCGTCGGTGGTCAGCACGGTGACCACCCCGGGATGGTCCCGGGCCGCCCGCGCGTCGGTGGCGCGAATGCGGGCGTGGGCCATGGGGCTTCGCAAAATAACGGCGTGGAGCATGCCCGGCAGGAGAAAATCGTCGGTGAACCGGCCCCGCCCGGTCAGGTGCCGCGGGGCTTCCTTGCTGGGGACCTTGCGTCCCACGTATTTGGCGCTAGGTTCCATGTTTCAAACTCTTGGCGGCGCTCTTTACCGCTTCGACGATCTGCATGTACCCCGTGCACATGCAGAGGTTCCCCGCCAGCGCTTCGCGGATCTCCGCCTCGCTGGGGTCCGGGCGGCGGCTGAGTAGAAAGCGGGTGGCCATGATCATGCCCGGCGTGCAGTAGCCGCATTGCAGGGCATAGTGGCGGGCGAAGGCCTCTTGAATGGGATGGAGACGGGAGTCCTCGGCCATTCCCTCAACGGTCTCGATCTCTTTGCCGTGGGCCTGCACGGCGAGCAGCAGGCAGGACTTGACCAGGCGGCCGTTCACCAGGACCGAGCAGGCCCCGCACTCTCCGATGACGCAGCCGATGTGGACACCTGTCAGTCCCACCGTCTCCCGCAGGAAGTGGGAGAGGAGCTGGCGGGGCTCGACGTCCTCCACGCAGGTTCGCCCGTTGATCTCGACGCGCAGTTCGCGCTTCATGGGTCCGGGATCCATATCGAACCCCTTACCTCTACCAAAACCGCCCGTGCCGCCGCAACCCGGGGCGCCCACGGCCCTGCGTTGACATACCGACGGACCCGGGTCTACACTGAGGCCGCTTAAATCGAGGGAGGTAGTCCATGGAAAACTTGCCGTCGGGAGCGAACTTCAAACGTGCCAAGATGCTCTGGGAGATCGGCCTGCACATCGCCGGCGATCCCAAGGAGCCCTATATGGGCAATCGCGACGTATGCGTTGCCGTGGGAAGCGGGTCGGCGAACACCTTCCGTCCCTCGCTGCGCATGTCCACGGGATCGCCTCTGGTGGCCCGCGCCGTAGCGCGGGGCGACCTCGACATGGCCATCGTCAATCCCTCGGGTATGTTGACCCAGGCCTATCGGGGGACCGGGCTGTTCCCGGAGCCCCTGCCCGTGTGCGTGGTGGCCTGCTATCCGTCCTGGGACAGGTTTGCCTGCGTAATCCACCCGCGCACCGGTTTGAATTCCATCGCCCAGATCAAGGAGCAGCGTTACCCCCTTCGTCTTTCCATCCGCGAGGACCCGGCGCATTCCACCCGGGTGCTGGTGGACCAGATGCTGGCGATCTATGGTTTCGGCCTTGACGATATCCGGGCCTGGGGGGGCAGTCTCAATCTCATCGGGGGACCCGGGGACCCGCGCAGGCTGGACGCCCTGGCACGGGGGGAAGTGGACGCGGTTTTCGACGAGGGTCTTCGCACCTGGTTCCCCAGGGCCCTGGAAGCGGGGCTCAACCCCGTGCAGCTGGATGAATTCGCCTTGCAGCAACTCGAGGCCCTGGGCTGGCGCCGGGCCCTGATCCCGGCGGGGCGCTATGCCAACCTTACCTCCGAGCACCTCTGCATCGACTTTGGCGGCTGGCCGCTCTACACGCGGGCGTCGCTTCCGGAAAACGACGTCTACAAAGTATGCGCGGCGTTGCATGCCCGGGAGTCGGAGATTCCCTGGGAGGAGGGGGCCTACACGGGCATCGGCCAGCTTGGCCGGGACACCGAGGCGACGCCCCTGGACGTGCCGCTTCACCCCGGCGCCGCCCGCTGGTACCGCGAGCACGGCGTCGACCTCTGATCCGCCGCTGACTAACCGCTGAAGGCGATGCGGTCCAGTTCGGTGAATCTAAACTTGCTTGCCGCCCCGGACAGCACCGTGAACTGGTGCAAGGTGTACTCGGTTTCGTAATCGCCGCGGGCGATGATGCCGTCCATGGCGATGATCACGTCGTAGCCGTGGGGCCGCGCGGCGGAGGTGGCCGTGTAAAGCACCGCCTGGTTGCTGGAAGCCCCGGTGACAATGACGGTCTTGACCCCTCGTTCCTTGAGCACCCGGTGGAGCTCGCCCCCGTGAAATTTGTCGAAGGCGTCGGGAAAGACCACGGGTTCGTCATCCCGTTGCTGGAAGGCCAGGGGCATTCTCTCTTCGGGAGTCCCCTTGTGGTTGTGCGAAACGGTATACACGATGGGCAGCCCGGCCTTTCTGGCGCGCCCGAGAAACTTCGCTACGGGTTCCACCAGCTTGCGGCAAACCTGCTTGGGGTCTTCGCAGCGGGCGTTCAAATCCAGGACGAGCAGCGCGGAGGTTTTCACGTCCACGGTAACGTCCGCGGGAGCCGGCTTGTTAGGCATGGTCTTCTCGTTCCTCCCGAGTCTTAAGGTGGCAACGGCCTCGACTCTTCCGGGGCCGCTAGGTGTTTCGCAGGCTCTCCCAAAACAGCCCATCCGCCTGAACACGCTCCCGGATCAGGCCGTCCTTGAGAGCCTGATCCACTCCCATGGCCAGCATCGTGCGGTTTGCGGCCAGGCCCGAGGCGTAGGGATCATCGCCGAATCCCGAACCGTCCCAGGTAAGCCCTTCCTGTTTCCGCACGATGTTCCGGGCGCCCGGATCGCGCCGGTAGGCCTCTTCCTTTGAGCGCTCAAAGGCCTCAAACAGAGCCTCGGGCAGCCATGGGTTTGCTTCCACGACCCGCCGCTTGAGCCCCACGGTGTGATTCACGGGGGTAAATCCCACGGCGCTGTGAAATGCCTCCATGAAGCCCTTGCCCAGGTCGGGAAAAAGCCTCCGCACGAGGGGCGACTTGGTGTCGATGGGCATACTGGTCGCGTTGGCAGCGTCGATCTCTCCGGACTGCAGCAATGGGTTGATGGCTTCGGGCCCTGGCAGAAAGGTAATCGACACTCCCTCGGGCGGCGAGGTATCCAAGCCGAGGAGCACGGAATGACTTTCCTGGCCTCCCCGGCCGTTGTACCAGAAGATGTCCCGGCTTCGAATGCCGTATAACCTTTCGATCATGGCGCGAAACCACAAAAAGGCGGTCTGGGTGTAGTCGCCCACCGCCAGCCTCTTGTCCTTGAGATCCTCCGCTCCCGCCACTCCGGAGCGCACGTTGACCCAGGTGTTTAGCTGGAGCAGCGCCTTGGAGAGAAAAACCGGCAGCGCTGTCCAGTCCCAGCGCGAAGCCGGCCTCGAGCGGATGTTGATGTAATCGGAGATCGAGAACTCGAACACATCAAAGGCGTCGTCCCGCATCTGTTTGGCGAACAGGACGCCGGGATTCTCGAAGATCTCCCAGCGGATCTCCACCCCCGGCACCCGCACCGTGCCGTCAATGAGCGGCGCCACCCTGGGATTCGACGAAAACGCTCCCTGCAACGTCAGCATGGGTATTCTCCCGAATGTTGCGGCCGCGCTACGCGCGTGATTGCCCGCGTGGCCATGGAGATCTCTAAATCATCTTCCTGCATTTGTGTCAACAACGGTTTTGCCGCCATGGCGCCGTTCTCCAATTGACAACCTTCGGGCTCTGTGAATAGACTGGGCCGGTCAAAAACCACGGGAGTTCCGGCGGGTCCCCATGAAAAACGATCCCCCAGCCGACAGTCAAGAACTGCTTGACCGCGATCTGGCCCGGCAAAACATCGAAGGCTACTGGCTCCTGGGTCCTGAAAATTACGTTCCCTACCCCGCAACCGCCGTCCTTCCCCATATTTGGAAGTGGGATGACGTTTACGGGATGCTCAAGCGGGCCGGCGAAGTCATGAATCTGGACGACGCCGGACGCCGCACCCTGCGCCTCATCAACCCCGGGCTCAAGGATCGCCACTTTACCACCCACACCATTCATCTGTCGATCCAGTACGTGAAGCCCGGGGAGCACGCCGGCGCCCACCGCCATACCATGGCGGCCTTCCGCTTCGTCATCATGGGGCACGGGGCCTACACCACCGTCAACGGCCAGCAGTGCGTCATGGAAGAGGGGGACCTCATCCTGACGCCGCAGATGACCTGGCACGATCATAGCGGCGGTGAAGACGGTGCCATCGTCTGGCTCGATGGCCTCGATTTCCCCCTGGTTCAGTCGCTCAACCAGCTGGTCTTTGAGTCTTACGGCAAACCCGTTCAAGCCATCCAGCAAAGCAGCGAGCAGGTGGCCCCGCTCTTTCGCTACCCGAGGCCGGCGGGGGCTTGCGCGGGGGATTTCTTCCACTATAAGTGGCCGGACACCGAGGCGGCCCTCAGGGCCCGGGTAAAATCCTCCCCCGCGCCGGATCCCTTCGACGGGTACCCCGTGGAGTTCCGCAATCCCGCCACGGGCGGACCCACACTCCCTACTTTGCAGTGCGCCCTGCAGCTTCTAAAGCCGGGGCAGGAAACGCAGGTCCACCGGCACACGAGCACGGTCATCTACCATGCCTTTAAAGGGCGCGGTTCCACCCTCGTCGGGGACCGCCGCTATGACTGGGCTCAGGGAGACTCCTTCGTCGTGCCCGTATGGTACGCCCATGGCCACAGAAACGGCTCAGCCAAGGACGACGCCATGCTATTCTCCGTGAGCGACGGCCCGGTCCTCAAGTCCCTGGGTCTCTACCGGGAGGAGGGATTGAAGACGTGACCCCCGGGGCAGGGTGGCTGCGCGGAAACCGGGCGATGGACTGCCAGCGCAGGGCGGGGAAAATTTTTCCGAGCCGTTAGTTGGAAAGGAGCGATCGGATGGCGCAGGCGATGAGCAAAACCCAGGCAGAAACTTTCGTGAACGATCTGTACCGCAAGGCCGGGGCGCGCTGGGAAGAGCGCGTGATGGGTTCTCCCCTTATGCAGCAGCTTCTCACGGGGGAACTTCCCATGGACGTGATCCGGCTCTTTTTCAGGAACTGGGGCGCCTGGACCATCGAGATCAACACGCTCATTGCCGGCTCCTACCACCGGTTCCTTCCCTTTTTCAAAATGAACCGGGACCTCATGGGTCCCCTGGGGGAGAAGATCGCCGACGAGTTCATCCATCCCAAACCGCCGGGCCATTTCCTGGTGATGATGCAAACCGCCGAGGCCCTGGGGCTTAAAGAAGACGAGGTGTTCACAGAGCCCATGTTGTCGGAGTTTCGCGCGAAGATCGACTTCATGCGCTCCATCCTCTACGACGGCACCCCGGCGGAATGGTACGCATCCATCGTGACGGAGGAGAGCATCGGGCACTGGGCCAAGTACTGGTTCGACGCGTTGACGACGCACTACGGTTTGTCGGCGGCGCAGGCCGTGTATTTTTCAACCCACCACGAGGCCGACCTGGCGGAGCACGAAGAAGGTGTCATGGCTCATGGGAAGTTCAACCGCACCGTACTGCAGCGGCTGCTGGAAGACGGCATGGCGGAGGAGCGTCCCACCTACGGGATGGAATACTGCGCCCTCACGTCCGTGGATCTCCATGCGGTCATGCAGCGCGCCCCCTTCGAAGAAGCGGAGCGCCTGAGGACCCTTCGGCCCTAGCGGGCCGCAAACTTGCAACTTTACCGTAACTGTGTCA
>Ga0326597_10002988_pt1 | contig 24776 bp, 23 predicted proteins | sample RVTome_12_FD_203789 | JGI IMG/M metagenome (GOLD analysis project Ga0326597, IMG submission 203789) | Soil microbial communities from uranium-contaminated site in the Upper Colorado River Basin, Wyoming, United States - RVT100D185 | ecosystem: Environmental > Terrestrial > Soil > Contaminated >... | reverse complement strand
CTGAAGGTCTCTCGCTGGGCGAATCGGAGTTGAACTTCTACGCCAATATTGATGACAAGTTCTACGGTGGAGTAACAGCCTCGCTGGAAGAGGAAGACGGAGACACCACTCCCTCAGTGGAAGAAGCCTACATCCAGACGCTGGCATTGCCTGCCGGCTTCATCATCAAGGGAGGCCGGTTCTTCTCTAACATCGGTTATCTCAATTCCTTCCACGCCCATGCCGATGATTTCGCTGATCGGCCGCTGCCCTACCGCGCGTTTCTCAACAACCAGTTTGGCGACGACGGTGTCCAGCTCCGCTGGATCGCACCGACCGATCTGCTCGTCGAATTAGGGGGAGAATGGCTGCGCGGCGCGAGCTTCCCGGCCGGCGGGGCATCCGACAACGGCAAAGGAATGTGGACACTCTTCGGACATGTCGGAGGTGACGTGGGTCTGAGTAACAGTTGGCGCACGGGATTGTCCTACATCTCCGCAAAAGCCGACAACCGCGACACCGGCGATCCCGATGACCCTGACTTGTTCACTGGAGACAGTGATCTGTGGGTAGCCGACTTCATCTGGAAGTGGGCGCCTGACGGCAATCCCGTTAACCGCAACTTCAAACTCCAGGGCGAGTATTTTTTCCGTAACGAAGACGGGCGTTTCACGCCGGCAAGCGGCGTCGAACTGCCGTTGTCAACTGAACAGGACGGTTTCTATGTACAAAGCGTTTACCAGTTCATACCGCAGTGGCGCGCCGGATTACGTTATTCCCGGCTCGATTCGGATGATCCTGGACCGGCCTTTGCGGATACCTCATTGGACAATCATGGACATACGCCGTGGATCCTGAGCGCGATGCTTGACTGGTCGAACAGTGAGTTCAGCCGCGTACGTCTGCAATACAACCGCGACGAGTCGAGCCTGCAATCCGACGACCAGATCGTCCTGCAATACATCATGAGCGTGGGCGCCCACGGGGCCCATCAGTTTTAAAGGAGATACACACATGAAACACACAATTCGAATTGCAGTTCTGCTACTTATTACACTCGCTGTACGACCAGTGTCGGCCAACCTCGATATCTTTGCCTGCGAGCCGGAGTGGGCGGCGCTCGCCCAGGAATTGGGCGGGACGAATGTCTCGACATTCAGCGCCACCACGGCGCTGCAAGATCCGCATCAGGTGCAGGCACGGCCGAGCCTGCTCGCCAAGGCCCGGCAAGCAGATATTGCCGTCTGCACCGGGGCCGAGCTTGAGATCGGCTGGATGCCGATGATCCAACGCCAAGCCGGAAATGCGAAGATCCAGGTTGGTCAATCCGGCTATTTCCAGGCGGCGGATTACGTACGCATGCTGGAAACACCAACCCGGCTGGATCGCAGCGAAGGTGACATTCATCCCATGGGCAACCCGCACATCCAGACCGACCCGCGCAATATCGCTCTGGTCGCAAAAGCGCTGACCGAGCGCATGGCGCAAGTCGATCCTCCCAATGCGGATAAGTATGCAGCTGGTTACCAGGACTTCTCGGCACGCTGGGAAAAGGCGATCGATAAATGGCAACAACAGGCCGCCCCGCTTAAGGGAACGCCCATCGTGGTGCACCACAAGACCTGGGTTTATCTGGAGAACTGGCTTGGTCTGCAGGAGGTCGCTACACTGGAACCGAAACCAAGCCTGCCACCAAGCAGCGCCCACCTCGCGGAAGTGCTGGCGCAACTGAAAGCACAGCCCGTCAAGATGATCATCCGTTCCGCCTATGAAGATTCACGACCATCGGAATGGCTGTCCGAACGTGCCGGTACTCCGGCCATCATGCTGCCTTACACGGTAGGTGGCACGGCGGAAGCCAAGGACCTCTTCGGCCTGTTCGACGACACGGTGCAGAAACTTCTGGCGGCGGTGCAGAAATGAACCTTGGCAGCATAGAATTCAGTATCATCGTGCCGGCATTCCTGGCCGGCCTGCTGGTACTCTCCACACATGTGCCGCTGGGTCAGGAGGTCCTGGCCCGCGGCATCATCTTCATTGATCTTGCAATCGCACAGATCGCGGGGCTAGGCGTGATCGCAGCACAGAGTTTTGGCTGGGAGCCCCAAGGGTGGGAGGTCCAGATCACGGCAGGTGGCGCCGCGTTACTCGGCGCGACACTGTTCAACTTCACCGAGGAGCACTGGCCGGAGATACAGGAGGCCATTATAGGCGTAGTGTTCGTGCTCGCGGCCAGCGGCGGTCTACTGTTGCTGTCCAACAACCCGCATGGCGGAGAACACCTGCGCGACCTGATGGTCGGGCAGATCCTCTGGATCAACGTCTCTACACTGGCGCCGGTTGCGATCCTGTATGCACTGGTGCTGGCACTTTGGCTGGGCATGGGCACACGCATCGGACGCCCGGGTTTCTATCTTATTTTTGCCCTCAGCGTAACCGCTTCCGTGCAGCTCGTGGGTGTCTATCTGGTGTTCGCAAGCCTGATCATACCCGCCCTCACGACGCGGCGGCTCGCGGGTATGCAGCGATTGTTTACCGGCTACGGCATGGGAGCGGCGGCCTATGCAATTGCGCTGCTGATCTCTTCGTGGTGGGACCTGCCGACCGGCGCGGTGATCGTCTGGTGTCTCGCGGCCCTGGGATTGATGCTAAGCACTTGTCTGTGGATCTTTAGCGAATGCCGATCCGGCATAATAAAATCCTGAAGTGGTTCCGGCAGCAGGTAATTAAATCAGGTGATAACTATCAGACATTAATATTACTCTCAATTTCACTTGCCTGAATTACCGGGAAATAAATCTTCCGGCCTGATCCAGCCTTTGATAACCAGGTCTTCCCGGTATTCCTCGGTGTAAACCCAGCCTGATCTGGAATCGAGCACCCCGATTGCGGCGCCTTTATCGAGTTGGAAATCGGATTTCTGTTGTGCATCGGGTGCATTGTGAAAGAAGGCCTGTTCAGCGGAGATTACGCGAACCTCACGCCAGGGCATTTGCTCTATCAGGAGAAAATCCGCGCTTTTCTCACCGGAGAAATGCTGCACGTTCCGGCAGCCGCCGTGTTCTTCATTCAGACGTATATTTAAAAAATAATCTTCCCCGGTTTTTGTGACATTGAGTTGCCCTGCAATGATTTCTCCCGGCTGATCGGACGGATACCACGTCGCGATCGGATAGGGCGCATCACCGGTGACGATCCCGCGCAGAAAGAAGATGCAACTGAATCGCGGTTCCTGCGTGGCCTCATTCCAGCCCGTGTGATTTTCATAAAAACCGGTAATAACGCGGGAATCAGGATCGAAACCGATCATCAAAGGGCCGTAATAGCCGGGAGGGATTTCAACGCCGGCATGACAAGGCAGTGCGCACGATAATGCCAGCAGGAGGGCCAATGATCGGTGCATGCTGTTTGATGCATGAATAAATGACATTATCATAGGCAAGGTTATCACTGACGAACAATCCTGTAACTTTATTAACTACAAGTAGTCTACAATCAAATTATGGCCATTTTGCAACAGGAAATTCCGGTTACCCATGCTAATGATGACCTCGAGGCCATTATCGCCGAGGCCAATCGCATCATCCTGGGCAAGGAACACGCCATACGTCTGGCACTCACCTGCCTGATTGCGCGCGGTCATTTACTGATAGAAGACCTGCCAGGTGTTGGAAAGACAACCCTGGCGCATGTGCTTGCCAATACACTTGGCCTCGGATTTCAGCGCATACAATTCACCAGCGACATGCTGCCCACCGATATCCTCGGCGTCTCCATCTATAACCGCGAAACCGGCACCTTTAATTTTCATGCAGGGCCGATATTTACTCAGCTGATTCTCGCGGATGAAGTGAACCGCGCGACCCCGAGGACGCAGAGCGCATTGCTCGAAGCGATGGAGGAAAGCCAGGTCACCGTGGAGGGCGAAACACGTCCCTTACCCAGACCTTTTTTTGTTATTGCCACACAGAATCCCTCCAGTCACGTCGGCACATTCCCATTACCGGAATCGCAACTTGACCGCTTCATGATGCGAATCAAACTGGGCTATCCCGGTACCAGCGCCGAGCGCGAATTACTGGTGGGCCGTGATCGCCGTGAACTTCTTCTGGACGTCAAACCGGTGATCAAACCGGAACGGCTGCTGATTATTCAGAAACAGGCGGATACAGTCCACATATCCCCGGCAATACTTGATTATCTGCAAGACCTGCTGGAATTCAGCCGTAACTGCAGCGACTATCTCACCGGACTTTCGCCGCGGGCCGGCCTGGCAATACTCCACTGTGCCAAGGCCTGGGCGCTGATGGAAAGACATCCCCAGGTCCTGCCTGAAGATGTACAGGCCATATTACCCAGCGTTATTGGCCATCGTCTTTCCACCATGCATGATACTGGCGCTTCATCTTCGAGCGATCTCGCCGCGCATTTAATCAAACAAGTGCCCATCCCCTGACAAATGTCTGAAAGCATTGTCCTGGAACGTCTGCTGCCGCCGGCCGGTCGCGATGCACTGACAGTTTCAAATCTGAAACGGCAACGCGTCTATATACTGCCCACACGGCAGGGCGTCAGCTTTTCCATATTACTTCTGGCCATGCTGTTTGGTGCGGTGAATTACAACAACAGCCTGGCTTATCTCCTGACATTCCTGCTTGCCGGCATGTTGATGATCTGCATACTGCATACTTATCGAAACCTCGCGGGGCTGGTAATGAGCAGTGCACCCGCTGAACCCGTCTTTGCGGGCGCTACGGCACAGTTCCCGATCATGCTTGACAACAGGGGCGGACAGATTCGTCCTGCCCTGCAGTTTGTATGCCATCCAAAACAATCTTTTTTTAAACAATCACGTTCCCGGGTTTATCAACCTGTCGATGCCGATATCCTGGCGGGTCAATATCAACGTGTTTATATCTCCATGCCCGCGCCCAACCGCGGAGTGCTGCGACTCGAGAGGCTTATGATCTCGACACAATTCCCGCTGGGGCTGTTTCAGGCCTGGTCGTATCTCAACATAAACCAGATGTGCGTGATCTATCCGAGACCCATTGGCCTGGATCAATTACCCGCCCCGGTTTCGGCAAACACCCAGGGGCAACACGGCCTGCAAACGGGGACCAATGATTTCATCGGATTCCGGCAGTACCGGCCGGGTGATTCCATACGCAACATCGCGTGGAAGACACTGGCCCGCGAACAGGAATTACTGGTCAAACGCTTCAGCGGAGACGGGGGCCGTACCCTGATGTTAACCTGGGAAGACGTCATGCACCTGTCCATGATCGAGGCCCGGTTATCGCAATTGTGCCGCTGGGTAATCACTTCCGAACAACAAGGATTGTCTTATGGGTTGAACATACCAGGCAAACACCTTGAGCCGGGGCGGGGCGGGGTCCAGCAAGGCAAATGTCTCGAGGCCCTGGCAAGATTCAGCCTGGTCGATGAAATCTGAACTTGTGATCAAACCCGTCACTCTCCGGGAACTCTACTGGCTGGCTGCGGTAGTCGTTATGGCCATCCTGCCACACAGTACGCGCATTCCTGCGTGGATAATCCTGCTGGTTCTGGCATTAATTTTATGGCGCGTGATCGGTTTGTTGAAAAACTGGCCATTATTAAATGATCATTCATTTTTATTACGTCTGATCCAGATAGTTTTGGTGATCGCCGGGTTTGCCGGTGTCTACAACCAGTTTGGCACTCTGGTCGGCCGCGATGCGGGAACGTCGCTGCTGGTGTTGCTGATCGGACTTAAGGTCCTCGAGACCTGCAGGGAACGTGATTACTACGTCGTCATTTTTCTCGGTTACTTTATCGTTGTCACCAATTTCTTCTACACGCAATCCATTGCCACTGCAATTTACATGGCCTTGACCGTATGGGTGACGACCTCCTGCCTGATCACATTCAATGATCGTGCCCACTGCCTGCCGGATATTGCCAGGTTGCGAATCGCGGGGACTTTGCTGTTACAGGCATTACCGATCATGTTATTTCTGTTTCTGTTATTTCCCCGCATCAATGGTCCTCTCTGGGGCCTGCCAAAGGATGCGCATGCCGGACTGATCGGCATAGATGACGTGATGGAACCGGGCACGATAAGCCAGCTTATTCAAACGGACGCCGTCGCCTTCAGGGTTGAATTCGGGGGTGAGATACCGGAACAGTCAAAACTCTACTGGCGCGGTCCGGTGCTACTCCACAGCGATGGCCGTAAATGGACGCGTGACGTGAAGACAACGAGTAAGTCCGTAACGCTTGAAACGGGCGGCCCCTCTGTCCGTTATACCGTAACCATGGAACCCAATAATCAACGATGGTTGTTCGCCCTGGAGATGCCGAATCAGGTCCCTGAGCAGGGATACATTACCACTGACTTCCAGTTATTAACGCGGGAACCGGTACGTCAGCGTATTCGTTATGATCTTTCATCCTCCCCTGAATATCTTATTCGAAATAGCGGCAGTGCTGAACTAGAGCGCGCCTTGCAGCTGCCTGCAGGTTATCACTCGAAAACGATTGCGCTTGCACAATCCTGGCGTGAGGAAGGGGATAACCCTGCACAAATCATTGATCGTGCCTTGCGCTGGTTCAGTGAAGATGAATTTTATTACACACTGACTCCGCCCTTGCTCGCGCAAGATAACGTAGATGAGTTTTTATTCAATACCAAACAGGGATTTTGTGAGCATTACGCAGGGGCCTTTGTGATTTTAATGCGCGCAGCGGAGATCCCTGCGCGTGTTGTTACAGGATATCAGGGGGGAAACTATAACCCTGTGGGGGATTATCTGGTTGTCGGGCAACAGGATGCCCATGCCTGGGCCGAGGTCTGGCTGGATGAACGCGGCTGGGTCCGTGTTGATCCGACCTCAGCCGTATCACCCGCCCGTGTACTCGAAGGTATCGAGAGCGCACTGCCGGATGCCATTGTCGATATTCCGCTGGTGTTCAGTCAAAACCCGTTGTCACGCGATCTCTGGGAACGCCTGCGCAACAGCTGGGACGCTATTAATAATCAATGGAACCAGTGGGTCATCAGCTATGGGCCGCAACGCCAGTCACAATTTTTAAGTCAGTTCGGGATGGGCGATATCGACTGGAAGGCAATGACCGCAGTGCTGACTATAACTATCAGTATCTTCCTGTCCATCATTGCAATCTGGCTGTTACGGCAGAATATGCCAAATCGCGATCAAGCCAGGACGCTTTATGATGAGTTCTGCCGCAAACTGGCGCGCAGGGGCATATTGCGTCTGCATAGCGAGGGCCCGCTTGATTTTGCCCGGCGTGTTGCAGGCAGGCGCGAAGATCTGTCAATGCCGGTCAATGAAATTACAAGATTGTATATTTCTGTGCGTTACGGTACGCAGCAGGAATATCTTGAACAACTGAAGGCGAAGGTCAAGGATTTTCGGCCAACAAAAACAATAACAAGGAAAATCGCTTAACAGAAAATTGTTTTTCAGCAAAATATAAATATCAATTTACCGGTTCTGTGAACTGGACCCGGTGCAATCTTGCATATACACCATCCTGTTTCAACAAGTCGCTATGCTTGCCGGTTTGTACTATCCTGCCTCGATCGATCACAAGAATACGATCTGCTTTTTCTATAGTAGATAACCGGTGTGCAATAACAATGCAGGTTCGTCCTTTTTTAATCCTGTCCAGTGCGCTTTGGATCTGCCGCTCTGACTCCCTGTCCAGGGAAGACGTCGCTTCATCCAGAATCAGAATAGGTGCGTTTTTCAGTATTGCGCGCGCAATAGCCAGACGTTGCCGTTGCCCGCCGGAAAGTTTCATCCCTTTCTCGCCGATGATGGTCTCAAAACCATCCGGCATTTCCTGTATAAATTCCAGGGCATGAGCCGCCTTGGCGGCTTCAATAATATCCTCAACTTTACTATTTCGAAGTGCGCCATAGGCGATGTTATTCCGCACAGTATCATTAAATAACACCACCTCCTGGCTGACTAACGCGATATTGGCGCGCAAAGATGCCAATGTGATCTCCCTCAAGTCTATACCATCCAGCAGGATCCCGCCGTTGCTAACATCATAAAATCCCGGCAACAGGTTTGCGACAGTTGTTTTGCCGCTGCCTGAAGAACCGACCAATGCCACGGTCTCGCCAGGTGAGATGTGCAGGGAAATATTTTGCAGCGCGTCTGTTTCCTTTCCATCATATCGAAAATTGACATTCTGGAATTCAATATCGCCCTTAATATGTTCAATGACACGTGTACCACTATCCGTTTCCGGTTGTTCATCCAATAATGAAAAAATGCTTTCGCATGCTGCCAGTCCCTTCTGTATATGTTCATTGACTGATACCAGGCGCTTCAGGGGCGCAAGTAACATGGCCATCGCGCCAAAGAATGATACAAATTCACCGATACTCAGGGCGCCTGTGGACGCCTGTATAGCGGCAATATAAATAATAACCGCAAGGGCAATGGCGGAGATCAGCTGTACTGCCGGGCCAGTGGCGATTGCAGCCATAGCGAATTTCATCATGTAGCGTCTGTTACTTCTGATGACTACATTAAATCGTTCAATCTCCTGCGCCTGGCCCCCATACAGCTTGACCAGTTTCTGGCCTTCAATACATTCACCCAGAACATGATGTATATCAGCCATTGATTCCTGCGCCTTTTGGCTCATCTTTCTCAAACGATTCCGGATGATCAGTACAATAAGAACGATAAACGGCGCACAAATTAAAGCGATGAGTGTCAGCCGCCAATCGATGTAAAACATCCAGGCAATAAGACCGATAATGGCGAGAAAATCCCTTATTAAGGTAGTAACAGCATTGGTAGCGGCCTGTTGAATCTGAATTACATCATAAGTAAATTTCGACATCAGCATGCCGCCAGTATGGTGATCATAATACTGGCTCGGGAATGACAACATGCGCAGAAACATTTCGCTGCGCAAATCCGTCATGACGGTAAACGCAACCCAGCGCAGTGACATTCCATTTATATAGGTAGCGGCCCCCCGGATAATAAATAACCCGACAAATAACACGGGTATCAAATATATAAGTTCAGGATCTTTATTTATGAATGCCCCGTCGAGCATGGGCTTCATCAGTGCGGGAATGGCCGGATCGGTCGCGGCCAATATCAGCATGCTGAGAATAGAAACATAAAACCTTTGCCGATAAGGAATAACATAACGCAAAAGTCGCAAGTATAATTGTGTGTCTTTCACAGATTTGGTCATTATTATCTTCCGGAATACCTGCGTATATTAACCATAATGATAAAAAATTCAGCGCCTATTTATACATACGACATTATTCAACTTGATGTTTGTTGATACAATGACGCAATAAATACAATCCGGCCAGCAAAACACTATTCAAATCCATGTCCAAAAAACATCCTATTGTTGCAGTCACAGGTTCATCCGGCGCCGGCACGACCAATGTCAAAGCAGCCTTTGAGCAAATCTTCCGGCGGGAAGGCATAAACCCTGCGATTATCGAGGGTGACGGCTTTCATCGTTATGCTCGCAAACACATGGACGAGATTGCCGCCAGGGCCGAGGCCGAGGGCAGGCATTTAACCCATTTCGGACCTGAAGGTAACCTGTTTGAGGAGCTTGAGGCATTATTCAAGGAATATTCAGAACATGGTACCGGCAAGCGCAGATATTATATCCACAATAACGAAGAGGGCGCCCAGCATGGTTCACCACCCGGCACGCTGACCCCGTGGGAGCCATTGCCGGAGAATACCGATCTGCTCTTCTATGAAGGTTTACACGGCGGCGTGACAACCGATACAGTGAACGTTGCGCAGTATGTTGATCTGTTAATAGGCGTAGTGCCTATTATCAATCTCGAATGGATACAAAAGATCCACCGCGACAAGGCGGTCAGGGGCTATACCTCTGAAGACGCCACCAGGCTGATTTTAAGCCGCATGCATGATTATACACACTACATCATTCCACAGTTCTCGCGCACCGATATCAATTTCCAACGGGTGCCCACTGTAGATACGTCCAATCCCTTTGCCGCGACGAAAATCCCCACAAATGATGAAAGTTTCTCCGTCATTCATATCAGAAATCTTGATAAAATCCAGGCGGATTTCCGCTATCTCCTGGAAATGCTGGATGGCTCATTCATGTCAACACCGGATACCATCGTGGTGCCTGCCGGGAAGAAGGTCTTTGCCACGCAGCTCATTCTTAATCCGGTGATCCATCATATGATGGAGAAGAAAGCATCATGATTGACGAACAAGCGGATCCGGACCGTTATACTGTTCTGCCATATAACTCATTAATGAAATTGCCATGCGCATAATACTGGTTCTGAATCCGAAAGGGGGTTGCGGGAAAAGCACCCTGGCAACGAATATTGCGGGTTATTTTGCCCAGCAAGGCAAAAGGGTTGCACTCGCGGACTGTGACTCTCAGGGATCCAGCAGTGATTGGCTCAAGGCACGCCCGGACCGTCTTGCCAAAATTGATTGCGCAGTAATTAAAGACGGCGAACTGCGTATTGGCAAAACGACTGAAATCCTGGTAATGGACTCACCCGCGAGCGTGCATGATCAGAAACTGGTCAATATTATCCGTCCCGCGCAAACTGTGGTGATCCCGGTGCTGCCGTCACCCCTTGATATGCGCGCGGCTGAACGTTTTCTGCATGAATTAATCAGTCTGAGAAACAAAATCGGGCGCAAGGTAAAGATTGCGACCGTTGCCAACCGGGTGCGGGAAGATACCCTGGCCGCGGTCAAGCTTGAATATTACCTTGAAAAACTCAAGTTGCCGGATGGCAACCGGATACCTTTTATGACCGTGTTGCGTGCGAGCCAGAATTATATCCAGGCGGCTGAAAACGGCATGACAATATTTGAGCTCGCGCCATCGAAGACTTACTATGACAGGGAGCAATGGAGTCCCCTGTTACGCTGGCTAAACAGCAGCCGGAGTATTCCATAAGATAACAAGCCGGTTTGCCAGCGCCATTTAATCTACTGTTTTGCGGGCCATCTTATTTCTCATGCCATTTACCATAACTCTCCAACCCAATAATGAATCGTTTACAGTCATGGAGGGTGAAACTATCCTGGCGGCCGCATTACGCAGTGGCCGCAATTTCCCTTATGGTTGCCGCAACGGCGCATGTGGGTCCTGCAAGGGAAAACTCATCAGCGGTAAAATCCAATATGGCGAGATACCCCTCACCGGAATTACTGAAAAAGAACGCGAAGCCGGTTTCGCACTGTTTTGTCAGGCAAGGCCTGTCAGTGATCTCGTCATAGAGGTACGCGAAGTCATTGGCGCGGGGGATCTGGTGATCCGTAAGTTGCCTTGTCGCGTCACAAAGATTGAGAACCTTAGTCACGATGTCATGCGACTTTTTCTGAAACTGCCCGCAACAGAACACCTGCAGTTTCTCGCAGGTCAATATATCGATATCCTGCTGCAAAATGACAAGCGGCGTTCGTTTTCTCTTGCCAATGCCCCGCATGATGATGAATTTCTTGAGCTGCATATACGCCACTATGATGGAGGGTTATTTTCTGAATTTGCATTTCACAAGATGCACGAAAAGACATTACTGCGCATTGAGGGGCCTTTAGGTACTTTCTTTTTCCGGGAAGAATCCGATCGTCCAATCATTATGGTGGCTGGCGGCACCGGCTTTGCACCGATAAAAAGCATCATCGAACATATACTTGCAAATAACCTTGAACGCACCATACATTTTTATTGGGGCGCACGGGGACGGCAGGATTTATATTTACATGGACTTGCAGAGCGGTGGGCAAATGAAAATGAAGCCATCCACTATATTCCCGTACTATCCGGACCACATAAAGAAGATCAATGGCAGGGGCGCACAGGTTTCGTGCATGAAGCGGTATTAAATGATTTCCCGGATCTTTCCGGATATGAGGTTTACACCTGTGGACCGCCGCCGATGGTCAGGGCTGTGCAGAATACTTTTGCAGAACGCGGCCTTGCGCAGGATTATATCTATTCGGATTCCTTTGAGTTTGCTCCGCCCGGTTGAATTCATTATCATATTTACTTTACGTGCGATTATTTCAGACGACCTGTCGCGCACCTTCACATACGGCCTCGTGCCTTTCCACCTGTTCAAGCAATTTCACCGAATCATGTCTAGTGATCGTTGTAGCAAGGGCAAGACCCTGCTGATAACAGGCAGATGCGAGGGAATACTCACCCTGTTTTTCCAGTAACACCGCAAGTTCACGGTAGGCCTCCGGGGTTGGTTGTATTTCCAGGCTTTCTTCAAGATAGTCCCTGGCCTTGCCCCACAACGAGTTGCGCATACTGAGACGTCCTAGTGTTAATAACAACACCTGGTCCCGCGCATGGCTGCTGAGCAATTTTTCCGCAAAGGCAAGCTGACGGGCGCTGTCCTCACCTTCGACAAGACCATACAAACGAACAATACCAACATCCCAGTGTTTCTTTAATGACTGCCGCAATAGCTGTTCGCATTCAGCCGTCTCGGCAAATTTCAGTTTCTCAAAGGTGTATACCTCCAGCAGGTGCAATTCCTTGCGAAGATTTTTTGGAATACCTTGCCAGGTATTCTCCAGTGTCTCTTTATTTGCTGTTCCACCCGCCTGTTGTAACATCCCGGCATAGGCCTCGAGTTGTTTGGCCTGAATATTTTCCGTTGAAAATAATCGCGCGCGTTTCAGTTCGGGTAATAATTCAAGCACATTTTTCCAGTCTTTCAGATCAGTATGGATCTTAAGCAACATCAATTTGACCTGTTTTTGATCGGGGCGCCGTTCATGCAAATTCGTTAAAGTCGCCAATGCCTGCTCGGTCTGGTGCTGGTTGATTTGCAATTCCGCACGGGTAATACCCACTGCAACTTTTGCATCAGGATTATTTTCATGCGCAAGTTTTAAATAATGATCGCGCCGCTCCAAAGCGTCCTGTTGTTGGGCGGCGCGCGCAGCACCAAGATAATTGATTAATGGTGCCCGGGCGTACGGGATCCCTTTCTTCAAGGATTCTTCTGCTGATTTCCAGTTTCCTTCGATCAGGGCGAGTAGGCCGCTGGTTAAATATTTTTCTGACAGTCGTTGATGCCTTTGTTTTTTCCAGTGCTTTAATTGCTTTGGAAAATTCCAGAGCCGGACCAGTAACCGGATACTGATATAGACCAAGATAAACAGGATAACCAGAAGTATCAGGAAAAATGCAAGACTGGCTTGTACTGTCCAGTCCGCAAACGTCAGTATGATATGACTTGTGCTGCTTTCAGTGAGGCCGCCTGCGACTGCTGCAATCAGCATGGCCAATAAAATAACGGCCAGAAATCTCATGGCGCAGGCGCCCCGGTATTTTGCTCCGGCAATGATTCAGCGGATTCTCGGGCACGCATATAGGCGCGCAGATTCTCAAGCGAAGAACTGATATCCGGCAACCTGGGACTGAGTTCAACTTTATTCATATACGCCAGCGTCTCAAGTACATTCGTCACCTCGGCATCTTTGGTATCAAAGTACCGCGATAACCAGTCATTAAGGATATCGATCGAGGTACGCAGGTTTTCCGTATCATGGCGTAACACTGACAGACGGGCGTTCTCAAGCTCCAGCCGCAGGTTCTGAAAAAGAAAATATTCCTGTTCCGGCAATAATAATTCCGGCTTTACCTCGCCGCTGCGCTTGATGATCACCAGACTTTTAAGCTCTTGCCAGATCGTATCAAATACATTACTCCGGCCTGTATCGTCACGCGTCATATCCGTATTTTCAGAATCATCTTGCGCAACAATTTTAATATCGTTTTTCAAAGGAAGGGTGTCAGAGCGATTGATCAGATCGGCGAGATAAATTGCGAGGCTTGATATATCCACAGCATTAACCGATTGCAATTGATTGATATCTGAGGCCAGCTGGTCTTTAACAGGTGTCAACTGTTGATCTCTCATATCTCTCAGGCGAAGCTCTGCCGCATTCATTGCGTCCAGCGCCGTATCAACATCATTTAATAACGACAAATGATGAGTGGCGATGATTAGAAGATATTCTATCTCCGCCAGTGCCCAATCCTCATTATTTACCGGTTGTTGCTGATACAACGCAGAAAGCGAATCCAGTATGATTTTTTGTTGATCGTTCAACCCATTGAGCCTGGATTCAAGCTCTTTAATCGTCGCGCCGGTCATTTTACTTTGATCAACAGGGCTATCAGCGGTCTGTTGAACAGCAATGTCCACAGTATTATTTTTTTTCCACAAATAATATCCATACGCCGCTGATACCACGATTAACAGGATAATGACAATTTTGACCAGATAATTGCCCTTGCCTTTGGCGTTCGATCTTTCCGGTGGGGTAATTGTCCCGGAATTTTTATTTTCCTCTATTGCCGGGTTATCCGTATTGTTTTCAGACATTACTTTTGCGCTCCAATGATCCGCAGAATGGCCTTCAATATTCCTTCATCATTTGCCTCATTTGCAACAACGGGTATTTTGTTAAACCCGAGGCGTTGTGCATAAACTGATAGTCGTTTCCCAATGACAACAAGTTGAGTATCAAGCAACTTCCTTTGCTGTTCTGAGCTTAGCATATCAAACAGATTTTGCAGGCCTGCGGTGCTGGTAATCACAACAACATCAGGTCTCTCGGCATTCCATATATTATCCACGCTTGCATCATCATATTTTGGAACCGCACGTTGATAAACTTCTGCATAATTAACATTGGCGCCCCGTTCACGCAAGGTGTTCGCCAATAATTCACGCCCGCCTGTGCCGCGAAAAATAAGTATATTCCTGCCACATACCTCTGAAGCCTGCAGTTCAGTGAGCTCCAGCAATGATTCACTATCCACCTGTCCCTTTGCATATACCACTTGTTTGATCCCTGCCTGTCTGAGCTTTTTTGCTGTTGATTGTCCAATGGCTACAAGCACCAAATGATTTAATCGCTCAATGTCGCCTCCCAGAAAATCAATCGTCCATCGTACGGCATTCTGGCTGACAAATATCCCGATATGATAACGGGACAGATCGGATAATAACTGAATAACGTGATTCTTATCGGCAGGTGGTTGAATATCAATGGCAGGTAAATGTATCGCCCGGCCGCCCCTGACCTGAATCAGGGTACAGAGCGTATCCGCCAGCACGGCCGGACGCGTAACCAGTATTTTTTTGCCCTTCAGTACCTCATGCATTTATCAATTCGCGCAAAATAGCATCTGCCCCTCTCGCCAATAATTGCTCTGCCAGCTGCAAGCCCAGTGCTTCGCCCTTCCTGGCATCTCCTGTTACTGTATCACTTATGATTATACTGCCATCAATACACCCCACCAGGCCGCGAATGGTCATGTTCTTTCCTGCAATATCAGCATGCGCTGCAATAGGTAACTGACAACCCCCATATAACCGCCTGCTGACTGCACGCTCCGCCTCAACCTGTAGTCTGGTTTGTTCATCATTGAGTGGTGCTGTCAATTCGAGAATCTCCCGATCATCCGCCCGTGTTTCAATTCCCATTGCCCCTTGACCAATGGCCGGTAATATCCTGTCTGTTTCAATATATTCCTTAATCCGGTCATGCACCCCAAGTCGTGTCATCCCGGCAGCCGCAAGAATAACGGCGTCACAGACCCCCTCGTCCAGTTTACGCAAGCGGGTCCCGACATTACCGCGCAAATTCTGAATCGATAAATCCGGCCGATAGGCGCGCAACTGACATTGCCTGCGCAGACTCGATGTGCCGATACTCGCTTTCTGTGGCAAATCATCAAACCGATCATATCGATTTGAAATAAAGACATCCCGCGGGTCATCTCGTTTCAGAATAATTGACAACGTGAGGCCATCGGGCAGATTTACCGTCACGTCCTTCATGGAATGCACAGCGATGTCAGCGTTGCCGTCAAGCAAAGACTGTTCCAGTTCCTTGATAAACAGGCCCTTGCCGCCGGCTGTGGACAATGGTGCATCGAGAAACCTGTCACCCTGTGTTTCCATGCCTATTATGTCCACCACCAGCCCCTGATGTACCCGGCATAATTGATCGCGTACGTGCCCTGCCTGCCACATGGCCAACGGACTTTTCCGGGTTGCAATACGTATTCTTTTTATGGGCATTGACAGGGAAGTGTATGATTTAAAATATTAACCTTAATCTTACACTTGTAATACACTCACGCACATAATTACACGCTGGGTATTACCACTTTAAGGTATTCACTATGAAGCTCGGGATCATCATGGACCCCATACAGGGGATCAAGATCGAGAAGGACAGTTCATTTGCCATGCTACTGGCGGCCCAGGTGGCCGGGTGGGAAATATCTTACATGGAATTGAACGATCTTTTTCTCAGTAACACAGTGCCCGGTGCAAGAATGCGCCGTCTGACAGTTAAAGATGACAAGACACAATGGCATCAATTCGGCGCCGAGATGACGTGTGAGCTTGCTGCACTCGATGTCATCCTCATGCGCAAGGACCCGCCGGTAGACATGGAATACATATACGTCACTTATCTTCTCGAGCTTGCCCGGCAAAAAGGGGTGCTTGTTGTCAATAATCCATCTGCGCTTCGGGATTGCAATGAAAAAATGTTCATCAACTGGTTCCCGCAATGTATAGCCCCAACACTTGTGACCAGGGATGCAGGGCAGATTCTTTCATTTCTCAATGAACATAAAGACATCATTCTTAAACCACTGGAAGGCATGGGTGGCGCTTCCGTATTCCGTGTACAGCAATCCGATCAGAATCTGCATGTCATTATTGAAACTCTTACGAATAACGGCGCACGTTTTACCATGGCGCAGCGTTACCTGCCTGAAATCAGGAACGGTGATAAACGCATCCTGCTGGTCGATGGCAGACCTGTTCCCTATGCGCTGGCGCGAATCCCGAAAGCCGGTGAAAGCCGTGGCAATCTTGCGGCCGGAGGCACCGGGAAAGGGGTGGAATTAAATGATAGAGACAGGGAAATTTGCGAACAATTGGCGCCGGTATTACGTGAACATGGATTACTGTTTGTCGGCATCGATGTGATTGGTGAGTATTTAACCGAGATTAATATTACCAGCCCGACCTGCATCAGGGAGCTGGATGCACTCTATGATCTCGACATAGCCAGAGATCTCATCACAGCCATTGAAATCAGACATGCCTCGAAATAGCTGACTCGCCAGTTACAAACACTTCTCGCATTGTTATATTAAAATGTTAGATTGCTATAATGTCCTGCCATAATTTCACAGGGTGACAGATTATTGACGGCGGCAACTGTAAAGCCACTGATTACGCCAGCTGATCGATTCGGGGTGACGTTATGCCTCGCCATTATCACACATGGCATCGTTATCCTTGGTGTAACCTTTGCGCCGGAAGACGTAATCCAGCCGCGATATGAAACCATGGAAATCATCCTGGTGCAGCAGGAAAGCAAACCACCTGTGGATGCCAGCTTTCTCGCCCAGGCAAATCTTGAGGGAGGCGGTGACAGTGCAGATCCATTAACCCCTGCAACATCGCTGCTCGCACCATTCCCTGAACAAGTACCCGATATAACAGCGCCACCGGAACTGGAGGCTCAACCTCCCCCAGAGGCTGCACCGCCCGTACCTGAAACCGTTGAAACCGAGACTGAACCTGAACCGGCTGAAGCCACTGAACTTCTGGGAGTGGCATCAGCAACACCGGAAGTTCCTATCACTGCAACCACCGAAGCAACTGAACAGGAAGTAAAATCTGTTGCAGAAACCCCGGCACAAATTGAGCCCGATCAGAAAAATAAAAAACAACCCCTGCCAGAACAGGTGGAAACTCCACCTGTGCCCAGCGCAACTGCATTACTTACCAACAGTTTCAAGATTGCCTCACTCAGTGCCGAGATCCGGCGCAAGATGCAAGCCAAGGCGGAACGTCCGCGCCGGAAATTTATTTCCGCCAGCACAAAAGAATTCAAATATGCCGCTTACATGGAGGCCTGGCGTGTCAAGGTAGAGCGGGTGGGTAACCTGAATTATCCAGATGGTGCACGCAAGAATAAACTCACCGGCAGTCTGATCCTCGATGTAGCTTTAAACGCAGATGGAAGTGTCAATGAAATTACCATCCGGCGGTCATCCGGCACCAGAATACTTGATGATGCGGCAGTCCGTATCGTGGAACTTTCCTCTCCCTTTGCGCCTTTCCCGGATCAAATTCGCGGGGAAACGGATATTCTGCACATTACCCGTACCTGGCAATTCCTGAATAATAACCGCTTCGAGTAAACATCTAAATATGCCCAATTAATGAGTAATATTATATAATGTGAACCCGTACCAAATATTGTTGCCAAAACTTGTGTGTTTGATTTAATGCGTGAATATTGACCAATATGCAACCAACCAATCTTACCAATCATTTTCTGATTGCCATGCCGGGTTTGGCAGATCCAAATTTTTACCATACCGTGACATACATCTGTGCGCACAATGAGGAGGGGGCGATGGGAATTATTGTTAACCGGCCTCTGGATCTGGTGTTGAGTGAAGTACTCGAGCAAATGAATATGGAAACCCCGGATAAAAAAACCGGGCAGATACCCATTTATCATGGCGGGCCGGTGCAAACTGACCGTGGTTTCGTCTTGCACCAGCCACTGCAGAAGTGGGATTCCTCGATTGAGATCTGTAACCAGATCGGTATTGCAACATCACGGGACATACTTCGCGCCATTGCCAATGGCGTAGGGCCGGATAATACCTTTATCGCCCTGGGCTACGCAGGTTGGGCGGCCGGTCAACTCGAACGGGAAATCAAGGAAAACGCCTGGCTTAATGGTCCTGCGGATTCAAGTATCATATTCAATACTCCCACTGAAAAACGATGGGAATCTGCCGCAGCGCTTCTTGGTGTTGATCTGGAAAAATTATCAATAGACATCGGCCACGCGTGAAGATTAAAACACTGCTTTGTTTTGACTTTGGAGAAAAACGAATCGGTGTTGCAGTAGGGCAAACCATCACCGGCACTGCCACTCCCCTGGAAACTATCAGCGTACATCAGAACAAACCTGACTGGGGGAAAATCAAACACCTTATAAATGACTGGCAACCAGATGCGTTGATTGTCGGTACACCCCTGAACATGGATGGGACGACACAAAGAGTAACACAGATCGCGGAAAAATTTGCACGTCAGCTCGAAGGACGTTTTCATCTGCCGGTGTTTGGTATGGATGAAAGACTGTCCACTTATGAAGCCAGTCAGCGCACGAACAATAGTACTGCACTGGACCCTGTTGCTGCACAGGTAATACTGGAAAGCTGGTTGGCTGAAAACAGTGATAAAATTTCATCCGTGTCAAACGGGATCAATAAAGAATCAACAAGATGACACAGGAGATCAATCAATGGCTGGTCAATATGGCCGGTGACTTGCAGGATATGATCCGCAATGATCCCCTGATGATCGGGATACACACGGGCGGGGTGTGGGTTGCCGAGAGATTGCACAAGCTGATGAATTTAAATAGCCCGCTCGGGCAGTTAAATATTGCCTTCTACCGGGATGACTTCAGCCGCATCGGCGTACATCCACGGGTCCAGCCATCTAATCTGCCTTTCGAAGTCGAAGACCGGCATATTATCCTCGTCGATGACGTCCTGCATACAGGCAGGACCATACGTGCCGCGCTAAACGAGATCTTTGATTACGGGCGGCCGGCAACTGTCACCCTGGCGGTATTGATCGAACGTAGTGGACGGGAATTGCCTATCCGCGCCGATGTTGTAGGAAAAAGTATGACACTAAATGCCAACGAACATGTTAAACTTTCCGGCCCGGAGCCCTTGGCACTGGTAATTAAAGCGGCGGAATGAATCACCACGATATTCAACTCGACAAATATGGTCGCCTGAAACATTTTTTAACTATAGATGGTCTTGATCGTTCCCTACTCCTGGATATATTAAATCACGCAGAATCCTTCGCCGGCGTCGGCGAACGCGCTGTAAAAAAGGTGCCCCTGCTGCGTGGCAAGACCATTGCCAATCTGTTCTTTGAACCCAGCACCCGGACGCGCACCACTTTTGAATTGGCCGCGAAAAGACTGTCGGCGGACATAATCAATCTCAATATCGCAAGTTCCGCAACCAAGAAGGGTGAATCGCTTCTGGATACATTACGGACGCTGGAAGCAATGCACTGTGATATGTTTGTAGTGCGTCATGCCAATAGCGGCGCGGCGCATTTTATTGCCTCACAAGTTGCGCCTCATGTCAGTGTAATCAACGCCGGAGACGGAAGTCATTCACACCCGACCCAGGCCATGTTGGATATGTTTACCATCCGCATGCACAAAAAAGATTTTTCCTCACTGCGAGTGGCCATTGTCGGAGATATCCTGCATTCACGGGTGGCTCGTTCTGAAATCCATGCCTTGTCAACACTGGGGGTCAGTGAAGTGCGTGTTATTGGCCCGAGAACATTGATTCCCAAAGATATACATACCCTGGGTGTGCATGTCTTTTATGATCTCATTGCGGGGCTTGAGGATGTCGATGTTATAGTCACGCTGCGGCTGCAACGGGAACGCATGCGCAGCGCCCTGCTGCCCAGCGAACAGGAATATTTCAATCTATATGGCCTGACTGAAACCAAACTTGCCGCCGCCAAACCCGATGTCATCGTCATGCATCCCGGCCCCATTAACCGTGGCGTCGAGATTGATTCACATGTTGCCGATGGTAAACGGTCGGTCATCCTGCAACAGGTCAGCCATGGTATCGCGGTCAGGATGGCCATCATGGCAATGACCCTGGGAAATCTTGCTGAAAGCAAACCAAAGGAAAGTGATGCGCATAGCAATTAAACATGGACGCATCGTTGACCCCGCAAATAATCAGGATCGTGTTACTGATCTTTATATTGAAAAGGGAAAAATAGTTGCCGTTGGCAAGACGCCCGCCGGTTTTACTCCAAATCGCACCATTGATGCCAAAGGCAAGATTGTATGTCCTGGCCTGGTTGATCTTTCCGTCCGGCTGTGTGAGCCCGGATATGAACACAAGGCGACTATTGCCTCTGAAACAACAGCGGCTGCAAGCACAGGTATTACATCGATTTGCTGTCCGCCGGATACTTATCCGGTTATCGACACCTCGGCTGTTGTTGAACTGATTTATCAGCGCGCATTAAAAACGAACATGGCGCGCGTCTATCCCCTGGGCGCTTTGACGCATGGTCTTAAGGGTGAAACGCTGGCTGAAATGCATGCCTTACAGGGTGCGGGGTGTATTGGTGTAAGTAATGCCTATGCGCCGCTGGATAATAGCGCAGTATTACGCGGGGCACTCGAATATGCGGCTACCTGTGGTTTAACGGTCCATCTATTTTGTGAAGACAGTTACCTCCGGGATCAGGGTGTCGTACATGAAGGTATCATGAGTGTGCGTCTTGGTCTGCCTGCAATCCCCGAAACAGCGGAAACCATAGCCGTCAGTCGCGCCTTGTTATTGGTGGAGCAAAGCGGTGCGCGTGTACATTTCTGCAGGATCTCGTCTGCGCGAAGCATAGAGTTGATCGCGCGTGCAAAAAAACAGGGTTTGCCGGTAACGGCAGATGTCAGTATTACTCATTTACATCTGACAGAAATAGATCTCGGCGCATTTAACAGTCATTGTAATTTACGACCACCCTTGCGCAGCCAATACGACAAGGAAGGGCTGCGCAAAGGTCTGGCTGACGGGACTATTGATGCAATATGTTCCGATCATCAGCCACACGATGATGATGCCAAGTCCGCCCCTTTCAGCATGACAGAGCCGGGAGCATCCACACTTGACGTGCTGTTACCTTTAACCCTGCAACTGGCTCGAGATAATACGCTCACGCTTTCCCAGGCGATCGCAGCACTGACAATCAAACCTGCAAAAATTGCGGGAATTCAGGCGGGCCACTTGAGTGCAGGGGCAGTGGCCGATATTTGCATCATTGATCCGGAAAAATCATGGACAGTTATAAAAAATAACCTGTTAAGTGCCGGGAAGAATAATCCCTTCATGGGCTGGGAGTTGACCGGCAAGGTTACACATACTCTATTAGGTGGCCGGATCGTCTACGAATATCAGGATTAAAAACCAATGCAGCATCCTGAAACACGCAATACCATATTTTCGGAACAGGCCAGGGTGTCTGAACATCATATTCATGCAGGCGAGCAATATGTCATGCGACTGCATGCCCCGTTAACAGCCACACATGCCAAGCCCGGAAGTTTTATCCACCTGCAATGTGATCCTGAATTATTAATGCGCAGACCAATGTCCATCATGCGCACAGATAAAAACACTGGCTGTATCGACATCCTCTATAAGGTCCATGGTGACGGAACCAGCAGACTGGCAAAACGTAAAGTCAATGACACGCTGGATATACTCGGCCCCATCGGCGTTCCTTTCAAACTCGAGGGTTACCGAAAATATCCGTTACTGATCGGCGGGGGAGTTGGCATACCCCCAATGATCTTTCTTGCTGATCACCTCAGGAAGACAACTCCTGTTGTACATCCGCTGGTCATTATGGGCTCGGAAATCCCCTTTCCGTTCAAGGCGCGTCCTTCACAGATCATGGTAAGCGGCATGCCGGAAGGTGTAATCGCCGCCATGCCTCTGCTCGAAGATTGTGGTATCCCGAGCAGACTGGCCAGTTTGCAGGGATATGCAGGCTGTTTTGAAGGGTATGTCACAGGGCTTGCGAGACCATGGTTAGACTCTCTCAAACCGGATCTCTTGAACGAAGTTGAGGTATTTACCTGTGGCCCCACGGCCATGTTAGAGGCAGTGAGCCAGCTGGCGCATGAATACGCATTACCCTGCCAGGTTTCCATGGAAGAATATATGGCATGTGCCGTCGGGGGTTGCGCCGGATGTACCGTCCAGGTGGAAACACAGGATGGACCGGCAATGAAACGAGTTTGTGTCGACGGGCCGGTGTTTGATGCCACCTGTGTCTTTCCGCGTAAAAAACCTTGAACAACCACGTAATGTGGTTTACGAGAACCACATTTATGGTTATTTTCAACCAAATATAACGTCTAATACAGGTAGTCAGACCACCCTACAAACCAAGACAAAATTTTACTAACTTATTGTTTTATATGAATTATATTTGCAACAACTTAACTATAGTTCGAATTGGCATGGTTACTGCACTATTTCAGGTACTGAAGTTTGAATCCGTATAAACATCCTTTGGAGGATAAGACAATGAAATGGGAAACACCTGCATATAATGACATCCGTTTTGGTTTTGAAGTCACGATGTACATCAACAACAAGTAAGACCATTACAAGTTATCAAAAAAGAAAGGGGCGAAAGCCCCTTTCTTTTTTGTCTTCATCCTGTAAGTCAGGGAAAATCCGAGGCGTATTTATCAATCCATTCCTGCGCAGCCTCCTCACCCGACAATTGCCTGCCTTCTGATTCGAGCACTTCCTTACGGTAATGCTCAATATGGGATATCTGCTCTACCATACGCAATCTGAATAAATCTTTTTCACCCTGATATTCAATACCGATCTCGTATTGATCATCAATTTTTTTGCACCACGCGACTTTACCCAAGAGTTCGAATACAGGCTTAATAGCAGTGATCCGTACCTTAACAGGGGTACCAACTTCAAGATACTCATGATATTGACATGAGAGCCCGCCCAAACTGACATTTTGCAGATATTGCCTGCTTGGCCTGTCAACGCCTTCCCGTATGATCTCCAGGGGGATCCCAGTGGCATGCCGGACAAATTCTCTCATGATAAAGTTAAATTATTATTTTAATTTATTCGTTAAGTATATTACCGATCTTACTAACAAATAACTGGCTGCAAATGGTTTAGTAAAACCTTTAATATTTGTGAATAAAGCAATTTGAGTAACGATCTATTGTGGATAATCCAGGAATTAGATCGGGGCTTAGCCAAAATTGATCTTGGCCTCGAGATTAGTTCTTGAATCTGCATTATTCAACGCTTCTTCCAGTTCAATACGGCTCTCTTTATAAAGATTAAAGAGCGCTAAATCGAAGGTCTGCATGCCCTTGGCCCCACTTTCCGCCATTGCAACCTTGAGCTCGTCGATATCGCCTTTGAGGATCAATTCTCCGATATGTGGTGTATTGATGAGGATTTCTATGGCAGCACAACGCTTCCCGTCTATGCTCATAACAAGACGTTGTGAAACCACTGCGCGGATGTTCAGTGACAGATCCATAAATAATTGTTTATGCATATCCTGCGGAAACAAATTGATGACACGTTCCATGGCCTGGTTGGCGTTATTGGCATGTAAGGTTGATATTGCAAGATGCCCGGTATTGGATAACTCCAGCGCGGCCTCCATGGTCTCCCGGTCACGAATCTCACCGATCAATATGACATCCGGCGCTTCACGCAGAGAGCTTCTCAGGGCATTACGGTAAGAAAGGGTATCTACACCGACTTCACGCTGATTAATGATTGATTTCTTGTTCGGGTGGCTGAACTCCACCGGATCTTCAATAGTAAGTATATGCCCTGCCATATTTTCATTACGGTGGTTGATCATGGCCGCCAGGGTGGTCGACTTGCCTGATCCGGTCGCACCAACCATCAGGAGCAGTCCGCGCTTATGCATAATCAACTCCTTGAGTATTTCCGGCAACCCCATTTCATCAATAGTCGGTATTTTTGAAGGGATAAGACGCAGAACCATGCCAACCTCACCGCGCTGGCGGAAGACATTGACACGAAAACGCGCAGCC
>Ga0326597_10002987_pt1 | contig 24778 bp, 21 predicted proteins | sample RVTome_12_FD_203789 | JGI IMG/M metagenome (GOLD analysis project Ga0326597, IMG submission 203789) | Soil microbial communities from uranium-contaminated site in the Upper Colorado River Basin, Wyoming, United States - RVT100D185 | ecosystem: Environmental > Terrestrial > Soil > Contaminated >... | reverse complement strand
GATTGCGGATTTCTCGGTGAGCCCTCTGGCGCCCACGAACCGGGCAAAACAACGCGCACCGTTGCCACAGTTCTCGACTTCAGCGCCATCAGCATTGAAGATGCGGTAATAAAAATCCGTGTCCGTCCAGCGCGCCGGTTCGACGAGCAGCACCTGGTCGCAACCGACTCCGAAGCGCCGGTCAGCGAGGAATCTGACCTGCGCTGGGTTAAGTTCGACCGGGGCAAGGGTTGCATCGATTACGACGAAATCGTTGCCCAAGCCTTGCATTTTCGTAAACCTAAGACGCATTCGTGGATGCCTGAATCAGTGCACCGCGGGGCGCAGCAACCGTATGCTCGCAGTTCATAGGCTGCGAACCATGACGTAATCGTCCATGACGAAGCCGCCACCGATCTCTTTCACTACGGCACTTTCGATTTGAAAACCATGCTTGCGATACGCGGCAAGCGCATTCGCGTTGTTCTTGTTGACCGCAAGAACGAGTCGCGAGCAACGCCCAGAACGAGCACGATCGATCGCGCGATCGATCAGCAGAGCGCCATAACCGCGACGCTGGCAATCTGGATGAACGTAGAGCTTGTCGAGCTTCATCTCGTCAGTGCGCTCGGAACGAAAGTACGAAGAAAACGCTCTCGGAACACCTGCGCGCAGCAGCAGATCCCACCAGAGCCCTTGCTTCCGAAGCTCAGTACGCATGAGCGCAGGTGAGTAACGTTCATCGAGCATGTATTCTATCTGCGCCGAGCTGATGATGCCCGGGTAATGCGCGCGCCAGATCTCCCGCGCCAAGGCGCCGACGGCCTCGATATCGGCTTCAGCCAACGCTCTGATCTCGACCGGCTCAGGCTTCACGCTCATAGGGGCTGGTCTCGCCTTCGGGACGTGTCTTGAAGCGCTTATGCACCCAATAGTATTGCTCAGGCATTTCACGGACGCGCTCTTCGATAAAGGCATTCATGCGTCGGACATCGGCGCCAAGATCCGCGCCTGGAAACTGCTCCCACGCGGGATAGAAGCGTACGATATAGCCTTCGCCGCGTGGCAGCTGCCGCGTGACGCACGGCACGACCGCGGCCCCCGCGATCGCCGCCATACGCGCCAGCGCGCTTACGGTCGCCACCGGCACGCCGAAGAACGGCGCAAAGATCGCGTCGCGCGCGCCGAAATCCATGTCCGGCAAATAGTACAACGGCAGACCTGCGCGCAGCGCCCGAACGATCGGCCGCACGCCGTCCTGCCGGGAGTAGAGGCGAGCCTTGGCGAAACGCATGCGCCCGCGCAACAGTGCCGCGTCGAATTGAGCGTGCTTCTGCCGGCTGTAGATCGAAACCACAGCCTGCTCCAGTTGAATGCGCACGCCACCCATTTCGAAGCCGACGAAATGTGGGGCAAGGAAAATCACGGGCCGCCCGGCGACCGCGAGCCAGTGCTCATCGCCCTCGACACGCACCAAGCGCTCGATGCGATCGCGCGCTGCCCACCAGAGCAAGCCGCGTTCAAGGAAGCTGCGGCCCAGGGCCCGAAAGTGGCGCCGTGCAAGCGCCGTGCGCGCGCCGCGATCAAGTGCCGGAAAGCACAAGCGCAGATTGATATGCACAACTTGCCGGCGCTCCCAACCAAACGCGTAGAGGAGCATTCCCAACGTTTGCCCAAGTCCGCCAAGTAGCTGGAGCGGCAAGAAGTGCACTACCCACATCAGTGCTAAGACCAGCCGGGTCATGAGTATGCTTAAGCCTTAGGGGGCAGCGCTGTGCGCATTTACCGCCGGCGCTGCGACGCCATTGGGAACCTTGTAGCGATCATAACCCCAGAGATATTGCTCCGGCCGCAGCCGAATCATTGCCTCCACCGCTTGGTTAAGCTGCAACTCGTCGCCGGGCGCATCGGGCACGGACTCGATATGAAGACGGTAGCCGACACCTTGTGGTAATCGTTCCGCGAATACCATGAAGGTTGCGCAGCCTGTCACGCGGCGCAGCCGGTTGGAAAGGGTCATCGTCAGCGCCGGTCGACCGAAAAACTCAGCCCACGCGCCCTCACCGAAGCGCGGCGCCTGGTCGGGCAGCATGCCGGCTGCCTTGCCAGCGCGCAGCGCTTTAAACAACCGCCGTACTCCGGCGATATCGGTCGCGGCCAGATCCACCCCACCTCGTAGACGGCCCTGAATCATGAGCGGCTGCAGCCAACGCAATCGCGGGGGACGATAGAGCACGGTAAACGGCATCATCTGACCGAAGAAAAAACCCACGATTTCAAAACACCCGAGGTGGGGTGTGAGGATCAGGATGCCACGGCCCGAGCGCTGCGCCGCTTCGACGGCATCGAAGTTTCTCACCTCACGAATTAGGCTAGCAACCCGAGGCGCGGGTCTGAGCCAGATCGCCGCCAGTTCGACGATCCCCTTGCCTGCCTCGGCAACGGCCGCGCCGCGCAGGCGCTGATACTCGGATTCTCCGGCAGCCAAACCGCTCTGCTTCAGGTTTGCGTCTAAACGCGCGGCGTAACTGCGGGAGCAAAAGTAGACAAGCCATCCTACGGGTACACCAATCGCATGCAAAAATACGAGCGGCAGCCACGCGAGCGGCCGAAGCATCAGATTAAGCATCATAAACTTGCGGTTGTTTGCCGCTATTCGCCGCCATAGTTTGCTATTCTAGAGGGCTTTTCAGCGCCCACAAGGAGCCTCAGCGTCATGAATGAGTTTCTATTCACTTCGGAATCGGTCTCCGAAGGCCACCCCGACAAGATTGCCGATCAGATTTCCGATGCAGTCCTCGACGCCATCCTGGCACAAGATAAGAACGGCCGGGTCGCCGCCGAGACGCTGGTGTGCACGGGGATGGTTTTCATGGCGGGACAAATTACCACCCGCGCCAGTGTCGACTATAGCGCGCTTGCGCGTGCTGTCGTCAAGCGCATCGGCTACGACAGCTCCGAGGTCGGTTTCGACTACAACACCTGCTCGGTGGTAACGGCTTTCGACCGACAGTCGCCCGACATCGCGCAGGGCGTGGACGAAGGCACGGGCCTCGACCTCGAACAAGGTGCTGGCGACCAGGGACTGATGTACGGCTATGCCTGCGACGAAACCGGGCAGTTGATGCCCATGCCGATCTATTACGCGCACCGCCTGATGGAGCGCCACGCTGAGCTGCGTAAGGATGGCCGGCTGCCCTGGTTACGGCCGGACGCGAAATCCCAGGTCAGCGTACGTTACCTCGACAACCGCCCGGCACATGTCGAAACCGTTGTCATCTCGACCCAGCATCATCCGGACATTTCACACGCACAGATTACCGAAGCCGTGATCGAGGAAATTATCAAGCCGGTGTTACCGAAGAATGTCCTGACGAGCAAGACCAGGTTTCTGATCAATCCCACGGGACGCTTCGTGATCGGTGGTCCCATGGGCGACACGGGGCTCACCGGCCGCAAGATCATCGTCGATAGCTACGGCGGATCGGCCCGCCACGGCGGTGGGGCGTTCTCCGGGAAGGACCCATCCAAGGTCGATCGTTCAGCAGCGTACGCTGCGCGCCATGTGGCGAAGAATATCGTTGCCGCCGAGCTTGCGAGCCGCTGCGAAGTGCAAGTCGCTTACGCTATCGGCGTGGCGCGGCCGGTCAGTCTGATGGTCGACACCTTCGGTACCGGCAAGATCGCCGACGAAAAGATCGCCAAGCTGGTTGAAAAACATTTCGACCTGCGCCCGAAAGGCATCATCGTTGCCCTGGACATGCAGCGCCCGATCTACGCCAAGACCGCTGCCTACGGGCATTTCGGCCGCGAAGAACCGGAGTTCACCTGGGAAGCCACGGACAAGGCCGCGGCGCTCGCGGCCGACGCGAAAGCATAGTTCTTTTAATGGAGTCCGCAATGACCGAAGTAAACCAACCAGCCACTTCCGGCGCCGACTACGTCGTCAAGGACATTGCACTTGCCGACTGGGGCCGCAAGGAAATCGCGATTGCCGAAACCGAAATGCCGGGCCTGATGGCCATTACCGAGGACTATGCCGCCACGCAGCCGCTCAAAGGCGCACGCATTACCGGATCGCTGCACATGACGATTCAGACCGCGGTACTGATCGAGACGCTGATCAAGCTCGGTGCGCAGGTGCGCTGGGCATCGTGCAACATCTTCTCGACGCAGGATCATGCCGCAGCAGCGATCGCGGCCGCGGGTATTCCGGTGTTCGCCTACAAAGGCGAGTCGCTGAAGGAGTACTGGGACTTTACCCACCGCATTCTCGAATGGCCGGACGGCAGCACGCCAAATATGATCTTAGACGATGGCGGCGATGCGACACTGCTGGTGACGCTTGGCAGCCGTGCCGAAAAGGATCCAAGCCTGATCGCGAATCCGACTAACGAGGAAGAAGAATTGCTCTACGCCGCGATTCGCGAGCGCCTCAGCGCGCGTCCGGGCTGGTATTCACGCATCCAGGCGAATATTCGCGGTGTCACCGAGGAGACTACCACCGGCGTTCACCGCCTCTACACGATGGAAAAAGAAGGCCGGCTGCCGTTTCCCGCGATCAACGTCAACGATTCGGTGACGAAGTCGAAATTCGACAACCTCTACGGCTGCCGCGAGTCGCTGATCGATGGCATCAAACGGGCGACCGACGTCATGATCGCGGGCAAGATCACGCTCGTCGCCGGTTATGGCGATGTCGGCAAAGGCTGCGTGCAGGCCCTGAAGGGGTTGGGCGCGACGATTTGGGTGGCCGAGATCGACCCGATCTGCGCCCTGCAGGCCGCAATGGAAGGTTATCGTGTGGTGACGATGGACTACGCGTGTGACAAGGCGGATATCTTCGTCAGCGCGACCGGCAACCTGCACGTCATCAGTCACGAGCACATGAAGAAGATGAAGCACAACGCGATCGTGTGCAACATCGGTCACTTCGACTCCGAGATCGACATCGCCAGCCTGAAGCAATACCCGTGGGAGAACATCAAACCGCAGGTCGATCACGTATTGCTGCCGAGCGGAAAGCGCATCATCGTGCTGGCCGAAGGCAGGCTCGTGAACTTGGGTTGCGCGACCGGGCATCCGAGCTTCGTCATGTCCAGTTCCTTCAGCAACCAGGTGTTGGCGCAGATCGAGCTCTACGGCAACCGCTCCCAATACCAGAACAAAGTTTATGTGTTGCCGAAGAAACTCGACGAGCGCGTGGCGCGGCTGCATCTACGCAAGCTCGGCGCTGAGCTGACGGTTCTCAACGAGGCGCAATGCCGCTACATTGGCGTCGGGATCGATGGGCCGTATAAGCCGGACCATTATCGCTATTAGCATGCCCTCGACATTTAGTTTTGAATTCTTCCCTCCGAACACCGCCGTAGGGCGGGATAAACTGCGCGTAACGACGGCGGAACTTGCGAAACTGGGCCCGAAGTTTTTCTCGGTGACCTATGGGGCGGGCGGGTCCACGCGCGAGCGCACGCTGCAGGCCGTGCTCGATATTCAGGCAAGCGGTTCGGCGGCCGCTCCGCACATTTCCTGCATTGCCTCGACACGCGAGGGTATCCGCGAAATTCTGACTCGATACCGGGATAGCGGCATCCGTCATCTCGTTGCCCTACGCGGGGATCTGCCGTCCGGGCTAGCGACCGCGGGCGAATTTCGTTACGCCAACGAGTTAGTCGAATTCATTCGCAAGGAATTCGACGCGCAGTTCTTCATTGAAGTCGCGGCTTATCCCGAGTACCACCCACAAGCACGTAGCGCACTGGAAGACCTGCAGAATTTCAAACGCAAAGTAGAGGCAGGGGCAGACTCCGCGATCACGCAGTACTTCTACAACGCCGACAGCTACTTTCACTTCGTCGACGCCTGCCAATCGATGGCGATCGATATCCCGATCGTGCCGGGCATCATGCCGATCAACCAATTCGCGCAGCTTGCGCGGTTTTCGGACGCATGCGGCACGGAAATCCCGCGCTGGATCCGCAGGAAGCTCGAGGCGTATGGCGATGACACGGAATCGGTGCGCGCATTCGGGCTCGATGTCGTCACCGAACTTTGTGAGCGGCTGTTGCGACAAGGGGCGCCAGGGGTGCACTTCTACACGCTTAACCAAGCGGGTCCAACGACGACGATCTGGCAGCGCCTGGGGTTATCAGCGCACGCGTAGCCTTATTTCGGTCTATGGTGGCTGATCACGCGATTGCGTCCACCGCGTTTCGCTGCGTACAAAGCGTTGTCCGCAGCGCTCACGAGCTCGCGGGCTTTCACGTCGATGTCGGCACCGCGCAGCTCCTCGGTGAGGGTCGATACTCCGATCGAAATCGCGACGCTCAGGTCTTTACGCTCCGGCAGGTGAATCGGCTGCGAAGCGATCGCTGCGCGGATACGCTCGGCGATCGCAATCGCAGTCGGCTCGTCGGTTTGAACGAGCAGTATGGCGAACTCTTCGCCGCCATAACGGGCCATCGCATCGGAGAGCCGCAGTTGATCCTTCACCTGCTCGGCGACCTCGCGTAAGACGACATCGCCAATCAAGTGGCCATACACATCGTTGATGCGTTTGAAGTGATCCACGTCGACCATCAGGCAGGACAACGGGACCCCTTTGCGCAGTGCCCGATCCACTTCTTCGCGTAACCGCTGCTCGAAGTAGCGGCGGTTGTGCACGCCGGTCAGCGCGTCGGTCAGGCCGATATGTTTCAAGCGCTCGTTGTTGGCGACGTTCTCGAGACACACCGAAGCGACCGCGGCGAGCCATTCGATGAAGTTGGTCGCCATTCCGGGGGTGAACCGCTCAGGGCGTACGCTGCCCAAATTCAGGCTGCCGACAAGTTGTCCCCAACGGCTGAGCGGCAGGACGGCGACGCTCGAAGGATGCAATTCAGCAGCAGGAAACAGCATGTCATGGCGTGCTCGGTCAAACGTCCCGAGCACCGGGTGCTTTGAGCCGCCGAAGAACGACGTCAAGAATATATCCCGGTCGAAAAGGATCAGTCCGGGGAATCCGGACGCCGGCACCTCCGCATCCAGCAAGGTCCGGCGCAGATCGTAGTCGGCATCGATAAGGGACAATGAAACGATGTCGAGCTCGAAGGCCTCGCGATAGTCCTCCAAGATGGCCTCGATTAGCTCCTTGAAACTGACAATGCCGATCAGCCGCAGTTCGACTTTCTGAAATTTCGCCAGAACTTGCTCGTTATAGCGCGCACGCTCCATCAGCTCTTCGAGCTGGCGCTTGAGTGCTTGATTCTCAAGAACGATGTCGCGTTCCACTTAAAGGGCCTACGTCAGTTTGTGCCGGGCTGCGCGGTCTTCACCTCAAGCGTTGTACCGAAGCACGGGCTGGGCCCCAAGATCGGCGTTCAAGGTCGCTATTCTGGCATGCTTCCAAAGTGGGTCAAGTTGAACACGACCGCATCGTTATGGACGAAAATCAGGCCGCTACCTTGGCTGCGCCCTTTTTCTTTGCCTGTGCGGCTTTTGCATGCTGAGCCGCGTATGCGGCATGTGCTGCCGCTTCGGCATCACCGACATGCACGGGCGTGCCCATGTCTTGCAACACCGAGCCCAGCGCCGCCAGACACAGCATCACATTGTCCGGCCGGCATGAGTATCCCATCAGGCCAAAGCGCCAGATCTTGCCAGCTAGCGGCCCAAGTCCCGCTCCAATCTCCAGGCCGAACTCGTTGAGCAAGGTGCGTCGCACCGCGGCCTCATCCACGCCTTCGGCACACATCACCGCGTTCATCTGCGGTAGCTGATACTGCTCGTTCACCAGGAACTTCAATCCCATGGATTCGAGGCCAGCCTTCAGTGCAAGATGGTGACGATGGTGGCGCGCCCAGCAATTTTCGATGCCTTCCTCGCGAATCAGCAGCAAGGCCTCATGCAACGCAAACAAGGAATTGGTCGGCGCCGTGTGGTGATAAGTACGCGTACTCGCGCCCCAGTAGCCAAGCAAAAGGTTCATGTCCATGAACCAGCTCCTGATCTTGTCCTTGCGGGCCTTAACGTAATCGACCACGCGCTCGGAGAACGAGACTGGCGACAATCCAGGCGTGCACGACAGGCACTTCTGACTGGCTGAGTAAATCGCATCGATCTCCCACTCGTCGACGCGCACCGGAGTCCCGCTAAGCGAGGTGACCGCGTCGACAATGACCAACGCGTCGTGGCGGTGGGCAATCTGGGTGAGAAGCTTGGCATCGGACTGGCAGCCGGTCGAGGTCTCGGCATGCACAAAGGCGACTAGACGGGCATCACGGTTGCCTTTCAGCGCATCATCGAGCTTTTGTGGATCGACTGGCTCGCCCCAGGTGTCCTCGACAACGATCGGCGCCCCGCCGCAGCGCTCGACGTTCTCGATCATGCGACCACCAAAGACACCGTTGCGACAAACGATCACTTTGTCCCCTGGCGCGACCAGATTGACGAAGCAATACTCCATTCCCACCGATCCTGGACCGGAGATCGGGAAGGTCAGCGCATTCTTGGTTTGATAGACATAGCGCAGCAGGGTTTTTAACTCCTCCATCATCTCGACAAAAATAGGATCGAGATAACCGATCGCCGGCTGACTCATCGTGGTGAGTACGCGTGGTGGAATCTCGGTCGGACCAGGACCCATCAGAGTGCGCTGCGGGGGATGAAAGGAACGGATGCGCTTCGAAGGAGCATAGGTGTTCATGTTTTCGTTTCCTTGCAATGGCGAACCGAACAGGGTCTCTCCGTCGGGCCGGGACTTGAGCTTGATCGGTTTGAGCGCAGTCGCTTCGTTGAGAATCTCGACCGCGCTGATCTCGCCCGCCGTTACGTGCTCAACCTCGACCGCCCAGCGCGCCGGTACATAACCGACTTTCATCCAGTTGCTGACGACCGCGCGATCGACACTTAAGCGACGCGCGACCTCCGCCTGACTGCCGTAGAGATCAACAAGACGCGCGACGCAACTCATGGGATAGCCTTTTTCACAACCGGAAAGCTAACATGGCAAAATTATTTTGACAATATTAAAGTAACAATTAGAGGGCCTACGCTCAGGAACACGCACAACGGGCCTGTTTGCGCCGATTTTGCGCACAGATTGATCGCGATCCGAACCAACCCACCTAACGCAGCGCACTAAATGACGACGCTACGTCCGCCGTCGACCGCGATGACTTGGCCGGTAATGTAAGGGGCATCGGCAACCAAGAATTCGACCGCAGCAGCGATGTCATCGGGACGTCCGATACGCGCGAGCGGCGTGCGACGCAGAATTTCGCGCTGGATCTCGGGTTGCGCCAGTAGCCCCGCATCGGGCCAGGCGACCGCACCGGGCGCGACCGCGTTAACCCGCACCCGCGGTCCCAGTTCGCGCGCTAGCGCACGAGTAAGCGCGACCAGTCCGGCTTTCGCGATGCTGTAAACCGCATGTCCTTCAAGCGGCCGCTCGGCATGAATATCGACGATGTTGACGATGCACCCGCGCCGACGCATCAGTTCAGGCGCGGCTGCTTGTGCAAGAAATAGCGGGGCCTTGAGATTAGTGCCGATCAGGTCATCCCACGCGCGCGGCCTGATCTTGCCGAGCGGCGTCGCGTAAAAGCTCGAGGCATTGTTCACCATCACGTCGAGACGACCGAACCGATTCCGTACCGCCTGCAGGAATGCATCGAGCGCGTCGAACCTCAACAGATCGGCTTGCACACAGGCCACCGATTGCTTGCGCTCGGCTTCCAAACTGCGCTGCAGGCGCAAGGCTGTAGCGCCCGACGTGCGATAATGAATTACGACATTCGCGCCCGCACGATGCAGCCGGCGGCAAATGGCTGCGCCGACGCGGCGCGCACCACCAGTGACGAGCACTGTTTTGCCAGCGAGAGCGCTCGGCTCGCGGGTGTTGCGAATTCTTTTCATGGTGTCGCAGATTCTACCCGAACACTATTTCGCGCCCGTTCCCGCGCACCTCGATCATCCGCCAGCTCCGAGCGCGACTGCCTTGGCGACAAGTGCGCAGCTCATTGGGCATATTCAGGCCGAAATCGCGCGCGATGGCTTCATGTCGTTTGCGCGCTTCATGGAGCTTGCGTTATATGCTCCGGGCATGGGCTACTATGCCGCCGGATCCACCAAGTTCGGCGCCGGCGGCGACTACGTCACCGCACCCGAAATCTCGCCGCTATTCGGCTATGCGCTGGCGGCACAGGCGCAGCAGCTGCTCGAGCTCGGACACAGCCACATCCTCGAACTTGGCGCCGGCAGCGGGCGGCTCGCGGCCGATCTGCTGATTGGCCTCGAACGCCGGGGCCTCGCACCGAAGCGCTATTCGATCCTCGAAGTTTCCGCCGAACTTCGCGATCGCCAGCGCCACACGCTGGCAGCGCTCGTTCCCCGGTTGTTTGACCGCATCGAATGGCTGGAGCGGTTGCCGCCCCGATTTTCCGGCATCCTCATCGGCAACGAGGTCCTGGATGCCATGCCGGTACACCTGGTGCAAACCAGCAGCGGAAAAGCGCACGAACTGGGCATTGGTTGCGAGTCAACGACCGGCGCTCTCGTCTGGAAAACGCGCGCGCTCGCAGGGGAGCTCGCGGCAATCGCCGCGGAGCTTGATCTTGCGGATAACTACACCACTGAGGTGCATCTCGCCGCGTGCGGCCTGGTGCGCAGTCTCGCCAACGTGCTTGAACGCGGTGTTGCTTTTTTCATCGATTACGGTTTCCCCCGCCGCGAGTACTATCACGCTGAGCGCGACCAGGGTACCTTGATGTGCCATTATCGCCAGCGTGCGCATACCGATCCGCTGGTCTTGATTGGTCTGCAAGACATCACAGCACACCTGGATTTCACGGCATTGGGTGAGGCTGCTGTCGCGGACGGTCTCGAACTTCTTGGCTATACCAGCCAGGCGCAGTTCTTGATCAACTGCGGGATCCTCGAATTTCTCGAGGCGATGGGCCCTGTTAATGTCGCTAGCTATGCCCCGGCTGTAGCGCGCGTCCAAAAACTACTCAGCCCTGCGGAAATGGGTGAGCTATTCAAAGTGATCGCGCTCGGGCGCGGCGTGTCGCAACCATTGCTCGGTTTCAAATCTGGCAATCGTAGCGGCACACTGTGACGATGCAGGTGCTGCGGCAGCACGAGCACCGCATACGCCAATCCGCGCAGCAGCGCTCAAACCCAAGTCCATCGCTCGGCGTTCCGCGGCAGCGGGCAAACACCGGCGCCGCAAGGCACGCAAGGCCTGCGAACAACAATCCGCGCCGGGATATCCGACGGCGCTCTGGCGTGCGCATGAAATCACGCCCCCAAATCGGTCAGGAAGGAACCTGCATACCCTTAACGACCGCCGGCCGCTTGCCGATCGCGTCGTACCAACGCTTGACGTTCGGAAACGCAGCGAGATCGGTGCGATGCCATTCATGGCGTGCGGTCCATGGATAGGTGGCAATGTCTGCGACCGAGTATTCGCCTGCCAAGTATTCGCTCTCAGCGAGCCGTGCATCGAGCACAGCGTAGAGGCGCTGCGTCTCTTTGCTGTAGCGCTCGATCGCGTAGGGGATCTGCTCCTTGGCGGCGCGCAGAAAATGATGCACCTGGCCGAAGATCGGGCCGACGCCGCCCATCTGGAACATGAGCCACTGCACCACTTGGTAACGAGCACCGGTCGGCTGCGGCAAGAACTTGCCGGCTTTCTCGGCAAGGTAGAGCAAGATCGCACCGGACTCGAATAAAGTATAAGGCTTGCCCGCGGGGCCTTCGCGGTCGACGATCGCCGGAATTTTGCTGTTCGGGTTGATCGCGACGAAATCGGCTTTGGATTGGTCGCCCTTGCCGATGTTTATCGCATGTACGGTATAGGGCAGCGCGCACTCTTCGAGCATAATGGATGCCTTGCGGCCATTCGGCGTACCCCAGGTATAAAGATCGATCATGCGCGGCTCCGTCTTGGCTGTGTGTTGGAACCGGATCCCACACTCAGACCCGGAGTGTGCTAAGTATAATCAAGAGCCGTTGTATCCAAGTGCGCGCTGTCGAAATGACAACAGATGCTGATAGTCCCGCTACCGGTTCTGTAGCCCGTTACCTACATTCAGCGGTAAGTTATCGGACGGTACGGAGCGGGCACGGCGTCGACGTGCGAGAGAGGGTTGGTGTGTCAGTGGTTGCATGACTCGAATACGCCTTGCGGATTCGATTTAGCTTGACTACGTCAACTTGCCGGGTGCCCAGGAGGGGGCGTGAGCGTCGGACAGGCAAATCGCGCTCGTGCAGACCTTTGCCGATCAGGCCGTGATCGCCATAGAAAACGTGCGCCTCTTGACCGAGACGCGGGAAGCGCTGGAGCAGCAAAAGGCTTCCGCGGAAGTGCTTAGGGCAATCAGCAGTTCAATCTCGGATACTGCCCCGGTCTTCGACAAAATTCTCCAGAGCTGCGAACACCTGTTCGCCGGGGCAATCGTCGGAATTAATATCGTGGGACAGGACGGAATGCTGCATTCGGTCGCATTCCACGGCAATCATCGCGACAAATTCCAGCGCAGGTTTCCGGTTCCACTCAATGCCGACTCGAGCACTTGGCTGGCAATCGTCGAGCGGCGCGTTGTTCACTTTCCCGACGTGGAACACGGCGACGGCGTGCCGCTTGGTGCACGGGAGGGATGTAAAACGCTCGGCATCAAATCCGTCCTCTTTGCGCCCTTGTTGTGGGAGGGAGAAGGAATAGGCGCGATCTTCGTTGGCCGCGATCATGTTTGCCCCTTCACCGGAAATGAAATCGCGCTGCTGAAGTCCTTTGCAGACCAAGCCGCAATCGCGATCGAGAACGTGCGGTTGTTCAACGAGATCCAGGCGAAGAACCGGCAGCTCGAGATTGCCAGCCGGCACAAATCCGAATTTCTCGCCAATATGTCACATGAACTGAGGACGCCGCTCAACGCGATCATCGGTTTTACCCGTATCGTGATGCGCCGCTCTCGCGAGCAGATTGAGGCAAAGCAATACGAAAACCTGGAGAAGATTCTCTCAAGTGGACAACACTTGCTCGCGCTCATCAATTCGATCCTCGATTTAGCCAAGGTCGAGGCGGGCCGGGTCGAGGTCACTCCGGGAGAGGTTGGGCTTTCTCAGTTACTCGAAAGCTACGTACGCACGATCGAGCCACTGGTCAAAGCCGACGCCGTGACATTGGAGAGGGCTTTCGAAGGCGCCCTTCCGCAGATGTACGTCGACGAGGAAAAGCTGCGGCAGATCGTGATCAATCTTTTGAGCAATGCCGCCAAGTTCACCGCGCGAGGCAGCATTCGCCTGCTCGCAAATGCATCGATCGACGCCGTGGTAATCTCGGTCTCCGACACCGGCGTGGGTATTGCGCCCGACAAGCTCGAGGTGATCTTCGAGCAATTTGCCCAGGCAGATGCCGGCAGCACACGGGTTTACGGCGGTACTGGGCTCGGACTCACGATCGCGCGCCGTCTTGCGCGGCTGATGGGCGGGGAACTCATCGCGGAGAGCGTGCTTGGCAGCGGCTCGACGTTTACGCTGACGCTGCCACTTCGTTACGGTTCGTCCCATTCGTCCGATACATCAGGGACATGAAGACCATCCTTATCGTCGAGCGCTTCATCGGTGTCAAGGTTCTCGAAATCAGCCGCGAACACATGCTCGGCGACCAGATCGCTTTCGAGGCACTGGTACGCTTTACTGACGAAGAGCTTAAGCACCAGGAGTTGTTCCGCCGCATTGAGCAAATGGTCGCCGCGGACATGCCCGCCGGCTACACTTTTCTGCCCCAACCGAACGACGTGGCGACTGCGGTTCTCGGAAAATGCACGTGGGCAGTACTCGCGCTCACATGTCACATCGAGCTTTTTACGCAGGCGCATTACCGGCAGAGCATCGAGCCCGACTCTGGCCTCTCCGATCTGTGGAAAGACGTGTTCCTGTTCCACTGGAAAGAGGAATCGCAGCACGCAATCCTCGACGAACTGGAGTGGAAACGCGAGGATGCAAAGCTGACGCCGGCGCAACGCGATCAGGCCGTCTCTGATCTTATCGACCTCGTCGCTGCCGTGGACGGCATCCTACAAATGCAGGCCGCTGCCGACACCGATTATTTCCTGACTGTGTGCGGTCGAGCATTCCAGATAGATCAGGTAACCGCAGTGCGCGACGCGATGCTCGCCGCGTACCGTTGGCAGTACATCATCTCCGGTGTGCAGGACGAACGCTTGAGCAAGATCCTGGGCGCTATGATCACCGATGTGCAGATGCGGCGCATAGGCACGGCACTTGCGCCCATCGTCAACTGATGCGGGAGGAAAGACGGGGGGCATTGCTGCCCCCCGTCGACCACAATGCTATCAGCCCGGCACCCAAGGCGCCGCCGCCTGCGCCCCAAACTCGGTTTTCACGTCGATCACCGCGGGCAGTTCCGAGGCCAGCGCCGCTTCGAAGGCCTTACGAAATTCCTGCGGCTTTTCCACAGTGATCCCGAAGCAATCGAACGACTGCGCGATGCGAGCGAAATCGGTCTCGCGATACTCGAAGCACTCACCCATGCGGTTCTTGTCGCGCGCACCGTAGGCGGTTGTGAGGTTACGCAACCCCTGAGTCAAGCCGTGGTTGTTATTGACGATAGTCACCGTCTTGATGCCACGCCGGCGCGCAGTTTCAAGTTCCGGCAGGTGATAGAAGAAACCGCCGTCGCCGGAGAAACAAATGACCGGGCGATCCGGTGCCGCACACTTCGCGCCGAGCGAGGCCGGAAACGACCATCCCAGCGATCCCGCGGCACGGAAATAATGCTGAGTCGAATACTTGAGGTAGACCAGGGTGCCGGTCCAGAGCGCCGCGTAACCAGTGTCTGCAATCAGGATTGCGTCTTTCGGCAGGACTTCGGTCAACTCCCGGCAAAGGCGCTCGGGCCGCATCGGGATTTGCTCCGACCCGCGGGCTTGCTCCGCCTGCGCCCGCCACTCATCGACATACTTCTGGCTGTGCCCGAGCCAATCCCCACGTTGCCCGGGCGCGCAGGCCAGGGCAAGTGACTGCATACCCGCCGCTGGGTCCGCGAGCAGCCCGATCGTGCCCGGATAGTTGCGTCCGATTTCGATCGGATCGGCATCGATTTGAATGACCGGCGTTCCTTGTCTTGGCATGTTGTAATTGGCGGTCGTGTGATCGCTCGTGTTGCTGCCCGCGAATATCACCAGATCGGCTTCCGCTACCACATGGTTCGCGCAACCGCGTCCGTATAGACCAACGGCACCGCGGAACAGGCGATGGTCTTCCAGCATCGCGGCCTTGGCATCCAGGGTCACGACCACCGGCGCTTGAATGCGCTCGGCCAAGCTGGCCAACGCGGCAGCGCCATTGGCCACGATCACGCCACGGTCGGCCACGATCACGGGACGGGCGGATCGCGCGATTGCATCCGCGGCGCGTTTCACGGCCGCCGGATCGGGCGCCGGGCGAAAGGCGGGGAAACGCGTGTGCGCTTCGTCGGCCACGATGTCGAAGTCGCCTTCAAGTGGCGTGATCGCATCCCCCGTGTAGCCGGCAATATCCAGATGTACCGGGCGCGGCGTACCGGTGGTCGCTTCACGAAACGCCTGGCGCAGCAGATGCTGCATCTGGTCTAGCGTTTCGATCCTGGCGTGAAACTTGGTGACCGCCGCGTACAAGGGTCCGTGCTCGACCTCTTGATAGGCGTTCCGATGCTGAAACTGTGATACATGCCGACCGGTGAATGCGATCACCGCCGAATGACCGAGATAGGGGTCTTGCATCGCCGCAGCCAAGTTGGCCGCGCCTACCGACTGCGCCATGCAAACGCCAGGTCGCCCAGATACGCGCGCAAATCCATCGGCCATGTATGCGACCGCCTTCTCCGAGTGGCCTAGCACCCGCGTAATTCCAAAATCCTCCATCTCCGCAAGCACTCGGCGCAGGACCGCATCCATAAAAAACACGTGCGATACGCCATAGGCCTTCAAGGTTTGCGCGAACAAACGCGCACCAGTCATCTTCTGTGCCATTAAAACCCCTTTTGGAATTGGAATCGTTCGGGTGCTGAAGTAGGCCTATTGTCCCGAGCGGATGCTGACGCTGTCAACGCAGCGCCGCGCGAATCGCGGCAAGGCGAGCCTGACGGATCTTCTCTTTCAGTTTGGCGACCTCCCCGCCCTCGCGCGCGAGCGTACCTGCATCGACTTGCGCTGCCGCTTGCGCCGCGATCCGCATGCGATCGGCCTGCGGATAAGTTCGATCCTCAAATCCCGCTCTTCCGCGCGCGTCGCACTCGCACGCCCGCAACAACCAATCGAAGCGCTCGGGACGGCGAAAATAGTCCGCCTGCTCGATCACGTCGAGCAGCGTCGTCGCTCGCAACGCAGTCGCCCGGTGCACGTTGGTATGCTGCCGAGCAACCAGCAACGCCAATTCACGGCAGGGACTCGGCACGCGCAGCCGCTCGCACAACGCATCGATCAGCGGTACCGAACGGGCTTCATGACCGACATGGCGGGGCCACTCGACAGGAGGTGTTTGCGCCTTGCCCAGGTCATGCACCAACACAGCGAAGCGAACTTCCAAGGGTTCGTCGCGAGCGGCGGCGCACTCGAGCGCTCGCATTACATGCGCGCCGGTATCGATCTCGGGATGATGCTCGGCTGGCTGCGGTATACCGAAGAGCTGTTCCAACTCAGGAAGCACTCGGGCGAGCGCCCCGCATTCGCGCAGCGCGCTAAACATCCGCTCTGGGTGGTGCTCCATGAGGCCGCGCGCGATCTCCTGCCACACACGCTCAGCGACCAAGTGATCGGCTTCGCCATTCGCGACCATGGCACGCATGAGCGCCAGGGTCTCGTCAGCGATAGTGAAGCCAAAGCGTGCGGCGAAGCGCGCAACCCGCAGTATCCGCACCGGATCCTCGACAAATGCCGCACCCACATGGCGCAGGATGCCGGCCGCCAAGTCCGCCGCGCCGCCAAACGGATCGACCAGCACGCCGTTCTCCCCGCGTGCGATCGCGTTGATCGTCAGATCACGCCGGGCGAGATCGTCTTCCAGCGTAATATCGGGCGCGGCATAAATCTGAAAACCACGGTAGCCGCGCCCGCTTTTTCGTTCCGTGCGCGCAAGCGCGTACTCTTCGTGCGTCTGCGGATGCAGAAACACGGGAAAGTCTTGCCCCACCGGGCGAAAACCCAAGCGCACCATCTCGTCGGGAGTCGACCCGACCACGACATAATCGCGATCCTTGACCGCAAGACCGAGCAGCTCGTCACGCAGCGCGCCGCCGACGGCATAGACCTTCACCGGTAAGGTTCGTCCTCGGCAATATATTCGGTTTCGGCCACCGCCGCGGAGCGCCACTCAAGCATCGGAGGCAGATTCCAAAGATGATCGACGTAGGCTTGCGCCTGCGTGTCGAGCGGGACCGCGTAGGTGATCAAGCGCGCGGCGACCGGGGCATACATCGCATCGGCCAAAGTGAACGCGCCAAACAGGAATGGGCCGCCCGAGCGCTGCAAGCATTCAACCCAGATCGCCACCACGCGCTCGATATCCGCATCGACCTCTGGCGAGCGCCCTTTGCCGGGATAGCTCGAGCGAATATTCATCGGCATCGCTGCACGCAGACTGGCAAAGCCCGCGTGCATTTCCGCGCTTACGGAACGGGCGCGGGCGCGCATATCCACAGCGCCTGGCCATAGCCCAACGTCCGGAAACTTCTCTGCCAAATACTCACCGATCGCAAGCGACTCCCACACGGTCGTCGATCCGTCGATTAAAACCGGCGCCTTGCCCGCGGGAGAATAGTTGAGGATGCGCTGCTTGTAGCCCGGCTCGAATAAGGCGATGCGTTCTTCCTCGAATGCAATTCGGCATTGCTTGAGCGGCAGCCACGCGCGCAGCGACCACGAGGAATAGTTTTTGTTGCCGATGATAAGTCGCATCAACGCCCGGCACGCGCGCGAAAGATACCGTAATGACTGCGCGGCCCACCCTCGAGATAAGTAGGCAGCACTGCCTCCAACGCCGCCGGCGCGAACCCGAACAGCTCCGGCCAAGCGCAACTGCAGACGTTATCGACCCGCATCGATCGCACGTTGTCGCGGGTCAGGAGTGGCCAAGGCAACACCTCCATGACAAGCGCCTGCAGGTAAGACAACCTTGGGCCAAGCGCGATCACCGGTCGGGGATGCCCCGTAACCTTCCCGGTCAGATCGATCAGCTCGCGCAGCGTGTAGACCGTCGGGCCACACAGCTCGTAAGTCTGGCCGAAGCTGTCGCGCTGATCGAGCGCCTGCGCCAGTGCCCGCGCGACATCCTCGACCCATACCGGCTGAAAACGCGCATGCGGTGAACCGAGTATCACCACCGGCATGCAGGCGAGCAGCCGCGCAAACAAGGTGAGGAAGCTGTCCCCCAGCCCGAAGATCACCGATGGCCGAAAAAGCGTGACCGCGGGACCATTGGCTGCGGCATCACGCACCGCAGCTTCGCCCTCGCCCTTGCTGCGCAGGTAGCGGCTCGGGCCGCGCGCGTCCGCTGCAAGCGCGCTGACGTGAATAAGGCGTCCCACACCGGCACGTTTACACGTTTCGGCGACCCTGCGCGGCAACTCAACATGCGCTCGCTCAAAATCGCCACGACGGGATTCATGCAAGATGCCGGCTAGGCTGACGACGGCGTCGGCGCCGGCGATCATTTTTTCCAGATCGGCGTTCGCGTGCACATTGGCTTCGACAACCTCGACGGTGGGCAGAATGATCAGCCCACGTTTGGCGCGCTCACGGAAGCGGGTCGGAATCCTCACGGCGATCCCGCGCTCGGCAAGTATCCGGGCGAGGTGGCGCCCCAGAAAACCCGAGCCTCCAATTACCGTAACGTTGCGTATGTTCATCGTCGCTGTAGGCTCATCGCCCTTGTTCGCCGGCCCGCGAACTTGGCGGTATCGTTCCGATCCGCTCCTTCAGCGACACCAGGGACTGGCCGAGCATGCGCGCATAGAAGGTCGCATTGGCCATCACTTTTTTCACATAGTCGCGGGTTTCATTGAACGGTATGGTCTCGGTGTAAATTGCGCTCTCCATTTCGTCGGGCGCACGCCAATTACGGGCGCGTCCCGGTCCGGCGTTGTAGCCGGCCGATGCCAACACAGGCTGATTGTCCAAGGTCTCCAGAGCGTATTTTAGATAGTATGTGCCCAGTGAAATGTTGATGTCCAGGTCGGTGACGATCGCCTGCCGGAAGCTTTTCATCCCGAGTTTGCCTGCAACCCATTTTGCCGTCGCCGGCATGAGTTGCATCAACCCCCTCGCTCCGGAACGTGATCGGGCGTTCGCCACAAAGCGGCTTTCCTGGCGCGCAACCCCCAATACCCAGGCTTCATCCAAGCCATACTCGCCTGCAGAGCGGCGAAACTGCTCGCGATAAGGCGCAAGGTAGCGCAGAGCGAAGTCGTGCAGACTGCGGGTGCGCTCGGCGGTATTGATGGCTTGCGCCCAAAGCTCGTTGCGCCGCGCATACTCCGCGGCCTCGAGCAGCTGGCGGTCGTCGAACTGCGCAATCGCCCAGAACCATTCGCGATTGCCCTCGATTCGCAGCCCCAGACCATACAAAGCGAGCGCGCGGCGAATTGCGGGTACGTTCGCAAATGCTTGAATATCGCTCTCGCGGGGGCGGAAGCGCTCGCTCGGTGCGTCGACGGCGTCACCGATTTCCTCGGCGGCAAGCAGCCCGTAGAAATGGTGCTCGGCGCCGAGCGGGACGAGCAGTGCATACGCCTCGACCTTCTTGCCTTGCTCCATCAGCGTGCGCGCCTTCCAATAGCGCCACTCGGGTTGCGCGCGCTCGGCTTCGCTCATCGCGTCGATCGACGCTGCAACTTCGGTCCACTGCTGCACCCTTAGCCCGGCCCGTGCGCGCCAGGCCAGTTGCTCGTCGTTCAAGGCTCCGGCCTGGGCAAACCACGACAGCGCGTCCGGATCGTGCGACAGCGCGCCGAAATATCCCAGCCGCCCCCAGACATACCTGCGCTCCTCCGGGCTGAAAGACCCAGCGATCGCACGCCAACGAGTAACTGCCTGCTGCGGCGCGCTGCGCGCCATTCGCAGCAGTGCGAACATGGCGATCTCGCGCGCGCCACGCGCCTTGGCGGCGCCGCCAGTGCGCTCGAGGTATTTACGCGGATTAGCGGCGGCCGCCGTCAGGGCTTTGGGCTGGAAACCCTCCTGGGATGAAAGATACAAACTGATCCGTTTCGCCAAGGTGGTCTGGCCTCGTTCAAGCGCCAGCCGGATTCGTGCCCAAATATCCGCCTCGCTGATCACATCTGCCTGCAGCGCGAACTCGAATACCGGCGTACAGGACTGCGCTGCTGGCAGGGCGCTCAGCCACAGTGAACGCGCCGTACGCAGCGCCTGCGCTTCGCCGAGCATGAGCTGGCGGCGCAGGGCGTAGCAGGCAACATTCGAATTCGCGCGTTGCAGCCCACGGTGCTCTTGGTCGAAGAGTTCCCATGATTCGCGCTTGCCAAGTGACGACAACCAGTCGTTGCGCAGCCGGTCTCCCAGCGGACCATCGGCCAGTTGCGCAATCAGCGCTCGAACATCGTCGGGCGCGGCATCGTTCAGGCGCTGGCGCATCTGCCAGTACAGTACGTAGGGATAGAGCACATGAGCGCGCAATCGCAAGGCAGCCGCATCGAGCTTGGCGCGATTGCCGACTCGAAAGGCTTCGCGCGCGGCCATGAAATCTTCGTCCGATTGCGCGCATGCGAATGTGGCGAACCCGGCCAATGCCGCGATCAGTACAAGCGCCGCACCGTATCTCCCGAGCTGAAGGTAAATTCTCGCCAACGCCCTAGTGCAAGAAAAGTCGATAGGCCGGATTTTGGCGTTCATCCCAATACGGGTAACCCACCTGTTGTAGGAACGCCTGAAAATCCGCATGCTGCGCCGCCGGCACTTGCATTCCGACCAAGACCCTGCCGTAGTCTGCGCCGTGATTGCGATAGTGGAACAGGCTGATGTTCCAGCCTCGGCTCATGGCATTCAGGAACTTCATGAGCGCGCCGGGGCGCTCGGGAAATTCGAACCGATAAACAATCTCATTGACCACATCGGCCGGCGCATGCCCGCCAACGGTATGCCGAATGTGCAGCTTGGCAAGCTCATTGTCCGACAGATCGAGGGTCGTCAGCCGGCGCCGCCGCAGCGCTGCGATGAGTCCTGCCGTCTCGGCGCGATTGCGCACCTGCACGCCGACAAAGACATGCGCATTACCGGGATCGGCGTAGCGATAATTGAACTCCGTGATATTGCGTGCGCCTATCACCTCGCAAAACTTCCGGAAGCTGCCGGGTCGCTCGGGGATCGTCACCGCCAATAGCGCCTCGCGGTGCTCACCGAGTTCCGCTTGTTCGGCGACGAAACGCAGCCGGTCGAAATTCATGTTCGCGCCAGAGGCGAGCGCAACGAGCGTCTGACCACGAATGCGCCCGCGCTCGACATAACGCTTCGCTGCGGCGATTCCGAGCGCGCCGGCAGGCTCCAGGATCGAGCGCGTATCTTCGAACACATCTTTGATCGCCGCACAGGTCTCATCGGTATCGACCAGGATTACTTCGTCGACGAATGCGCGGCACAGACGAAAAGTTTCGCGGCCGACCTGTTTTACCGCCACGCCGTCGGCAAACAGACCGATTTGCGCGAGCTTGATCCGCCTTCCCGCCTTAAGTGAACGATACATGGCGTCGGCATCGACGGGCTCCACACCTATCACGCGAATCTCGGGACGCAGCCGTTTTACGTAGGCAGCAATGCCGGAAATAAGTCCGCCGCCGCCGATCGGCACAAACAATGCGTGAATCGTCTCGGGGTGTTGACGCAAGATCTCCATGCCTATCGTGCCCTGCCCGGCGATCACCTCCGGATCGTCATAAGGGTGCACAAACGTGAGCCGAACCTTAGCCGCCAAGCGCTGCGCATGCGCATACGCCTCATCGTAGGAATCACCGTGCAAAACGACCTGCGCGCGCCGCGCTTCGACCGCCTGTATCTTGATCTGCGGGGTAGTCACGGGCATCACGATGGTCGCTTTGCAGCCGAGCTTTTGCGCGGCCAGCGCAACGCCTTGCGCATGATTGCCGGCGGAGGCGGAAATGACCCCGCGTTTGAGCGCTGCGGGCGTAAGCCGGGCCATCTTGTTGTAGGCGCCTCGCAGCTTGAATGAAAACACTGATTGCATGTCCTCGCGCTTGAGCAACACCGAATTGCCAAGGCGTGCGGATAGTGCGGGGGCTAACTCCAGCGGCGTTTCGACGGCGACGTCGTAGACGCGTGCGGAAAGAATGCGCTCAAGATAATCGTTGCTCATCGGGTGATTCGAGATTAGCAGGAATACGCTGATTGTGGAAAGCTCGACGGCTCGCTATTCTCGTAATTATTGTCGACCGACGGTGCACTCACGATGACGCAAGACGAACTCAAGGCTCAGGTTGCAGCCGCTGCGCTCGACTATGTACCCGACGATGCGATTATCGGCGTGGGCACAGGCTCGACCGCAAACATGTTCATCGACGCGCTCGCGCAGCGCAAATCGCGTATACGAGCAACCGTCGCAAGCTCCGAGGCGAGCGCCGCGCGCTTGCGCCGCCACGGGCTGACGGTGCTGGAGCTAAACGCGGTCGATGACCTTCCCGTCTATGTCGACGGCGCCGATGAGATCACAGAACAGTTCGCGATGATCAAAGGCGGCGGCGGAGCGCTCACCCGCGAGAAGATCGTCGCTGCCGTTGCGCAACGATTCGTGTGCATCGCTGACCAGTCGAAACTGGTCGCCATTCTGGGCCGCTTTCCGCTCCCCATCGAAGTCATTCCCATGGCGCGCGCGTACGTCGAGCGCGAGATGATCAAGCGCGGCGCGCGGCCGCAGCTGCGAGCCGGGTTCAGCACCGATAATGGTAATCAGATCCTGGACCTGCACGGCCTAGCCATAACCGAGCCTGCGCGTCTGGAAGCTGAAATTAACCAAATCGCCGGCGTTGTCACCAATGGGCTGTTCGCTTTACGCGGCGCCGACGTGCTCCTGCTCGGAACGCCTCAGGGCGTGCGGATCAGTGCGCGCGCCTGATTGGCAGAGCGGGGCCTAGGTCGTTATGCCAGATTATCCGACCCTCGCTGCGGTCGACTTGGGCTCTGGCGGTTTTGGCTCCGACATAACATGGGGCAAGCCCATGTTAGTCTGCACCGAACGAATTTTCGCCCGCGCACAGCGAGGCTCGCATGCCTGACTATCCGACCCTCGCTGCAGTCGACTTGGGCTCGAATTCGTTTCACCTGCAGGTCGCGCGGGTCGTCGGCGAGCAGATTTTCCCGCTCGACGGGTTACGCGAGCCGATTCGCCTCGGTGCCGGCTTGGGCGAGGACAAGACCTTAGACGAGCCCACGCAGGCGCGTGCGCTCGATTGCCTGATGCGCTTCGGCGAGCGGTTGCGTGGACTTCCCAAAGGAGCCGTGCGCGCGGTCGGCACGAATACCTTGCGTGTGGCCAAAAATGCCAAAGCGTTCCTTAAACAAGCGCAAGGCGCGCTCGGTGTGCCCGTTGACATCATCGCCGGGCGCGAGGAAGCCCGGCTGATCTACCTCGGGGTTGCGCATAGTTTGCCGATGACCCGAGAGCGCCGCCTGGTCGTAGACATCGGCGGTGGATCCACTGAATTCATCATCGGCTCCGGGCTCAAACCACTGAGGCTCGAGAGCCTTTACATGGGTTGCGTCAGCTGGAGCCTACGCTTTTTTCCAGGCGGAAAAATCACCAAAGCCGCGTTGAAGCAGGCTGAACTCGCTGCCCGTACCGAGCTGCAAACAATGGCAACCGGCTTTTCCCGCAAACACTGGAACCAGGCGGTCGCGTCCTCCGGAACAGCGCGTTCGCTCGCCGAGGTCATTCAGTTGAACGGAATGGGCGACGGGACGATCAGCGCGCAGGGACTGAACGCGCTGCGCGCCCAAATGCTGAAGGCGGGCGACATCGAACGCCTTGATCTGGCGGGGTTACGCGCCGACCGCGTCCCGGTGTTCGCGGGCGGCTTTGCCATCATGAGCGCGATCATCGATGAACTCAAAGCCGATTCAATCACCATCACCAACGGCGCGCTGCGCCAGGGCATCCTCTGGGATCTGCTCGGGCGGGTACATCACCACGATATGCGCGACGTGACTGCGGCTCAATTGATGCGTCGCTATCATGTGGATGCCGCGCAGGCCAAGCGTGTTATGCGGCTAGCGACTAGCCTATTGCGTCAGATCGTCGATGGCGAAAACGCCGAATCGATGCAACGGCTGGTCGCTTGGGCGGCGAGCCTGCACGAAATCGGCATCACAGTCGCCTATAACGGCTATCACAAGCACTCGGCCTACATTCTGCGCAACGCCGATATGCCGGGTTTTTCCCGCGCCGAACAGGAACAGCTGGCGTTACTGGTGCTCGCACATCGCGGCCAGCTGCGCAAACTAGGCGAATTTGCCGTGGCCGATGACGACTGGCCGTCGGTCGTTGCGTTGCGCCTAGCGACGCTGTTCAGTCGCAGTCGAGTCGATGCAACTTTTCCCGAATTCTCGCTCAGGCGGCGTAACGATGCCTTCATTCTTGGGGTGCCTGCGGGATGGCTCGCCGACAATCCATTGACCGAAACCGCGCTGCGCGAAGAGGTCAAGCTGTGGCGCGGCTGCGGACATTCGCTCGACGTGCGCGTCACCGGCGCTCAGGGTGCGGGCACCGCACTGCCATCAGCGACCTAGACCGAATC
>Ga0326597_10002986_pt1 | contig 24778 bp, 23 predicted proteins | sample RVTome_12_FD_203789 | JGI IMG/M metagenome (GOLD analysis project Ga0326597, IMG submission 203789) | Soil microbial communities from uranium-contaminated site in the Upper Colorado River Basin, Wyoming, United States - RVT100D185 | ecosystem: Environmental > Terrestrial > Soil > Contaminated >... | reverse complement strand
GACCTGACGCCCGGCCTTGTTTCGGACTGCGCCGCACCTCGCAATCCGGATGCCACACATTATTAAGGATAACCGATAGTTGCGTCCACCGCCGCAAACCTCGATGCGGCACCGGCGCCGGGGCGCGACGAACGGACCGGGCGGGCGGAACCCGCGGAGGCGCTGTCCGATTTTGATACGCGCTAACGGCCGGTTCTTGCCGCCCGCGCCGCGGCGGTCAGCTCGCGGGCGATCTCGAGCGCGTCCTCGGGCGCGAAGTCCATGGGCAGATCGACGCCCTCGGCGCGCACATAGATGCGCACCATGCCCTGGCTGGTCGGCCCGATGGTCAGCTCGCTCTCCTTGTCGCTCGGCGTGTTCAGCCCCATGTCCGCTCCAAGAGTGCCGGCCTCATGGCGCGAGACTACGCCAAGGCCGGCGGCCGGCGCCATGGCGGAGCGCAAGGCCGGCGCGGGGCCGAACGCGGCATGCAACCGCGCCCATCCCCGGCCTTGACGACCGGGCCCCGGCAGTGTGAAAGAGGGTCGGAGCCCGCACCTGCCGGCCCCGACGGCGCCGCTGTAGCTCAGTTGGTTAGAGCGCTTGATTGTGGATCAAGAGGTCACTGGTTCGAATCCAGTCAGCGGTACCAATGATCATGCTGACTCAACAGCACTCGCTCGGAGCGGGCTCGCCGATTGGCCACCAATCAGCGACCGGCAGGCCCATGCCGCCAGACCGGACCTTCGACTTGCGGGGGAGCCCGCCCTCGGCATGACCCGAGGCTCGCTTCGCTGATCGCGCATTCGCGGCACATCGGCCATCATCGCTCCCGCCGGGTGCAGGTCTTGCCGGGCGCCGATCATGTTCGCGGGCCCGGGTCAGGCCGACGCCGCGGCCACGAACTCCTCCACCTTCATCTCCCCGCAGTCGAAAAAGGCGACGATGCGGCAGGGGCATGCCTCCAGACCCTCATATTTCCAGGGGAAAGCGCCGATGAGGGCGCGGCGGTTGAGCACCTTGTCGATGTCGCCGCCGATGTTCTCCGCATGGGTCAGTCCCTCCTGGAACGCCCAGTTGTGGAACGGGAACACGTTGGAGCGGACCAGCCGGCCGGACGGCTTGTGCACGTATTCGTAGTCCGGGAAGATTTGCTCCATCGGCTTTCCGACGTGCTTTTCGAAGCGCCTGGCGAGGTCGGGACGCATGTTGCGGATGGTGGTGTTCATCGGATGGTCGGCGGTGCCGACGTCAATGCCCCACCAGCGGATCTTCTTGTCGAACATCCAGTGCAAAAGGTCCATGCCGCCGCCGGGCGCCATGCAGAAATACCGTTCGAGATCCTGCCTGGGCTGGCCCTGATAGTGCTGGTGGTAGCCGGTGTGGACGATCAGGATATCGTCTTCCTCGATCGGAACGCGGGCCGCCTCGATCATGTCCGGCGTGATGATGTCCCAGTCGCCAACCTTGTCGGAGATGTCAACGATCGCGCCCTTGCCGACCAGGAAGTCGAGGCCGTAGGACGCCATGTCGCCATTGGCCACATCGCTGCCATGGAGCGCGCCGTCGATATGGGTGCCGACATGGAGCGCGGTGTCGATGCGCTGGGCATTGATGTGAACGGTCTGGATGTTCTGGGCGTAGTACATGGAATTGGAGGAGTACCCGACCCATCCGGGCGTGTGCACGCTCATGGTGTGCGAGAGATCGACCATCTGCATTCGTGTTTTTCCTTTCCAGAAACGGTGTTCGCGAGACGGCCCGGCGCGTGAGGGCCTATGTGCGATCGCCCGGGTCGATGCCGGCCGCCCGCAGCATGGCGTAGTCGGCCGGGCACGGTCCGCCCACACTGACGATGCCGACGCCGCGGTCGGCCGCGACCGCATGTTTCACTCCCACCGGAACCTGGAGCGCGTGGCCCGCCTCGAACCGCAGTTCGAGGTTGTGGTCGAAATCCCTGAGCGTTCCCTTGCCCTCGAGAATGAAGATGGTGTCCTCCGAGCGCTCATGAATGTGGGGAATGTTCGCCTCTCCCGGCTCGAGCCGGACATAGTTCATATTGGCGGTCTCGGCCCCCACTCCCGGCCACACGATGAGGCGCGCATCCCTGGAGATGATCGGCGGCAGGATCACGTCCGGACGGTCGACATGGAACACGCGAACGGCCATGGCGTCAGACCTCGGCGGCGGTTGCCGCAAGCCGGCGGTAGAGCGCCGGGTCCGGCGGACAGGGGCCGCCGATCAATTCCATGCCCGAAGCGCCTGCGCGGAACTGGTAGGTGGTTCGGGGCTCGACATGGGCCATCGCGCCCGCCGCAAGCGGCTGACTGGTGCCCGCGTCGGCGTCGTTCACCACTCCCTCGCCGGCGATGACGTAGTATACCGCCTCCATCTCGTGCTCCTGGCTCACGGTGCGTGCCGAAGGGCCGAGCCAGAAGCGGGTCATCGAGCGCAGGGTCGAGCCCACTCCCGGCCAGGCGACCGCGTGGGCCCTGCCCGCGCCTTCAACCAGAGCGAGCGTCGGGCAGTTTTTGTCAGATTCAAGGACTCTCGCCGCGTCAGGCATCTTGCCCTCTCCCCAACGGTATGTTCAAGATATCTGGTGGCGAGGCCTTGTGCAATGAAAACGACGTTCACCGAAATGCCGAGACAAAGCAATATGTCAATTATTTCAATTTATTATGACTCATTCTCGATGTGCCGCCGGTCGCTGGACCAAGGTTCTGCCGACGGCCGCGCAGATGGCGGCCGCCCGGTTGCCCGGGCTTGACGACAGCGACGAGATTTTTATCAGGCTCAATCTCCCGTTCATCACCCGGTATCTTGCTTCGGGCCGAAGCGCGTGATCAAGTCGAAGGCGTGGCGGCGCCCGACACGGCAAACCCGGCGGCCGCCAACGGATGGCCTGGCGGCGCCACGAGGGGAGGATGCCACGTCCCGGCTTGAGGGTCACGAGCGCAGCCGACGATGAAACCGGCACGATTTAAATATGCCGCGCCGACAACGGTCGAGGACGCCGTCCGTCTCCTCGCCGCCAGCGAGGATGCACGGGTGCTGGCGGGCGGACAGAGCCTCGTTCCGACGATGAATTTCCGTCTCGCCCGTCCCGATCTCCTGGTCGACATCAACGCCATCGGCGCGCTCGCCTATGTCCGGGCCGATGGCGACCGGCTGAGGATCGGTGCGCTCGCCCGCCACAAGGCATTCGAGGTGCCGGTCGCCGACGGCCCGACCGGCGCGCTGCTGGCGCGCGTCGTCCGGCACATCGGCCATGCGCCGATCCGCACCCGCGGCACCCTTGCCGGGAGCCTGGCCCATGCCGATCCGGCAGCGGAATGGTGCGCCGTGGCGCTGACGCTCGGGGCCGAGATCGAGGCGCGCGGGTCCGGCGGCGAGCGGACGATCGCGGCGGACGACTATTTCGACACCGTGTTCACGACGACGCTCGAGCCCGGCGAAATGGTGACCGAAGTCCGGCTGCCGATCCTCGACCAGAGCTGGAAGGCGGGGTTTGCCGAATTCGCCCGCCGGGCCGGTGACTTCGCGATCGTCATGTCTGTCGCCTGCCTCAGGCTCGACGGCGGGCGCGTCGCCGAGGCGAGGATCGGGCTCGGCAACGTCATCGACCGGCCGATCCGCTCGGCGGAGGCGGAAGCGGCCCTCGTCGGTGAGAAGCCGGACGAGACCGCGTTCGCGGCCGCCGCCAGTGCGGCGGCCGGATCGGTCGAGCCGCATGAGGACATGAATTCCGATGCCGCCTACAAGCGCGACCTCGTTCGCGCGATGGTCCGGCGCGCGCTCGCGGACGCGGTGTCGCGATGAGCTGGGTCGGCCGGCCGCTGCCGCGATCGGAGGACCTGGCGCTCCTGCGCGGGCTCGGACTGTTCACGGCGGACGCGGCCCGCGGCGCCCGCCGGCTCGTCATCGTTCGCTCGCCCGTCGCCCGTGGACGCGTCATCGCCGTCAAACCGCCGCCCGGCGCCACGGTCATCACCGCGTCCGACCTCGAAGGCGTGAGGCCGATACGGGCACTCCTGCACCGTCCGGACTATATTCCGGTCGACCAGCCCATTCTCGCCGCCGACCGGGTCACCCATGTGGGCGAGCCGGTCGCGGCGGTGATGGCGCCGAGCCTCGAGGAGGCCGAGGACATCGCCGACGCGGTCGAGCTCGAAATCGAGGCCGAGGAGGCGATCATCGGCATCGGCGCGGCGCTGGAGGAAGGGGCCGCCACGGTCCACGACAACGTCCCCGGCAACGTTCTCCTCGAAGGCCGGATCGAGACCCCGGGCTTCGACGATGGGATGGCGACAGCCCGGCAGATCATCGAGATCGAAATCCGCTCCGGCCGCCAGAGCGCGATGCCGATGGAGGCGCGCGGCGGGTCGGCGCGCATCGACCGCGCCAGCGGCCGGGTCACGCTCACCTGTTCGGTGCAGATGCCGCATATGCTGCGCACCGGGCTCGCCGACGTTCTCGGCATGCGCGAAGCCGACCTGCGGGTCGTCGCCCCCGATGTCGGAGGTGGCTTCGGGCAGAAGATGGCCCTGATCCCCGAATATGTTCTGGTGGTGTGGGCCGCGCGGCATTTCGGCGTCGATGTCGCCTGGATCGAGGACCGGCGCGAAAACATGATTGCCGGGTTCCACAGCCGCGACCAGGTCTACCGCCTGCGCGGCGGCTTCGACGCGGACGCACGGATCGTGGCGCTCGAAGGCGACCTCTGCTGCGATATCGGCGCCTATTCCTGTTATCCCGTCACCTGCGGCGTCGAGGTGCTGATGGCGATGGGCGAGCTGCCGGGGCCTTACGATCTTTCCAGCTACAAGGTGCGCTCGCGCGGCGTCACCACCAACACCTGCCCGATGGCGCCGTTCCGGGGGGTGTCGCGCCCGGTCATGACCTTCGCCATCGAGCGGCTGATGGATACGGCGGCGGCCCGGCTGGGCATCTCGCCGGTCGAGATCAGGCGGCGGAACCTGGTGAAGGAGTTTCCCTACCGGACGGCGAGCGGGGTTGTGTTCGATGCCGGCAGCTATGTCGAGTCGCTGGATGCGGCGGAGACGCTGATCGACCTCGACGCCTTTCGGAAACGCCAGCGCGAGGCGCATGGCCAGGGCCGCCTCCTCGGCGTCGGTTTTGCGGTCTTCAATGAGCGCTCGGGCTTCGGCACGCCCGTCTTCGCCGCCCGTAACATGGGCATCACGCTGGGCTTCGAGACCGTGGAGATGGCGATGGACCCGTCGGGCCATGTCGAGGCGCGGATCGGTGCCTCACCGCATGGCCAGGGGCTCAAGACGGCGCTGTCGCAGGTCATCGCCGACGAGCTCGGGGTCGCGCCCGAGGCCGTGCGCGTGATTTCCGGCGATACCGACCGGACACCTTATGGCTGGGGAACGTTCGCGAGCCGGTCGATGGTGATTGCCGGCGGCGCGTGCAAGCTCGCCGCGCAGGGCCTGCAGGTCAAAATGGCGCGCGCGGCGGCGCGGCTCCTGCAGGCGGATGCCGATGAGATCATACTCGCCGACGGCGAGGCGCGGGTACGGGGCGGCGGCGCGGCGGTTGCGATCGCCGAGGTCGCGCGCGCGGTCTACCATTCGAGCCATCTGTTCAAGGACGATTTCGAGAACGCGCTCACCGCGACCGCGACCTACGATCCGGCGGGCACGTTCTCCAATGCCTGCCATGCGGCGATCGTCGAGGTCGACCGCGACACCGGCGCGGTCACGATCGAGCGTTTCCTGTCGGTGGAGGATGCCGGACGGCTCATCAATCCGATGATCGCCGAGGGCCAGCTCCATGGCGGCATCGCCCAGGGTATCGCCAACGCGCTCTATGAGGAGGTCGTCTATGACCGGGACGGCAACATCCTGACGGCAACGCTCGCGGACTATCTGGTGCCGACCGCCACCGAGATTCCGATGATCGAAGTCCACCATCTGGAGACTGTGACCGACGCCTCGATCACCGGCGCCAAGGGGCTCGGCGAGGGCGGCGCGATCGGCGCGCCCGCCGCGGTGATCAACGCGGTTTGCGACGCGCTGTCGCCCCTCGGCATCGCATCCTACGAAATGCCGACGACGCCGCAGCGCATTCGCGCGCTGATCCGCGCCGCCGAAGCGAGCGTGCCATGAGCGACAAGCTCGATATCACGCTCGAAGTGAACGGGCGCGGATACGAAGCGCGGGTGGAGCCCCGGCGCAGCCTTGCCGACGCCCTGCGCGAGGACTGCGGGCTCACCGGCACCCATCTCGGCTGCGAGCATGGCGTGTGCGGCGCCTGCACTGTCCTCGTCGATGGCGAACCGGTCAGGGCCTGCCTCATGTTCGCCGTCCAGGCCGAGGGGCGCGCGATCCGGACTGTCGAGGGACTTGCCGACGGCGACCGGCTGAGCCCGCTGCAACAGGCGTTTCACGATCACCACGGATTGCAGTGCGGCTTTTGCACGCCGGGGTTCCTGATGCTGGCGACCGGCATCCTCGAAGCCACGCCCGACATCTCCGACGAGGCACTGCTCGAAGTCCTGTCGTCGAATATCTGCCGCTGCACCGGGTACCAGAACATCGTCAAGGCGGTGCGCGCGGCGCGCGAGCAGATGCGCGGATGAGCGGTCTCGGCGCGCGCGCCAAACGGCTGGAAGACTTGCCCCTCCTCACCGGCCGTGGCCGGTTCGCGGCCGATATCTCGTTTCCGGACCAGCTTCACATGCGCATCGTGCGCTCGAGCCTCGCCCATGGCCGCATCGTCGGCATCGACCCCTCACAGGCCCTCGCCGCCGAAGGCGTGGTGGCCGTCTGGACCGGCGCCGATACCGCGGATGTACCGCTGATCGATTTCCGCCAGGTCGAGGTCGAATCTCTGAAGCCCTACCGCCAGCCGGTGCTTGCGCGGGACCATGTGCGCTATGTCGGCGAACCTGTCGCCGCCGTGTTCGCGCTCGACGCGGGGCTTGCCGAGGACGCGGCCGACCTCGTCGCGCCCGAGTTCGAGCCGCTCGCGGCGGACGTGACCGCATTGGGGACGCCCGGCGAATTCGCGCCCGGCATCGGCAACCATCCGACCGTGATCGAGAAGGCCTACGGCGATCTCGACGGCGCGTTCGCGCGGGCCGAGCACGTCATCAGCCTCGACGTCGCGGTCGGCCGCCACTCGGGAACGCCGCTCGAATGCCGCGGCCTCGTCGCACGCTACGCGCGGGACCGCGGCCGGCTCGAAGTCCATGGCGCCGCCAAGATTCCGCACCTCAATCGCGAGCGGCTCGCCGGCATGCTGGGGCTCGAACTCGATCGCATCCATCTGTTCGAGGGGCATGTCGGCGGCGGCTTCGGTGTCCGCGGCGAGATTTATCCGGAAGACGTGCTGGTGTGCCTTGCCGCCATGAGGCTCGCCCGTCCGGTCAAATGGATCGAGGACCGGTTCGAGCACCTGATCGCCGCCAACCATTCGCGCGACCAGAGCTACCGTGTGCGCGCCGCGGTCGATGGCGACGGCCGGATCCTGGGGCTCGACGCCGAGTTCTGGCACGATCAGGGCGCCTATGTGCGCACCCATGCCGCGACCGTTCCCGACCTCTCCTGCGCCATGCTGCCGGGGCCCTATGTGATTCCGGCCTATCGCGCCCGTGGCCACATCCGGCTCACCAACAAGACGCCGGCCGGCACCTATCGCGCGCCCGGGCGATTTGAGAGCACCTTTGCCCGCGAGCGGCTGATGGACGTGATCGGCGCGCGGCTCGGAATCGACCCGATCGATATCCGGCGCGCGAACCTCATCGGGCCGCACCAGATGCCCTACGCGCTCGGCGTCGAAACGCTCGGGACCGAGATCGTTTACGACTCGGCCGATTTTCCCAGGCTGCTCGACCGGTTCATCGACCATTTCGCGCATGCGGACATATTGAGTGCGAATGAAACCCGGCGCCGCAACGGGGAATTTGCCGGCTTCGGCTTCGGCTACTTCGTCGAGAAGAGCGGCCTCGGGCCGTTCGGCGTCGCGAGCGCCGCGGTCAGGGCGGATGGAACGGTCGAGATCGTGACCGGCGCCGCATCGGTTGGGCAAGGCATCGAGACGGCGATGGCACAGATCTTCGCGGCAGAATTTCCGGTCGATCTGTCAAGCATCAGCGTAATCCATGGTCAGACCGACCGGATCGCGGAAGGCCTTGGCGCTTTCGCCTCGCGCGTCACGGTGATGACCGGCTCGGCGGTTCACCTCTGCGCCTTGAAGCTCAAGGCGGCGGTCCTCGAAATCGCCGGCGGACTCCTGCAATCCGCGCCGGAGAGGCTGGTGATCGACGGCACCTGCGTGCGTCCGGCGGATGCGCATTCGGGCCCCTCGGCCAGTCTCGCCGATATCGCTTCAGCGGCGGAACAAACCGGCACACCGCTGAGCGCGCATGAGAAGTTCCTGTGCGATCACATGGTCTACCCGTACGGAATCCATGGCGCCCAGGTTGCGATCGACGCCGACACCGGTGAGGTCAGGCTCGAGCGGGTTTATGTCGCTTATGATGTCGGCCGCGCCGTCAATCCGACGCTCGTCGAGGGCCAGATCGCCGGTGGCGTCGCGCAGGGCGTCGGCGGGGCCCTCTACGAGGAATTCCGCTATGACGCCGACGGCCAGCCGCTCGCGGCGACCTTCGCCGACTATCTGATCCCGACGGCCCGGGAAATGGCGCCGATCGAAATGCTGGTGACCGAGGATGCGCCGAGCCCGCTCAACCCGCTGGGTGTCAAGGGAGCCGGCGAATGCGGGATCAACGCCATGGGCGCGGCGATCGCCGCGGCAGTCGGCGATGCGCTGCAGATGCCGGGCGCCGTGACCCGCCTGCCGATCACGCCACGGATGGTGCGGGAAATCCTGCGCGCGCCGCGGTGAGCCCTCTCGGGGGCGAGCGGGGGTTCAGACGCCAAGAAAGATCTGGCGGAAGTCGGGCGCCTCCAGAAGCTCGGCCGCTGGCGTGCTGTTCTTGATGCGGCCCGCCTCCATCACATAGACCCAATCGGCGATGGCCAGCACCTGGAGCGGATTTTCCTCGACCACCCAAAGGATGGTCGTGCCTTTGGCGTTGATCTGCTTGATGCCGCCGACGACTTCGTCGGTGAGCTGGGGCGAGAGCCCGGTGACGGGTTCATCGAGGATCAGCAACGCGGGATCGGCAAGCAGCGCGCTTGAAATCGCCAGCATCTGGCGCTCGCCGCCCGACAGGGTTCGCGCGCGCTGGCGCCTGCGTTCTCTCAGCCGGGGAAACCGCTGGTACGCCCTGGCAATCGCATCCGCGCGCCCGGCTTCGGGAACGAATCGGCAGCCCATCTCGAGGTTTTCCTGAACCGTCAGGGTCGCGAACACATTCGCCGTTTGCGGGACGAACCCGATCCCCTCGGCAACGATGAGATGGGTCGGAAGGCCGCTGATGGTCTTGCCGGCAAAGACGATCTCGCCCGCCGTGACATCGACGATGTTGACCAGTGCCTTCACCAGCGTCGTCTTGCCGGCACCGTTCGGCCCGACAATGGTCGTAACCGACCCTCTGGCAACCGAGAGCGAAAGATCGTGGAGGACCGGCAGCTTGCCATAGCCGGCGACCAGGTTTTCGACCACCAGCAATGGATCGGACGAGGAGGCCATGGAAAGTTCGATCACCAGTTCAAGAATGTGGAAATGCCGCGCGGCCGGGCACCGCGCGGCATCTATGGATTTCGCGCCGCGATCAACTGGGCGGGAAGTTGGTGGCGTCGATGACCTCCTTGGTCCGCCATTCGCCCGACTGCACTTCCATGAGACGAACGGCGGGAACGCCGACATTGCCGAACTCGTTGAAGTCGATCGTTCCCGAGACGCCTTCGTAGTTGATGTCCCGACCCTCCGAGAGAAGCTTGACGCCCTCGGCGAAAGTGCGCACCACCTCGCCCGGAGGCGAGGCGACCTTGGCGAGGTTCATGTCGACGGCCTCGCCGGTGATCGCGCCGCCGGCGATCATGGCAAGTGCCGTGACCATGAACGCGTCATAGGTCTCGGCCTGGTAAAAGCCGGCCTGCGGTGCTTCGCCCCACTTGGTCTTGTAGATCTCGGAAAAGCGCACCCAGCCCGGATCGTCGTCGCGCTGTCCCGGGGTCCAGCTCTGCACGCCCTCGACGACATCGGCACCGGTGGCGGCGACGAAATCCGGCTGCTGCAGCTCCTGCGACACCCACCATTTCCAGTCGTAGCCGCGCTGGTAGGCCTGCTTCATGACATTGACGCCGGTGACCTGGGCGGCGGCCATGAACACGAGGGAGGGATTGGAGTCGGCGAGATCCCTGAGCTCGCCCAGGTAGGACGCCTGTCCGGGGGTGAGCACGATCTCCTTGGTGATGGTGCCGCCGAAGCGCTCGAAATTGCGCTTGAACGAATTGGCCGCGCTCTGGGTGCCCTCGAGATTCTCGACCAGGAGCGCCACCTCCATCTGGCCGAGCGAGTCGATCATCACCTTGCCGGCGGCGACGCCGAGGAACGAGTCGGACGCGTTGACGCGCCAGATGTAGTTTCCGGTGCCGCCCGACTTGTCGATCGCCTCGGTGCCGGCCGAGGAGGTGATGACCGGAACCTTGTTTTCCCTGGCCATATCCTGCAGCGCGACGATGATGTCGGACTCAGGGCCGATGATGACCGGGACCTTGTCGATATTGACCAGCTTGCGCGCGGCGCGCACGCCAGCCTCAACCTTGCTCTCGTTGTCCTCGGTGATGACCACCAGGTTGTTGCCGAGAATACCGCCCTCGGCATTGATCTCCTCGACCGCGACCTTGGTCGCATTGTCGAGCGCCGGCGACCACGGCGCGTAGTCGCCGGTGAAACCCAGCATGAAGCCGAATTTGACATCCTCAGCCTGCGCGAGCGACGGAGCGATGCCCACAAGCGCCACGCCGAGCGTGAGCGCGGATATCCCCGCCGCCAGCCTCATTGTCTTGGCAGTTCGTTTCATATTGTGCTCCCTTCGTTCGGTTTTCTGCAGTTGATGCGGACGGTTTCCTCCTGACCCTCCGCCTACCGGTCGCCGCTGGCCGATCCGATGTAACAGTCAATGACGCCCGGATCGTTGACCACCTGGTCCGGATCGCCTTCGCAGATCACCCGCCCGTCGGCCATGGCGTAGATGAACTCGCAGACCCGGCAGATGAAGCCCAGATTGTGGTCGACGATGAGAAAAGTGACGCCTTCGTCCCGCAGCCTGAAGATCGCCTCGGTCAGTTTGTCGAGGAGCGCGACGTTGACGCCCGCGGCCGGCTCGTCGAGCAGGAGATAGTGCGGTTTGGCCATCGTCGTTCGGGCGAATTCAAGCATCTTGAGTTCCGGCGCACCGAGGTCCTGGGCCCAGACATCGCGTTTGCCGGCAAGCCCGAACAGCGCAAGGATTTCCTGCGCACGGTCCGACAGGTCCGGCGAGATCGCGCCCGCTTCCCGGCGCCGGGTCAGTGCCCGGACGACCGAGGGCTCCTGGCCGCGGGCGAACACGAGCATGTTCTCGAGCACGGTCATGCGGGGAAACCCGGTCGGCGTCTGGAACGTCCTGACGATGCCGCGGCGCGCGATCCGGTGGGGAGGCTCGCCCTGAATGTCCTCGCCGTTGTAGGTCACGCGCCCCGAGCCCGCGCGCAGATAGCCCGAAACGACGTTGAACAGCGTCGTCTTGCCGGCGCCATTGGTGCCGATCAGCCCGACGATCCGACCGGGCGGGACCGAAAGGGAAACGCCATCGACGGCCTTGACGCCGCCAAAACTGTGATGGATGTCGTGCGCCTCGAGCATTTCAGGACCTCAGCGCCGCACCGGGATCGTTACCGGACGCTCGCGCACGATGCCCTCGGGCCGCCACCGCAGTACCAGTATGAGGATCACGCCGATCAGCGCGGTACGGACGGACGAGATGACTTCGGCCATGTCGTTCGACAGCGGCAGGAACCGCAGAGCATCGTGCAGAATGATGAACAGGAAGCCGCCGAGAAGGGCGCCGACATTGTTGCCGATGCCGCCGATGATCAATGCCGTCCAGACAAAGAACGTGACGTCGGCGACGAACTGCCCGGGAACGATGAGGGTGTTGTACCAGACGTAGAAGGCTCCCGCGACGCCAGCGAAGGCACCGGCGAGCACGAACACCCTGATGTGCAGCGCGAACGGATTGATACCGGCGGTCATGGCCAGCGGTTCATTCTCGCGCAGCGCCTTGAGTGAGCGCCCGAACGGCGAGGCCGTGCACGCCCTGACCAGCCAGTAGACGATCGCGACCGCGAGGATGAGGAGCGCGAAGATCGTGACATGCCGGGCATCGGGAGACAGCGCCTCGCTGAATGGCGGGGCGAGGCCGTAGATGCCGGCGACGCCGTTGGTCAGCCATAATTCATTGGAGTAGATCTGCCGGATTACCTCGGCGAAGGCGAGCGTGGTGATCAGGAAGTATTCCCGCTTCAGCCGAAGCGAAGGAGCGCCGATCAGGAGGGCTGCGAGCCCGCCCATCACGGCCGCCCCGAGGACACCGATCCAGATCGGAAGTTCGAGGCCGAGCACGTAGCTCTGGTGGTGTTCGGCAGGTGCCGCCGTCAGCAGGACATAGGTGTATGCGCCGATCCCGAAGAACGAAACGATGCCAAGATCCCACAGTCCGTCGACGCCAGCCTCCAGATTGAGGGCGAGACAGAGGATCGTGTAGATGGCCCCGATCGACAGGATTCCGATGAGGAAAAGGATCAGGCTGTCCATTGTCGGGCCTCAGATCCTGGCACCGCCGCGCGGCGCCCACAGGCTCTGCAATCCTTCCGGACGCAGGAACAAAATCGCGATGATGATCAGGAACGCGACACCGGTCCGGTAATTCGACGGCAGAATGGTGATGCCGATTTCCATGCCGATGCCGAGCAACACCGAAGCCAGCATGACGCCATAGATGCTGCCGAGCCCGCCCAGAACGGTGGCCGCCAGGATGATGATGATCTGCTGCCAGCCCATGCCGAGATGGAGCGAGCCGATGATGCCGGAGAAGACGCCCGCCACCCCCGCGAGTGCCGACGCGATGAACCACACATAGTCGGACGTCCGCCTCGGATCGAACCCGCGCACCCGGGCGAGATCGAAGTTGTCGGCGACCGCGCGAATGGACTTGCCGACCCAGGTCGCGGTCAGGAACAGGTGGACGGCGATTGCGGCGACCAGCGCGAAGCCGACGATCATGAGTTCGTAGATGGTCATGATCGGAACATCGTCGATCCTCAGCGCCCGCACCGGCGGCAGGTCATAGGCCATGACCCGCTTGCCGGCGAGGGCACCGACGATGCCGTTGATCGCGTAGGCGACACCGACCGAAGTGAACAGCAGGACCAGAATGCCGCGGTTCTTCACCGGGCTGTAGAGGAAACGGTAGATAAGGACGCCGATGAAACCGCAGCAGACCATCACCAGGAGCGTGGAAAAGACCATGCCGAGGCCGAAGCTCGAAAACGCGAGCGCAAGATATGCGCCCAGCAGCAGCATCTGCCCGTGCGCCACGTTGATGAAGCCCTCTGCCTTCAGGGTCATGGAGAACCCGAGGGCACCGAACAGGATGATGCAGCCGGAAATCATGCCGAAGACAATGATCTCCATGCCGGCTCAACCCAGAACCGGGTGGGGACCGGTGCCGATGCTGGCGTCCATCGTCTCCCCTTACCCCGCAGCGTGTGGCGGTCGAGATCGCCGTGTGAGATCAGAATGAAATCATTTGAATGTCACTAAATCAATCGCATATTTGCGTCGCCAACCAATCAGAGCATGGACCGCGATCGACGGCCGTCATCGATCATACCGCCGCGGGTTTCGCGGGCTCGCTTCCGCCAAGTATCGCCTCGGGCGCAACTTAGATATTGCCCAAATTGCTGGCGCAGCGTAGGTCCTTCGCGACAAGACGCGACCGGATGGAAATGTAATGAACAAGCACGCGGAAGCCCGCGCACTGGAGGAGACGGCCGATGTCCTCACCTGCATTGGCCGCAGGATCCGTCAGCTTCGGACCGGGAAGAAACTGACGCTCCAGGCTCTGGGCGAAAGGACCGGCCTGAGCACGTCGATGCTCAGCCTGCTCGAGCGCGGCAAGACCGGCCCTTCGATTGGCACGCTGGTCGTGATCGCCTCGGCGCTGGAGGCGCAAATGAGCGATCTCCTGCGTCCAAACGACGCCGGCGAGGAGGGAATCGTCGCGAGCGTCGAGTCCCAGCGGGAATACGAGACAGCGGAAGGCGTCGTTCGCCGGATATTGAAACATGACCGCCAGCGCGGTGTTGAAATTGCCATCAACGAGTACGCACCGGGGACCGCGAACAGCCCGGAACCGCATACGCACGGTGGATTTGAATATGGAATCCTGCTCGATGGTTCGATGAAACTCACGGTCGACGGGCGATCCTACACCCTGAAGCCCGGAGACCTGATTTGCTACCAGTCGACCCGTCCGCACAAAATCGCGAATTCGGGTGAGACCCGTGCGCGCACTCTGTGGATCAATCTCAAGCAGGCCTGATCGGGCAGGACTTGCGCCCATGCCCCGCCGCCTCCGGCGCATTGGGGGGTTGGCCATCGAACCGATCCGGCGTTTAATGAGGCTCAATTTGCGCCGGCCGGCCACTGGCGCTTCGCGTCCGGCGCGCGAGCCGGTCCGGGCGCGCGGGTCGTGCTGGCCGGCCTGTGGAGGCAGCCATGATGAGGGTATCTCTCGAGCAGCATTGGCACCCGATCGCAAGGGTGGGCGAGATCAACGAGCAGCCGCGCCAGTTCATCCTGCTTGGCGAGCGTCTGGTCGCGTTCCGCGATGATTCCGGCCCGGTCGTGTTCAAGGATCTGTGCATCCACCGCGGCGCCGAACTGTCGCGCGGCCATATCGAAGCGGGCCTGCTGACGTGTCCGTATCACGGCTGGCGGTACGATCGCGGCGGCGCCTGCGTCCACATTCCGGCTCTTCCCGAAGGCGCCACCATCCCCGCCAAGGCGCGCGCCATCTCCTACCACGTCAGAGAGGAATACGGCCTCGTCTGGGTTGCCATGGCAGAGCCCGTCCGGCCGTTTCCCGAATGGCCGGAAGACGCCTGGACCAACCCGGATTACCACGTGTTCCTGGTCGGCGATTACACGTGGGCGACGTCGGCCGGCCGCGCGGTCGAGAACGCGATGGACTTTTCTCACTTCAATTTCGTCCACAAGGGATACACCGAGCTCGCCGACGGTCCGGTGATCAAGAAGCACGAGGTGACCCACACCGACCACGGCATCGCCTTTGCCTATGACGACGGCGCGCGCCTGCGCGAGTACACGCTCCATTTTCCGTTCGTGCTGCACGACAAGAAAACGGTGACGCCCGCGGCGCTCGCCGCGCGCGGCAAGGGCAGCGAGGGTGGCACCTGGTCCGAAAGCGCTGATTCGAAGTCGGGCGACGCGACGATCCTGACCTTCATTGCCTCGCCGATCGAGGCCAGGCGCACGAGGCTGTTCTGCTTCATCGCCCGCAACCATTCGCTCGACAGGACGGACGAGCAGATGTCTCAGGGATTTGACGAGATCATGGAGCAGGACCGCCGGGTGGTGGAAAGCCAGCATCCGGAAGAGATTCCGGCCCATATCCGCGAGGAGCTTCACCTGCGGGTGCCGGATGCGGCCTCGATCGCCTACCGGAAGCTCCTGCTCGGCGTCGAGCGCTCAGCGCTTGCCAATGTGATCGCCGCCGCAGACTGACACCGGACCGGCGGACGCGGCGCGCGCATCCGCCGGCCGCGTCCATCGAGAGCGCGATCCGATCATATTGAAACGGATCGCCGCTCCAGATCGCTGATTCCGCATGATCTTTTCCGAAAATGGATCCCATCCCCGATCGCGTCGGGGACAGGCATTTTCGGGATCATGCGCTATTTCCTCACCCCGATCAGGTCGATTTCGACCAGAGTGCCCTCGACCAGGAGCCCGGTCGTGCCGACCGTGGTGCGCGGCGGCGGTGTCCTGAAGTACTCCCTCCACACTTCGTCGAAGCCACAGAAGTGATCGAGGTCGGTGAGAAACACCTGGGCCTTGACCACATGGTCCAGCGACGAGCCGGCCGCCTCGAAGGTGGTCTTGAGGTTGTCGAGGATGTAGCGGGCCTGGTTCTTGATCGCCGAGGCGTAATATGGGAACGCCGGATCGACACGCGCTTGCGGCGCGACGCCGGTCTTGAAGTCGCTCGCGAGCTGACCGGCCGCGAAGACGAGCCCACCGGCCTCGAACGCCTCGGTGTAGTTGGCGAGCGGCTGCGGGTTCGAGGACTTGATCGGATTGCGCGTGACCCCCGACCTGACGCCGATCAGATCGATCTCGATCAGCGTATCCTTGACCAGCAATCCGGTGGTTCCGACGGTCGTGCGCGGCGGCGGGGTCTTGAAGTATTCCTTCCACACCTCGTCGAAGCCGTTGAAGTCGTTGAGATCCATGAGGAAGACCTGGGCCTTGACCACATCATCGAGCGAGGAGCCCGCCGCCTCGAAGGTCTTGGCCAGGTTCTCCATGACATAGCGGGCCTGCAGCTTGATATCCGAGCCGTAGTAGGGAAAGCCGTCGCCCTTGCGGGCCTCGGGCGCGACGCCGGTCCTGAAATCGCTCGGCAGCTGACCGGCGGCGAACACCAGATCGCCAACAGCGAAGGCCTCGGTGTAAATCGCGAGCGGCTGGGGGATGTCCGACTTCACGGGGCGGCGTTCGACCCCGCTCGCGGGATCGAAGCCGATGAGATCGATTTCAACGAGCGATCCCGGCACGAGAAGGCCGGTGGTGCCGATCGTCGTGCGTGGCGGCGGGGTCCTGAAATACTCCTTCCACACCTCGTCGAAGCCATTGAAGTCGTTGAGGTCCATTAAAAACACCTGGGCCTTGACAACATTGTCGAGCGAGGATCCCGCGGCCTCGAGGGTCTTGGTCAGGTTCTCGAGGACATAGCGGGTCTGGAGCTTGATGTCCGACCCGTAATAGGGAAATCCGTCCCGCTTGCGGGCCTCGGGCGCAACCCCGGTCCTGAAGTCGCTCGCGAGCTGACCTGCAGCAAAAATCCACGGCCCCGCCTTGGTTGCCTCGGAATAGTTGGCAAGCGGCCTGGGCGCCGACGAGGAGACGTAGTCGATTTTCATGGTTTCAGCCTCTCATGTGATTTTCGCCCGCCGCGCGGGCGGGCCGCCGGGATGAGCGAGATACGGCATGCGTGAACGCACCTGGTTGACGGACGGGCCCGTCGACATCCGGTCAAGAACGCAAGAACGCCGGCCGGCACGGACCGTTCGCGGTTTCAGCCTAGCTCAATAATTCGCCGCGGCCTACGGGAGTGCGCGCGGCCGGCTTCCGGGCCATCGTTCTCGGTGCGCCCCCGACTCACAGCGCCGGGCGGCCGCGGTCGCGCCACAGCCGGCAATACGCATGAAAAGCAAGGTCGGCCGGCCGCCGGCGCCAGCATCTCAAGGGGTCGGTACCGTCATGCATGAGGCAGATGTTGCACGAAACGCAGTCGACCATGCCGCGCCGCCCGTTGGTGATCTGCCGCGCGATGTCCGGCTCGCGGATGAACGGCCGCGCCATGGCGATGAAGTCCGCGTCACCCGATCTGATGACGTCGTTCATCATGGCCGTGGTCCGCATGCCGCCGACAAGAATGACCGGAACATCGACCGCCTGCCTTATGGCGCGGGCAAATTCACGATAGTAGGCCTCCGGGCCGGCGGGGCTCCACAGACGCGGCACGAGGCCGGACGTGACCGCCCGCAACGCACTCACCGCGACATACGGCCTGATATTTTCGCGGTAGCTGGTCATCACACCATAGGTGGTCTCGAAACCGTCGATACCTTTCGCGGCCAGGAGCCTGGCGCGCTCGGCGCTCTCGCCCGTCTCGAGGCCGTCCTCGAGCGCGTCGGCGACGCCGATCCGCGCCGTCACCGGAACGTCCGGCCCGACCGCATCGCGGATCGCCTCGCAGATCGCAAGGAAGAAGCGCCCACGGTTTTCCGCGCAGCCTCCCCATCGATCGTCCCGCCGGTTGGCGTGGGGCGAGGAGAACTCGGAGATCAGATAGCCGTTGCCGCCATGGATGTGGATGCCGTCGAAGCCCGCCTCGACCGCACGGCGCGCGGCGGCGGCAAACGCGTCGATGACCGCGTTGATGTCATCCTCGTCCATTTCCCGGGGCGTGCGCGCGAAGATCGCGTTCGGAATGAGCGAGGGCGCGACTGGCTCGATGTCACCGATCAGCGACTGGCTGCCGGCATGGGCAAGCTCGGCGAAGATCACGCCGCCGCCTTGATGAACCGCATCGGTGAGGCTTCGCAGCCCCGGCACGCATTCGTCCCGATCGATCCCCATCTGCCGCGGCGTATATTGCCCGCGCGGCTCGACATAGATGTGCCCGGTGATGATGAGCCCCGCGCCGCCACGCCCAAGCTCGCGGTAGAACGCGATCAGTTCCCGGCTCACCCGTCCGTCGGTCTCGGCCATCGATTCCGATGTCGCGGCCCGAACGATGCGGTTGCGAAGCAAGGCTCGGCCGATCCGCCCGGGCTCGAGCAGCGCTGCGGCGGAGCTGTGCTGGTGCTTGTCCACGTTCAACCGTCACCCGGCCCCATGTCGACCCGTCGAATCTGCCCATTTCGCGAGGAAGGTCAACCGGTCAGCGAGCGGGGATCATCGCCATTCGTGCCCCCGCCGCCGGTGTTTTGCCCCGGAATCCTGGATCTGACTCGGGCGGAGAACCCGTTCAGGTGAGCCGCCGCCGGTCTGCGGACCTCGACGCCGGCCGCTTCCAGCGGTTTTTCCACCACGGCCGGCCTGTCGGGCGCGGGTCATCGGGGATTGACGATCCCCGCCGGCTCCTCGCCCCTGAGGAAGCGCAGGATGTTGGCGAGCGCGGCCGGACGGTCGAGCGCGCGCGAGCGGTAGGAACCGCCGCCGGTATGGGGCGCGAGCACGACGTTCGGCAGCTGCCGCAGCGGACTCGTCGCCGGCAGCGGCTCGTCGCGAAAGACGTCGAGCCCCGCCATCGCGATCGCGCCGGCCTCAAGGGCAGTGGCGAGCGCATCCTCGTCGACCACCGCGCCGCGCGCCACATTGACAAGCGTTGCGGTCGGCTTCATGCGGGCGAGTTCGGCGGCGCCGATCATGTTCTCGGTCTCGGGCGTGTGGGGCAGGACCAGGATCAGATAGTCCACGGTTCGCAAGAGCTCGGCGAACCCCAGGTAGCGGGCCCCGTGCGCCTTTTCGACATCGCCCGAATGGCGCCGGCGCTGGAAATAGAACACCTCCATGCCGAAGGCGCGGCAGCGCTTTGCGATCTCCATGCCGATGTCGCCGAGCCCGATGATCCCCGCCGATGCGCCCATCAGCTCGGTCAGGCCCTCGATCTTCGCCCAGTTGCCACGGACTTCGCGCTGGGAGGTGCGAACGGGCTCGATGCCCATCTCCCGGTAGGCGGCGTTGGCGACCGCCAGGTGGCCCGGAACGATCTTGCGCGCGCAGGCGATCATCAGCGCGAACGCGTGCTCGGCCACGGTGACGTTGCGGAACAGCGGCACGGTGGCGACTGGAATGCCGCGCTCGCTGGCGGCGGCAACATCGATGTTCTTGCAGTTGAGCCCGTGCTTCTGGATAAAGCGGAGATCGGGCGCCGAGCGGATCATCTCGCCGGTCAGCTCATGCTGGTAGATGTAGACCACCTCGGCCCTGGGGACGAGGCCGGCGAGGGCCCGCTCGCCCTCGCCGACATAGGACAGGATTTCAAAGCGGGCGGCCTCGGGCAGCGCGCTCACCTGGTCGACGAAACGGCTCGAGCCTGAATCGATCACGAGCCGGGTGCGCGCTTCGGTCATGGGGCCGGTCACTCCTGTCGCTGCCGGCGGCCCGCGGCGGGGTCGGTGCGCACGGGCCGGCCGCTATCTTGCCGCAATCCAGCTTCGCACCTCGGCGCGCACCTCCCGTTCGCGCTCGCTGCCCTTCACGCAGATGCCCGCCGCCGGAGGAAATCCCGCCATGTCGTTGCGCCAGCAGTGGTAACGGATCTCCTTCGGATATCTGGTGAGGTCCATGGACTCGTAGAACCCCTCCGGCAGCTCGCCCCGATCGTGCGGGTCCATGCGATCCTTTTCGTAGATCGACCAGCGCTTGCGGATTTTCCATTCGCCGTCGCGCTTTTCGAACAGATGGAGCCGGCGGCTCCAGGTGGTGAAGTCGAGCTCCACCGCGTCGATCAGGCGGCGCTGGTAGAGGATGAGGTCCGACTCCGAAATCGCCCGCCCGCCATTGACCTCGATCCAGTGGTTGGCGGTCATGTGCTTCTGGGCCTCGCCCTCGTGGCGGGCAACGCGCATCTTCCCTGCCTGCTCGAGGAAATCGGCCGGGCTGCCGGAGTACCACGAGGACGTGAGCGTGGCGTCGGGGGTGTAGCACTCGGCGAGCGCCTCCCACATTCCCGAATCGCGGGAAATGATCGATTTGGCGATCAGGTTTTCGATTTCGCTGCGGTCGATGGCCAGCTCGAGCCTGTTCGGGTTCACCATTCGAGACACGTCCTTGGTTTGCCGTGCGCCCGCAGCCGCGCGAACCTGATCACTTCGACACGGGACCCGCGGATCAGGCGCCGGTCGCCGAGGCGGCCGCGATCATCCGCCACGACGCAATGCGGCTCAAAATCAGCCGCCGGGCGAGCGCGACCATGAAGACCGCGGTCATGACGAGGACGACGGTCGGGGCGGGAGCGCTGTCGAGGAAGAAGCTCAGGTAAACTCCGCCGAGCATGGCGAGCATGCACACGCAGACGGCCGCGATCAGCATCCTCGCGAAGCTGCGCACGATGAGGAAGGCGATGGCGCCGGGAGCGATCAGGAGCGCGACCGCGAGTATCAGCCCGGTCGCGGTCAGGGTGGCGACGACGGCGAGCGAGATCGCCGCCAGGAGCCCGTAGTGGAGCCAGCCGACCCGCAGCCCCGAGGCCTGTGCCTGCACCGGATCGAAGCTGTGGAGCAGCAGGTCCTTCCACTTCATGGCGATGATGGCGGAGATGGCAAGCGAAATGAGACCGGCGGTCCACAGGTCGTCCGGCCCGACGCCGAGCACGTTGCCGAACAGGATGTGGTCGAGATGGACGTCGGTCTCGATCGCGACATAAAGAACGATGCCGATCGCGAACATGCCCGAGAACACGATGCCCATTACCGTGTCCTGCTTCACGCGGCTGTTGTGCGACAGATAGCCGGTCGCCAGCGCGCAGGTCATGCCCGCCGCGAAAGCTCCGAAGATGAGGGGAATGCCGAGGATGTAGGCAAGAACGATCCCCGGCAGCACCGCGTGGCTGATCGCGTCTCCCATCAGCGCCCAGCCCCGCAGCACCAGGTAGCAGGACAGAAGCGCGGTCGGCACCGCGACCAGGACCGAGATGGCGAACGCGTTCAGCATGAAGCCGAACCGGAACGGCAGCGCCAGGGTATCGAGGTCGATCATGCGCCCTCCGTGGCCTCGGGGTTTGTCGGCGCCCGCGGGCCGCGGCGCAGCGTCTCCCCGGCTCTGCGGCGTGCGGCCAGAAGGCCGTGCCTGGGCGCGAACACGAACACGGCGAGGAAGATCAGCGTCTGCAGCGTGACGATGATCCCGCCCGTTGCGCCATCGAGAAAATAGCTCGCATAGGCGCCGACGAAGCTCGTCACCGCGCCGATCGTGACCGACAGCATGATGAGCCGAGGAAACCGGTCGCACAGGAGATAGGCGGTCGCGCCCGGGGTCACCACCATGGCGATGACCAGGAACGCGCCGACGGTCTGCATGGCGGCGACGACCGACGCCGAGAGCAGGGTGAAGAACACCGCCTTCAACAGGCCGGGCCTGAGACCGATCGAGCGGGCGTGGCTCTCGTCGAAGAAGGTGACCATCAGGTCCTTCCATTTGGCGAGCATGATCGCCAGCGAAACGAAGCCGATGATCGCGAGCTGCAAGGTGTCCTCGGGCGTGATCGCGAGAATGTTGCCCATGGTGATGGTCTGGATCGAGACCGAGATCGGGTTGACCGAAACGATGAACAGCCCAAGCCCGAAGAACGAGGTGAAGATCAGGCCGATGATCACATCGATCTTGAGGCCCGAGCGCTCGGACAGGAACAGCATCGCACCGGCCGCAAGTCCGCCGGCGATGAAGGCGCCGAGCGAAAACGGCAGGCCGAGGATGTAAGCGCCGGCAACACCGGGCACGACCGAGTGCGAGAGCGCGTCGCCGATGAGCGACCAGCCCTTGAGCATCAGATAGGCCGAGAGAAAGGCGCACACCCCGCCCACCAGCGAGGAGACCCACATGGCGTTGGTCATGTAGCCATAGCCGAAGGGCTCGAGCAGGTAGGAGGTCAATGCTCGTCCTCCTTGTGAACGGTGCGCTCGCCATACTGGACGAAGGGGCGCTCGTCATCGCTCAGGATGGTCACCTCGCGGGTGTCGCTGTCGTCATGCAGCGCCGCACCGCCAAGCGCGATATGGCGCAGGACGCCGCCGAACGCGCGCTCGAGATTCTTCGGAGTGAAGACTTCCTCGGTGGGGCCGCAGGCCAGGACCGTGCCCTTGATGAGCACGGTCCGGTCGCAGAACTCCGGCACCGAGCCGAGATTGTGGGTCGAAACCAGCATCACCCGGCCCTCGCCCCGCAGCTCGCGCAGCAATGCGACGATCTGTTCCTCGGTCCTGACGTCGATGCCGGTGAACGGTTCGTCGAGCAGGATCACCCTGCCGTCCTGGGCGAGAGCGCGGGCGAGAAACACGCGCTTGCGCTGGCCGCCCGACAGCTCGCCGATCTGGCGGCGACGCAATTCCTGCATGCCGACGCGGGCCATCGCCTCATCGACCGCCGCGCGATCGGCCGCCGACGGGTGGCGCAGGAAGCCCATGTGGCCGTAGCGGCCCATCATCACCACGTCCTCGACCAACACCGGGAAGGTCCAGTCGACCTCCTCGGATTGCGGCACATAAGCCACCAGGTTCTCCCTGAGGGCCTGCTTGACCGTCCGCCCCAGCAGCCGGATTTCGCCCCTGGCGGTCGGCACGAAGCCCATGATGGCCTTGAACAGGGTCGACTTGCCGGCACCGTTCACGCCGACGAGCGCGGTGATCGTGCCGCGCGGGATCTCGAAGCTGGTGTCGTAAAGCGCCGTGTGACCGTTGCGGTAGGTCACGGTCAGGTCGCGGGCAAGGACACCGCCGCCGGGATCGTCGGCGGTTTTCTGCGTCCCGGTCCGCTCACGGGGGTCGGTCTGACTGGCTCTGTCGAGCATCGGGCGATCCATTCTGTGTCCATTGGGGCCGGAATCGGGCGCGCACGCACCCGCGCGTTCGCGGCGGCCGTGAGGCGGCCGCGGCAACGCCGGCGCGTGATCGCCTTCAGTTTATGCCGGCTGCCAGCCCCTCCGCCACGGTTTCGGACGTCACCCGCAGCAAATCCAGATAGGTGGGAACCGGCCCGTTCGGCTCGCTCAGGGAATCGACATAGAGCACGCCGCCATATTCGGCTCCGGTTTCCCGAGCGACCTGCTCGGCGGGGGCCGTGTTCACGGTGCTCTCGCAGAACACAACCGGGATGGTGTTCGCGATCACGCCGTCGATCACGGCGCGCACCTGTTGCGGGGTGCCAACCTGATCGGCGTTCATCGGCCACAGATAGAGTTCCTTCATGCCGAAGTCGCGGGCGAGATAGCTGAAGGCGCCTTCGCAGGTCACGAGCCAGCGCTCGCTCTCGGGAATCTGGGCCACCTGGGCGCGAAGCGGCTCCAGGGTCGCGCGCAGCCTGTCCTTGTAGGCGCCGGCGTTCTTCACATAAATCGCCGCGTTGTCCGGATCATGCTCGGAGAAGGCTTCGACGATGTTGTCGATGTAGATCAGCGCGTTGTCGAGGCCCATCCAGGCATGCGGGTTGGCCTTGCCCTGGTAGCTGCCCGACGCAATCGCGATCGGGGCGATGCCATCGGTCAGCGTCACCGAGGGAATGTCGCCAAGATTGGCGAGAAACTGCTCGAACCAGAGCTCGAGATTGAGGCCGTTCCACAAGATGAGGTCCGCATCGCTCGCGCGAACGATGTCCTGGGGGGTCGGCTCGTAGCCGTGAATCTCCGCGCCCGGCTTGGTGATCGAGACCACCTCGGCCGCATCGCCGGCGACATTCGCGGCCATGTCGGCGAGAACGGTGAATGTGGTGACCACCTTCATCCTGTCCCCAGCGACAGCCGCGGTGGTCGTGAAGGCGGCAAGCGCCACGATGGGCGCGAGCCGGATGAGGAACCTGAACATCTAATTCTCCAATAAGGGTGCCTTGCCCGCCAGGGTCGTGCAAACGCGGGCCATTCCGAGTCGGTGACTTATGCAAACTCGGGCCGCGAGTCAACGTTATTGAGAATGATTCGCAACTATCCGGGGGCCGGGCATCGCCTGTCCGATAGCCCGGGCCGCCACCGGTTCGAGGGTCCGATGCGGCAGGTCGCGGTTCGGCCTGCCGCGCCCCGGAAAACGGCCGGCACCGCAACCGCATCAGCCAAACCTGGGCTATTGGCAGGTTTCTTGCTTGAGATCCCGGGTGCCACCACCCCCCGGGATGCGTATCGGTGGCAAGGCTCCGGCCGGGCGCGAGTACCGCCGGCCGGAGCCACCCGGTCTCGCGGTGTCTGCCCTGCGGTGGAATGCCGCCGATGGACCGGCCTCGTTACGCAACGTGATGCGCGGCCACCGGCGGTGACGTTCACCCTGGCATGCGAGGCACTTACAAACCATTACCGCCG
>Ga0326597_10002985_pt1 | contig 24784 bp, 19 predicted proteins | sample RVTome_12_FD_203789 | JGI IMG/M metagenome (GOLD analysis project Ga0326597, IMG submission 203789) | Soil microbial communities from uranium-contaminated site in the Upper Colorado River Basin, Wyoming, United States - RVT100D185 | ecosystem: Environmental > Terrestrial > Soil > Contaminated >... | reverse complement strand
CGGCTGCTGGCGAACATGCTCGCCGGCCACATGGTGTTGCTGGTGATTATGGGCTTTGCCTTCAGTGTGGAAGGGGCAGCGAGTTCCTTCTGGCCGGTGATAGCACCAGCCTCATTGATCGGCGCCACGCTGTTGAGTTGTTTGGAATTGTTTGTCGCTTTTTTGCAGGCGTACATCTTTACGTTTCTATCGGCACTGTTTATCGGAGCAGCGATTCATCACCACTAGTGCTGGATCGATGTTTACGGACCTAACGCATCTTCGAAATTGACAGGAGAGTAATCCAGTGAAGAATGTTGTAAGAATTCTCGGGCTGTGTCTCGCGGTGGTTTTTGTGTTTGCCGTGCCAGCCTTCGCACAAGGGGGAGGTGGCGGCATTGAGTTCTCTGGCGCGTTTGGCGCCGGCCTTGTCATCATCGGTGGTGGCTATGGCATCGGTAAGCTGGCGGCCAGCGCGGTCGAGAGTATGGCTCGTCAGCCGGAGATCGCTGGGAGCATCCAAACTGCGATGATCATCGCCGCGGCCTTGATCGAAGGCGTGACCTTTTTCGCGCTGATTATCTGCTACCTTCAGAATCCGTTCGGTGGCTAATACGCGAAAGGGAGTTGCAATGCTCCGATTTGGTACGCACTTCGCACTAGCGATCGTAGTTGCAGTGGCGGCTTTTGCTGGCACTCAGGCGCTGCTTGCGGACGAAGTGGAAAACGAAGCGAAGGAAGCGGTGGCTGCGGACACGGCGATTGAGAACGCAGAGGCGGCCGACAATGCGGAAGTCTCCGAGTTAGCCGGGGAGGCCCACGCTGACGCCAAAAATGTCGCGGAGGGACAAGGTCACACCGCCGATGACTCGCATGCAGATGCTCATCATGATCCCCATGATCTTAGCCATCAGAATGCAACGTCCAGCCTGCACGATTCTTTGGAAGTGCGCAGCGATCTGGCGATTTGGACGTTCGTTGTCTTCATTTTCTTGCTGGCAGTCCTTGGCAAGTTCGCTTGGGGGCCAGTCATGCAAGGGTTGGAGAAGCGTGAGCAATCGATCGCCGCGATGATTGACGAAGCCAGGCGAGGCCAAGAACAAGCGGCCGAGCAATTGAAGCAATACGAAGCCAAACTAGCCGCGGCTGGTGAGGAAGCTCGGGAACTCGTCACTCAAGCTCGGAAGGACGCGGAGTCCGCCAAGGACCGAATTCTCGCCGAAGCTCAGCAGGCGGCGGATCGTCAACGACAGCGAGCGGTCGAAGACATTCTGGTGGCAAAGAATATCGCTCTGCAAGAGATTACGAAGACGAGTGTGGACTTGGCTGTGAATTTGGCGGGACGTATCGTTCGCCAGCAACTCAAGGCCGAAGATCACTCGCAGTTGATTCGTGAAGCCATGGATCAACTCCCCAGCCGCAACTGACAAACAACGAGACAGCCTCTCGCTGCATGAGAACGAAATGACGGAAGCTCGCGACAAAGCGGTGTTCGATACCGGCCAGCAGTACCTTGGCGCTGTCTACGCCAAGGCGTTGCTTGGTGCTGCCGAAAAGGCCGGCAACGCCGAAGCCGTCTTGGACGAGCTGAATTCGTTCATCGACGAAGTTATTGCAAAGGTGCCGAACCTCGACTCGACCCTGGTTTCGCCTCGCGTCGCCGTCGAAGCGAAGACCGCGATGCTCGACAAGGCTCTCGGCGGCAAAATCTCCGTCGAGTTGCTCAACTTCTTAAAGGTCGTCGCGCGTCACGGACGCTTTGATTGCCTGCGAGCCATTCGTCAGGCAGTTCGTGAGAAGCTGAACGAATTGCGAGGCCGCGTCGAGGTCACGTTGAGCGCCGCGGAACTGCCCAGTCCGGAGTCGATCGAGCTGATCACGAATCGATTGAAGGTCTTACTGGGGAAGGACGTTGACCTGCATGTCGATGTCGACCGCGAGCTGATCGGCGGCGTCAAACTGCGTATTGGCGATACCGTCTATGACGCCAGCGTCGCCAACCGGCTTGTTCGCTTGAAGGATGAATTGTTATCCAAAACCGGCCAGCAACTGCGGGACAATCTGGACCGCTTCGCCTTGGCCGACTGAATCATAAGACAGAGAATCGGATACCACAGATGACGAAATTCAACGCGGATGAAATCGCCTCGGTCTTGCAGGCGGAAATCGAACAGTACGACAGCAATATCGACGTCCGTGAAGTCGGCACGGTGTTGGAAGTCGGCGACGGCATCGCCCGAGTTCACGGCCTGTCGGGAGTAATGGCCAACGAGATGGTCGAGTTCCCCAACGGAACTCGCGGTTTGGCGTTCAACTTGGAAGAGAACAGCGTCGGTCTGATCATTCTCGGCGATTACCTCTCGATTCAAGAAGGCGACGAAGTCCGAGCACTTGGCCGCCTGCTGTCGGTGCCTGTCGGCGAAGCCGTCATCGGTCGCGTTCTCGATCCGCTGGGCAACCCGCTGGACGGGAAGGGACCCGTCGCATCGACCGAAAGCCGTCCGGTGGAAGTGATCGCGGCCGGCGTCTCCGAACGTCAGCCAGTTAGCCAGCCGCTGCAAACTGGCATCAAAGCTGTCGACGCCATGACACCGATCGGTCGCGGACAACGCGAATTGATCATTGGTGACCGAAAGACGGGCAAGACGGCCGTTGCCATCGATGCCATCCTGAATCAAAAGGATTCGGGCGTGAAGTGTTTTTATGTTGCCATTGGCCAGAAGGACTCGTCCGTCGCCGGCGTGATCAAGATTCTCGAAGAGCAAGGCGCGATGGCGTACACGACCGTCATCGTCTCCGGTGCCAGTTCGCCCTCACCGCTGCAGTACGTTGCACCCTACGCCGGTACCGCGATGGCCGAGTATTTTATGTGGAAAGGCGAACACGCTCTGATCGTTTATGACGACTTGTCGAAGCAGGCCGTCGCGTACCGCGAATTGTCGCTCCTCATGCGACGTCCGCCAGGTCGTGAAGCGTTTCCCGGTGACGTGTTCTACTGCCATAGCCGTTTGCTCGAACGATCGTCGAAACTTTCCGATGCGTTAGGAGGCGGTTCGATTACGTCGCTGCCGATCATCGAGACTCTGGAAGGCGAAGTGTCGGCTTACATCCCAACGAATGTGATTTCGATTACCGACGGCCAAATCTACTTGCAGCCCGACTTGTTCTTCGCGGGTATCCGCCCGGCGATGAACGTCGGCATTTCGGTTTCACGCGTGGGCGGTGCCGCTCAGGTGAAAGCGATGAAGAACGTGGCTGGCGGTTTGCGACTGGATCTGGCGGCGTTCCGCGAGTTGGAAGCGTTCGCCCAACTGGGCACCGATCTCGATGCCGCGACACAATCGCAGCTCGATCGTGGTTACCGGATGGTCGAATTGCTGAAGCAAGGCCAGTACAAGCCGTTGTACGTGGTCGACCAGATACTCAGCTTGTACGCCGGCATTAACGGCTACTTGGATGACGTCCCGGTCAATGAAGTGCCCGCCTGGGAAGCTGCGTTCCTGCAATTCATGCAAGATCAAAAGAGCGCCGTCTGGAAGATGGTGGACGAGAACAAAGACAAAGGCGACACGCTGAAGAAGGCTGACGATCCGACCACGCAAGCGGTCGTTGCCGCGATCCAAGAGTTTAAGAAGAGTTACAAACCCGCTGAGTAGGAGATTAGTAATGTAGGCCGGAACAAGCTTCGCAGTTCCGGCATCTGCTGTAAAACCGCCGGAACTGCGAAGCTTGTTCCGGCCTACTACTGCCGAGTAGGAGTTGTTTCGTGGACTCCGAGAAAGTACCGCCTGTAAAGCCATCTGAGCTGGAAGCCAGCAGCGATGACCGGACCTGGGGGATGCTGGCGCACCTGTCTTACTTTCTGACCTTTGTCATTGGTGTGTCATGCGTGGCACCACTAGTAATTTGGATCATCAAGAAGGACACATCAGCGTTTATCGAAGACCAAGCGAAGGAAGCGTTGAATTTCCAGTTATCGGCGTTAATAGTCTCGCTGCTGCTGGGAGTAACCATCTGCGGCATACCATTGATACTTGTCGTGTTGGTCATGTCGATCGTGTACAGCATCCAAGCAGGCATGGCGGCGAATCGCGGCGAACGTTATCGATACCCCTACACTTTCCGAATGATTAACTAAGTCATGGCCAACGCCAGAGCACTCGATAAACGCCGCAAATCTGTCCGCAACATTCGGAAGATCACGCGCACGATGGAGTTGATCGCGACCGCTCGCTTCAAGAAAGCGATGGATCGCGCCACGGCTGCGACGGCCTATACGCGTCGAATTACTCAGCTGGTATCGGACTTGGCTTCCAGCGGACTCGAAGTGCGACATCCGTTGATCGAGCCTCGCGAAGAGACCAACATTGCCTTGCTGCTCGTGCTGACCGGCAACCGTGGTCTTTGCGGGGGTTACAACGGCGGCGTTATTCGGCAGGCGATTCCACGCCACAACGAACTGCGGGCGTCGGTCTCGAATGTCCAGCTCGAAGTTTCCGGCAAGCGAGGCATTACGGCACTTCGCTTCCGCGGCATCGAGCCTAACGAGACATTCCTGAACTTCGACGACCAACCGCGATTCGCGGAAGTCGAAGTCATCGCCAATCGTTACCTCGAAGAGTATGCGGCCGGGCGACTCGATCGTCTGGATGTCGCCTACACCCGCTTCGTCAGCATCGGAAAGCAAGAAGCGCTCGTCGAGCGGCTTCTACCGCTCGGCGGTATCGAAGGTGCCGATCGTGGTGACGCGGGAAAGTCGTCGTCGGGAGGCGAGTCGATGTACGAGTTCCTGCCCTCCGCGGAGAGCATCCTGGAAGAAGTCGTCCCGGCAAGCTTCAAAGCGAAGCTGTTCAAGTGCTTCCTGGACGCGGCAGTTAGCGAACAGATCGCTCGCATGGTGGCGATGAAAGCGGCGACGGAAAACGCCGGCGACATGATCAAACAACTTTCGATGACCTACAACCGGGCTCGCCAGTCGCAAATCACGGGTGAGATCATGGAGATCATCGGGGGCGTCGAAGCCCTGAAGAAATAAAGAGAACTCGTTCCCCAGGCTCCCGCCTGGGAACGGACTGCCCGCGAGGCTCCGCCTCGCAGTGCTGGCGGAGCCAGCATTGCAATTGGGTTCCCAGGCAGGAGCCTGGGAACCAGACGACCAGACGACCGGACGACTTTGAACATCGAACTTTGAACTGGGAACTAAAAGCAAAGAGCTATGGCAACAGCAACCGCAACCGCAACGGGTCGCGTAACCCAAGTGATCGGGTCGACCTTTGACGCCGAGTTTGACGTCGAGAACCTCCCACCCATCTACAACGCGGTGAAGGTCGTCAGCGAACACAAAGGCGTGAAGCTCGATCTGACGGGCGAAGTCCAACAGCATCTTGGCGGCGGTCGGGTCCGTTGCGTCGCGTTGGGCAGCACGGACGGCATGGTTCGAGGTCACGAGTGCGTCGACACGGGGTCTCCCGTGACGGTTCCGGTGGGTGAGGAAACGCTTGGCCGCGTCTTCAACATGCTCGGCAATCCTGTCGACGGACGGGGTCCCGTGGACGCCAAGCTGCGCTGGCCGATCCATCGCCAATCTCCTCCGATAAGCGAGTTGTCAACAAGCACTGAGCTGTTCGAGACAGGTATCAAAGTGATTGACCTGCTGACGCCATTCGTGCGTGGTGGCAAAGCCGGTCTATTCGGTGGTGCTGGTCTCGGGAAGACAGTTATTCTCACCGAGTTGATTGCCCGTATCGCGCGTGAACACGGTGGTTACTCGGTGTTCGCCGGGGTCGGCGAACGAACGCGTGAAGGGACGGATCTCTGGTTGGAAATGCAGGAAGCTCAGATCGGCGACACCGGCCGCAGCGTGATCGAGCAGACGGCGATGGTGTTCGGCCAGATGAACGAGCCGCCAGGAGCCCGCCTCCGAGTCGCGCTCTCGGCTCTGACGATGGCCGAGTACTTCCGCGACACAACCGGAAAAGACACGTTGTTGTTCGTCGACAACATCTTCCGTTTCTCGCAAGCGGGAAGCGAAGTGTCGGCGCTGCTCGGACGTATGCCTTCGGCGGTCGGTTATCAGCCGACGTTGGCTACCGAAATGGGTGCCTTGCAAGAACGAATTGCTTCGACGAGCAAGGGAGCGATTACCTCCGTGCAAGCCGTGTACGTTCCCGCGGACGATCCGACGGACCCGGCTCCCGCCACGGCGTTCGGCCAGTTGGACGCGTTCCTGTACCTCGAACGTTCGATCTCGGAAAAGGGTATTTACCCTGCGGTGGACCCGTTGGCGTCGAACAGCCGCATCCTCGACCCGCAGTATGTCGGCAAACGGCATTACAACATCGCTCGCCGAGTTCAAACGACGTTGCAGCGTTACCGCGAATTGCAGGACATCATTGCGATTCTCGGCGTCGACGAATTGAGCGAAGAAGACAAATTGATCGTCCATCGTGCTCGCCGCATCGAACGCTTCCTTTCGCAGCCGTTCTATGTGGCCGAGGTCTTCACCGGCAAATCGGGCGAGTTCACGAAGCTGGACGAGACAATTCGCAGCTTCGAGGAAATCTGTGACGGCAAGTGGGATCATCTGCCGGAGCAAGCGTTTATGTACGTCGGCGTCATCGAGCAAGCTGAAGAGCAAGCGAAGAAGATGGCAGCCAAAGCAAAGTAGACACTGGCCACTCGACGCTGGCCACTCGACACCCGCCAACCAGAACGATCCGCCAAATGGCCGAACTAAACTGCATTGTCGTCACACCCGAGAAGACCGCCCTCGAAACGAAGGCGGAGTTCGTTGCGATGCCGCTTTATGACGGTGAGATCGGTATTTTGCCCGGCCACAGTCCGATGATCGGACGGCTTGGATATGGCGAGATGCGGATCCGTGTCGGCGGCAAGGAGACGCGATACTACGTGGACGGCGGCTTCGTGCAAGTTGCCGACAACGTCGTCTCGATTCTGACTAACCGAGCCGTACTCGGAACAAGCCTCGATGTGGCAGCCGCTCGTGAGCAACTTGCCTCGGCCAGCAAGCGACCCGCGGCAACGGACGAGGAGTTAGAGCTGCGCGATCGATTGGTCATTCAGGCGCGAGCGCAGATCCGCGTGGCCGAGCGAGTCAAGTAATTGTTAGGTGATTCGGCTGTGCCCAACCCCAAATCTCTTAAAGTCGGAGACTTGGTGCAATTCACGGCATTGCCTGACGAATGGTCGCTTCCAGGCTACGCGGTTCATCGAGAGTCCGTTGCCTTCATGAAGAAGATGGTCATGCGGACTCGGCCGTCTCGTGTGGCGAAGATTGACGAGTATGGATGTCCGTGGATTGAGGCACGCATTCGAAAGCGCGGAAAGATCCACTATCATCATTGGGCAATTATGGAGTCGACCGGTTGGCGTCTCGTTCGACGACGCAGTTAATCAAGCGTGGTGAAGTGCGACGGTTAACGGCATGATCGCTGTATTCATCGCAGAACGTAACTGCGACTGGAGAGCCGGGGTTTTCAGTCTCAGGCATCTGCCAATCGTTCCAGTTCCGCGAACGTCTTGTCGAAGAAAATAGCTAGTCTTCTTCGCGTCCCGCCAACTTTCTCACTCAGGACGTCACCTATGCCGTATGCGAGCCACCGCATTGTCGGTCTTATGGAACTAGAACCCTCCCGCACTCTCGACGAATTGAACCCCATCCGCACAAGGCCCCCGCTGGCCGCACCAGCCACCGCCGCCGCGATTCGCAAAATCGGATTCGAACTGGCAAAATCAAGGTCCACGCCTCAAGTTGCAAGCGAGCCAACCGTCAAGGTCGACTCCGCGACCCTCCAACGAGAACTCGAAGCGGAGTTGGAGAAATTGCTTGCCGATAGAGTTTTTGTCGCCTTGAACTGAGCCGTCTTGTTCCCGGCTCGACCTTCTCATTGTCGCGACCGAGTCTTTGACGTAGCATGAATCGCTGGACGGTCGCGTAATCGAAGCGTTTTGTGTGGTTGGAGGTCGGGATGGCGGAGATGACTATCGGCTTTATCGGAGCCGGTCAAATGGCACGAGCTTTGGCACGCGGCTTCGTGGCCGCTGAGCTGGTGCCCGCCGAGAGTGTTATTGCCTTCGACCCCATCGCGGAAGCTGCTACCCAGTTCACCGAACTCATTCCCGGCAGCCAAATCGCCACTTCGAATCGGGCAGTTGTCGAAGCTGCCGACGTTGTCATACTGGCCGTCAAGCCGCAATGCATCCTGGATGTCATGCTTGAGTTGGCGAATGCAAAAACTAATCACGCGTTGTTTGTTTCTATCATTGCAGGCACGCCGCTGGCAGCTCTCTGCAACGGCCTGAAGAGTGAACGCGTCGTGCGCGTCATGCCGAACACGCCGTGCTTGATTGGTGCAGGTGCAGCTGGCTACTCGCTCGGCCCGGGAGCCTCGGCCGCGGATGGTGAATTGGTCGGACGGTTGCTGGGAGCGGTCGGCATTGCGTTTCCAGTGCCCGAGTCGCAATTGGACGCCGTCACCGGGCTCTCGGGTTCCGGTCCGGCCTACGTTTATACTATGATCGAGGCGCTCAGTGACGGTGGAGTCCGTGCGGGGTTGCCTCGCGCGACGGCGACCGCGCTGGCTGCACAAACGGTATTTGGAGCGGCTCAGATGGTGCTGTCCACTGGGGAACATCCTGGCGTGTTAAAGGATCGCGTCACCAGCCCAGGCGGTACAACGATCGCGGGACTACAGGTCTTGGAGCGACAGGGGTTGCGTTCGGCCTTGATTGACGCGGTCGAGGCAGCCACCAAGCGTTCCCGGGAGTTGGGCCAATCTTAAGAAAAGCTAAATTGCAGGAAAGGTCGTGTCATGCCATCTGTCTTCTGCACCGTCGATGATAAGCACATTCCGTTGTACCGCGTGATGTGGATCTCCGACATTCCTCATTTCTGCGGACACAGCGATTGTATGCACGAAGGCGACTACGAAGTTCGGCTAGAGCAAGACGAGTCCGTCTGGGCGAGCCGCGAAGAACGCGATAACATGTTGTCAGCGATTGACGTCTGGCAAAGTGGAGCTGACTTAGACGACGAATGGGAATAAGCGATGTCCTTGTTTGAAAACGATCTTTATCAGTGGCGCGAGACCTATTTTGTCCTGTTCGCGCAATCGGCTCGACCGCAAGCCGCCGCGGTTGCCGACGCGCTCAAGCGACAAGACTCGCATTACGAAGTCAGCAACATCGTCGCCGATGACGCCGGCCAGCTCGAATCGCTGACACTTCGCTCGCCGGAAGATTCGTCGGCGATGGACATCACGTTCGTCACCGGCGAGGAAGTGACCGAGCAACGCGAAGAACTGCTGAATACGCTCGCCAAGTCAACGCTCCGCGACGGCGACCGGGACAAATTGAATTACCTCGGGGAGTGCGATTCGCGATTCGACATCTACCACTTTGAGGAAGCTTCCTTCGTCGGCGGCGACGAGAATGAAGACGATCCGTTGGACCCCGGTGCCTTGCTGCTAGTCATGGATTGCCTCGCGAAGCTCTGCCGAGGCGTCGGCATCGATCCGCAATCGGGTTCGTTGATGTAGGGCAGGGCGACGGCTGCCACAGGAGCCTCACTTAAATCGAAGGCATTCTCGCGGGTGCCCACGAAGCAATCGTTACTCCCGATCGATTCGGCGTCGTGAAACAACAGATTGATAGCCGGAGACCCAGGTCACGTCCGCGCTGCGAAGCAGCATTTCCGTGGTATTCGGATCTCGGTGCGTGCCGGCGCGGTTGGAGTTTGGCCGGCGAGATTGCCAACCGTAACCGCGATTGACCTCATTGACGATGCCCGGAACGGGGTCGTGCCAGTTTTCGCGTGTCTTGCTACAATTGGAACCATCACTTAAAAGGATGGAGCCGTGCATGTCGAAGAAAAATCGAAGATCAAAATCGCGGAAGGGACGCACCACGAGCGGCAAGAATCAGCGGAGTTCCAACACGCCTGATCTGCTAAACGCGTTGCCTGACCGTCGCACAATGGAAGCAATGATGCGACAGATGTTCACCGACGGGGATGTCGTCGAAGACGCTCTCGAGGCTGCACAGCAGATCATGTATGACGCATTCGAGGCGGAAAGTCCTGGCCGGCAGGTGCAGCTTGCAAAACAGGCGTTGGAGCGTTCACCCGACTGTGCGGATGCCTATGTCTTGCTCGCCGAACATGCATCGTCTCTCGACGAGGCACTCCATTTCTACGAGCAAGGGGTGGCCGCTGGGGCGCGTGCGTTAGGTGATGATGGATTCCAAGAATATAAAGGGCATTTTTGGGGATTCCTTCCGACGCGACCGTACATGCGTGCCCGCGCGGGACTGGCCGATGCGTTGTGCGCGTCTGGACGCCATGAGGATGCCGTTGAGAATTACCAGGCCCTACTGCGACTGAATCCCAACGACAACCAAGGCATCCGCTACCGCCTTGCGTCCGCGCTGCTCGATCTGCAACGTCACGATGAACTGTTCAAATTGCTCGAACAGTACAAAGAGGATGGCATGGCCGATTGGTCGTACACGCGAGCGTTGCTGGCGTTTCGTCAGGAAGGAGAATCCGAGTCCGCTTGTCGACTGCTACGAGAAGCATACAAGTCGAACTCACATGTTCCGGACTATTTGACTGGCGCCAAGCAGATGCCGCAAGAATTACCGGAATACATTTCACCGGGCCGGGAAGAAGAGGCCATCGGCTATGCCGCGCAGTATTTGCCAGCCTGGAAGAATTCGCCCGGGGCCATCACTTGGCTGCGAAAGACACTCCACGTCAAGCTCGGCGAGCCACCTCGACGCGCGGCGCCGTCGTGGAGTAGGGTCAAGCAAGTCCTCCGTGATTTGCCACAAAACGATGATGTCTGGGAGGTGGAATTAGCGTCTCTCGGCGATTCGCAGGACGGCAAACTGTGGATGATGGCGGTCGCCAGCGCAACCAGCGGCGAAGTCCTGTTGCTGGAGATGATGGATCGGCGTCCCGAGGATGCCGAAGTGTGGCAACAATTGTTGCAAGTCATGCGGCAACCGGAAACGGGAGAGCCCAGTCGCCCAGCGCAGGTGCAAGTTACGCGGAAAACTTTTTGTCGGCTGTGGCAGCCGAAATTGGCACGGCTCAATATCGATTGCGTAGTCGTCGATGCGCTACCGCGAGTCGACAGTGTGATGGCACTTGCCGGTTCGTCCACCGACATGCTTGAACGGATTCGCATTACGTCCGATTCCGCGGAAGACTATCCCGACATCTCATCACTGCCACAAAACATCGGAGAAGTGTGGCAGGCGGATGTCCGGCGACTGGGATCGTGGATTGAGGTGGATGGCCAGCCGCAGCGACCGTGGATCATTCTGGTTGCGAACACCACGGATGGCTTGATTTACACTACTGATCTGACGCAGTCGACTCCGCAACCGGATTGGCTCTGGCGGGGTGTGCAGAAGGCGATTTGCCAGCCCGCGCTGGGATCGCCTCATCTGCCGGGTGTGATTGAGGTTAGTTCGGACGAAAATCGCCGCCTCCTCGCGACCTATCTGCAGGAGTCCGGGGTGAAGTGTGTTGTTGCCGGTCAGCTCGAGCAACTCGACGAGATGCTAGCCGGATTGATCGATTGTCTCGCCGGTTCGTCGGGACCAAAGCCGCTCGTGGATTCGCCCGGAGTCACCGAGGAAACGCTCGGCAAGTTCTTTCGCGCCGCCGCCGATTTTTATCGACAAACTCCTTGGCGTTCCATTGCTGGTGATACCATTATCCAAGTCGAATGCGATGCTTTGACGAGCGGGCCGTGGTTCGCGGTAGTCATGGGTCAGTCTGGCATGACCTTGGGCCTGGCGTTGTACGAGGATCTCGATCTGTTACGCCGGCTGATTACCGGCGACGCGTCCGACGAAGAAAACGCTCGGCGCACCTCGGCCTTGTCCCTGACGTATGGCGAGGCGTTCGAACTAGCTGCAAGAGATACTGATGCCGTCGAAAAACATGGCTGGCCGATCGCTGGCCCGGAGGCTTATCCAACGGTCCTGCGAGTGAATCCTGGGCTGGCGATTCGCGTACCGCTGAAATGGGAACTCGAACTGCTAAACGGGTGCCTCGAATACATTCCCAAATTCCTCAAGGACGAGCAGGCGTATGCTAGATCTTCCGCCAACCGCCCTCTCAACCTCAAACTTTCGGTTGTCTCGCAGGCATAAGGCGGCCCCGGCGCCTGCTGTCGTCCCAGCAACTCTCCGCGATTTCTAAGACGCCCGCGATGCATTCGCCTTCGTGGTCTGGACTACTTCCATATCCCAAGTCGCTCCTTGCCGGCAGCCACCAGGATTCCTAATTCCTGCCATGCGACCCGCGGTTAGCTAAAAAATGCTGCCGCGCCGCGCCAAGCTCGCCGCTGGCCAAAAAGTCTCTAGTTCGAGAGAGACCACGCGGAGTCCGACCTGGACCTTGAAGGTCAAGAGCGGACCTCGAAATCTCGGTCCAAAACTCTCTGAATCTAGGTTTGCAGATGCCCCAGGATTAACAACCCGGTCAAAAGCCAATCCCGCGGTTGACACCTGCATGTCACTGCCGCTGAGACCAAGATCGCGCTCGTCGTGAAGGCGTAAGCCGAAATCTGCAAGACGCTGAGGCTCTCGCGGTCGATGTTCTATCGCTACGTGCGGGTGTCACTACGAGTCATCTGCCGGCCCTTTTCGGGGCGCTCCATGACCGCCAAGTGGCTCAGGGTCCGATCAAGTGAAGTTTTTTTGATCGCGCTAAAAGCACAGAGGACTTTTGTCCTTCGGTCGAGTACAAACCACCGTTGGCGTCGAGTAATGGCAACTCTAAGTCGTCCGACTGCTAAGATTGGCTGATCACGACGTGGTTGGGCCTCACGGTGATGTACCCGTGACCGGTTATGGGATTGGGCACCGAGGAGAGCAGGAGTGTACCTTCGAGTGGGAGTCTCACCGTCTCGGCGAGGGGCTCTGCTGCATTCGTTAGCCGCGCTTGCACGATGACATGGCCTCCATGATCACGGCAATAACGTATCGCAAAAATGTCTCGCCCCGGCTCGTGGCTGGTCGTCATCCGATTCGTCGCAAGCCAGCCTTCGCTGATACCTTGCTTGCGGAACGCGATGAGGGTTCGATACCAAGCGAGTACGTCGGTGTCGCCAGCACTTACATCGTGGCACTTGGCGCGCCGGAAGGCTTCGGTGTCAGACGGCGACAACGCACCTTTCCAAGCGTGCTGGGGATACTCTCGCGCTCGACCTTCATCGATCTCGCGACGTAACTGCGGGTCTTGGAAATCGACGAAGAATGGAAACGACGAGTCGGTCGCAGATTCCTCACCCATGAAAATCATAGGGATGCTGGGGTACAGCATCGTCAGTGCGGCCGCCGCCTTTTGAAATTCTTTCGAGGTCAGATGGTGAAGACGCTTTCCGTGCGGGTGATTGCCAACACCATCGTGCGTCTGCAGCGCTGTGACGAAGGAAGCGATAGGCGGTTGTCCAGTCTCACCTTGATGAAGCGCGTCGCGATGTTCAGGGGACACCCGCGCAGGTTGGCGCGCCGTGCGGACATAAAGGTAACCATGCCGTAACGATTCCGCCAAGTCCATCGCCCCGCCGTATTCGCGATCGGAGAGCCGCAAGTCGGGCAGCGCGTGCGAGTAGATCGAATGCATCAGGCAATCGCACCAAATGGCATCGTACGATCGCCCGCTTTCCTCGGATGGCAGCAAGTCGGGGTCATAAATATTGGCTTCCGCGATCAGATGCACGAGTCGGTCAATCGTGTCTTCGTACTCGGACACAGCCTGACAGATCTCATCAAGGATGTGCGGCTTGCTATCGTCCAGCATCAATTGCACCGCATCCAGTCGCAGGCCGTCGAGGTGATACTCGTCTAGCCAGTAGATCGCGTTATCCACGATGAACTGCCGCACATGCCGTGAGTGCCGATCGTCGAAGTTGAATGCCTCGCCCCAAGGTGTGCGATGCTTGCAAGAGAAGTAGGGACCGAATTCGGCCAGGTAGTTTCCTTCCGGGCCCAAGTGGTTGTAAACCACGTCCAGGATAACGGCGATGCCGCTTGTGTGGCACGCGTCGATAAGAGCCTTGAAGTCATCCGGCCCGCCGTAGGTGTTTCGAACTGCGAACAGATCGACGCCGTCATAACCCCAATTCCAACGTCCCGGCGATTGGGCGACTGGCATGATCTCGACTGCGGTTACACCCAAGTTAAGGAGTTCACGAAGCCGCTCGATCGCGGCTCGAAATGTGCCGCCCTCCGTGAAAGCGCCAATATGAAGTTCGTAGATGATCAGGTCACGCTTTGGCACGCCCCTCCAGTCATGATCGGTCCACGGGAACGCCTCGGAATCGACAATCTGCGAGGCCCCATGAACGCCGTCTGGCTGATATCTCGAGGCCGGATCAGGCCGAGTGACTTCGTCATCCAAGATATATTGGTACGACGCGTTGGGTCCGACGGGAGCGCTGCCGGAAAAGTATCCGTTCTCCTGTCGTGTCAACGCGTGGCGAGTTCTCGTACCGTGATCGAATACCTTGACCGCGACACGTTGTCGCAGCGGTGCCCAGACTCGGAAATGAGTCTCGTTATGGCTAACTGGAGTGGCTCCTAGCCGCTTGCTCGAAGCGGGATCCGACGTTCCTAGCAATGCAAACCAACGACAACCATCCAGCACGCCGCTGCTGGCAGCGTGGCGCGAAAGATGGAGGCGATTTTTCCAGCCGCATTCGCGATGCGCGTCGTAGACGCTCTGGGCGAGTTGTCGATCGGCGTTGCCAACAACGATGGATCGGTAGCCGGCTGTAAGTGCGGCCAGGTCATTGCCGGAGTCGCCCGCGACGACGATTGCGTCCGGACTTGTGCGTGTGTGCTGTGCCCACCATGCCAGGGCGTGCGCTTTCGAGACTTCGCGTGGGAGCAAGTCGATCAACCCATCGCCATTGAATGGATCAACGCTGTGGATGATGGAGTAAGGAGCGGCTGTTCGATCTAGCTCATCCTGAACTCGTCTGACCAAATCGTCCAGCCTCGCGGCGTCGGCGTAGAAGCTGAGCTTGAAACGACCTTGCTTCAGCTCTTCCTGAATCCGCAGCCCCTGGATCGATTGCAACTGCTTCCGCAGCGCGAGAATCGGCATCGAGGCAATGATCTCATCTTGATGTCGGTGGTAGGCTTCTATTGATTCGAATGATCCAGGCGCCTGTCGCCGAAGTATCGACGTTCCAACGTCGCAAATCACCCAGTCCGGATGAGGAAGTCGAAACTCCTTGATCGCGTTCGACACGGACTCAAAGTGCCGCCCCGTCACAAAGACCAGCGTCACATTGTTCTGTTCAAGTTCGTTAGCAAGGGTTCGGAGGTCAGCTTCATTCTGCTCACTGTCACCGACCGGGATCAGCGTTCCGTCAAGATCGGTGGCAAGCACGCGGCAGCCGTCTCCACTGGCGGGTTCGTTCGTCATAGCATTTCGTGACGGTCGCGTGACCGATAACACTTCTTCTCCATCTAGATTCGTTTAAGCCAAAGAATCTGGTACGACTCGAGCACGAGCGGCTCAGAAGTGGCGTACTTCTTGTCACCGATCACGTCTTGGAAGAACCTCCCCAGATCTACTGTTCGGAGTTTGTTCCCGTAAATCTGCTGTGGCTCCTCGGAAAAATTCGCCAACACGATCAGCCGATGTCCTTCGCGGATGCGGAGGTAACCAAGGATGTGTTCACGAAGTCGTAGTCGTTCAACATACCCCACTCTTCGCCCAGATACAGCAACGGGATGCCGCCGATGCCGAGCGTGATTCCGTGCGGGAGCATCATGCGTCGAATCGCCACCTCTTTCCTGTCTTCGTCTTCCTCCTCGATCGCCTGTTCCAGACCAGCCAGCCAGCCAGGCCATCGTGCCCGAGATTCGCATGTCGCCGGATTCTAGGTTCTCCTGAAACGGAACACCAGGGGCGAAGGATCCAGGAAACTGACCCGTGTAGAAATCATTCGGGAATTGACGATGGCTGTAGGCGTCAATGCCGATCGTGGCCGCATCTCGATCATCGAAGGTCCAACCGATATCGTCGTGGCACCGCAGGTAGTTTACCCATGCGGTGTTGGCGGGCAGTCGGAAGCGGTGTCGCAGGGTCTGCATCAGGTGTCGACTCCCATGTTGGCGATGAACAACATCTCTTCCAACATCGCGCAAAAGACGCCCGGATTAGCGTAGTTCAAATCCCACTGGAAGCTGTTAAAGGTCGTCCACACCCATTGCCGCATCCCGTCGTGCCAAGTGAAGTTCCCTCGACGTACGGTCGGGAAAATCTCGCGGAGCGACCGCTCGTATCGCTCTGGCTCCGCTGCATTTGGGAAGATGTAATAGAACTGTTGGTATTCGCGGTTTCCGGCTTGGGCGTGCTGCGCCCATTCGTGATCGTCGGAAGTGTGGTTGAAAACAAAGTCCAACACCAGCGAGATGCCGGCTTCGCGGAGATTACGGCACAACAGCCGCAGATCGTCGATCGTTCCCAGGCGCGGATCAATCGAACGATAGTTGCTGATCGCGTACCCGCCGTCGTTGTCGCCTGGCCTGACAGCGAACAAAGGCATCAAGTGCAGGTCCGTGAGCCCCAGTTCCTGGAAGTACCCAACGTGCTCGCGCAGCCTGCTCAAGTTCTCGCTGAACAAGTCGACGTAGAGCGCTCCGACGACGACTCTCTCGGACTGGAACCAGTCAGGTTCGTTGATTCGATGCCGATCCAGCTCACAGAGTTCTTCGCTACGACCGGCCCACGCACGCGCGGCGACCGTCAGCACCTGTTCGACGTGGAAGAAGAAGTCGTATCGCGAGCCATAGAGCTGAAAGAGTAGCTTGAACAAAGGGCGCCAGTGCTCGTTGAGCCGGACTTCAAATTCGTGCCGTTTGTACTCATCAACTTCGCTTGCGTGCCATACCTCTTCGAGTCGAGGCTGAAGTCGCTGCAACGTCAGATCGGCATTGAAAGCGATGTCATCCGATGCACCGTTCTCATTCGATCCGATCATTGGGAATGACGATCTTGCCCAAGAAGTTATAGTACTTGATGCCTTCGAGAACGCCCGCCGCATGCGCTGCTTGAGCAAAGTAAATGCGGGGCCGCTTCCGAAGCCGATTCAGTTCTTTACTGTGGTTTGACACGACAACCCCTAGCGTGCGGCCGGTCAGCATCCCCTCGTCGTTCCCGGAATCGCCTGCGACCAAAACGTGCTCAGGTGCGAATCCCCACTTCCACAACACGTGTCGCATGGACAGGCCGCTTCCGCCGCGAACCGGAATGACATCGAGATACATCCCCAGTGACATAACAACCTTAGCACGCAGCCCGGCTTTGCGGAGCGTCCTCTTGATCGCGTTGAGGCGAGGACTCACGGTGGGATCGATCTCGTAGCTGATCTTGAATTCCGACTGGTTTTTATCGTCTTGCGGGAAAATCCCTGGCAACTCGTCTAAAACTTTGCGTATTTCGTCTGGCTTCCAGCCATATCCGATCGACTTTCGCCAACTCCCATCGGCGGTCAGATTCTCGCCGTAGTGCAATTGCGTGCCGACGTCGGTGTCCATCAAGTCGGGTTGTGGCAGCCCCAATTCCTCGATCAAAGCCATAGCACTGTCGAGTCGGCGACCGGTCGCGATGCCAAAGCCGACATGCTCGCTGTCGCGGATGAGTTCGTTGAACTTCCCCAACGATTCGTCGTCGCCAGTGAGCGTGTTGTCGAGGTCCGTGATGATCAGACGATCGAAATCAGGTAACCGGCGCGTGATCGGTTTGTTGACCAGCACTGACGAGGAAGTATGTTCAAGAATGTCGCCGAGGTCACGCAGATAGCGTTGCACGTGGTTGTTCCACGAATAGTGCTCGCGTGTTCCGGAAATGCCGTTGCGAGACCATTCTGTCCACTGATCCGGCTCGGTCAAAACTCGTAACAGTGCATGCTCGATGGCTTGGTCATCCAGCGGGTCGATAAGCAGACCGTTCCGGCAGTTGGCGATAATATCACGAGGTCCGCCATCGTTCGTCGTCACAATGGGCAACCCCGTCGCGCCTGCTTCCAGCAGCGTCAATCCGAACGGTTCGGTTAACGCTGGATTAATGAAGACACCCTTCGTTGACGCAGCCAGACGAAACAACTCTGGAACCTCGTCTTGCAGGTGCGTCTTCGGATACGCCACTCTTCCATAGAGGTCGTAGCGGTCGATCAAATAGAGCACGTTATTGATGACAGTCCGTTGCGCCTTCGGCAACGCGCGAACATCGTCCCGCGTGCCCAAGATCATCACGAGGTTGGCGTGCTCCTGCAGCTGTTCGCTTTTGCCGTAAACGCGGACGAGTGCTTCGAGGTTCTTCCGCTCATCGGGGCGAGCCAATGTCAGAATCATCGGCTTGTCCGGATCGCGCAGAAAGCAGGCGAGATCGTCGGCGATAGGCGGCGTCTTCCAGTTGTCGTCTGCAGGCGAAAAGCGTGACAGATCGACACCGGGCGGGATCACCTCCATCCGGGCAGGAACGTAGTGGTCGTACAATTGGTACTGGTGTTGCACCTCCTGGTTCGTGCTGGTCACCACCATTGAGGCCGTCTCCAGAGCGATCTCTTCGGCTTCGATACGAGTCGTGAATTTGTACTTCTTCTCCAGAGCCTCGGTGTCGGTCTTCCGCAGAGAGAGATGCTGTCGCTTAACTCGTCCCAGCGAATGCCCGGTGAAGACAAAAGGGATGTGCAGTAGACGAGCCAATTGAGCACCCGCGAGGCCCGCATCCGCATAATGGCCGTGGATAATATCGGGCAGACCTGTTCGCTTGAAGTGCGTGAGCATTTGGTCGATGAAGAAATCGACGTAGGGCCAAAGCGATTCCTTGCGCACATACCGCTTCGGCCCGAACGGAATCCGCACGATCTTCACTCTCTCGGAGATCGGTTCTTCGAGTTGTGCATAACCATCATCGACTTTCGCGTCAATGATCTGCCGCGTTATCAACTCCACTTCACGCACGTTGGGCTGGGCTGCCAACTCACGAGCAAGCTCCAAGACATACTTCACCTGCCCTCCCGTGTCGGCATCTCGCCCCAATTCACTATCGCGGGCCCGGATCAATCCATGGAGGCTGATCAATGTGACCTTTAGGCTCCCCGATTGTACGGGGTTTGACCTGGTAGCCTCGTCTTCGACTGTCGCTTGTGTTCCTTCTGGCGATTGCGTGGTAATCATAATTCCTTGTTCTACGTGCTCAGACGCCTACAAGTTATTCTAAGTAGTTGATGCTTCATCCTCCACAGGACGTAATGAACTCGGCTTAGGCTCACTTCGTGCAAGCGGTTCCTGCTAGTTACTATCCGTCTGAAAATCAGTTCAGCCTTGCAGTCGCAGGGCTTTTCAGCAATTCTCTCAGTTGGCTGACTTCCTCCGCCAGGATCCATATCCCTGAGTTTGATGCGTTTTCGGCCGCAAATCCCAAATCTCAAATGACATATTCCAAACGAGGTCGCCCCTGCTGGAGCGGATGACCGTGAGAAAATTGAAAGAGCGTTCGCACAAATTTCCGCTATTTTTCCTCGGAGATCGAAGAATTGCTGCTTTCCGCTGGCATAATCGTTCGCGGCTACGCGAAAAGTCGGCCCGGCCGGTGCGCAATTTCGTGTGCAGGATTTGAATCGCCAATTACTATAAGTAGTGGTGAATTGTTTACCTTCTCGGAGGTCGCCACTGTGCCGGGCCGGCTAAATCCATACTCAAATCGAAGAAAACACAAGGCGAAAGCCGGGCGGCGCGCGCTCGGATTGGGTGCTCGGCGCCTACTTCTTGAACCCCTCGAAGATCGCCGCTTGATGGCGGTGCTGCCGTTGGGAGACCTCCGAGACGGGGGGCCTTTGGACGCGCAAGGCTTTGTCCTCACGAATCTTGTACCGCAAGACTTAACGGGATTTTCGGTTAGCCATGCGGGCGATATTAACGCGGACGGCTTCGACGATCTGTTGGTGGGAGCACCCGTCGCGCCTGGATTCCCATCTGGAACGGGCGCAACCTACGTAATTTACGGAAAGTCATTCGGCTTCACGGACATTCTACTCGCGCCGGATATCGACGCCGCCGATGGCAAGTGGCTGTTTGGCTTGAATTCCGCCGACCACATGGGCTTCTCGGTCAGCGCTGCTGGCGATGTGAATGCCGACGGCTTCCACGATTTCATCATCGGAGCGCCGTATGCGGATCGAAACACCGGAACGGGAAGCCTCGCGGGAACGGGCCAATCCTACCTCTTGTTTGGCAGCACAGACCCGCCTCCGCTGCTGACCGAGTTGGACGGCACCAACGGTGTGTTGCTGCGAGGCTTGTTGGCGTATGACCGAGCAGGCTGGTCGGTCGCGTCAGCGGGTGACGTGAACGGTGACGGTTTCGACGATTTCCTGATCGGTACGCCCGTCGATGACCTGTCCGTAACCGCGGGAACCGGCAAAGCGTACTTGGTGTACGGCAAAGGGACTGCGTTCGCTCCGATTGTGAACTTGTGGGAGTTGACCGGCAGCAGCGGACTTCAATTGTTTGGCTTGGCACCCGCCGATCATCTTGGTTCCGCGGTCAGTTCAGTCGGCGATCTGAACGGCGACGGATTCGATGATTTCGCCGTGAGTGCGCCCTATGCGGATCCCAATAGTGTCGTTGGTTCGGGCTCGGCGTACGTGATCTTCGGAGGAACGAATCCCGCGCAGGGCGTCAATGTCTTGAACGGAACTAACGGCTTCCGTGTCGATGGGTTTATTCCGTACGAACGCGCCGGGTTTTCGCTCAGCTCCGCTGGTGACTTTAACGGTGACGGCTTCGAGGATCTGCTCGTTGGAGCCCCTGGCGATCGAGGCAATCCTTGGGACTCCTACGACTATGCGACGCCCGCCGGAGCCGGTCGCGCTTATGTCATCTTTGGCAAGGCGAGCGGCTTCAGTGCCGCGATTAACCTTAGTTCACTCGACGGCTCGGGCGCTGGCTTTAGCATCACCGGCATCGATGGGATAGCCTTCACGGACGGCGACGGCGTTGATTACGCAGGCTTCTCGGTCAGCTCCGCTGGCGACGTTGATGGCGACGGGTTTGCCGACCTGATTGTGGGTGCTCCCTATGCTGACAGCAGCAGCTCGTTGGGAGTTGGCGAGTCGTATTTGATCTTTGGCCGACCGGGAGGATTCGCCAATGGATTGACGTTAGCCTCGCTGACCGATGACCAAGGGATGCGACTTATCGGGGATCGTTTTCTGGATCGAAGCGGCTACTCCGTTTCTGCCGCCGGCGATGTCAACGGCGACGGCTTCGATGATGTCATCATCGGTGCACCGTCGCAGTTTCCGTACTCGGGGTCGGCCGGTCGGTCGTATGTCCTGTTCGGTCGCGATTTTCGCGGCAAGTTGCCGCTCGTTGGCACCGAAGACGACAGCGAGCTGACAGGAACGGCTGGTGCCAACGCGCTGATCGGGGCTCAGGGGAACGACCTTCTCCATGGTGCCGGCGGCGCGGATGTGCTTCGTGGTGGCCAAGGCAACGACGTGCTTGGCGTGTCGGATCTAACGTTCCGCCAAGTCGCCGGTGGTCGTGGCAACGATACCTTGCGGCTTGAAGGTGCCGCTCTGGCGTTAGATCTATCCGCCATTCCGAACGTTCGAATCACCGGCATCGAAGAGATCGATATCACAGGCACTGGCGATAACAGCCTGACGATCGGCAACGTGCGAGAGATCTTGAACCTGTCCGATACTTCAAATCGTCTCGTGGTTCGACGAAACTTAGGCGACACGGTCACGATTGCGGGGAAACCGTTCCGTGTTTACGTGCAAGGAGCAGCGACGCTGGTCGTCGAGAATCCGCCTCCGACAGTCGACTTGAACGGCTCGAACGACAGCGGCATTGGTTTCCAAGCGGCCTTCGCGGAAGATCAACCAGCGGTTTTGATTGTCGATACCGACTTGACCGCCATCGATGAAACCGCGATTGTTTCGGCAACCGTCACGATCACGAATCTGATGAATGGTGCCGACGAAACTTTGGCCGTTACCGTTGGTGCGTCGGGACTCACTTCCAACTACAATCCGTCGCTCGGAACGTTGGCGCTGACGGGCACAGCCGCCTCGACGGTCTATCAGGACGTGTTGCGGACACTCAAATATCGTAATGCATCCAACGCGCCGGAACTAACCGATCGACTTGTCACCGTCGTTGTGAATGACGGCGAATCGAATAGCACCGTCGCCACGGCAACGGTGACACTCACGGCCTTCAACGACGCTCCTGTTCTGAGTGCCACGCCCGCTCCCGTGTTTACGCCGATCGCCGAAGATTCCACCGATCCGGCTGGCAATACTGTCGCCTCGATTGTCCGCGATGGTTCGATCAACGATCCGGATGGCAACACGGTCAAATCGATTGCTGTGGTCGGAGCGAGCACCGGGACAGGCACGTGGCAGTACAACATCGCGGACGAGTGGCTCGGTCTCGGAGCCGTATCGTCAACGATGGCGAGATTGCTCGATCCCACAGCGAAGCTCCGTTTCGTACCGAACGAGAACTTCAATGGGCCGGCAACCGTCAGTTTTCGTGCCTGGGACCAAACCGCCGGCACGGCGGGAACGGTTCACGATACATCCACCAACGGCGGAACGACTGCGTTCAGCATCAACATCGTCACCGCCACGCTGACCGTGCAAGGCGTGAACGACGCACCGGTACTCGATCCCAGCGCGAATCACCTGCTGACCGCGATCGACGAAGACAAGACAGATTCCGTCGGCGATGCCGTCAGTGCGATTGTGCAACCGGGCTCGATCACCGACATCGACGGGCCTGCCGTCGGAGGCATCGCCATCGTGGCGGTCGACATTGCGAATGGCACGTGGCAACACTCGGTCGACGGTACGTCATGGAGTGCGATTACCGCTTCGACCACCTCTGCGTTGCTTCTTTCGTCGCAATGGCGCGTTCGGTTTGTTCCAGACGAAAACTTTCACGGCACGGCTTCGTTCTCGTTCCGAGCTTGGGATCAATCGGCGGGCACCAGCGGCGGCCAGGCGGATACGACGACGACCGGCGGCACGACCCCCTTCAGCACGATCCAAGAGAACGCCATCATCACCGTCATCCAACTGGATGATCCTCCCACGTTGGACACGATCGCCGCCGTCCTTCTGGACACGAGCGTGACGTCGCACGAGGTCACGTTGTCAGGAATCTCAGACGGTGATGAGGGTAACGAGGTGCTCTCGATTACCGCCACCAGCAACAATCACGCGGTCCTGCCAGACCCGGCCATCACCTATTCGTCACCAGATACAACCGGCGTATTGACGCTCGCGCCAATCGCGACTGAGCCCGGTTCCGCTCTGGTCACGGTCGTTGTCAAAGAAGCTGACGGCGACACGTTGACGCGATCATTCCTGGTCAGCATCGGCGAAGACGGGAAGGTTTGGCAGAATCCCGCGAACCCGCGCGATGTCGACAATAGTGGTTTCGTCGTGCCGCTTGACGTGCTGATCATCATCAACGAACTGAACAACCCGAAATTCCGAGACTCGGAAGGTCGCTTGCCGTTGCCGCCGCCCGCAGGGTCGCCCCCACCGTATCTGGACGTGAGCGGCGACGCGCATGTCACACCGCTCGATGTGCTGATCGTCATCAACTTCATCAACAATCGCGGCAACAGCGAAGGTGAAGCGCCCGCGGCACACACTCCCGCCGGAGCGATCGCGTCGATTGCATCATCCAACTTCGCGGCCACCCCTTCCGAGAGCATACGCCCACGAGACCGCGCGAGAGCAGAGCATTTCGCGGACAGAACGTCGGACTCGCCGCGAGTCGAGACGTCTCGCCCGGCGACTGCGCCGATCGAAGCGAGCGCGAGAGAAGAATGGTTTGCGGGCTTTGCCAGTTCCCATGAAGATCTCTTTTTCGAGATCGAGTTATAGCCAGTTCCGCAAGTCGCGTGCGAATGCTGGCGAGCGCAGCAGCGTGCGATTCATGACTGCGCCTCGCGGACGATTTCTGCCGCCGTCATGGGTTGGCACTGCCCGGCGGCGAATTCGCGCCACGACGGTCGCGAGGCGTTCGCGCCCGCGCTCGGCCAGGCGGCGGCTCAGGACCGCGACGAGATCGGCTTGAGCATCCGGGTCGAGTTGTTCGGCGGCATCAAGAGCCGCGGCAAAATCGATCTGCTGACTCATGATGATCTCCTAATAGGCAAGAACAACTTCAGGGTAGTTGGCACAAAACGCTCGGGCGTTCAGCCGGCCACGGTGCTTGAATTCCACGGTCGCTTCACCCACGCATTTTGGTGACAGGGATTCGTATTCCAACTCCGGCCAATCAAGATCATCGTCAACGGTCGACGAATTGTTCGGGATTCCAGTTTTAGCGACCAGCCGAATGACCCAAGCGCCTTCTAGCGGCTCGAAGCTCAATTCATCCCCCCGGCTTCACACCCAGCTCGATCTGAACGACCGCAGGTAATTCGATTCGACCCCCTTGATCTAATGTCGCCTTCATCATTTCACTCCCGGAGTCCGCAATCTCCACGATCGATTCGCATGCATCTCGCTCATTCTACAACCAAGGAACAGCGCCAGCCAGTTATCGGGATCACTTCGGCTTGGCGTTGCTATTGGGGACGGTTGCATGCCACCTCCACGGGAAGTGTCCAGTGCAAACCTCACTTCGGCACTTGTCTCGCAAGGTCGCAAGGCGAAGCTCTTAACTGCCCGCTCCCAAACCTATGGATAGCGCTCGCTGTCCAACAACCCCCAGCTTC
>Ga0326597_10002984_pt1 | contig 24785 bp, 19 predicted proteins | sample RVTome_12_FD_203789 | JGI IMG/M metagenome (GOLD analysis project Ga0326597, IMG submission 203789) | Soil microbial communities from uranium-contaminated site in the Upper Colorado River Basin, Wyoming, United States - RVT100D185 | ecosystem: Environmental > Terrestrial > Soil > Contaminated >... | reverse complement strand
GGCGGTCAGGTCCTGCGCCCTGCCCTTGAGCCAGAAGAGCCCCAGGCCCAAACCCGCGACCAGCGCAGTGGCGATCGCGAGGGCGAGACAGCCGCATCCGGCGAGGATCTTGGTGCCCGTTCCCATGTCAGCAGCGAGGCCCGAGGGCGGGGCGAGTATAGCTCCGCGCGCCCGCGAGTGGAGGCCAGTCGGGGTATGATGGGCGTTCCCCACGGATGCGGGATCCCGGGTGAGGAGGATCGATGGAACCGACGTGGCACGACGGTCTGAGCCGAAAGGCCCTGGTGGAGCTGGTCGAAGCCCTGCTCCTGGCCATGGACAAGTCCGTGCCACGACTCGACGCGATCGCCCACCACCTGTCCCTGATGTCGCAGCACGGGGAGGAGTTCGAAGTGCTCGGGGGCATCGGCGACCAGATCGCCGACCTCGCCGACGAGGTGTACTCGGCCAGCGACCGCGACAAGCTCCGGGAGTGGGGAAACGAGATCGACGGCCCGGGAAAGGCCCACTGAGGATCGGGGCGTCTCCGCTGCGCCCTCCCCGCGAGCCATGAGCAGAGCTGCTGCCCTTCCCGGGACCGAGGCTCGATCCAAGTCGGTGGGCCTGGTGTCTCTGGGCTGCCCCAAGAACCTCGTCGACGGCGAGGTGATGCTGGGGCGGCTGCGCGACGCGGGCTATCGGCTGGTGGCGGAGCCGTCCACGGCCGAGGTCCTCGTGGTGAACACCTGCGCCTTCATCGATCGGGCCAAGCAGGAGTCCGTGGACGCGATCCTCGAGATGGCCCGGGAGAAGGAGCGTGGCCAGGCCCGGCGACTCGTGGTGACCGGCTGTCTCAGCCAGCGATACGACGAGGAGCTGCGCCGCGAGATCCCCGAGATCGACGCGACCCTGGGGACGGGGCAGGTCGAGGAGATCGTGCGTGCGGTCGGAGGAGAGGGCACGTCCCTCGCGGACGCGCCGGAGCCGCCGACCTGGGTCTACGACCACACCACCCCCCGCGTGCTCTCGACTCCTCCATGGCTGGCCTACGTCAAGATCTCCGAGGGCTGCGACTACACCTGCTCGTTCTGCATCATCCCGACGCTGCGGGGCCGTCACCGCAGCCGCAACGTGGAGGACATCGTCTCCGAGTCGCTTTCGCTGGCGGCGCGGGGGGTCCGGGAGCTCGTCCTCGTGGCCCAGGACTCCACGCGGTTCGGCCTCGACCACGGCATCCGCGACGGCCTCGCGTACCTGCTCCGGCGCCTGGGACGAGTCGACGGCATCGAGTGGATCCGGGTCATGTACGCCTACCCGGCGACGCTGAGCGACCGGATCCTCGACACGATCGGGTCCGAGGAGAAGGTGGTGAAGTACGTCGACATCCCCCTCCAGCACGCGAGCGAGCGGGTGCTGCGGCGGATGAAGCGTCCCACCGGTCGGGGCAACCTGCTGGGCATGATCGAGCGGATCCGGGACCGGGTGCCGGGCGTGGCGCTCCGCTCGTCGTTCATCGTGGGCTTCCCGGGCGAGACAGAGGGGGAGTTCGAGGAGCTGCTGGCGTTCGTGGCCGATGCCGAGTTCGACCATGTCGGGGTGTTCACGTACTCCGACGAGGAGGGAACGACGTCTCACGACCTCACCGGGCGCGTGCCCCCGCGGACCAAGGAGGCTCGCCGCCGCCGCTTGATGGCTCTCCAGAAGAAGCTCTCCCGCCGGCACAACCGCCGTCGGGTCGGTGAGCGCCACCGGGTGCTCGTGGAGGGGACCCACCCCGACAGCGATCTCCTCCTCCGGGGCCGCCTCGCCACCCAGGCTCCGGACATCGACGGCCAGGTGATCCTCAACGACGGCTCCGCCGCCCCTGGATCGTTCGTGACCGGCGAGATCACGGAAGCCCACCCCTACGACCTCGTCGCCCGGATCGTCCCCACGTAGGTGCTCGCAGGCGTTTCCCCTCCCCCTCCGTGGGGAGGGAATAGGGGTGGGGGGTCGATGAACCAATCGCCCGTGCGTTTCGGTGTATTCGGCGTTTCCCGGCGCCCGGGGGGGCTCGGGGAGGCCTCCGCGCCCTTGCCAACGCACCTCGCCCGCTGATAGGATATCTGTTCGGGTTCTGGGAAAGGCACCAGAGTGGGCTCGCCCACTCTTTTTTTTGGAGGGTGAGGGCTGACACTGCAGGAAGGGACGCTCGAACAGGTCCGCTCGGCGGCCGGGCGCGTGACGGCCGACCGCGGCTTCGAGCTCGTGGACGTCGAGATGAAGAGAGCAGGCGGCGCGCATATCGTCCGCCTGTTCGTGGACAAGCCCGGTGGCATCGGGCTCGACGACCTGCAGTCTGTCTCCGAGGAGGTCTCGGCGATCCTCGACGCCGAGGACCCGATCTCCGGACGCTACACCCTCGAGGTTTCATCTCCCGGGCTGGATCGACCTCTGAAGACGGAGTCCGACTTTCGGCGCTTCGCCGGCCGCCTCGTCAAGGTTTCGAGCTACGAGCTGGTCGACGGACGGCGCCACTGGACCGGGCGCATCGTCTCCTGCGAGGAGGGGCAACTGACCCTCGACCTCGAGCAGGATGGAGACCTCGCCCGGATTCCCTGCGACCGGATCTCGCACGCGCGCCTCGAGGTCGAGTTCCCGGTCCGCGGGCGGAGCTAACACTCATGGCGAATCAGCTGCGTCAGCAGATCGAGCAGATCAGCCGGGAGAAGAACATCAACCCGGACGTCATCATCGCCGCCATCGAGGACGCGATCCTGACCGCGTCGAAGAAGTACTACAAGGGCGAAGAGGACCTGCGCAGCCGCTTCAACGAGGAGAGCGGACAGATCGAGGTGTTCGCGGTCAAGCAGGTCGTGGACGAGGTCGAGCACGACGACACCCAGATCAGCCTCGAGGGCGCGCAGAAGCTGTTTCCGGGGGCAGAGGTCGAAGTCGGCCAGGAGATCGAGTTTCCCAAACCGACCGACATCCTCGGGCGGATCGCGGCCCAGACCGCCAAGCAGGTCATCTTCCAGAAGGTGCGCGAGGCGGAGCGGGACAACGTGTACGCCGAGTACTCGGATCGCGTCGGCGAGGTCGTCAACGGGATCGTCAAGCGCCAGGAGATGGGCGACTTCATCGTCGACCTCGGCCGGGCCGAGGCCCTCCTGCCGCGCAAGGAGCAGAGCCGGGCCGAGACCTACCAGACCGGAGACCGCGTCCGCGTGGCGATCGTGCGCGTGGCCAAGGCGGCCAAGGGACCCCAGGTCATCGTGAGCCGCACCGACCCCGCCCTCCTCATCAAGCTTTTCGAGATGGAGGTCCCGGAGATCTACGACGGGACGGTGCAGATCCGCGGCGCGGTGCGTGAGGCGGGGGAGCGGGCCAAGGTCGCGGTCATCTCCCGCGAGCGCGACGTCGACCCGGTGGGGGCCTGCGTCGGGATGAAGGGCACCCGAGTACAGTCGATCATCCGGGAGCTGCGGGGAGAGAAGATCGACATCGTCGAGTGGAACGAGGACGCCGCGACCTTCGTCGTCAACGCCCTCTCCCCGGCGCACGTGAGCCGCGTCTCGATCGTCGACGAGGAGCAGCGGATCATGGAGGTGGTGGTCGAGGACAAGCAGCTCAGCCTCGCCATCGGGAAGAAGGGCCAGAACGTCCGGCTCGCCGCGAAGATCGTGGGCTGGAGAATCGACATCAAGAGCGAGGAAGAGAAGCGCCGCGAGGTCGAGGCGGAGATGGCCCGCATGGCGCGGCTGGTGGACGAGCTCAAGAGCCTCGAGCGTTACGGCGTGAGCGAGAAGGTCGTGCAGAAGCTCATCGATGCCGGCGTAGCGGGTCTTTATCACGTTCTCGAGATGGCCGACGAGGAGATCACGGTGATCGAGGGCGTGGGTCCGAAGACCGCGGAGAAGGTCCGCGAGGCGGCGACGCAGGCGAAGCTGGAATGGGACGCACTCGACGTGGCCGAGGCCGAGCGGCTGGCCGCGGAGCAGGCCGCGCTGGACGAGGCGAGCCTGGCCGAGAGCGAGAACGAGGGCGGCGAGACCGAGGCCGGCGAAGAGACGACCGCCGAGCCGGCGCCCGAGGAAAGCGCGGGGGGCGACGTGGAGAGCGCGGCGGTGGCCGCCACCGACGACACGGCCCCGGTTGCGGAGGGCGCGGAGGAGAAGACGGATGGCGAACGTTAGGGTCTTCAACCTCGCGCGAGACCTCGACCTCTCGAGCCAGGAAGTCATCGAGCGGCTCCTCAAGCTGGGCGTCGAGGTGAAGACCGCGTCGAGCTCTGTGGACGAGGACACCGCGGACAAGGTCCGAAGGCTGCTGAAGATCGACGCTCTCACCCGCAAGAAGAAGCGGATCTACGGCAGCGACGAGGACGAGCAGGAGCGCGACCGGCTCGCCCGGGAGCAGCAGGAGAAGATCGCCGCGGAGCGCGCGGCCCGAGACAAGGCCGCGGCCGAAGCCAAGGCGGCGGCCGAGGAGCGCAAGGCCTCGCGCGGTCGCAAGCGCGTGGCGAAGGAGCCGGAGAAGGCGGCCGAGGTGGCCCCCGCTCTCTCGCATGCGCCGGGCGCGCCCCGTCTGGCACCGAAAGTGGCCATGCCGCCTCCGTCCGCAGCCGACGTGGAGGCGGAGGGGGCCGAGGCCCTACTCGAGGAAGAGCAGGTGCTGGTGGAGGATGAATTGCAGGCCGAGGAGCCCGAAGCGGAGGTGCCAGCGGCAGTCGTGTCGCCCCGCATCCCCGCCCCGCGGGCACCCGGCGTCGTGCGACGGACGGTCACCGGGGCCCGACTGGGCGGCCCGGTGCGTCCGATCGCCCCCGCCGCCCCCGCGCCTCCCCCCGCCCCCCCGTCGCCCGAATCGCCGGTGGCGGCGGGAGCGGCCTCGGCCGGCCCCGCTGCGCCGTCGCGGCCGGTGGTGAGACGGCCGCTGCGACCCATCGCCCCGCCGCGCCCGGTCAGTCCGCACCCGACCGCGGCGAGGGGTCCACTGCCGCGTTCGCCACACCCGGTTTCGGCCCGCCCCGGGATGGCGCGTCCCGTATCGCCCTACCCGGGTCGACTGCCCCCCGGGCGGCCCGCTCCGCGCCCGGTCGGCCGATCCAAGGCCCGGACGAAGTCGACCCCGGCCCCGCCACGCGAGGAGCGTCCGGTCTACACCGGACCGCCCCGCAAGATCACGCTCTCCGAAGGCGTGACGGTGAAGGAGCTCGGCGAGAAGATGGACGACGTCAAGTCCCGCGACATCATCAAGGCGCTGATCTCTCGCGGGGTCATGGCCACGTTGAACCAGAGCGTGGAGCCGAAGCTCGCCATCGAGATCAGCCGCGAGTTCGGATACGAAGCCGAGATCCAGTCGTTCGAGGAGGAGCTCGTTCAGGTCCAGGCGGTGGAGTCCAGACCCGAGGACCTGATGCCGCGCGCCCCGGTGATCACGGTCATGGGGCATGTCGACCACGGGAAGACCTCGCTCCTCGACGCCATCCGCGAGACGACCGTTGCCGCCGACGAGGCCGGTGGGATCACGCAGCACATCGGCGCCTACCACGTCGACGTGGGCACCCGCAGAGTGGTTTTCCTCGACACACCGGGTCACGAGGCGTTCACCCTGATGCGCGCCCGCGGGGCGAAGGTGACCGATATCGTCGTCCTGGTGGTGGCGGCCGACGACGGAGTGATGCCGCAGACGCTCGAAGCGGTGGACCACGCCAAGGCGGCCGGCGTGCCCATCGTCGTGGCCGTGAACAAGACGGACAAGCCGGGCGCGCAGCCCGACCGCGTGCGCCAGCAGCTCTCCGAGCACGGCCTCAACCCCGAGGAGTGGGGCGGCCAGACCATCTTCGTGAACGTTTCCGCCAAGAAGAAGGAGAACCTCGAGCAGCTCCTCGAGATGCTGCTCCTGGTGTCGGACATGCAGGAGCTCAAGGCCGATCCGGCCAAGCCTGCTCTGGGCACGGTCCTCGAAGCGCGGCTCGACAAGGGGCGAGGGCCGGTGGCGACGGTGCTCGTCCAGGACGGGACGCTGAACGTCGGCGACACCGTCGTGGCGGGGGCGGTCTCGGGCAAGATCCGTGCTCTCGCCGACGACCGGGGAGCGCGCCTCAAGGAGGCGGGGCCGTCGACGCCGGTGGAGGTTCTCGGACTGGGCTCGCTGCCCGAGCCGGGGGATCAGCTGATCGCCGTCACCGACAGCATCAAGGCCCAGGAGATCGTCACGTTCCGGCAGCTCAAGATGCGCGAGAAGGCCCTCGCCGCGTCCGCCCGCGTCCGCCTCGAGGACCTCGGACGGGCCATCGCCGAGGGCCAGCTCAAGGAGCTGCTGATCGTCCTGAAGGCCGACGTGCAGGGCTCGCTCGAGGCGGTCGCCGACCAGCTCGGGAAGCTGCCCCAGGACAAGATCAAGCTGCGCATCATCCGCCAGGGCGTGGGCGCGATCACCGAGGGAGACGTGCTCCTCGCCGCCGCCTCCAACGCCGTCGTCATCGGCTTCAACGTACGCCCCGAGCGCAAGGCGACGGAGATCGGCGAACGAGACGAGGTCGAGCTGCGCCTCTACACGGTCATCTACGACGTGGGCGAGGACATGAAGAAGGCGATGGAGGGTCTCCTCGAGCCGACGACCCGCGAGGTTCAGCTCGGGGCGGCCGAGGTGCGGGATATCTTCCGCATCTCGCGCGTGGGCACGATCGCCGGGTGCTACGTCACCGACGGCAAGGTGGCACGCTCGGCCGCGGTGCGCCTGCTTCGCGACAACGTTGTCATCCACACCGGCAAGGTCGCCTCGCTCAAGCGGTTCAAGGATGACGCCAACGAGGTGAAGTCGGGCCTCGAGTGCGGCATCAGCATCGCCGGCTACAACGACATCAAGCCCGGGGACGTGATCGACTTCTTCACGACGGAGCAGGTGAAGGTGAAGCTGGAGTAGCGGGGGACGCTCCAGCTTCACCCAGGCGCAGAGACGTCGGAGACGTCGACCCTGCTTCATTGATGCAGGGGGGCTGAGCGCCCCCCTGACCCCCCGCCCTTCGCGACGCGGGGGATTCGGGGGTCGGGACCTGGGCGCGGTCGTCGGAGCTGCGCGGGAGCGACGAGGGGTCAGGCGCTCCGGGCACTGGCCTGCTTCGATCGAGAGAAGGGGGGCATGCTTCGGTTGGCCCCCCTTGCACCCCTCTGCTCCATTGACCCGGGGGGGGCTGAGCGCACTCGCCTTGGACCTCTGCTCCCTTCGCGGCGCCGCGGCTGAGAGCTGGGGCCGGACTCGATCATGAGGTCGATTTGAGAGCGACGTTCGATACGGCGCCGCGGTCACGCCGGCGGCCGTGAGCGGTCTCATTCACTTCCACGCTCCCCCTTCTGGATGCTGCCTCGGGGGCGCGTCTCGTATACACTGCCTCCTCCGGCGGAGACTTCCGGGCTGACATGGTGATCGGGCTTCTCACTCTCGAGCTGCATTTTCCCGGGGCGCGGTCGCTGAAGGACAAGCGGCAGGTGCTGCGGAGCCTGGAGTCGCGGATGCGCAACCGTTTCAACGTCTCGGTGGCGGAGGTCGAGTACCAGGACCTGTGGCAGCGAGCGCGCCTCGCGGTGGTCTCGGTGAACACGGACCACGCGCACCTCGAGTCGACCATGGAGGCGGTGGCGCGCGAAGCGGCCGGGGCGAGGGACGCAGACCTCGTCGACCAGTCACTGGAGCTGCTGTGAGCGGGAGGCGTCAGGACCGGCTGGCCGCCGAGATCCGGGACGAGATCGCGCGCATGGCGGCGTCCGACCTCAAGGACCCGCGGCTGGGCTTCCTCACCGTCACGCGCGTCGAGCTGACGTCGGACCTCCGCTACGCCCGGGTCTTCGTCGGGGTGCTCGGCTCCGAGGACGAGCGGGCAAAGGGCCTCGAGGCGCTGGCGAGCGCGTCGGGGTTCGTGCGACGGGAGATCGGTCGCCGACTGCGCCTGCGGTTCGCGCCCGAGATCGACTTCCGGTACGACCGGGGTCTCGACGCGGCCGACCAGGTGGCGCGACTCCTGGAGGAGGTGACTCCTCCCGCGGCGGAGACGGAGGACGGGGACGAAGAAGAGGGTCCGAGCGAGGGCGACGAGCAGGAGTAGGCGGTGGACGGAGTCCTCGTCGTCGACAAGCCCGCGGGACCGACCTCGCACGACATGGTCGATCGAGTGCGCCGCGCGCTCTCGCAGAAGCGCGTCGGCCACACCGGGACGCTCGACCCCTTCGCCACCGGTGTCCTTCCGCTCTGCCTCGGGCAGGCCACGCGGCTCGCCCGCTTCCTCGGCGGCGGGGTGAAGGTCTACGAGGCCACCGTGCGTCTCGGCTTTTCCACGACGACCGACGACCTGACCGGGAAGCCCCTCTCCGAGCCGAAGGCGGTCCGGCTGGAGCGGTCGGCGGTGGCGGCGGCCGTCGCCCGGCTCGTCGGATCCTTCGACCAGGTGCCCCCGGCCTTCTCCGCGCGCCACGTGGGGGGGCGCCGTCTCTACGAGCTGGCACGACGCGGCGAGGTGGCTCCGCGGACGGCCACGCCGGTCACCGTGCACGGGGTCGAGCTGCGCCGGCTCGACGGCGACTCCCTGGATCTGGAGGTGCGCTGCTCGGCCGGGACCTACGTTCGGGCCCTCGCCCGCGACCTCGGCGATGACCTCGGGGTGGGCGGCCACTTGAGCGCCCTGCGACGGACCGCTTCGGGGCCTTTCGGCCTGGATCAGGCGGTGCCCGGCGACGACCTCGCGGCGGCGAGGGATCGGCTGATCCCGTTGTCGGCACTTCTGAGCGAGCTTCCCGCGGTGACGGTCGGGGCGGAGGGGCGAGAGCACGTTCGCCATGGGCGCGACCTGGGCCCGAGCCTTCTCGTCGGTGGGCTCCCCGGGGGGGACGTCGAGCGCGTGCGCGTGCTCGACGAGACGGGCCAGCTCCTGGCGCTGGCCGTGCCGCGGGGCACGGCGGGCACGGGAGCGCCTTCGGTGGAGACGCGGCTGCACCCCGAGGTGGTGCTGCTGACCTGAACCAGCCGCCCTCGCCGCGAGCGAACGGCTCGGCTCACTCGAGTCGCAATCGGTACACGCGAGCTTCGGGCTCCTCGTGGATCTCATCGAGGAGACCGGTCGTGTCGAAGCGCACCCGGTCGGGGCCGTAGAGCGCGAGGAAGCGGGCGTCGAGTTGCCGGACGATCGACAGGGCCTCGTCGCGGTCGTGGGTCCGGAAGAACCGGTAGACGAGCTCGTGGCGGGCGAGAAGGGCCTCGCGCGGGGCGAACTGGGTGAGGTAGGGCGTGAAGCGCTCGTAGGGAACTCGCCGTCCGGCGAGGACGACCGGAGCGGGCGGGTAGCGCGCCCCGGGTCGCTGCAGGACCACGTCGCCCGGCCGCGAAGCCGCCGCGAGCGCCGACATGGCACGAACCATCGGGGCGGGCAGGCGGTCGGGTGGCGTCGCGGCCTTCTTCACGGCGTACTGCAGGGTCGCCGGGGCGGCGAGGGCGACGACGGCCACCGCGACCACGACGCGCGAGAAGGACGTTCGGGTCAGGGCGGCCAGGGTCGAGGCGGCGAAGATCCACAGCAGGGGGCCTGACTGCTCGACGAGGTAGGCGGCGTCGTTGACCGGAGTCTGGCCGGCGAGGACCTCGGGCGCCGAGACGCGGAACATCAGGCCGAGGGGCCATCCCGAGAGGGCGATGGCGGCGAGGGCGGAGGCGGCCATGGGCCCCCGCAAGGCCCGCAGGGCGGGCCCGATCCCGAGGACCCTCAGGCCGAGCGAGGCGAGCAGCCAGAAGACGGAGAAGGCCAGCAGCGGGCCGACCGCGAGCGACGGCAGGCCGAGCGTGTCGCGTGTGACCCGGACGAGATCGAGCGGGGCGAGTGTGACCTCGACGGTGTCCCCGCCCTGGCCGAGGACGAGCGCGGCGGTGGCGAGAGCGCAGGGGAGGGCGACGGCCACGAGGCCCTGACGCCGTGTCCCCCGGGAGAGGACGAAGGCGGCGCCGAAGCCGAGGAGGAGATGGGCGCCGAGGAACACCTTGAAGAACGGCACCGCCGCCGCCTGGACGACGGCGAGCACGAGGTGCCCGCGCTCGCCGGTCTCCTCGAAGCGCGACAGCGCCACGAGCGAGCCTGTGGCGAGGGCGAGAGCGGGGACGATCGGGTTCGCGTAGACGAGCGAGAGCAGCAGGTTGCCGCGGAGGAGGTCCGTCCACCAGTGGGCCTGGAGGTTGAGCGCGAACGAGAAGGAGAAGTCGGTGAGGAGGAGGGTCCAGGGGACGAGGACCACCGCGGCCGAGCGCGGCCACAGTCGTGCGGTGATTCCCCGCAGCGCGAGCAGGAGCGCGAGAGCCCACAGCGTGACGTCGAGCCGGGTCAGCGAGTCCCAGGGGCTCGTGCCCGCCCACTCGAGGGCGGCCGCGCGCACCAGGTCGGTGCCGAGGTGGTAACCCAGCGGAGAGCCGGCCACGCCCGGGACCTGCGGAGGATAGCCCGTACGCAGCTCGTGGGTGACCCCGACGTGGAATGTCGAGTCGAACGTGACGAGGGGGTCGAGAAGGAAATCCCCGTCGGGACCGACGCGGTTCCAGCGGTACTGCGTGAGGGCGAGGAGGAGGACGATGCCGACGAGGGCGGGGAGGGCTCCTCGCAGCGAGGGTCCTTCCGCTCTCTGCCACGGCCGCCCCGGAGCGAGGAGCGTCGAGACGGAGAGGGCAACCAGGGCCGGGAACACCCAGGGCTGGCCGGTCGCCAGCCCCAGCCAGAACGAGCCCGCGCAGAACGCGCCCCCGAGGGGCAGGGTCAGCGCGGGGTCCACCGGGACGCGGGCGAGGCGCTGGAGGGCCACGCCGGGAAGGACGAGGGCGAGGAGGGCGAAGGCCCCCCAGGAGGCAAAGGCGCTCAGAACTCCCTGAGTTTACACGGCTCGGGGCGCTGTGGTACTCTCTCCCGTTGATTGAAAGAGAGAAAGAGGAGACGAGGGAGGTCAGTCGGTGAGCTTCAGCAAGGTTCAGAAGTCACAGGTGATTTCGGGCATCCGTACCCATGATTCGGACACGGGTTCGCCCGAGGTCCAGGTGGCCCTCCTCAGTGAGCGGATCAGCTACCTGACGGAGCACTTCAAGACGCACCCGAAGGACCATCATTCGCGGCGTGGGCTCCTGCAGCTCGTGGGCCAGCGTCGGCGCCTTCTGGACTATCTGAAGGGTAAGGACCTCCAGCGGTATCGCGGCCTGATCGACAAGCTCGGCATTCGCAAGTAGATCGCCAGACCCCGCAGCGAGGGCCGCGGCGGCGCCCGTCGATTCCCGACGAACCGCGCCCACCCACGAGCCCGCTCCTCCAGTTCCCGGTCCGCGGCAAAGGCGGCGGCCGGCAGAGAGCGGAGACAACATGCACAAAGTGGAGATGCCGCTTGGATCCCACACCCTGTCCATCGAGACGGGGCGGATGGCCAAGCAGGCGGACGGCGCGGTCCTGGTGCGCCTCGGCGACACCGTCGTTCTCGCCACGGCCTGCTCGAACAAGGAGCCGCGCGTGGGCGTGGACTTCCTGCCCCTGACCGTCGACTACCGCGAGGGCAACTACGCCAGCGGCAAGATCCCCGGCGGGTTCTTCAAGCGCGAGGGACGGCCCAACGAGAAGGAGGTCCTCACCTCCCGGATGATCGACCGCCCCCTGCGGCCGCTGTTTCCCGAGGGCTACGCCTGCGAGACCCAGGTGATCGGCCTGCTCCTCTCGGCCGACATGGAGAACGACTCGGACACGCTGTCGATCATCGGCGCCTCCACCGCTCTCGTGATCTCCGACATCCCCTTCGAGCACGCCGTGGCCGCGGTGCGCGTGGGCTACTGGGACGAGAAGTACGTCATCAACCCCGCCTACGCCGACCTCAAGGCGAAGAGCAGGCTGAACCTCCTCGTCGCCGGCACCGAAGGGGCCATCGTCATGGTCGAGGCGGGGGCGAGCGAGGTTCCGGAGTCGGTGATGGTGCAGGCGCTCGTCGCGGGCCACGAGGCGATCAAGCAGATCGTGAGCCTGCAGAAGCAGCTGCGGGCGGCGGTGGGGAAGCCGAAGCGGGTCTTCGTCCCGAAGCAGGTCGACCGGGGACTCGCCGCCGAGATCGAGGGCGCTCTCAAGGAGCCCCTGGTCGACGCCATGCGGGTGAAGGGCAAGCTCGAGTCGTACGCCCGGATGAAGCACGTCAAGGACGAGTACGTCGCGTCGATTCCCGAGGAGCAGGCCGACAAGCGCGCCGCGGTGGGCAGCGTCTACCATGCGGTGCGCGAGAAGCTGCTCAAGAACGAGATCTTCGAGAAGGGGCAGAGGCTCGACGGCCGTCGCTTCGACGAGATCCGTGCCATCACGTGCGAGGTGGGCGTCCTGCCCCGCACCCACGGGTCGGCCCTGTTCACTCGGGGCGAGACCCAGGCCCTCGTCACCGCGACGCTGGGCACGTCCGAGGACTCGCAGATCATCGACACGGTGCAGGAGGCCGAGTACCGCAAGCGCTTCATGCTCCACTACAACTTCCCCCCGTTCTCGGTGGGGGAGGTGAAGTTCCTGCGGGGACCCGGTCGGCGCGAGATCGGCCACGGTGTCCTCGCCGAGCGGGCGCTGCGCGACATGCTCCCCCCCGAGGAGCAGTTCCCCTACACGATCCGCATCGTCTCCGACATCCTCGAGTCGAACGGCTCGTCGTCGATGGCGACGGTCTGCGGCGGCACCCTCGCCCTGATGGATGCCGGCGTGCCCATCAAGAATCCGGTGGCGGGCGTGGCGATGGGTCTGGTGATGGACGGTGATCGGTGGAAGGTGCTCAGCGACATCGCGGGCGAGGAAGACCACTACGGCGACATGGACTTCAAGGTGGCGGGGACCCGCGAGGGCATCACCGCCCTCCAGATGGACATCAAGGTGGGCGGGGTGACGGCCCAGATCATGGCCCAGGCCCTCGAGCAGGCCCGGCAGGGGCGGATCCACATCCTCGACCGCATGCAGGAGGCGCTGGCCCAGCCCCGTCCCGACATCAGCGCCTACGCCCCGCGCATCCTCACCATCCGCGTCCCGGTGGACAAGATCCGTGACATCATCGGCCCCGGCGGCAAGATGATCCGCTCGATCGTCGAGCGGACGGGGTGCAAGATCGACGTCGAGGACGACGGCCGCGTGTCGATCGCATCGATCGACGAGGAGGCGGCGCGCAAGGCGATCGCCATCATCGAGGAGCTCACCGCGACTCCTGAGCTCAACAAGACCTACCTCGGCAAGGTCGTGCGCGTGGTCGAGTTCGGTGCCTTCGTGGAGATCCTCCCCGGCACCGACGGCCTCTTGCACGTGTCGGAGATCGCTCACCACCACGTTCAGGACGTTCGCAGCGAGGTCAAGGAGGGCGACCAGGTGCTGGTCAAGGTGATCAGCATCGATCCCTCGGGCAAGATCCGGCTCTCCCGCAAGGCCCTCATAGAGGAAGCGCAGGGGGCAACCGTCGCCGCCGGCGGGAGCGGCGAAGGTGGCTCACCCTCGGGCGGCGGACACGAGCGCCGCGAGCACGGGCGTGGTGGTCACGGCGGGGGACGGGGACCGGGCGGTGGACGAGGGCCCGGCGGCCGCGGTCCCGGCGGGCCCGGCCGACGCGACCACGGTCGGGGGCCGCGAGGCTGAGGCCGTGAAGGCGTCGCGGATTCCGGCCGCGGTGCTCGCCGCCCTGGGGGCGGCGGCCGCGGTCGGAGCCGCGGCCGAGCCGCCCGTCGAGCGGATCGAGGCGTCGCGGGAGGGCTTTCGGCCCGACCGCCTCACCCTCCGAAAGGGCGAGCCCGTCCGCATCGTGCTCACGTCCGCCGACGGCCCCCACTGCTTCGCGGTGGACGCCTTTCGGGTGGAGAAGAGGATCCTCCCCTCACGGGAGACCACCATCGACCTCAGCCCGGAGGAAGGGGGCACGTTTCCCTTCTACTGCTGCCTCGAGAAGGGAGCGGCGAGCGAGCGCGAGCGGGGAGAGATCGTCGTGACCGAATAGGCGCACCGCGGCGGGACCCCGCTTGCCCCGCAGCGAGCGACGCGGTCAGGCCCCCGAGGCCACCGGCAGGCGGAGGGTGAAGGTGGTCCCCTTCCTCTCGTCGGTCGTGAAGTCGACTCGTCCAAGGTGCCGCTCGACGACCATGAGCACCGTGGACAGGCCCAGGCCGGTTCCCTTGCCCTCGGGCTTGGTGGTCACAAAGGGCTCGAAGATGCGTTCGCGGACCGCCTCGGGCACGCCCGGCCCCTCATCGGAGACGGTGACGAGGACCTCGTCTCCCTGACGGCACGAGCCGACGGTCAGGCTGCCGCCCTTCTCGGCCATGGCGTGAACGGCGTTGATCACGAGGTTGATGAGGGCCATCTCGAGCTGGTTGGAGACGCCGAGCACGCGGGGCAGGTTTGGGGCGAGCTGCCGGACGAGCTGGATCCTCCCGCTCGAGATCTGGTACTGGCAGAGCTCGAGGCTGCGCTCGATGACGTCGTTGGGGGCGAGGGTGACCATCTCCTCGCGCCCGGGACGACTGAAGGCGAGGAGCCGGTGGGCGAGGGTGCGGATGCGGTCGGCTCCCCGCGTGACCGCCTCGACCATCTCGCGCTGGGGGGGGCTGATCTGCTGCAGGGCGAGCAGCTCGAGGTTGCCCATGATGTAGGTGAGCGGCGTGTTGAGCTCGTGGGCGATGCCCGCCGCCATCTGTCCGATCGTGGCCAGCTTCTCCGACTGGAGGAGCTGCTTCTGAGCGTTCTTGAGCTCTTCGATCGTCCGCTGCTCACGCTCGAAGAGCTGAGCGTTCTCGATGGCCAGGGCGGCGTGGCGGGCAAGCGCCTGCACCGCGCGGAGGGCGTCGGGGCTGAACGGATCCGCCGAGCCGGCGTTGTCGACGTAGAGAACGCCGAGGGGGCGGGGAAAGACACCGCTGCCGTCCGAGCCGGCCCGGGGGGAGCGCAGGGGCAGGCAGAGCACGGTGTGGGGTGAGCCCTCGGGAGACGGAGTGGACCGAGCGCTCTTCCCCGGGGTCGAGGACACGGTGTCTCCCGAATCCATGACCCGTCGGACGATGCTCCCCGAGATCCCGTGGCCCTCGCTCGTCGTAGACGAGGCCCCCTCCCGCACCCGCGCCACTCGCAGCCGCAGGCCCGTGACCGCGGGAAACCGCTCGGCGTCGCTGGAACCGTCGGCGAGGAGGAGGAAGCCGCGCTCGGCGCCGGTGATCTGCATGACGGCGTCGAGCACCTGCTCGAGGACCTGGCTGAGGACGAGCGTGGCGTTGAGGGTCTGGACCAGGGAGAGGAGGAGCTGCTGCTGTTCGACCCAGGGCAGCTTGCCCATGGCTCCGGTCGCGCTCTCCCCACCCAGCAGCGAGTACTTCAGGGTGACGTTTCCAAGCTGGATCTGGCAGCCGGGCACGAGCTCCGCGCGGCTCACCTTGGCCGCGTTGACGTAGACCCCGTGACGGCTGTCGGCGTCCTCGAGTACGAAGTGTCCCCCTTCGTACTCGAGGCGGGCGTGGACCTTCGAGATCGAGGGCTCGTTGAGGGCGATGTCGTTGTGTCGGGCGCGGCCGATGGTGTGGGACCGCGGCCGGAGGAACCGGATCTTCTCCGACACGTCGCCCCGGATGACTTCGAGCACGGCGACGGAGAGGCTGGCCCCGCAGTCCACGCACCGGGCCTCGGAAGGGGCGTTCGCCGCGCCGCACTTGGGACAGTTCATGAGGGATGGGGATGATGCCCGACCGGCGCGCCCGGCGTCAATCGTGCGGATTCGCCCGTCGGCAAGCGAGCCCTCGGTCGAAGCGGTCTGGCGAAGACTCGGACGGCGCTCCGGCTGAAATCGGCTCCGGGCAGCCGGCCACCCTCGCGTGCGGCGCGCCCTTGCGGTGAGGCGCCCCCGCAGCCGTCATTCTGGGCCCACGATGATCCCGCAAACGGGCGAGGAATCCGCCGGCGGGCTGGTGGATCCCTCGCGTGGGGGCCAGGGGAGCACGCTCGGGAGGACCGGGGGCCGGTGGACGGGATCCGTCATTCCGAGTCCGCGGTGTTGGATGAGGGGCGAGGAATCCGCCGTCGGGACTGGTGGATCCCTCGCGTGGGGGCCAGGGGAGCACGCTCGGGATGACGAAGTCCCGTTTCCTCCGGGAAACGGGACTTCGTCAGTTCGAGAGGCGCAGGTGCCAGCGGTCCTTGTCGTGAACGGGGTAGGGCTCGCCGGGAGTCAGAGCCGTCTCGAGGACCTCCTCGATCGACGACACCATGTGGAGCTTGAGGTCGGCCCGCACGTTGTCCGGGATGTCCTCCTTGATCGCCTTCTCGTTGCGGCGGGGAAGGATGACCTCCTTGACCCCGAGACGATGAGCGGCCAGCACCTTCTCCTTGATGCCGCCGACGGGCAGCACGCGGCCGGCGAGCGTCATCTCGCCGGTCATGGCGACGCGGGGTCGGATGGGGCGATTGGTCAGGAGCGAGACGATGGCGGTGACGAGGGTGATGCCGGCCGACGGGCCGTCCTTGGGGATGGCTCCCTCGGGCACGTGGAGGTGGAGATCGACGCGCTCGAAGAACGAGTCCTCGATCCCGAGCTGACGTGCGTGGGCCCGGACCCAGCTCAGGGCGGTCTGGGCGCTCTCCTTCATGACCTCGCCGAGCTGACCGGTCAGGGTGAGGCCCTTCTTCCCGAACATCTGGGACGCCTCGATGTAGAGGACCTCGCCCCCGGCGGCGGTCCAGGACAGGCCGGTCGCCACTCCCGGCACCTGTGATCGCTCGTCCATCTCCTCCTCCCGGAGAAAATAGGGAGCGCCGAGAAACTCCTCGACCTTCTCCGGGGTGACCACCACCGTCTCCACATGGCCTTCCGCCTTTCGGCGCGCGACCTTGCGGATGATGCTCGCGATCTCGCGTTCGACGTTGCGAAGGCCGGCCTCGCGCGTGTACTCGCGGATGAGCTTGACGATGGCCTCGTCGCCGAACGCGACCTGCCCGGCGTCGAGGCCGTGGTTCTCGAGCTGGCGGGGGATGATGTGCCGCCGGGCGATGTGGAGCTTGTCCTCCTCGGTGTAGCCGGCGAGCCGAATCACCTCCATGCGGTCGCGCAGCGCGGGGGGAACGGTGTCGAGGATGTTGGCGGTGGTGATGAACAGCACCTCGGAGAGGTCGAAGGGCAGGTCGATGTAGTGGTCCTTGAAGGTGTTGTTCTGCTCGGGATCGAGCACCTCGAGCAGCGCCGAGGCAGGGTCGCCACGGAAGTCGGTCCCGATCTTGTCGACCTCGTCGAGGATGACCACCGGATTCTTCGTCTCCGTGCGCCGCAAGCCCTGGATGATCTGGCCGGGAAGAGCGCCGATGTACGTGCGGCGGTGCCCCCGGATCTCCGCCTCGTCGCGCATGCCCCCGAGGCTGAGCCGATGGAACTTGCGGCCCAGCGCGCTGGCGATCGACTTGCCGAGGCTCGTCTTGCCGACTCCCGGGGGCCCGACGAAGCAGAGGATCGGCCCCTTGAGGTCGGGCTTCATCTTGCGGACGGCGAGGAACTCCAGGATACGGTCCTTGACCTTCTCGAGGTCGTAGTGGTCGTTGTCGAGGACCTCCTTGGCATGGGGGAGGTCGATCTCGCCCTCGGTGCGCTTGCTCCAGGGCAGCGACACCACCCAGTCGAGGTAGGTCCGCGTCACCGTGTACTCGGCGGCGGCGGGCGACATGCGGGAGAGGCGGTCGAGCTCGCGCAGGACCTCCTTCTTCGAGTCCTCGGGCAGCCCCGCCGCCTCGATCTTCTCGCGCAGCTCGGAGGTCTCGCGCTGCTGGTCGTCGCTGTCGCCGAGCTCCTTCTGGATGGCCTTCATCTGCTCGCGGAGGTAGTACTCGCGCTGGTTCTTCTGGAGCTCGTTCTTGACCTGGCTCTGGATCTTGCTGCCGACCTCGAGGACCTCGAGGTCCTTGACGAGGACGCCGTTGACGCGCTCGAGGCGGGCCTTGACGTCGAGGGTCTCGAGAAACTCCTGCTTCTGGGCGGTGGTGAGAGTTGCCAGGTTCGCCACGATGAGGTCGGCGAGCCGGGCCGGATCCTGGGTGCCGGTGGCGATCGTGGCGAGCTCGTCGGCGAGGGTGGGGGAGAGCTCGACGACGCGCTGGAACAGGCCGAGCGCGCTCTGGGCGAGGGCTCGCACCTCGATCTCCTGCTCGTCGGGGATCGCCTCCGAGATCATCTCGACCTTCGCCTTGAGGAACGGCCGGTAGCTCGTCACCTGGAGGATGCGGAAACGTTGGATCCCCTGCACCATCAGCCGCAGGGAGCCGTCGGGGAACTTGAACATCTTGTGGATGTGGGTGAGCATCCCCACCTTGTAGAGGTCGCTCTCCATCGGCTCGTCGACCGCCGGGTCGCGTTGGGTGACGACGCCGATCACCTTCCTCTCGCGGACGGCGTCGTTGACCAGGTTGACGGAGCTCTCCCGGGCCACGGCAAGGGGCAGCATCACCTGCGGGTGGGCAAAGAGCAGCGTGTCCCGCAGGGGCAGGATGCCCAGCTCCGTGGGCACGTTGCCCAGGTCCACCTCGTTGACGCCGGGCGACTCGAAATCGGGCCGGCTGTCGTCCTGTTCGTTCACTCCGTGGTCACTCCCGTCCGCCGGTGCGCAGGGTGACGTTGACGAGCTCCTTCTGGAGCCGGGCGAAAGCCTTGGCCTCGCGCTCCGCCCGGGCGGTGGACTCCGCGTTCTCCTGGCATTCGCGGCACAGTGCCGCGAACGGCAGCGCCGCCAGCCGGTTCGCCGAGATCTCGCGATCGCACTCCTCGCAGCGCCCGTAGGTGCCCTGGTCGAGGCGCGACATCGCCTGGTCGATCCTCTTGAGGGTCTCCGACTTCATCTGCATGAGAGCGAAGTCGACCTCGGTCACGAAGTCGTCGACGCTGCGCTCCTCGGCGTCGCGCACCTCGGCCGCGTCCACGGGAATCGTCTCCCGCAGTGAGCGAAGCTTGTCGTGAACCTCGCGGCGTCGCTCCTCGAGCATCGTGCGCAGGAGAACGTATCGCTCGTGGTTGGACGAGCCTGCCTTGTGTGCCATGGGATTCCTCTCTCCCGGCTGAGGTTCCGCCCCCGGGTTTGTCATTCCAGCTCCAGCACGATCACGCGGTAGCCCTGGGCGCTCAGCACCCGCAACCGCGCAAACCTGTTCTCGCGCGCGGAATCGATCGCCTTCTCGAACTCCTCGACGCCGCGGACCGTCTCTCCGTTGACGCTGACGATCACGTCTCCCTGGCGCAGCGTCGCCTTGTCGGCGGGCGCACCCGGCTCGACCTCGGTGACGAGGGCGCCGCTCGATCCTCTCGGAAGGCTCAGCCGGTCCGCAATCACCGGGGTGAGGTCGCGAAGAGTCATTCCCAGGCGCGGGCGACCGGTCTCGGCGCTGGCCGTCTCGGTCGTCTCGTCGGGGAACGTCCCGAGTGTCACGGAGACCTTGCGCCGCGAGCCGGCGCGGAGGACCAGGAGCTCGACCCGGGTCTCGGGACTCTTCGACGCAATGTAGCGGGAGAGATCGGCATTGTCCGCGATGACCCGCCCGTCGGCCTCGAGGATGACGTCCTCGGGCTCGAGGCCGGCCTTTTCGGCGGGGGAACCCGGGCTGACCGAGTTCACGACGGTGCCGGTGGCCGTGTCGAGGCCGTAGGTCGACGCGAGGGCCTCGCTCATGGCTCCGATCTCCACGCCCATCCAACCGCGGATGACCCGGCCCTTCTCCCGCAGCTGAGGCACGATCTCCCGGGCCACGTTGATGGGTACCGAGAAGCCGACCCCGGCGTTGGCACGCGAGGCCCCGTCGGTGACGATCATCGTGTTGATCCCGATCGCCTCGCCGCTTGTGTTGAGCAGTGGCCCGCCCGAGTTCCCGGGGTTGATCGCGGCGTCGGTCTGGAGCATCTCCACGCTGGTGCCGCGCACCCCCAGGGTGATGTCCCGCCCCTTGAACGAGACGACACCCACGGTCACGCTGTTGCCGCCGCCGGGGAGGCCAAATGGGTTGCCAACCGCCATCACCCACTCGCCGACCTCGACCTTGTCGGAGTCCCCGAGGGGAACGACGGTGAGCTCCCCCTCGGGGTCGATCTTGATGAGGGCGACGTCGGTGCGGGCGTCCCGCCCCACGATGCGGGCGTCGTAGCGCTTGCCACCGGGGAAGGTCACCGAGATCTCGTCCGCGCCGTCGATCACGTGTCGGTTCGTGAGGATGTAGCCTTCCTTGTCCACCACGAAGCCGGAGCCGAGGCTCGTCTGCCGCATGCGGTCGGGCCCCTGCTGGGGACCGAAGAAGCGGTCGAGGTCGTCGCCGAAGAACTCGTGAAACGGGTCGCGGCCGCGGGGCAGGCGGACCACCTTCGATGTGTTGATGTTCACGACGCCGTCGTTGTAGGCCCGTGCGATGTCCCGGAAGGTGTTCAGACCGAAACCGGCGCCGGAATCCGCCCGCTGGAGGGCCACGGGCAGCGCAACTGCTCCGCCCCCTCCCAGCGAGCCGGACTCGGGCCGGGCCGCGGGAGGACGGTGCCCCTGGGTCGTGGTGAGAGCCCCCACCAGGGCGGCCGCCAGAGCCACGGTCAGCAGCATGGTGAATGTCTGGGTCCGGTTGGCCATCAGGTCTTCATTCCCTTCCAGGACGCGGCCGGCGGCGTCTCACGCCAGTGAGTACGCCGATCGCGGCCAGACTATTCCTCGGGGCTCTTCGCCCCACTCTCGGCTCCAGCCAGCCCTCCCGGGCTTCCGAGTTTCCTTCTCCCTTTCGACCGCCCTCAGGAGCGGTCAGTTTGCCCTATCGCCGCCCCGGAACTCACGCTCCCACAATCACTTTACGTCGTTGAGCCGTCAAAAGTTGTGTCCATTCGCCCGAACACAAGACTGGGTGGGGCCCGGAGTCCCGAACCCCACCCTGTCCAACAAAGAGTACACTCGGTCTGGCGGGCGGCTTCAGTAGTCGTCCATCCCCGGGGGAGCGGGCGATTCCTTCCTCTTCTCGGGGATCTCGGCGACCACCGCTTCCGTGGTGAGCAGCAAGGACGCCACGGAGGACGCGTTCTGGATGGCCGTCCGGACCACCTTGGTCGGATCGATCACTCCCGCCTCGACGAGGTTCTCGAAAGTATCGGTCTGGGCGTTGTAGCCGGAGGGGCCGTCCATCTCCTTGACCCGGGCGACGACGATGGTGCCTTCCTGGCCGGCGTTGTGGGCAATCCAGCGTGCCGGCTCCTCGATGGCGCGCCGGACGATCTCGAGGCCCACCTTCTCGTCGTGGGCGAGGTCCTTGTCGCTCTTGAGCTTGCGGTCGAGGGCCGGGATCGTCCGCAGGAGCGCGACGCCGCCCCCGGGAACGATGCCCTCTTCGACCGCGGCCCGGGTGGCGTGCATCGCGTCCTCGACTCGGGCCTTCTTCTCCTTCATCTCGGTCTCGGTGGCGGCCCCGACCTTGATCACGGCCACGCCGCCCACGAGCTTGGCCAGCCGCTCCTGGAGCTTCTCGCGGTCGTAGTCGGAGGTCGTCTCGTCGATCTGGGTGCGGATCTGCTTGACCCGGCCCTCGATCGCCTTGGCCGTTCCTCCGCCCTCGATGATCGTGGTGTTGTCCTTGTCGATGACGACCTTCTTGGCCGTGCCCAGGTCCTCGACCTTCATGTTTTCGAGCTTGATGCCGAGGTCTTCGGTGAGGGCCTTGCCCCCGGTGAGGATCGCGATGTCCTCGAGCATGGCCTTGCGCCGGTCGCCGTAGCCGGGGGCCTTGACCGCCGCCGCCTTGAGGGTTCCGCGCAGCTTGTTGACGACCAGGGTGGCGAGCGCCTCTCCCTCGAGGTCCTCGGCGACGATCAGCAGCGTGCGTCCCTGCTGAGCGACCTTCTCGAGGACGGGAAGTAGGTCCTTCATGCTCGAGATCTTCTTCTCGAAGATGAGGAGGAGGGGGTCCTCGAGCACCGTTTCCATGCGCTCGGAGTCCGTCACGAAGTAGGGGGAGAGGTAGCCGCGATCGAAGCGCATCCCCTCGACGACCTCGAGCGAGGTCTCCATGCTCCGCGACTCCTCGACGGTGATGACGCCGTCCTTGCCGACCTTCTCCATCGCCTCGGCGATGATCGTCCCGATCGCCTCGTCGCTGTTGGCGGAGATCGTGCCGACCTGGGCGATCGCCTTGCCCTTGACCGGGGTCGAGAGCGCCTTGAGCTCGTCGACGACAACGCTCACCGCCTTCTCGATGCCTCGCTTGAGTCCCATCGGGTTCACGCCGGCGGTGACGTTCTTCAGGCCCTCCCGCAGCAGGGCCTGGGCGAGGACGGTGGCGGTGGTGGTGCCGTCGCCGGCGACGTCGGAGGTCTTCGAGGCCACCTCGCGCACCATGCGGGCGCCGAGGTTCTCCATCGGATCCTTCAGGTCGATCTCCTTGGCCACCGTGACCCCGTCCTTCGTGATCACGGGCGAGCCGAACTTCTTGTCGAGCACGACGTTGCGTCCCCGGGGACCGAGGGTCACCTTGACCGCGTCGGCCAGGGAGTTCACGCCGCGGAGGACGGCGGCCCGGGCGTCCTCGCGGTAGACGATGTCCTTCGCCATGGTCCTCTTCTTCCTCCTTCGCGATAAGTGCTCAGGCGAGCACTCCGAGGACCTCGTCCTCCTTGAGGATGAGGTACTCCTCGCCGTCGATCTTGACCTCGGTGCCCGACCACTTGCCGATGAGCACCTTGTCGCCGGCCTTGAGCGTCAGCGCGGCGCGTTGCCCGTTGTCGAGGACGCGGCCGGAGCCGACCGCCATCACCTCGGCCTGCTGGGGCTTCTCCTTCGCGCTGTCGGGGACGATGATCCCGCCGACCTTCTCTTCGGTCTCTTCGATGCGTCGCACCAAGACGCGGTCGCGGAGAGGTTTGACGTTCGCCATCGACAGACCTCCTCGAATAGACCCGGACGGTCGCTCCTTCGTCGTCGACGCGGCCGCGACCGGGCCTCGCCGTGCGCTCGACTGCGTCGGGGGGCGGGCCGCGGTCTGGCCGCGGGCCGCGCCGCCGGAAGCGGCTTTCCCCGCCTTCGGCGCCGGGGACGCATGTCCCGTGCGAGTCCGGGCCGGGCGGGACGTGGCGCCCCGCCCGGCGACCGGCCTTCCCGCCCTGGCGCGGGAAGTCTTCTTGCCCTTCGTGCCCTTCGTCACTTGGTGACCGCGATCGAGATCTGCTTGGGTTTGGCCTCTTCCTTCTGGGGGAGGCTCACCTGCAGCACGCCGTCCTTGTACTCGGCCTTGATCTTCCCGGTGTCGACGACGTTGGGCAGCGTGAACGACCGGGTGAAGCTGCCGTACGCCCGCTCCACGCGGTGGTACTGCTCGCGCTTGACCTCGTTCTCGAACTTGCGCTCTCCGCGGAGGGTCAGCACGTTGTTCTCGACGCGAACGTCCACGTCCTTGGGGTCGATCCCGGGCAGCTCCGCCTTGAGCACGATGCTGCCGTCCTTCTCGAAGATGTCGACGGCCGGTGCCCAGCTCCCGCCGAGCGCCCAGTCGTCCTCGGAGCCCGTGCGACTGCCCCGGAAGGCGTCATCGAAGATTCGGTTCATCCGATCCTGGATGGTCTCCAGGTCACGAAACGGCTGCCAGCGAACGATTGCCATTTTCCCTACCTCCTCAAATTTGACTTCTGTCTCTCAGTTCTTGACGGTGTACTCGGCATCCACGACGTCGCCCGCGGCCTCTGCGGCGGCGCCCGATCCGCCAGCAGTGTCCTTGTGGCTCTCGGGGGCGGCGCCGGGGGCCGCGCCCGCGGTCTGTTCCCGGTACAGCTCCTCGGCCAGCTTGTGGCTCGCCTTCGTCAGCTTCTCCATGGACGCCTTGATGGCCTCCTGGTCCTCACCCTCGAGGGCCTTGCGCGTCTCCGCGACGGCCTCCTCGATGGCCTTGGCTTCGACGTCGCTCACCTTCGCCCGGTTCTCGGTGAGGGTCTTCTCCGAGCTGTAGGCGAGGTTGTCGGCCTGGTTGCGCAGGTCCACGAGCTCGCGGCGGCGCTTGTCCTCCTCGGCGTGCGATTGGGCGTCGGCGACCATCTTCTCCACCTCTTCCTTGGCGAGGCCGGAGGAGGCGGTGATGGTGATCGCCTGGGACTTGCCCGTTGCGCGGTCCTTCGCGGAGACGTTGAGAATCCCGTTGGCGTCGATGTCGAAGGTGACCTCGATCTGTGGCACGCCGCGCGGGGCGGAGGGGATGCCCATGAGGTGGAACTTCCCGAGGGTCCGGTTGTCGCGGGCCATCTCGCGCTCGCCCTGCAGAACGTGGATCTCGACCGACGGCTGGTTGTCGGCGGCGGTCGAGAACACCTCGGACTTCTTCGCCGGGATCGTGGTGTTGCGCTCGATGAGGTGGGTCGTCACTCCGCCGAGAGTCTCGACCCCCAGCGACAGGGGCGTGACGTCGAGGAGAAGCACGTCCTTGACCTCGCCGGCGAGGATCCCCGCCTGGATCGCGGCCCCGACGGCTACGACCTCGTCGGGGTTGACCCCCTTGTGGGGCTCCTTCCCGAAGAACTCCTTGACCTTCTGCTGGATCTTTGGCATCCGAGTCATGCCGCCGACGAGAACCACCTCGTCGACGTCCTTCGGCTCGACGCCGGCGTCCTTCAGGCACTGCCGGAGCGGGACCATCGAACGCTCGACGAGGTCGTCGGTCAGCTGCTCGAGCTTCGCCCGGGTCAGCTTGAGCGAGAGGTGCTTGGGCCCCGAGGCGTCGGCGGTGACGAAGGGAAGATTGATCTCGGTCTCCACCGTGGTGGAGAGCTCGCACTTGGCCTTCTCCGCCGCCTCCTTGAGCCGCT
>Ga0326597_10002983_pt1 | contig 24786 bp, 30 predicted proteins | sample RVTome_12_FD_203789 | JGI IMG/M metagenome (GOLD analysis project Ga0326597, IMG submission 203789) | Soil microbial communities from uranium-contaminated site in the Upper Colorado River Basin, Wyoming, United States - RVT100D185 | ecosystem: Environmental > Terrestrial > Soil > Contaminated >... | reverse complement strand
GACGGGCGGAGGCAGGGACGGTTCGCCTTCGTGGTCGAACACTGGCGGTGTCGGGAGGCGGGCGCTCTGCACCGACAGCGCCTGCGCGCCGAGCGCCGTCGTGGTGGCCAAGCCGGCCACGAACAAAGCATGGACGAATGGCTTCATGGGACATCTCCCACTGCTTGGCTGTCCGGCGGACCGGATGCCTTCCGCTCGATAACGCGCAAGGCGCCCGATTGGTTTCGTCTAATTCGAGGGCGCCGGCTGCTCTACGCTTTCCGGCTCGGCTTCACCTTCGATGATGCTTTGGCCGTCGTGCAGTGCCATCTCGTCGGCAAGCGAGGTAAATGCGGGCGCCTCATGGAGGGTTGCGGGGTTGATCGACGCGACGAGGCGGATGTCGTCGGAGGTTTCCTCGTAGCCGAGAGATTCGAATGCGAACGCAATCCGCTTCTCGGTCTTGAGGTATTCACCGACGTCGACCACGACGAAGAGCGGCCTGCCGCTCTCGGCCATCAGGACGTTGTCGATCATGCCGATCACCGTGCCGCCCGCGTGTACGGTGAGGCCGAGAAGATCGGTTGCGAGAAGCTGACCGGGAGCCTGACCGCCGACAAACTCCTTGACCGGCGCCAACGTTTCCCTGGCCGCGTCCGGAAGCGCCTCCAAGATCGGTGCCCGCTGCGCGAGGGCGTCGCCCTCGCTTTGGGCCCATACCGGGGTCGCGACCGCGAGGAGGATAGCGGCGCTGCTGAGCGTGATCTTCATTGTTCCATCTCCCTTTGGTTCCGAAGGGAAACGCACGAAGCCGCGGATCGATCCCAAAAAATCAGTCAGCGCCAGACGGAGACGTTGATCCAGACACCCCTCAGGTCATCGGCCTCGGCGATGTGGCTGATCTCGGAATGGGTCTGGGTTCCCTCGCTCAGGATATCGAGGAGCCGCGGGACCTTGGCCGGGGGCACGTATCCAATGGTCCCTCCCGTTGCGACGATCCGGATCTCGTTACGGCCCTCGGCGCTTTGCGCCTCGGGTAGGAGCACGACCGGGTCGCCGACCTGGAGCTCCTTGATGATCTCCTGGCGCGGACGGCCGTCCGGATTGGTTTCGCGCTCGCGGATGACGACCATCTCCAGGTCCTGGTCGGTCGGCGCGAGCGACGGGGAGGCCTCGGGTTGGAAAACGTCACCGAGCGGATCCGTAGCAATCGGCCGCCGCCGCTGCCGGATGGCAATTTCGATGATGCCGAAAAGTCCGACAAGGATCAGCGCGCTGCCAAAGAGGAGGAGGATTCTGCTGTCCATCGGTCACGGTAGCTCTGGATTTTCGCCAGTTGACGGTGTGAAAACGGCCGGGAACACAGAGAGTTCCCGCGCGGAAGTGGGAAAATGGACGCGCCTCAGCCCTCGCGCGAACGCGCGGGGGCGGTGTAGCGCCGGGAAACCGCTTCGGTGACGCGTTTGCGGCTTTCCGCAGGCGGCAGGCCCTGATCGGCCTCGATCTCCGCCACTTCGTCGGCGAGCTCGTCGTCCTTGATAATTTCGCGGAACCAGGCCGAGTATTCGCCGCCGCGCAGGTGATGGCTCCAGGTCTCGTCGTCGACGCCGCTCGCAAGCTGGGAGAACATGGTCAGATTGTGGGCCCTGAGGTTGAGCTTCCGTTCGGGGCCGCGGAAATAGAAGCTGATATCCTCGGCGAGCTCGCCCTCGGCGTATTTGCGCGTATGCCGCTGATGAGACTGGCGAGGACGCCTGACCTTGACCCGACGGGGGCCGCGGCCTTCGCCGGGCCGCCAGAACAGGATCTCGTCCTTTTCCGGGTGCGGCACGCGACCCGGCATGCCGACGCCTGCCGCCCGGCAAAACCGGGCGATGGTCTCCCCGGCGGTTTTGCCGAGGGCAAGCAGCGTATCGACTGTCTTGAGCGCCGCTTTCGAGAGTTCGTCCGGGTGGACGGTTATGAAGATCGCGGCTGGCATGTCGTCGGGAAGGAAGACATGCGCGTCGCCTCGCTCAGCGGGCAGCAGATGGTGCGCCTCGTCGATGACCAGCCAATGCGGGCGGCCGGTGGCGGCGCGCATGGCGGCAAGGCGGGGCAGAAGCTTGGCGAAGAAGGGCGGCCGATCGGCGACGTCCAGGACCTGCGTGTTGACGACGACGTTCGCACCCATCTTCTCGAGCAGCTTCAGCACCTCGGCGGTGTTCGGAGCTTCCTTGGCGTTGCCGATCGAGACGGCATTCTCGAGTTCGGCGTAGTCGCCCTCGGGATCGAACACGCAGAATTCAAATCCCCTCTCGGTCATGCGCTCGGTCAGCGCTGTCGCGAGCGTTGACTTGCCGATGCCGGACGATCCGGCGATCAGAACGCTGCCGAGATGCGGTTCGAGGAACACGTCCTTGCCGTCGGCGCCTTGCCCGATCAGGAGACCGTGCCGCTCGGGCGGAATAATGCCGCCGTCGTCGCGGCAGATCATGCCGACAAGGTCGATGACGCCCGGGCCATGGTCCCTGGAGAGCAAAATATCGGCGCTCTCCTTGACCATCGGCAAGGCATTGGCGACCGCTGCCGAACAACCGCAGGCCTTCAGGAACGCATGATCGTTTTGCGCGTCGCCAACGCCAACCACATTGTGGGCCGATAGCCCCAACTCGGCGAGCGCGGCCTTCATACCCTCGGCCTTGTTCATGCCGGACGGCAAGACCATCACGGCACCCTTGTTGAAGATGATCTGGAGCTCGAGACCGAGGTCGCGGATGACCTCCAGAACCACGCCCTCGTTCGGCTCCCAGGTGGCAACGATCGATTCGCCGACCGTGAGGGGCTGAACGTTTCGTTCCTTCAGCTTCTCCACGAAGGCGACGGGCGGCGCGGCCGAGAGGGCGCGGGTCGCCTCGGTCGCGGGATCGTAGAGCAGCGTTCCGTTCTCCGCGACGACCCGATCGAAGAGGGTCAGGCCGGGATAGACGCGCTTCAAATCGGGCAGGTCACGGCCGGTGACCAGAATCAGCCGGCGACCGGTCTGCTTGAATTTCTCGAGGGCCGCCTGGGTCGGTGGATCGACGATGCCGTCGCCCGCGATCGTGCCGTCGTAGTCGGTGGCAAGCGCAAGAAAATACAAGATGCTGCCCTGCTGAACTCGCCGATTGGTCCGTTGCCGGCCGGCTTACTCCGCTCCGAGCGCCGTTCCTGACGCCGAAGCCTTGACCACTGCTACGGACGTCATCGTCTTTTTTTATGGCATTGGAGGCCGGGCCGGAGGGGAGCCGAATGAAAAGCCCGCCGGCGAGGACCGGCGGGCGAGTGGGTACATAACTCGGTTCTTATTGAGCCGGGGGCGGCGCGGGCGCCATGGGGTCTGGCGTGGGCGCAGCCGGCTGCTCCATCTCCTGCTGCTGCTGCATCTCGGCGATGGTGACAAACGCCGGCGCCGCTTCCAGTTCCTCGGCGCTCGCGTCGAGCACGAGGATCGCGTTACCGTCGGCATCGGTGCTCTTCTCGATCGCGTCGAAGGCGACGCCGACATTCTTCTCGCCGATGCCGAGGAAGCCGCCGACGCCGATGACGATCACGTCGACCTGGCCGTCCGTGGAGAGGGCCACATCGTTGATGCTGCCGAGCGACTCGCCGGCGCCGTTCTGGACCGACGTGCCGATCAGGGTCGACGCGAGGACGTCATCCGCGTCCTGCTGCGTGATGAACTTGTCCGCGGTCGCGGTCGACTGGTCGGGCGTCGCCGGGGACACCGCCTCGGCGCCGGCATCGGGTGCCGCCGGTTCGGTTGGCATCGCGTCGAGAGGAGTCGTCGCATCCGGCGCAGGCATCGGCTCGGTTGCCGCCGGCGGTTCGCCCACCAGAGGATCTTGCCCGGGATCCTGAGCCTGCCCGAACGCTGAAGACGCGGTGAGGAGTGCCGCAACGGCGGTCGCGGTCATCAGGGTTTTCATGGTGAGAGTCTCCTTCTGTGGTCGGCTATGCCCCCTAAACGTGTGAGGTGGCGACCGGTTCCAGTCTCCGCCCGGCAGGAAAAAGGTCATTCTGTGGCAAGGGTCCCGGGATTTCCGATTTCTTGCCATGTTGCTGCCGAAATCGCCGGGCGTTGGAACGAACTTCTGTCGAGCCGATTTGATGCTCTGGCGGGGCCGGAGAGGCAATCCATGGAGTCCGAAGGCGCAGCAGGCCTGTGGTTGTTCGCGGTGCTGGGCGGCCCCGCAATCCTGGCGGTGGCCTTGATCTATGGCGGACGCACCGGGGTCGGGCTTCGACGATGAAACGAGGATCTAGACGCTGGTGCCTGGTCCTGTCGGCTCGTTCCTTGCCCGATCAAAGGGCTATATTATGCGATGCGGAGCCCATGGACTTGCACGCGGATGCGCGAGGTACTCTCGGCAGCTAAATGGCGACCAAATCTGCCCGAAGCGGGATGAGGACGATATTGAGCTCTGCTACAAGCATAGATGTCGTGCCGAACGATCCGCCAGACATCGAGTTTGCCGGACTGGGGCGCGACGCGCGTGCTCTTCTGGAAGCGCTGCCGGCAGCCGTGTATCTGACCGACGCCGACGGCAGCATCGTCTATTTCAATGAGGCGGCGGCCGAACTCTGGGGCCACAGGCCGGCCCTCGGCACAAGTTCCTGGTGCGGTTCGTGGCGGCTCTTCTGGCCCGACGGCCGGCCGATGGCGCATGACGAATGCCCGATGGCGGTGGCCCTCAGGGAACGCCGACAGATCAGGGGCGCGGAAGCCGCTGCCGAGCGCCCGGATGGCACCAGGATCCCGTTCCTTGCGTTTCCAACGCCGATTTTCGACGCCGAACGGAATCTGGTCGGCGGCATCAACATGCTGCTCGACGTCTCGGACCGCAAGGCCGCCGACAAGGCCGGCCAGCTCCTTGCCGCGCTCGTCGAGTCTTCGCAGGACGCCATCGTCAGCAAGGATCTCAACGGCATCATTCAAACCTGGAATCGCGGAGCCGAACGACTCTTCGGTTACGCATCCGAGGAGGCCGTCGGCAAACCGGTCTCGATCCTCATACCGGACGATCACGCGGACGAGGAGCCGGATATCCTCCGCCGGATCAGAAGCGGCGAGCGGGTGGAGACTTACGAAACCGTGCGCCGGCGCAAGGACGGCAGTCTGGTCGACGTGTCGCTGACCGTCTCTCCGGTGAAGGACCAGAACGGGCGCATCGTCGGCGCCTCGAAGATCGCGCGCGACATCACCGAGCGGAAGCGCGCCGAGGAGCAGCAGAAGCTGCTTGTGCGCGAGATCAAGCACCGCATCAAGAACACACTCGCCACGGTCCAGGCCATTGCCCGGCAGACGCTTTCCAACGCCTCGCGTGACGAACTCGATGCCTTTGCGGGCCGGCTGCAGGCGCTCGCCGGGGCGCATGATCTGCTGACCAGCGAGAACTGGAACAGGGCGCCGTTGAGCGACGTGGTGGATCGCGCCATCGGCGCCTTCGACGATGTGGCGACGGAACGGTTTCTCGTCGACGGACAAAACGAAGTGTGGATCGACGCGGAAAAGTCTTCCGGGTTGACCATGGTGCTGCACGAGCTCGCCACCAACGCAATCAAATATGGTGCGCTTTCGAACGACTCGGGCAGGGTCGAGATTGCCTGGGAGACCCGGCCGGAGAAAGATCGGCTCCACCTCGAATTCCGCTGGAAGGAGATCGGCGGGCCGCCGGTCAAGGCTCCGGCGCGGCGCGGTTTCGGTTCCTCTCTGATCGAGCGCGCCATTCAAGGCGAGTCCTCGACGACCAGGCTGGATTTCGATCCGGACGGCCTGCGGTTCACTCTCGAAATGACCCTTTAGCAGATCTCAGTAGTTCCCGGGCGGATCGCTCGCCGGGAACGACTCATCGGACTGCTGATCGACCTGATCCCATTTCTTGGGCGGATCGCGCATATCCTTCGGTCCGGCCGGCCTGACCGGTGTCGGGACACCGCTGTCCTTGCCGGGCTTTTTCGGCGCCGGAAAGGGTTCCCTGAAGGCGGGCTGCTTTCGCTTCGCGGACATAAAGTTCCTCCTTCGAGCAAGCATTGCGTCCGGCCGCCAATGATGGCTTAACTGCCCAGCCTGCAGGTTGGTTCCTGGCGGACTTGCGCGCGCGGCGAGAAGCCGCGACGATCTGACAATGGAATCGGGAGCCAAATCGGCGTAGGAGCCCGAAAAACCGGGTTCAACCGTACGGCATCGACTGCAAGACGGGGGTCCAGTGAGGATTGTGATCGGCGCCGCTGTGGCGGCTTTTGCCTTGGTGGTCGGCGGGTTTGCTGCACAGGCCCAGACGATCGCCACCTATCGGCATCTCGTCCTCGACGGGCATGCGCTGAAATGGGGCAAGCCGGTGCTTGGCACCGGGGCAACCGTCACCGTCGCGCTCGTCGAGAAGGACATGCGCTTCGCCGGCGCGCGCAATTGTTCCTCCCTGGGACCGATCGATGGGCTCCTGTCAGAGAGCAAGATCAGCGCGGCCAGCTTTGCGCGCGAGCTCGACGAGGCCTTGCGCGTCTGGGAAGCGACCGCCGACATCTCGTTTTCGCGCGCCGATCCCGCCAGCGCCGATATCCTGATCGGGGCTCAGGTCGAACCGATCGGTTACGCCTTTGCCAATGTCGAGTATGACAGGACCGAGACCGGGCAGGGACCCCGGAGCATCTCGCGCTCGATGGTCTGCTTCAACCCGACCCGTGCGTGGAAGGTCGGCTTCGACGGGGACCTCGACGTCTACGACATCCGTTACACGCTGATCCATGAGATCGGCCACGCCATCGGGCTCGATCATCCGGCGATCGCCGGACAGTTGATGGCCTACAAATACGGCGAGAAATTTCGGGCGCTGCAGGCGGGCGACATCCGCGGCGTCGAGACGCTTTACGGCCCGCGGCGCGAAGCGCCGAGCATCCGCGTCGGCGAGATCCGGCCGAAACAGGCAGTCGCGCAGTAGAAGGGCCTATCGGGGCCGCAGGCCCTGAGGTTACCCTTGCCTCGGCCGTCCAGCGGCGTCCTCGGCGGAACCTTCCGGCTGGCTCGGCCGTTTCCCTGGGTTGCTTCAGTCCCAGGGGAAAGCCATGTCCGACAACTCCGAAAGCAATGCTCTGCTGGGCTTCGTGCTGGGCGCGATCATGGTCGCCGCCCTCGCGTTCTTCCTGTTCGTGGTGCCGGGCGAGCGCTCCGACGGCGACTTCGATGTGCGCATCGAGACGCCGGCGCCGGCGGCGCCGGCCGCTCCGGGCTGAAAAACGGCGCGGATCGGAGACTCCTTGCGGCAGATTTCCAGCACATTTCTGAGGTAAGAATGTCACGTCTCCGATCTGAGAATGCGATCGAAGGGGGACGAATGGGTCGGTTGATTGTGGTCTCCAACCGGGTGCCGCTGCCCGGGAAACCTAGCGACGCCGGCGGTCTGGCCGTCGCGCTGAGGAGTGCGCTGACGTCCGGCGGGCTGTGGTTCGGCTGGTCCGGCGAGACGTCGGGCAACCACGTCGACCTCGAGGCCGTCAAATCCCGGATCGACGGTGATGTTGCGTTCAGCGTGGTCGACCTCAGCGAACAGGACGTGCGGGAGTATTACTTCGGTTTCGCCAACCGGACATTGTGGCCGCTCCTTCATTACAGGGCGGATCTCATGGAGTTTCGCCAGCATGATTATGAGGGCTATCGGCGAGTCAATCGCCGTTTCGCCAGCCTGCTCAGCCGGCAGGTTCGCTCCGACGATCTCATCTGGGTTCACGACTACCATCTGATCCCGCTCGCAGAAGAGCTCCGGCGTCAGGGGCTTCGCAACAGGATCGGCTTCTTCCTCCACATCCCGTGGCCGTCGCCCGACGTCTTTTCGGCGATGCCGCGCGGCCGCGAACTTCTGGCCGCGTTCGAGGCCTACGACCTGGTCGGCTTCCAGACCGATCAGGACGCAGCAAACTTCGCCGATTGCCTCGCCAGGGCGGGCCGGGGCGAGCAACTGAAGAACCGGATCGGCGCCTTCCCGATCAGCATCGCGGCAAAGGAATTCGCGGCCTTGGCGGCGGAGGCCGCGGCGCATCCGATAGCAAGGAAGCTCGAAACGAGCCTGCGCGGGCGCAAGCTTGTGATCGGCGTCGACCGGCTCGACTACACCAAAGGCATCGATCGCCGCATGGAGTCCTTCGGCCACTTCCTCGAAAAGACGCCCTCCGCCAAGGGCAACGTCGTCTATCTCCAGGTCACCCCCAAAACGAGGTCGGAGGTGCCCGAATATGCCAATCTGCAGCGGCGGATCGCCGAAATCGCCGGCCGGATCAACGGCGCCTTCAGCGACCTCGACTGGATGCCGATCCGCTACCTCAACCGGACGATCCGGCACGAGGCGCTGGCGGGGCTCTACCGGATGGCGGCGGTCGGGCTGGTGACGCCGCTCCGCGACGGCATGAACCTCGTCGCCAAGGAATTCATCGCGGCGCAGGACGAGGAGGATCCAGGAGTCCTGGTGCTTTCCTGCTTCGCCGGCGCGGCCAGCGAGCTCGACGGCGCCCTGGTCGTCAATCCGCACGACATCGAAGAAACCGCGGCGGCAATCGCGCAAGCCGTGGCCATGCCGCTCGAGGAGCGCAGGCGCCGCTGGCGTGCGATGTTCGATCACCTGTGCAGCAACGACGTCGTCGTCTGGCGCGAGCGCTTCCTCAACGAGATCGGGCCCTCCCGGACACCCCGATTGAAGGCGGCCGTCTGAACGCCGGCGAGGGCGGCGTCAGAGCTGGATCATCACATTCGCGGTCGATCTTGCCTGATCGTTCGGAGTCATCGCCACGACACGGTCGCCGACGCGGTGAAACTCGATCGTCAGCGATGCATTGCCGACAACCAGGCGCTCGATCGTCAGGTGATCGATGCCCACCGGCAACCGCGGCCGGTCGATGCGGACCTCGCGCCTGAAGCCGTCGATGGAAAGCCCGAGACAGGCTTGCAGCATCATGAAGATCGAGCCGGCCGCCCATGCCTGCGGCAGGCAGGCCACGGGATAGGAAATCGGCGCCTCGCCGGGAAATCGTTCGAAACCGCAGAAAAGCTCGGGCAGCCGCGATTCGAAATGGACGGCCGCCTCGAACATCTGACTCATCAATCGGATGGTCGCGTCACGGCGGCCGTAACGGGCGAGCCCGGCGGCGGCGATCGCCGTGTCGTGCGGCCAGACCGAACCGTTGTGATAGGACATCGGATTGTATCGCGCTTCGCCGACGGCGACCGTGCGGATGCCCCAGCCGCTGTTGAACGCCGAAGACATCAGCTGATTGGCGACATGCGCCGCCCGTTCGGCGGCGGGCAGGCCGACATAGAGGAGGTGGGCGGCGTTGGAGGTGCGTACGCGGCATAGCTCGCCGTCGCCGTCGACGGCGATGCCGTAGAATTTCCGGCTCTTCATCCAGAAACGGTCTTCGATCGCCGCGCGGAGGGCGACTGCCTGACGACGCCAATGATTGGCCTTTTGCGCATCGCCTCGGTGCCGTGCCAGCGAGGCCATCGCGCGCCTTGCTGCGAACACGTAGGCTTGGACTTCGATGAGCGCGACGGGTGTCGAGGGAAACCGTCCGTCGGCGTGAAAGACCGCATCATGGCTGTCCTTCCAGCCCTGGTTTGCAAGGCCGCTGTCCAGCTGCCTGGCGTAATCGACGAGGCCGTCCTGGTTGGAGTCGCCGGGACCGTCGATCCATTCCATGGCGGATTCGAGGGCGGGCCAAAGTTCATCGATGAATCCGAAGTCGCCGGTGCGCTCGGCGAATCGTTCCGCAAGGATCACGAAAAGCGGCGTCGCGTCGGCGCTGCCGTAGTATTTGCCGAAAGGCAGCTCGCCCTGGTTCGACATCTCCCCCTTGCGGGTTTCGTGCATGATCTTGCCCGGGGAGGAATCGTGGAAGGCGGACGCATCGCGCGCCTGGTTCATGGCGAGAAACGAAAGCACGCCGCGCGCCAGCGCGGGATCGAGCCAGAGCGTCTGCAAGGCGGTGATGATCGCGTCCCGGCCGAATGCGGTCGAGAACCAGGGCACGCCGGCGTAGGGATAGGGCCCGGTCGGGAGGTCGGTGGTCAGGATGGCGAGATCGGCTTGCGAGCGGGCGATCCAGTCATTGAAGACGCGGCCCGAGGTTGTGACGCGCGCGCTTCGCCGGCGGCGTGTGCGCATCGCCAGGCGTGCGTGGATCATCGCCGCGCGATGGGCCGCGCCGGAAGGCTGAGGCGGACGATCCTGACCGACTTCGATGAAGATGGCCGTGGTGCCGCGCCGCGGCAGGTTGACGATGAAATCGGCTCTTTCGGCCGAAATCTCCAACGGAATCGGCGAAAAGCCGATAGCCATGGAACGCGCCGCGCCGTCCAGCCCGACATAGCCGAGCACGACGCCATTGTTGGTCATTTCAGCGGGCAGCACGCGGCCGCGATGGGGTCGGCGTTCGCCGCGCACCTCGAACATGTCGCGGAAGTCGGCGCCGAAGGTCAGCGTGACCGGCAGGGCAATATCGTACTCGCCGTAGTTCGAGAAAGACAAACGCTCGTACATGACGCCGGACCAGAGCAGCCGGTTCCGCTCCAGATGCACGACGCTCTTGGGCGTCACGCGCTCGCCGACCGGCGGTAGCGGACGATTGGTCATATGAGCGGTGAAGAGGACGCTGTCCTGGCTGATGGCCGCGCTGAGGAGCGACGGAGGCCGGCCCGCGAGGGTCAGTCGGAAGTGGGAAAGAACGCGCGTGTCGTCGCGGAAAAAACCCTCGGCGCCGCCGATGATATCGCCGACGGCGTCAGCCACGAGGAAGCTGTCGCCTTCCTTCAAAGCAAAGAAACGCCGCGGCGAGCGGGCTTCGACGGCTTCGGACGTTGTCTCGATCGAAAGCGCTTCGGTCATTCCACCTTGGCGTCAGGTGACTATCGGCGGCAGCCGGTTCAACGTTGGGACCGGAACTGCCTTCGGGATCGACTGGACGGTGAGGCCGCGCCGGTAGAGGCTCAGATAGCTGCGGGCCATGACATCGGCAGAAAAGCGCTGCTCGAAGGTGCGGCGAATCCGCTGCCGATCGAAGCGGCGGGCCTGCTCGACGGCAGCGACGGCCGCATCGACCGAGCCGACGACGACCCCCGTCACGCCCTCGTCGATGATCTCGGACACCGAGCCGTTGTCGAAAGCGATGACGGGAGTTCCCGACGCCATGGCTTCGATCATAACCAGGCCGAAGGGTTCGGGCCAATCGATTGGAAACAGCACAGCTGCCGCATTGCCGAGGAATGCGGCCTTCTGGGCGTCGGCGATCTCGCCGATGAACTCGACCAAAGGACTGTCCACCAGAGGCTCGATGACATCGCGCAGATAGGCGCGGTCGCGCTCGCCGTCTATCTTGGCGGCAATCTTCAGGCGGGTGCCGGCCTGCTTGGCGATGGCGATCGCCCGATCCAGTCCTTTCTCCGGCGAGACGCGGCCGAGAAAAGCGAGATAGTCGCCGCGCGGCTTCATCGGCGGCTGGTGAAGATCCAGCGGCAGGCCGTGGTGAACGGTGCCGAGCCAGTTGGCGCCCAATAGCGGTCGTCGCTGGCTGTGGGAGATCGAAACCAGCGGATAGGCGTCCCAGCGCCCGTAACACTCTTCGAGATCCTTGAGGTCGAGGCGGCCGTGGAGCGTCGTCACCGTTCGATCGGCGATATCCTCGAAGAAGGGGAAATGCATCAAATCCACGTGGAAATGCAGGATGTCGAACTCGTCGGCGCGTGAGCGCACCTCGTCGAGCATCGAGAGGTGGGACGCGGTATCGGACGCCTTGTGCACCGGGTCGAGCCGGAGGGCCTGATCCCGAACAGCCACCAGCCGCGCCGAGGTGATCGCGTCGGCGCTGGCAAACAGCGTCACGTCATGCCCAAGCGCGACCAGGGCGTCAGACAGATAGGCGACGATCCGCTCGGTGCCGCCGTAGAGTTTCGGAGGGACTCTTTCGAACAGCGGGGGAATCTGAGCAATGTTCATGGATACGGTCTTTGCTCCAAGCCGTCATCCTAGCGCTGGAATGTGGCGCAAGTTCCGAGGGTTTAAACCCCTAAGTCAACCTCCGACCGGGATTTCGCGCGGCGGAAGCACCTGCGGGAAACAGCGCAGCGACGATCGATTCGGCTCGATTCTGGCTCTTTCCATAAACTATTCGGCGTCGCTACGAGCCGCGTCGCTTTCTGGTACGCGCTGCCTTCTTCGCCGATGCCGATCGAGCCGAGGCGGGACGCGCGGCGGAGGCCGCGCCGCCAAGCCGGCCGCCTTTCCTGGCGGATACCTTTGTATCCGGCCGGCTTCGTCCGGAGCCGCTCTTGTTGCCGCCGCCGCTTTCCTTGTTGACGGTCGCCCAGGCGCGCCGCTCCGCCTCCTTGTGACGGACACCGCGGTGCTCGTAGCCTTCCTCGATGTGCTCGGCCTTGCGCTTCTGCTTGTCGGTGTAGCTGGATTTGTCTCCGCGCGGCATGAGTTCAACCTTCCATCAACTTAGCGGGTCGACTCAAACGTGCGCCGTGCTCCCGGGGCGGGAGGAGCCCCGGGAGGCGACGTGAGGTCATGCCATCCAGTAGGGCGGCAGACCGTAATAGTCGTGCAGCTTCGTTTCGTAGTCGCGGTCGCCCCAGCGTGGCGTCTTGCCGGCGTCGTATGTCGGGCCGCCCTTGAGTTGATCGCGCGTGAGACTGACGACGTAACCTTCCGCGTCCGTGTCGTAGTCGAGCGCCGACCAAGGCAGCGGATGATACTTCTCGCCGATCCCGAGGAATCCGCCGAACGACATCACCGCGTAGGCAACGTTGCCGGAGACCTTGTCGATCATGACCTCGTGGATCTCGCCGAGATGCTCGCCGTCGGCGTTGTAGACCTTGGCGCCTTCCACCTTGTCAGCGCCGATCAGAGCGCTGGTTTCGTGAACGTCTTGCATGGCTATCTCCGTGTTCTGGTGATCCGGCAACGCACGGCAGTCGAAAGTGTTCCTGATCGCCTCCCGGGCATCCCTTACAAATAAGGAGCTCCCCCGGACCGGCCGGGGGAGCTCGATACCAGGACCTCGACGGTCAGCGCTGCTGTTCGCGATCGGCGTCGGGACGCGGGTGACCCTGCGAACGCTGGTCCTCCTGCTGCCGGCGCTGTTCGTCCGGGGACTGATCCTTCTGCTGCCGGCGTCCCTGTTCCTGTTCCTGCTGACGGTTGCCGGACTTGCCGCCGTCGAACTGGTTCTGGTCCTTGCGCTGCGGGTTCGGCTGGTTCTGATTGGCCATGGTCGTATCCTCTGTTGACCCCCGTCATAAAACCGGGCGACCGCCGATCGGGTTCCGGGAACCCCGAAAATAAAGCTCGCAGGAAGTAGAGCTACCTGGCCGGCTTCCGCTTCGAACGCGCCGCGCGGCGCGGCGCCTCCCGCGACGTGTGCACGGCGGTGCGAAAACGCTCATGAAGCTGCTCCAGGGATTCCTCGGAGAGATCCTCGGCCGTCGCAAGATCGCCGTCGGCGCCCTTGAGTGCGACGAGCAGTTCGGCGACCTTGATCTGCAGCGCCAGCGTGTCCCGGTTCTGGGTGTGCTGGATCAGGAACACCATCAGGAAGGTGATGATCGTCGTCGACGTGTTGATGACGAGCTGCCAGGTGTCGCTGAATCCGACGAGCGGCCCCGTTGCTGCCCAAACGAGGACAATCGTCACAGCCGCGAAAAAGACATATGGCCGCCCGGCGATCCGCGCGGTAGCTGCCGCAAAAATCTCAAATGCGCGAGAGACACGCTTTTTTGCCGCGCGCGGACCGTTTCGGCTCGCGCGTGGCTGACCATCTTTGCGGGTCGTCGGCATCTGCATTTCCGGTGCGTCTTGCGGAAGGCGCGCGGACAACGCCGGTCGAGCCGCCCGGTTCCCCGTAGCGAGAAGTTCCGAGGGAGCGGGTCAGCTACCGGTGAGAAGGCCGCGGGTAGCCTGGTCGGGGGAAAGGTCGTCCGGGCTCGAGACCGACATCAATTCGGCCAGCCGACGGCGGGCCCGGTTGACGCGGCTCTTGATGGTGCCGACCGCGCAACCGCAAATCTCCGCCGCCTCTTCATATGAGAAGCCGGACGCCCCGACGAGCACCAGCGCCTCGCGCTGATCGTCCGGCAATTGGGTGAGCGCCTGGCGAAGCTCGTTGAACTCGACCTTGCTGATCTGCTCGGGATGGACCTTGAGCCGTTCGGAATACTTGCCGTCGGCGTCTTCGACCTCGCGGCGGCGCTTGCGGTATTCCGATCTGAACTGGTTGCGAAGGATGGTGAACAGCCAGGCGGACAGGTTGGTGCCGGGGCGGAAGCTGTCGATATTCGCAAGGGCGCGAAGCAGCGTCTCCTGGACGAGATCGTCGGCGCGATCGACGTTGCCCGAAAGGGAAACGGCGAAGGCGCGCAGGCTCGGCACCACCTTCAGGATGGCGTCGCGCAGGGCCGGATCGAGGCTCATTTCGAGCCCTTTTCGCCGCCGTCCGCCGGAGGCTGATCGATCTTTGCCAACAAATCGGCAAATCGATCGGGAACTCCCTGGCTGACTACGTCGTTATACATCTGGCGAAGCTGGTCTCCGAGCTTCGCCTGGATGTCGCGATTGAGCTTCGCCGGTTTGGGGGTTTCCACATTTGTTCTCAATTCGTCAGTCCCGGCCTTGTTCGAGTTTCGGGTCTTCATCTTTGCCAGCCCACCCCCGCACGGGTCTTCGAGATCGTCGCCATGCCGCTATCCTGTCCTATCTAACTCGCCATCGGTCAGTTTGTTTCATGCCCGGATTTCCGTCCTGACGTTGCAGGGGTCGGAACAGCGAAAAACAGAGCCAAAAGCCGAGGAATTCATGTCAACAGCCGAAACGCTTGCCAAAGACCTGCCTCAACTCCGCCGATACGCGCGGGCCCTGTCCGGAAGCCAAGTGTCGGGCGACAGGTATATCGCGGCCACGCTGGAAGCCCTGGTCGAGGATCCGGGCGTCGTCGAGGGGTACACCAGCCAACGCGTGGGTCTCTACAGCGCCTTCACGCGCATTTGGGGTTCGATCGATCTCAACGGAACGCCGGAGCCCGGCGCGGCAAGCCCCGCCGACAGGCATATCGTCGGTATCACGCCGGCGCCGCGCCAGGCGTTTCTGCTGACCGCGCTCGAAGGCTTTGCCGAGGAGGAGACCGCCGAGATCCTCAGCGTCTCAGTGCCGGAAGTCCGCCAGCTGGTGGAGGATTGCGGGCGGGAGCTTGCCGCCGAGATCGCCACGGACGTGCTCATCATCGAGGACGAGCCGATGATTGCGATGGAGCTCGAGAGCCTGATGCTCGGTCTCGGCCATCGGGTGATCGGCATCGCGCGGACGCGGTCCGAGGCGCTTCTGCTTGCCGGCTCGCGTGCGCCCGGGCTCATTCTTGCCGACATCCGCCTGGCCGACATGAGCTCCGGCATGGATGCGGTGAACGACCTGCTGAAGTCGTTCGAGGTGCCGGTGATCTTCATCACCGCCTATCCCGAGCGGTACCTGACCGGCGAGCGGCCGGAGCCAACCTTCCTCATCACGAAGCCCTTCGAGCCGGCGATGGTTTCCGCGGTGGTGAGCCAGGCGCTGTTCTTCGACCGGAAGGCGAAGCGGAGCAGGCGCCCGGCCGTCCAAGCGTGATTTTCGGGAAGAAGTGAGAGGGTTCGGGAACCAGGCGCGTCCGTGCGCGTTGTCACTTCGATGCGACACGCTCGCGTTTGGTGATGTCCACCCGTTATCGCCCCCAGCCGGGTGAGGCAGAGAAGGCCGGGTTCGTCCCGGCCTTCGCCATTTCTTGGCTACGTGAACTCGCCCGGAGAAATGGTGAGCTCGTATCGGCGTCCCTCATTCGTGTCGGTCAGGGTAGCGCGGCCGCCGACGGACTGCGGGACGATGCGTTCCAAGAGCACCTTGCTGAATCCTTCGGCGTCGTCGCCGTGCGGTCCGCCGCTCTCGCGCCACGTCATCTGGAGACGCTGGCCCGTCTCGGACGGGGTAGGGGCCATCAACTCGGCCGTGAACAGAACCTTGCCGTCGGGCGTCGAGAGCGCTCCGGAGCGGACGGCGGCTACGCACAATTCATAAAGAGCAAGGCCGACATGCAGCGCGGCATTCGCGGTCAACAGGCAATCGATGCCCTTGAAGTCGATCCGGCGGGAGGGATCGACGACATAGGGAACCACCTGCGTCTCGACCAGCTCGGCGAGCCTTGCACCGCGATGCTTGGCACCGATCGAGAGGTCCTGCGATCGCGAAATCGATTGGATCCTGCCGCGGAATTCCTCGATGAACGCTTCGGGTGAGGACGCCGCTCGGGCCGTCTGCGTCGCCAGACTCTGGATGACGGCAAGAAGATTCTTCGAGCGATGCGACAGATCGCGGGCGACAGCCTCGAGCGTCGCGGCCTGCTTGCGCCGGTCGCTCACGTCGAGAGCGAGGCCGATGATGCCGCTGACCACCCCTTGTTCATCGCGCGTGGGCTCGACGAAGAGGTCGAAATAGCAGGGTGCGCCATCCCCTTCGACGACAAGATCGGCCCATTGGGGACGGCCGCTCGACAGGGCCTCGCGTTTAGCAGCGACCGCGACCGCGGCTGCGGTCGGCGGCAATATGTCGGCGTCGGACTTGCCGGCGACATCCGTCGCCTTCCAGGAGTTCGGCGGGCTTTCGATCCAGCGATACCTGAGGGCGACGTCCTGCGAGAAGACGGTGACGCCGGCGTGTCCGAGAAGCTGGAGGATTTGATTGAAATCCTGCCGGGCCGGCGTATCTGAATGCGTCATGTCTGGCAGGACCGAACCAATGGCACTTGAGCGGAAATGCCGGAAGCCCGCCCACGGTTCCGGGTCTCATTGTTTACGGTGAACCAGTTCCAGAATCGCGTCAATGAACTCGGCGTCGCGATAGGGCTTTGGCAGGATCCGGACGCCCGCCGGCACGGACGCGTCGAGGCCGGTGGTCACCAGAAACGGGATGTTCCGGCGGGCGAACTCCTCCATCAGGGGGGTTGCGTCCTCTTCGCCGAGTTTCAGGTCCAGAATCGAAGCATCGATTCTGGAGCCGTCGGCGAGTAGCTTGCGCACGTCGCCGGTCGAGTTGGCGAGGAGCACGGTCCCGGCCCCGGCATCCTCGATGACGCGCTGGGCATCAAGGGCGATCAGGAATTCGTCCTCAACCACCAGGACGGTCAGTCCGTCCAACAGTCCGCCTGGTGTTTTCAAACGAGTAAACCTATTGTTGTATATGCGATCGCGATAGTGCCACCCGGCCGGACCGTTGTCGTTATCAAATGATACGTCGGCTAGCGGGAACCACGCCCTCGAAGCATCGTTTTCCCTGTCGTGAGCCTCAACCGTCCGCCTGCCGCCCGGAAGATTCCCTGCGAAAAGTGCCCGCTCGGCAGGATCGAGGGATTCCGCAAGTTCGCGCCTGAGGAGCTCGAATTCGTCAGCGAATTCAAGACCGGCGAACTCACGGCCGAGGCCGGCACGACGATCCTCTCCGAGGGAAGTCATAGCGACCACCTCTACACGGTGGTGTCGGGATGGGGTTTCCGTCACAAGCTCCTCGAAAACGGTCGGCGCCAGATCCTCAACATCATCCTGCCTGGCGACCTCGTCGGTCTGCAGGGCTCGCTGAGCGACAAGATGGGTCATTCCGTAGAGGCGCTCACCGACATGCTCTTGTGCGTGTTCGAGCGGTCGCGGCTCTGGGAGCTCTACCGCGGCTATCCGGGGCTGGCCTTTGACGTCACCTGGCTTGCGGCGCGCGAAGAGCGGATTCTCGACGAGCATTTGCTCAGTATCGGGCAACGAACCGCCGAGCAGCGAGCTGCCTATTTGCTCCTCTTCCTCTTTGCGCGCGCGGACCTGCGCGGCATGACCAGCGGCCGCACGCTCGTCTTCCCGCTGACGCAGCGGCACTTCGCCGACGCGCTCGGCCTGTCGCTCGTCCACACCAACCGCGTCCTCAATCGTCTCGCGCGTCGAAAAGTGATCCGGTGGGAAAACCGGATTCTGCGGATCGATCGCAAGGAATTGGCCAAAGCGGCGGATTGGGACCCCGACCCCGATACGCTGCGGCCCTATATCTGATCGAGCAGCGGCGACGACGGCTACTCGCACGAGGCCGCGTGCCGCGCTGCAGCCGAAGCAAGCACCGCCGCGAGCGCACGCGCGCTGACGGGTTTCTGGATGAGGACGACGTCGCCGAAAGTCGATCTGAGGTCGTCCGGCCGATAGCCGGTGCATACGCAGAATGGAATGCCGAGCTCCGCCAGTTGCCGCGCCAGCGATGAACTCGATCGCCCGCGGAGGTTGGCGTCGATGACGGCGAAGCCCGGTCGCTCCCTGGCAAGCGCTGCCGACGCTTCCTCGACCGACGCGACCGGGCCGAGGACCGAATGTCCGGCCGCCTGGACGATTGCGGCGATCTCGTCGGCGATGATGAACTCGTCTTCGACGACGAGGACGCGGAGGGTTTTCGTCTTCTCGTTCATTGCGCTGCCATCGCTCCGGGATCTGTGCCGCGCGGCAGCATCGTCGCCTGGGTCTCGATACCGAACGGTCTGATGGCCCTCAGCGGTGCGGAAATCGTGCAGATGAGGCCTTCCGGGCGGTACTCGAGCCTGGCGTCGCCGTCGAGCTCATAGGCGATACTGCGCTCGATCAACATCGAGCCGAAGCCGCGCTCGTCCGGAGGCGCTACCTTCGGCCCACCGGATTCCTGCCATTGCAGCACGAGACGCGGCTCGGCCCCGCCCCGATCGACGCGCCAATGGATCGCGATCCTGCCGCCCGGCGACGAGAGGGCACCGTATTTCGAGGCGTTGGTTCCGAGTTCGTGGGCAACCAGCGCAAAAGACAGCGCCGCCTTCGGGCTCAGGCGAACGCTGGGTCCATCGAGTTCGATCGCGTTGCCGGGATCGAAGTTGGCCATTTCCTCCCTGAGGATGGTGCCGATGTCGGCACCGAGCCAATGCTCCTGTGCGAGCAGCTCGTGGGCGCGCGACATCGCGTTGACGCGCCCGAGCAGCGACTGCTCGAACTTGTCGACCGTCGCGTGGGAGCGCGCCGTGCGGCGCACGATCGCCTGGATGACCTGGAGCGTGTTCTTCATGCGGTGGTCGAGCTCGCGCATCAGGAGGCGCTGGGTCTCCTCGCTCTCGTAACGCGCGGTGACGTCGACGGCCGATGCGACGAGATGGTTCGGATCGCCGTAGGCCGACGCCAGCGGCCGGATCCACAGATCGAAAACCCTCCGCCCTTCGTCCTGCTCGACCGGCAAGTCGAAACGGCTGTCCTCGGCCCTTGCTGCGGCCGCGACCGCCTGTCGAAGCCTTTCGGTCTGCTCCGGGTCGCCGCCGCTCAGCGGCAGATCCCAGAATGGTCTGCCGTCGCCCTGTTCCTTGGCGCGGCCAAAGGCGGCGATGGCAGCGCGGTTGGCGTTGACGATCGTGCCCTCGCGGGTAAGCAGCCAGGCGAGGGGGCCAAGACCATCGAGCATGCCGCGCAGACGGGCGCGCGCTTCCACGACCTCCGCTGTCTTGGCAAGGTTCGACAGGTAGGCGAGGACGGCCGCGGTAGCGGCCAGACCTGCGCCGACGATGAGGACCAAGGCCCAGCGGGCAAAATCGCCGGCCGGCGGGCGAGGGGTGACCGTCACCGACCACAGGCGCCCGCCATAGTCGAACTGCCGCTGATTAGGTGAAAGTGCCTTGTCGTCGGGCCCCGGTTCATCCTTGCCCTCCGGCGCCTGCGACGGGGTTGCGATCTCCACCTTGTCGACGCCGCTCGCCCGGGCGGCAACGCCGGCAAGCTCCTCGAGGGTTATCGATCCGGCGGCGACGCCGACGACGCTTCCCGAGCGGTCGCTGGCGGGCACGAAGAGAAGGACGCCCTCGGCGCCGGTATCGATGAAGCTGACAGGCTCGCTAACGACAAGCTCGCGACTGCCGATTGCCCTGAGGATAGCTTCCTCACGGCCGGGAAGGGCGGTCACATCAAGACCGAAAGGCGGTTCGTTGCCGCTCAGGAAATATCCCGATTCCACCACGAAATGGGTGAGCTTGTCGGGCGCGCGCATGGGCTTGCCGTCGGCGCCGTTCTGCCAGAAGCCGAGCGTTCTTGCCGGCTCGGTGTCGAAGCGGGACTCGTAGTTGGCGCGAGCTTCGCGGGTGACGCGGCGATAGAAGGCGAGCGATCGGATGGCTTCGCCTGACGCCAGCGTGCGGCCGAAACGACTGAACCGGTCAGGTGTGACCCAGTCGGCCGCATACATGGCGCGGACCGCCTGCACCGCAATTCCGACGCGGTCGAGCGCGACGTGGACGGCGTAGGTCGCGTTGTCGGTCTGCAGCGCCACCTGCTGCATTTGGGCGCGTTTATAGTAGTGGTCGACCAACCAGCCGGCCACGATCGTCAGCCCAATGCCGACCAGCAAAACGGCTGCCGTCAGCAACCCGCGATTATTCACCCGCTCACCTTATACGGCAACGTCCGGACGCCTCACTCTCTCATGCGGAGGCGACACTTAACGAGCCTTTACTCCGTTCGTCCCTCGAGGGTCACGCCCGCCGGAAAAAATTGGCGAGGAGGGATATCACCAACAGGACAAGGAAGATGAAGAACAGAACCTGCGCGATGCCGGCGCTGGCGCTGGCGATCCCGCCGAAGCCCATGGCTCCGGCGATCAGCGCGACAACCAGGAAAACGAGAGCCCAATAGAGCACGGCACCCTCCCGCTATAGCCGGCCCATCAGGACCAGGATCAACAGAACGACAAGGACGACCCCAAGGATGCCGGACGGCCCGTAACCCCACCCACGCGAGTACGGCCAGCTGGGGATGGCGCCGATGAGCAAGAGGATGAGGATGATGAGGAGGATTGTGCCAAGCGTCATGACCGTTCTCAGCTCCTTGCCGGTCGAATTCGCATACAACGCTGGCCGAGGGGTTTGGTTCCACCCCAAGGCGCGAAAAGTCACATGTGATTTTCGGAACTTAAGGGCGCCCCCTACGGTTCTCGGTCCGTGGGGCTTTCGACCGCGTTGCCAGTCGGCAGCCGTGGTCCTTTCACAGACAGAGGTACAGTGATGATCCGTAAACTTCTTGCGACCACCGCGATCGTGACGGTCGCGGCGGGTTCGGCCTATGGCGCCGTAGAGAGGTTTCTTGCCGAGATTGGTGAGGCGGCGCTCGCGTCCCAATTGATCGGCGAGACCGTCTATGCGAGCGAGGCCGAGAACGCCGAAATGATCGGCGAGGTCAACGACCTGATCGTGGCGAATGACGGCGACATCGATGCCGCGGTGATCGGCGTCGGCGGGTTTCTCGGCGTCGGCGAGAAGAACGTCGCCGTCAGCTTCGACAGCCTGAAGCTCGTCATCGACAAGGACGGCGATCGTTACGTCGTCCTGGAGACGACCAAGGAAGAGCTCGAGGGCGCGCCGGAGTTCGACATCCAGGCCGCGGTGACGCCGGCAGAACCGGCGGCCGACACTACCGCCGCTGCCCCCGCGCCGCGTACAACCGACATGACGGCCGAGGCGCCGCAGACCATCAACCCGACGGCGCCAACCGAGCCGCCGGCGGCTTCGGTGCCGAGCCGCGACACGCTCAAGTCCATGGATGTCGGCACGATCAGCTCCGACAGCGTCATCGGTGCGACGGTCTATTCGTCCGACGACGAGAATGTCGGGGAGATCAGCGAAGTCGTCCTCACGCAGGACGGCAAGATCGACGCCGTTGTCGTCGACGTCGGCGGCTTTCTCGGTATCGGTGCGAAGTCGGTCGCCATCGCCTTCGATGCGCTCGACTTCAGAGCCGACGAGAACGGCAACATCTACGTCTATTCGGCCTTCACCGAGGACCAGTTCCAGGCAGCGGCCGAATATGTGAAGGACGACTACGAGATGAACCGCGACGTCATGCTTCTGAGGTCGGAAGGCTGACGCCGGATATCCGGTTTTCGGCCAGGCGGTCCGCGGCGACGCGGGCCGCCCTTTTTCATGCCTGGATCAGAGGAAAAAACCTGGCCGACGTCGGGACGTCGGCCAGGCTCTGATTCGGGTTTCGGTTGCGGCGAGGTCCTAGCGGGCCTCCGCCAGCTCGGTGATCCGGCGGATCGTCACGCGACGGTTCTCGCGTTCCGCTTCGGCCGTCGCGATCTTGAGATACTGCTCGCCGTAGCCCTGGGTCACGAGGTTCTCCGGCGGGATCTCGAAGTTGCTAGACAGCGCGACGGCGATCGCCTCCGCCCGGCGGTCGGATAGAACGAGATTGTCGGTGTCGGAGCCGATGGCGTCGGTGTGGCCCTCGATCAGGAAGATCTCGTCCGGCGATTGCGCGAGGATGTCCTCGATCGCCTGGCCGACCGCGGCCAGCGCCTCGAACTGCGACGGAGAGATCGCGGCGCTGCCGAAGTCGAAGTTGATCGTATTGAGGTCGATACGGCGGACCTTGTCGCGAAGCCGCTCGCTGGTGCGGATCTCCTCGATCGCGTAGGCCCGTTCGACCGCCTCGACCGGCGGCGCCATCAGGGCCGTCCGGATAGCATCCCGGTCGGCGCGGCTGGTTTCGACGATATACTCCTCACGCGGTATCCCGATGCGGAGCGGCGGCAATTCGTCCTCGAAGCGGACATAGGCTGGCCGTCCGTCGCGGTAGAAGGTCCGATTGTCGATCAGGATCACATGACGACCGCGGCGGTCGATGCGCGTGCGCGTGATGATGTCGCCGTAGCGATCGCGGACGGTGATGATCTGCGTACCGTCGGCACGCGTGACGGTGGTCCGCGTGTAGCCGCCCCGGAAATGCTCGACGTCGACGTCGCGCGCCCGGTGCAGGAAACGATCGGATTCGTAGCCGTCATCCTGGCGGATGACGATCTGGTCGCCAAACTTGATGATGAAGCGACCGCCGAGGTCGAGCACGATCTCGTCGTCCGGCCAGCGCTCGCGGCGACCGTCCCGGTCGCGATCCCGATCGCGGTCGCTGCGGCGGCCCTCTTCGCCGCCTTCGCCGTCACGGTCGGACTCTGCTGCGGTCTCGTCGCCGCTTGCGCTCTCCTGGCGCAGTTTCTCGCGAAGGACGCGAAGATTCTCGACGGCCTCCTCGTCGCCCTGTGCCTCGAGCTGCGACTCGACCGCCGATCCCTCGGCTTCGCCCGCGGGCGGCGGCGCGGTCTGCTTGCCCGCAGGGGGCTCTGCCGGGCCCTGCTCGGCCGCAGGCGGCGAGTCCACCGGGGGCGCGTCCTGAGGCGGCTCCTCCGGAGGCGGTGGCGGAGGCGCGTCGGCGGGCGGCGGTTCCTCCGCAGCAGGCGGCGGCGCGGCGGGTTCCTCGACCGGGGGAGCCTCGGGCGTGGGGAGAACCGGAGGAGCGGCCTCCGGCTGCGGCGCCGCGTCGGGCTGAGGTTCGGCAGGCGGCGCGAGTTCCGGGACGGGCTGATCGGTGGGCGGTGCCTCGAGCACGGGAGGCTGCTCAGGCGGCGGCTCCGCAGGCGGGGCTTCCAGTACCGGTGGTGCTTCCGGCGGCGGTTCGGCCGGCGCCTCGACCGGCGGCTCCGGCTGTGGTTCGGGCGGCGGAGCGGCTTCGGGCTCCGGCGCGGGTTCAGGCTGCGGCGGTGCGCTTTGCGCCGCCGCTTCGGCCGCGGCGAGAGCACTCAACGCCGCGTCGAGACGGGCTTGTGCGGCGGCGACGTCGCCGCCGCTCGCTTGAGCCTCTTGAAGTGCTGCCTGGGCCGCAGCGACCTCAGCTTGCGCTGCGGCGACGAGGTCGGCCTGGGCCAAGATGATCGGTGCAGTCGGCGTGCGCTGCTCTTCGGCAAATGCGGTCTGACCGCCAAGCATGAGAGGAAGGGCGACGCTGGTGAGGAGGGCAAGTCGAGCGGTTTTCATCGTCTCTCTTTCAATCGGAACAATGGGATCGAAGGGACAAACGTTGGGTCGGGCCAATTGGTTCCGAGCGCGAGGCGAATGGAACTTTCGCTGCAGCGACACGTTTCCGCTGGGGAACAAGGAGACAATCCATGGCAGAAGCTCAGCGCAAGCCGCGGGAGGAACCTCCCGTCTCGAAGGTTCTTACGGATCGCGTCCGTCCGGACGCGGAGCTCGTCGGGCAGGTGCTCGATCCCGGGCGCACTCGCGAGACGGTGCACTATCCGGATCCGCAAGCTCCGGCATCGCTCGACGAATCAGGTGGTGCGGAGTCGGTTGCCGAGGTCCAGATGGCGCGACGGACCGACGCCGGAGCGAAACAGCCCGGCGCCGGCGCATACCGATCGGGCAGCGCCCTGCTTTGGTTTGCCGCGGTTGCCGCAGTCGCCGTGGTTCTGCTCGCGCTCGCCGCAATCTGAAGCCAGCTCGCTGACCCTCAGAACGCAACAAAAAGGACGCGCCCTTCGCCGGGCGCGCCTTCTTGTGAGGTCGGACTAGCGCCGGCGCTCGGTCCATTCCTTCTGCTTCTGCGCAGCGCTCTGCTCGATATCGGCGATACCAGCCTCGTCCTCTTCGAGGTCGAGAGCCTCTTCGCTTGTCCACTCGCCCATCACCTCGGCGGCGGTCTTGGAAAGATGGACGCTGTCGTCGACATGGTCGACGAGTCCGGCATCGATGAAATGATGCTGGCCGTCGGCCGAGTCGTTCCTGGTCAGCTTGATCTTGTCCTTACCATCCATGTGATCCACGACACCAACGAGGGTACCGTCGGATCCGAGCACCTGCATATGCTCCCTGATCGTTGCGATCGCGTTCATGCTGCTCTCCCTTCTTGTTCCGGGTGGATTTCGGAACAAC
>Ga0326597_10002982_pt1 | contig 24790 bp, 25 predicted proteins | sample RVTome_12_FD_203789 | JGI IMG/M metagenome (GOLD analysis project Ga0326597, IMG submission 203789) | Soil microbial communities from uranium-contaminated site in the Upper Colorado River Basin, Wyoming, United States - RVT100D185 | ecosystem: Environmental > Terrestrial > Soil > Contaminated >... | reverse complement strand
CCAGGCACCCGCCCAAAACGGCACGATCACCACGCTGCCGCCCAAAATCCGATCAACGCCGGCTGAACAGCCGTTGCGCGTGAATCCAAGTTAGGGTCGCCGTATCAGATCATGCACGGCCTCCGTCGACATGTGCGCCTCTTGTCGCCCGAGCCCACCGAACGCGCGAAGGGGACGCCGATGACGCTCGAACAGGACCGGTTGCAGGCCTTCATGCAGCGGTTCGCTGCCGACCAGGCCGCCACCATGCACGCGGCCACGGTCGTGGTCGGCGACCGACTGGGCCTGTACCGGGCGCTGGCCGACGGCGACGCGAAGACCGCTGACGAGCTGGCCGAAGCCACCGACTGTCACCCCCGACTCGTGCGCGAATGGCTGGGGGCCCAGGTAGCCAGCGCCTACTGCGAGCACGACGATGGACGCTACTGGCTGACCCCAGAGCAGGCGGCCTGCCTGGCCGACCCCTCCAGTCCGACCTTCGTGGCGGGCGGGGCACTGGTGTCCAGCGCCGTCCACAAGGACACCGCACGCGTAGTGGAGGCGTTCGCCACCGACGGCGGGATCGGATGGGGTGAGCACCATCACGACCTGTTCGCCGGCACCGAGCGCTTCTTCGAGCCCGTGTACCGGAGCAACCTGGTGGGCAACTGGATCCCCGCCCTCGACGACGTGGAGCGCAAGCTGCTGTCGGGCGGCAAGGTCGCAGACATCGGCTGCGGGCACGGCGCGTCCCTGCTCCTGCTCGCGGAGGCCTACCCGGCGGCGTCGTTCGTCGGCTTCGACTACCACGAAGGCTCCATCGATGCCGCTCGCGAAGCGGCGGCAGAGGCGGGGGTCACAGATCGGGTGAGGTTCGAGGTTGCGGGTGCCGACGATTTCGCCGGCGACGACTACGACCTCGTTTGCGTGTTCAACGCCCTGCACGAGTGGGGCGACCCCGTCCGGGCCGCGAACCACATCCTCGCCGCCCTCGCACCTGACGGGACCTGGATGTTCACCGAACCCCGCACCGACGACGAGCTGGTTGAGAGCGTCAGGGCCAGGACGTTCTACTCGGTGTCGAGCTTCGTGTGCACCCCCAGCGCGCTGTCTCAGGGTGCCGACGACGCGCTCGGTGCCCAAGCGGGCGAGGCGAGACTGCGAGACGTGGTCGAGCAGGCCGGTTTCACCCGGTTCCGGCGGGCTGCGGAGACGCCGGCGTTCATGGTCATCGAGGCCCGCCCGTGAACCTCGAGTGTATTCACAGGCCCTTGCAAATATGTCAGAGACCACTAGGGTCGATCGCGGCGGCGCTGAACGGCGCCCACAACAAGCGTTCAGGCCACTGCGCAGAACGGATGCGTGTGTTCTGCGCCGGTCAGCACGCAGGGGGCAGTCATGGTGGTATCAGTCGCAACAATCGGGGGCGCCGACGTCGAGATCTCCGACGAGCAGCTCGAGGGACTCGGAATGCAGTTCCGGGGAGCTGTCCTCAGCCCGGGTGACCCGGGCTACGACGAGTTCCGAGCGGTCGAGAACCTGGCCATCGACCGCAGGCCCGGCCTCATCATCCGCTGCACCGGCCCGGCCGACGTCATTGACGGTGTGAACCTCGCCCGCGAGCACGGGTTCCTTCTGGCCCTACGAGCCGGGGGCCACCACGTCGGAGGCCACGGCACGGTCGAGGGCGGCCTCCTCCTTGACCTCCGCGACATGAACGGCGTGTGGATCGACACCGCGACCAAGTCAGTCCGGGTCCAAGGCGGGGCCACCTGGGGACAGGTGGACCGTGAGACGCAACAGTTCGGTCTGGTCGTTCCCGGTGGAGTGGTGTCGACCACAGGTGTCGCTGGCCTGACGCTGGGCGGCGGGATCGGCTGGCATCACCGCAATTGGGGGCTGTCGTGCGACAACTTGATCTCCGCTCAGGTCGTGTTGGCCTCCGGTGAGCTCGTCACCGCCAGCGAGACCGAGAACCCCGACCTGTTCTGGGGGATCCGGGGCGGCGGCGGCAACTTCGGTGTGGTCACCGACTTCACGTTCCGCGCCCACACCTTCGGGCCCGACATCGCCGTTGCGGCAGTGTTCCACGAGGCCGCCGCCGGTGAGGAACTCCTCGCGCAGTGGCGCGACCTTGCGATCGAAGCCGGCGACGAGGTGACCACCCGAGCGATGTACTGGTCGATGCCCGAGGCCGACGCCCTCCCCCCACCCGTCCAGGGCAAGGACGTCTTCATCATCGGCGCCCTCTACGCCGGCCCGCCCGACAAGGGCGCCAAGGTGCTCAAAGCGTTCCGCGACCTCGGCACACCCTTGGCCGACATCAGCGATCACATCCCCAACTACCGCGTCTTCCAGGCCGCGTTCGACGAGCTGTCGACCAACCATCACAGCTACTGGAAGTCGACCTACCTCAACGAGCTGACCGATGACGCCATGGCCCTCATCCATGAACGGGCCATGACCAAGCCCGACCCGCGCGTGCTGGTCCACGTCCCGACCATGGGTGGGGCCACGGCCGCGGTGCCGCCCGGAGATACCGCCTTCGGCGACCGCAGCGCCCCGTTCATGCTCAGCGTTGACGGCAACACCTACGACGGGTCGAAATTCGAGACCGTCAAGGCATGGGTGAGCGACTTCATCGAACAGGCCCAAAGGCTCGATGGCGCAGCCGGTGGGGCGTACCTCAACTTCTCCGGCGACGATGCCGCCGAGGAGACGGTGGTGCAGGCTCAGTACGGTGGCAACCTCGAACGGCTCCGCGCGGTCAAGCAGACCTACGACCCCGACAACCTCTTCCGGGTCAACAACAACATCAGGCCGGCCTAGCGCTGGCCCAGCGCTCGTCGGCCCAGACTCCGCCACCCCGGCCGAGCTGATCGAGCCGGTGGTCGAGACCAGTCGGACCAGGGCGAGCGGCACGACCGGCAAGCCGGACGCCATCGCGGCGGCTGATGCACCACGACGACCACGACGCGCCGCGACCTCCGGGTTGTGACCGGCATCGACGCCTTGCCGATACGGATGCGAGCCGTCACCCGTGGGCGGCTCGCCCGCCGGTGTCGATTCGCGTCAGCCGGACATGCCCTTCCACAAGAACTGCAAGGCCGTTCCGACGGGATCAGTGCTGTCGAGCAACTCGGCGTACCCCAGGCTGGCGCCGTCGAACGACGTGTCGTTCCAGTAGGGGTCGGACTTGTCGACCTCACGCCACGGGGCCACGTACAGGTACGGCTCGTCGTGACCGGCGTCACCCGGTGATGCGCCGTAACTGGCGCGCTGACCGGACCTGCCGTCACCGAGTTCAACGGCGGGGTCGAAGTGCTCGGGCCACAGTTGCACCCGGCCGACGTCGACCGCGCCCGGCGTCCGCCGCAGTTCCTCGAGCACGGCGGTCGCGAAGCCGAACCAGTCCCCGACCGCCCCGGCCGCCACCGGATCCAGCTCCAAGCGCACATCGGGGCCGGTTGGGGTGAGGGGATCGTGGAAGTCCGCGAACCACTCGTCGCGGCATTCGATCCCGACGAACGCGCACGCCTCCCTGACGGTGCGAGGTCGGATCGCTCGGACCTGCGCGCCGCTCTGTACGACTAGCAGGTCGCCCTCCATGCGCACCTGTTCGTCGCCTGCGTCAGTGGCGTAGAACGGCGTTCCGAAGCCGCCGGCGGTCCACCGCAGGCCGAGCTTGCCGGTCTGCGCGTACCGCTTGGGCGCCACGACGAAGAAGGCCAGCTGGTGCATCGCGTCGCGCGTCGCCGCAAACCTGTCAGGCAGCGGGTCCAGCTGTCGGGTCCGGGTGAGCCAGTGGTCGTGGGCGTAGGCCGCGAGCCCCGGGTCGTCCCCGGTGAGGGCGTCCCAGGTCAGGTCACCGCCGGACACCGGCGAGACGACGGTGCCTTCGGCACCTGCCGGGTCGGTCGGGTCGTCGGCAAGCCAAGCCCGGTCGGTGTCTGCTGGCGGTGATGGCTCGAGGACGCGGGCCTCGTGCCCGTCCGGCAGCAGCGCTGTGGCCTCAGCGCAAGGGTTTCTTACGGTAGGGGTCGTCACGAGTTCATCTCCGTCTTGTCGGTGTCCGGTTGCGGGGCAGGTCGCCGCCAGGTGAGCGCGAGTTGTCCGGCCGCGGCGGCGACACCGGCGAGGGCGATCGCTCCACCGGTCCAGCCGTCCAGTGAGACGCCGATGGTCGCGTCTGCCGACACGCTCCCCGGCCCAATGACGGCCAAGACGAGCGCGGCCATCGACAACGTGGCCACGTACTCGTAGCCCTCGTCCGGCCGCGCGAACACGAAGAAGCCGGCGGACCGGTGGATCGACCAGAACGCCACGGTCATCGTGGCGATCAGCCCCGCCGCCGCGAACGACGTCAGCAGACCCGCAAGCAGCGCCGCCCCGATCGCCAGCTCGCCCGTCGCCGACATTCGCGCCTGGATGGGTGCGTGCCGGAAGCCCTTGCTCGCGAACCAGTTGGCGGTGCCGTCGAGGCTGCGGGCGTGATGCCACCCGTGACGCAACATCACGAGGGCGAGCCAGAGTCGTAGGGCCAGGGCGGCAGCGTCCAGCGCAGTCATCGTGCGTCCTTCGTCGCTTGCCGGAACCCGATCGGGCGGCCGCATGTTCCTCCCGTACCCGGGTACTCGGGGGAAGAACGACTCGGACAGGTGGGTTGCCACGACGCCGAATGTCCGGAGGGCACGCCCATGCGCAAGCGCACCGTCAGGCTGTTTCGCAACCTGCGGGTACGGATGGTGGCCCGATTCGCTGCGCTGTCCGCCATCGTGTTCGTGGCGGTCGGGCTGGGCCTGCACTGGATGGCCGTGGACTTCGTGACCGACTATTTCCGCGGCACCGCCGAGTTCCATGCGCAGTTCGTGGCCGACACGCTGGTGGCCCCCCACCTCGTCCAGGCGGCCGGCGGAGGTGACGCGGAGCTCACCGAGGTCCTCCGTGGCGACGCCCTCGCCGGCGACATGCTGGCCGTGCGTGTGTGGCGGGCCGACGGGACTTTGCTGGCTGCCGATCGGTCGATCGCAGGGGCCGTTCCGGCGTCACGCGCGCAACTCGACGGGGCGCTCGACACAGGAGCGTATTCCGGGCCCGTCGCCCCGCCGACGCCCGTCGACGCGCGGGCTCACCCCGACGTGGATGCGGTCCTCACGACCTTCGTCACGGTTCCCGGCCCCCCGCCCTTCGTGGTCGAGCTGGTCCAGGACTGGCGGCCGACGACCGCTGCGGCGAGCGAGTTCAGCCGGACGCTCGACCTCGCCCTTGCCGTCGGGCTGGCCGCACTGTGGGCGCTGCTGCTGCCGATCGTCCACCGCACCGGCGGTCGACTCGAGGACCAGACCAGCCTGTTGGCCGACCAGGGAGCCGAGCTCGAGCGGCTCCTGCAGATCGAGCAGCACACGACGACTCGCCTGAAGGAACTCCACGACCTGAAGGACGCGTTCATCACGGCGGTGTCACACGAACTGCGGACACCGCTGACGGTCGTCCTCGGGGTTGCCCGGACCATGCGGGCACATGATGGGCAGATGGCCGACGGCATGCGACGGCGACTTCTCGACAGCGCGGTTCACAGCGGGGAGCGGCTCGAGTCCCTGCTGACCGCGATGCTCGACCTGAACCCCGGCACACAGGAATGGCGACGGACCGTGCCTGAGCGACTCGATCTGCAGGTCATGACCGCCGAGGTCCTGCGGCACCTCCCCGAGCGCGAGGTCGACACCGCCCTCGACAGCCGGCATGTGGTGGCCGACGCGGTGCAGCTCGACTGCATCGTGTCCAACCTGATCGGCAACGCGATGCGCCACACCCCGGATGACGCCTCGATCCTCGTGTGGTCGCGGCGGCAGGACGACGGGGTCGTCCTCGGTGTGGACGACGACGGTCCCGGCGTTCCCGATGCACTGAAGGCGGACATCTTCGAGGCATTCACCCAGGGTGCGATCACCGACGCCCACAGCCCCGGAACCGGGATCGGGCTCTCGCTCGTACGGCGTTTCGCGGAGCTCCACGGCGGGAAGGCCTGGGTGCAGGACGCACCGACCGGCGGCGCGTCCTTCCGGGTCCACCTCCCTCAGCCGCCCAGCATCGGGCGCATTGACGATCCGACGGAAGAGACCCGACGGGTCGCCGGTTCCGAACACGAAGCACCCCGCCCCCCAGCCAACGAGAGGTCTGAACTGTGGTACGCGCAATCTGGAACGACACCGTCCTCGCCGAAAGCGACGACACGGTCGTCGTCGAAGGCAACCACTACTTCCCCCGCGAGTCCCTGAACGAGCAGTACTTCGACGTGTCCGATCACACGAGCCGGTGCCCATGGAAGGGCAAGGCCAGCTACCTCACGGTGGAGGTCGACGGGCAGGTGAACCGGGACGCCGCCTGGTACTACCCCGACCCCTCGCGCGCCGCCCGAAAGATCAAGGGCCGCGTGGCGTTCTGGCACGGTGTGAAGGTCGAGGAGGCCAGCCGTGTCTGAGGCGGCTGCGGGCACGGACGAGCACACCTTCGACGTCGTCGTCATCGGCGGCGGCGCGGCGGGTGAGAACGCGGCTTGGTACGCGATCGACAACGGCCTGACGGCCGCAATCGTCGAGTCGGAACTGGTCGGTGGCGAGTGCACCTACTGGGCCTGCATGCCGTCCAAGGCGCTGTTGCGCCCCGGTGAAGCACTGGCCGCCGCCCGCCGCGTGCCCGGCGCGAAGGGAGCGGTCACCGGGGAGGTCGACGTGGAACGCACGCTGCACAGCCGCGACGCGTTCTCGTCCCACTGGGACGACAAGTACCAGGTCCAGTGGGTGGAGTCGATCGGCGCGACGCTCCTGCGCGGTCGAGGCCGGCTCGCCGGCCCGCGGCGCGTCGAGGTCACTGACGACGACGGCAACGTGACGACGGTGACCGCCCGCCAAGCGGTGGTGGTTGCCACCGGTTCTCGCGCTGCGATCCCTCCGGTCGAAGGTCTCGACGAGATCCGCATCTGGGACACCCGGGACGTCACGACCGCCAAGGAGGTCCCCGACAGCCTCGTGATCCTCGGCGGTGGCGTCGTCGGCATCGAGATGGCGCAGGCGTGGCGGCGTCTGGGCACGTCCGAGGTGACCATCGTTGAGCTGTTTGACCGGATCCTTGCCCGCGAGGAGCCGTTCGCCGGAGCCATCGTGCAGGAGGCACTGGAAGCCGAAGGCATCACGGTCCTGACAGACGCGAAGGCGGTTCGCGCCAGCCGGGAAGACGGCGACGACGGTCCGGTGACCGTCGCCCTCGCCGACGGCACCGAGCTGACCGCCGCCGAGCTCGTGGTCGCGACCGGGCGACGCGCGAACACCGAGGACATCGGGCTCGGGACCGTTGGGCTGTCGCCCGGAGGCATCCTGGAGACCGACGACCAGCTGCGAGTCCAGGGCGTCGCCGGCGACTGGCTGTACGCCATCGGCGACGTCAACGGACGTGCACTGCTCACCCATCAGGGCAAGTACCAGGCACGCCTCGTCGGTGACCTGATCGCCGGACACACACGGCAGGCCTGGGCGGACACCCATGCCGTACCACGCGTCATCTTCAGCGACCCGCAGGTGGCCGCCGTCGGGCTCACCTGCTCCCAGGCCCGCGACCGCAACATCCCGTTCCGCTCGGTCGAGGTCGACCTCGGCAGTGTCGCCGGGACGGCGCTGCTCGGCAGCGGCATCACCGGCAAGGCGCAACTGGTCATCGACGACGCCCGCGACAGCATCATCGGTGCCACGTTCGTGGGGCCCGGCGTCGGCGAGATGCTCCATGCCGCGACCATCGCGATCGTGTCGGGCGTGACGATCGATCGCCTCTGGCACGCCGTGCCCGCCTTCCCCACCGTCAGCGAGGTCTGGCTGCGGCTGCTCGAAGCCGACCGCGGGATCGGCTGATCACCATGTCGGGCGCAGCGGCCGCCACCGTCGAGCGCTGGGCCGCCGGACTGCCCCATCCGATCGCGCTGGTCCTGTCGGGCGGGGCGAGCCTCGGCGCCATCCAGGTCGGCATGATCCAGGCGCTCGCGGACGCCGGTGTCGAGCCCGACCTCGTCGTCGGCACGTCGGTCGGCACCCTCAACGGCGCCGTGATCGCCGAGCAGGAGTCGCTCGGGTCCGCCGGCGAACGTCTCGAGCAGATCTGGCGGGGCCTCCGGCGTCGCGACATCCTTCCGGGCAACCCGGTCCAGCAGGCGCTCACGATCCTGCGGAGCGGCCACATGCACCCGGCCTCGGGCATCGCACGGCTGGTGGAACGCTCGCTGCAGGCCCGGACCTTCGGCGAACTCGCACGCCCGTTCGTCGCCGTGACGGCGGACGTGCTCACCGGTCACGTCCGCCGCTTCGACGAGGGTCCGCTCGCGCCTGTGCTGCTGGCCGCAACCGCGATCCCTGGCGTGTTCCCGCCCGTGCAGATCGAAGGTCGTCTCTACGCAGACGCCGGCCCGATCGCGAACGTGCCGCTGCTGGCCGCCGTCGAACGCGGGGCGGGCAGCCTCGTGGTGCTCGACGCCGGCGACACCTGCCACCTGGACACGCCCCCGCGAGGCATCCCGGACGCGCTGATCGCTGCCGTGCTGACCGCCATGCGCCAGCGGGTCATGATCGAGGCTCCACTCGTGGCCGAACGGCTCCCCGTCCTGTACCTCCCGCGCCCCTGCGTGCGCAACCAGTCCATCCTCGACTTCGACGCCAGCGCGGGACTCATCGAGCCGACCCGCGAGGTGGTCGCGGACTTCCTGGCCTACGCCGTCCTCCCAGCCGCTGGCGCCATGTCCGGTTCCTCCCACCACCACGACGGCGACTGACGACAGGCAAGCCATGGACATGTCGAGGCTCACCGAGCGACTCACCGGCAACAGCATGCCGCCCGGAACCCATGTGGCGTGGCTCGCCCGCTCGTTCGGTCGTCGGGACCTGGCACCACTGCTCCACGACGATGTCGCTGCGCTGTCGGAGATCTTGCGATCTGTCGTGGCGCCGGCGGGCACGAAGATCCTGGCCACCGGAGACCCGGCCGACGCGGCCTACATCGTCGAGTCCGGCGAGGTCGAACTGCTCAGCCGCCATGGCGGTCGACGATCACTCGTGTCGATCCAGCGCGCCGGCGGTGTGTTCGGTGACGTGCCCATGCTCTGCGCGCTGGCGTTCCCCTTCGATGCGGTCGCACGGCGGGACTCCCGGCTGCTCGTGGTCGGACACGACGAGCTGCTCGACATCCTGTCGCGGCACCCGGCCATCGGCTTGCGTTGGCTCAGCAGCGCCGTCAAGCGGCTCGAACACGCGAACCGGCGCCTCGCGGCGCTCGCCTCAGGTGACGTTGCAGCGCGGGTCACCGTCCTACTCGCCGACGAGGTCGCCGGACAACCCGATCACGACCGGCCCATCGAGATCGACCTGACCCAGAGCGAGATCGCGGCCCTCCTCGGGGTCGGCCGCCAGGCGGTGAACCGGGCCATCCAGAAGCTCGCCGACGACCACGTCGTCCGGACCGCGTACGGCAGGGTCCTCGTCGACGACCCCGCCGCCCTGCTCGACCGTGGCGGGCGCGCCTTCCCCGTGGCGCCGTCCTGCTGACTGTGTCGCTTGCGCGACAGTCGCGCCAGCCACCGGCAGCCACAGGCGTTCCCTCCTGTGCAAGCGGCACGAGCCGCTCGACGAGGAGGTAGTCATCATGGCACGAACCATCCAATGGATCAGCCGCCCGGAACCCGGAACCGACCATCGGGCCCCCACCCGACACGTCCAGGCAGGACTCGGACTGGTCGGGATCGGCGTCGCGGCGGTCCTGATCGCTGCCGTCGCTGGCTACGGCGGCGCCGACCAGATCGCGGCAGATCCTGCCGCTGCCGGAAGTACGCGCGCCTGGACGTTCGGGCTCACCGTCACCGGGTTCGCAACGATCAAGACGGCGATCGCGATCATCCTCGTCGGCATCGTCCTTGGGCTTTGGCGACGCGTCGACGGCGTCAAGCACGCCCTTCGGGTCCTCAAGCCGGCCGGCCGAACGCCCACGACAACAGGTCCGTTCGAGTCGGCGTTCGGCAGCGGCACCGCAACGGCGAGCCCACCGCGACCACTGGCCATCCACACGATGGCGAAGGTGCTGTGGCTGCCGATGCTCGTGATGGGCGGCATGGCCGTCGCCGCCGGGTTGACGGCTGCGATCGTGGCTTCGGGCGCCACGGGCGACGCCCTCCGACAGGCCTCGGCATGGTCGCAGGGCCTGACATTCCTCGGCGAGACCTTCCTGCTGTCCGGGATCTCCCTGCTGCTCGGCACGATCCTCGCCGGGCTGCGTGAAGGTGGCGCCGAGGTGCAGGCCGACGTCGGCGTGACGGTACGGACCCTCGACATGCCAGCCAGCGCCAAGGCGTTCATCGCGCTGATGGCCGTCGGGATGATGATCGGGATCGCCCAGTTCGCGCTGTACGTCAACCTCGCTACGAACCTGGCCGCCGACCCAGCCGCGTTCAGCGCGTGGGCGGCATGGCTCGGCCCGTTCCGTGAGGCCGGCCTCGGGATCCTGCTGTCGGGGATCGTCCTCGCCCTCTACACGATCAGCCGAGTCCTCGGCTTCCAGTTCTCACGCATCCGCGACATCGTCGCGACCGGCGCCTGAAGGAGGCACCAAAATGACCACACTGACCATGAACGAGTTCGACCTTCCCGTACGACCCGGCCACCGCGACGACTACCTCGTTGACGTGACCGACCACTCTCTCGGACGCAACCTCCCCCAGCGAGTCGCGGCGCGGTTGTGGGCACCCATGCTCGCGATGGCGCTGATGGCCTTCCTCGCCGCCGTCGTGCTGGCCGCAGTCCGCGCCGGGCTCGTGTCCGATGCGGATCCGGCGGACGCCGCCACCATCGCCCGCCTGGGCCACATCACCGCCGGGGTGATGTTCATCGGGTTCGCGTCGGTGTTCAGCGCCATCACGTTCGCGATCGCCCGCATCCTCGGCGAATTCCGCTCTGGTGGCGGCCTGATCCAGGAAGCCGCCGGCGTGGAGGTCGAGACACTTCGCATGCCGGCGACCGCGAAGGCGATGATCGCCGGGATGATGCTGGCGATGATGCTGATCCTCGTGCCTGTGGCGTTGCACTTCGTGGCGGCCGGCTCGGTCGTCGGATCGGCCGAGGTGGATCTGCTCCGGGCCGAGCAGTGGTTCGACCGGCTCGAGGCCGTCCGTCGCGTCGGTGTCAGCGTCTACCTCGCGAGCATCGCGCTGGGCCTTGCGACCGTCGTCCGAGTCCTGCGGTTCCAGACCGTCCGGATCCGTGAGGTCGCCGGAAGCCGGTCGGTCGGCTGACGCCTGCGGACTTCCGCAGACTTCCGCGGGAAGGGTGCCTCGGCGACGGGGCGCCCTTCCCGCTGGAAGAGCATCCAGCAGGCTGCGGTTCCTCCCAAGACCCCGTCCAAGAGGAAGAGTCGCCCGTGCCCGACCCGGACCCGATGCTCGACGCCCCGCCGCAGCAGTTCCTCGCCCCCGAGCACGTGATGACCGAACTGGCGGCGATGGGTGCCCGGCGAGCCGCGGAGCGATCGGTCGCGGAGGTCTTGGTCCTCAGCGTCATCGCCGGCGGGTTCATCACCGTCGGGGCGCTGTTCTCGACGCTCATCGCGACCGGGGTCGAGACCGAAGGGGTCAAGCGCCTGCTGGAGGGCTTCGGGTTCTCGGTCGGGTTCTTCGCGGTCGTGCTCAGTGGAACCCTCCTGTTCACCGAGGCCAACGTCGAGTTGCCTGCCACCCTCCTGAATGGTGCTGGCGGATCCCTGGGATCGAGGATCGCTCGCCTGTGGCTGCTCGCAGGCGTGGGCAACCTCGCTGGCGCGCTGCTCGTCGGTTTCGCGGTCGCGACCGCCGAGACGTTCACTCCGGCTACGCAAGATCTGCTGGCCGAGACCATCACCGCGAAGATGCGCTACGAGGCCGTTGGCGGTCTCGCCGGGTGGGGTCAGGCCGTGCTGTCTGGTGTGCTCGGCAACTGGCTGGTCGGCATGGCTGCCTTCCTGGCCGTCATGGGCCGCACGATCATCGGCAAGTTCATCCCGGTGTGGCTGCTCGTCACGGCCTTCGTGGCCGCCGGTTTCCTGCACAGCCCAGCCAACATGGCCTACTTCGCGCTCGCGACCCCCGTCGGGATCGGGCCCGGATGGGGACCTGCGATGGTGTGGAGCATCCTGCCTGCGGCCGTTGGCAACGTCCTGGGAGCCTTCTTCCTTGTCGCCCTGCCGTTCTGGTTCCTCCGACGCGGAGAGTTGGCCCCACGAGCCCAGCCCTGATGACCGGGAATGCGGTCGCGGCATCTGGGGTTGGGCGTGGTGAGCGCCGACCAGCGCATGAGGATCACATGGCCAGCGAAGATCGGCCGTCGACCGCACCGCCCGATCTGCCTGATGGCGACGTCACCTGGGAACGCGTCATCGGCGCCGAGGACCTGCCGGTCGGACGGGTCACCTCGGTCACGGTCGGCCGCCGGACCTACGCCGTCACCCGGACCGACGACGGCTTCGGGGTGCTCGACAACCGCTGCCCGCACCAGGGCGGCCCGCTCGGCGAAGGCTCGATCGAGAAGGGCTGGCTGCGTTGCCCGTGGCACGGCTACGACTACTCCCCCTGCAACGGAACACCGCCCGAGGGATTCAGCGACGCCCCCGACGCCTTCCCTGTCGAGGTCCGAGACGACGGGGTGTACGCAGCACTACCCGTCGACCAGCCCCGGCCGCGCACGGTCGCCGACCTCGTCATCGACACCCTGATCGCGTGGGGCGTCACCCACGTGTTCGGCATGGTCGGCCACTCCAACCTCGGGCTCGCCGACGCGATGCGGGTCGCCGAGGAACGCGGCGAGCTGACCTACATCGGGATCCGCCACGAAGGCGCCGCGGCCTTTGCGGCCAGCGCGTATGGGAAACTGACCGGCGGGATCGCCGCCTGCCTCGGCATCGCCGGCCCCGGCTCGACCAACCTGCTCACGGGCCTGTACGACGCCAAGGGGGACCGGGCGCCGGTCCTGGCACTGTCCGGACTGGTCCCGTCAAAGGTCGCCGGATCCGGCGCGTTCCAGGACCTCGACCTGACCAGAGCGTTCGCGGACGTCGCACGGTTCCAGGCCACGATGGTCGCCGGCGCCGATCATTCTGAGCTTGCAGCACGCGCCGCAAAGACCGCCATCGTCGAACGCGACGTGGCCCACCTGGCGTTCCCCGACGAGGTCCAGAACCAGCCCGCCGACGACGGCGCGGAAGTGCGCGGCCCCGATGGACGGATCGGCGCCCCCGAGGTGCACCCACCGCTGGCCGAGGTCGAGCGCGCCGTCACGATGATCGCCGAGACCCGCCGCCCACTGGTGATCGTCGGCAACGGCGCACGGGGACAGACCGCCGACGTGATCGCATTCGCTGAGGCCATCGGCGCCCCGATCGTCACGACGTTCAAGGCCAAGGGGTTCGTCGGCGACGACCACGAACTCGGCTGCGGCGTGCTCGGCAGATCCGGGACCCCGATCGCATCCTGGTTCATGAACGAGGCCGACCTGATCATCGCCTTCGGCGCGTCGTTCTCGAACCACACCGGCATCGCCGACTACAAGCCGATCATCCAGGTCGACCTCGACCAGCAGGGCCTCGGCCGGTTCCACCCGGTCACCCTGCCGCTGCTCGGCCACGTCGGTGCCACCTCGCGCGTGTTCCTCGACCGGCTTCCCGACGACCTGCGCTGCGTGGACCACCGGCTCGAGGTCGCCGAACGCAAGCGCATCTGGGCCGACGAAAAGGCCAGCCGCCGCCGCGACACTGGCGACGGACTGAACTCGGCCGTGATCTTCGAGGCACTGTCGCAGGCAGCGCCCCGCGACGCCGTGTTCTCCGTGGACGTCGGCAACAACACCTACTCGTTCGGCCGGTACCTCGAGGTCACGGGCGACCAGGACGTCCTGATGAGCGGCTACCTCGGATCGATCGGGTTCGCGCTGCCCGGCGCGATGGGGGCATGGGCGGCGGTCGGCGACAGCCGCAAGGTGATCTCGGTGTCCGGCGATGGCGGCCTCGGGCAGTACGCCATGGAGCTGACGACCCTGGTCAAGTACGGGATGCCCATCTGTCACGTGCTGCTGGACAACAACGAACTCGCCAAGATCAGCAAGGAACAGCGAGCCGGCCGTTGGGAGGTCTGGCAGACGTCGCTGCACAACCCCGACTGGAGCGTCGTCGCCGAGTCGTGCGGGCTGCGGGCGTTCAAGGTGACCGAAGCCGATGCGCTGACAGCGACCTTCGAGGCAGCGATCAGCCATGACGGTCCGGCGTTCGTCCACATCGTGACGGACCCACTACTGATCTGATCAGCCGGCTGCGTCCGACTCGGGCCGCGGCTGGCGCCTCAGCGCGACCGCCCCGAGGATCGACAGCAACGCCAGTCCGCCCGCTGCCGCCAGAAACGCCGGCTGGGTCGGGTCTGCCAGGTTCGCGCCGAGCAGCGTGTACGCGAACGTCGCCGGGACGATGCCGAACGCGGTCCCTATGACGAAGTCACGCAGGCGTACCCCGGTGACGCCAGCCGCCCAGTTCGCCGCGCTGAATGGAACCAGCGGCACGAGGCGCAGCGTCAGCACCGCCAGCAGCCCGCGGTCCGTCAGCCACCCGTCGACGCGCGCGACCTGTGCAGATTCCAGTCGCTGCACGGCCCCACGGCCGACCCGACGGGCGAGCAGGAAGGCCAGGGTCCCCCCCACCGTCGCACCGACGACGGCCAGAGCCGTCCCGAAGACAGCGCCGAACAGCAGTCCAGCCGCCGCCGTGAGGACCGCTCCCGGCACCATCGACACCGTCAGCGCCGCGTACACCACGACGAACAGCACCGGCGCAGCCCAACCACTCGCGTCCACCCAACCCGCGATCGTGGCTGCGTCGATCCCGGACGTGACAACGAGCACGAGCAGGCCGACGAGGACGGCGGCGACCAGGAGAAGCCGCGCAATGGCGGCGGCCTTCGACGGAAGGGCAAGGCCGTCCGCACTCATTCGCCGTCGGCCGTCAACTCGTCAGCGAACGCGTGCAGTCGCTGCATCACGTCGCGGTCCGGCGGCGTGCGCAGATCCCGCAACGACTCCTTGACCTGCATGTAGACATCGGCCTCGATGCCGCACCGCTCGCAGTGTTCGACGTGCTCGGCGACCTTGTCGGTCTGGTTCTCGGCCAGTTCGCCGTCGAGGAAGGACTGCAGAACCTTGGCGACCTCGCGGCAGTCCGGCGGCATGCGCAGCATTTTGAGCATGCTCATGGGCGACCTCCTGCGAGATAGCCGTCGCGTTCGAGCCGTGTCCTGAGCTTGCGGCGGGCACGGTGGAGACGGCTCATGACCGTCCCGATGGGGATGTCGAGGATGTCGGCAGCTTCCTGATAGGTCAACCCGTCGATGTCGACGAGTGCAACGACCGCGCGATGGTCGTCGGACAGGCGTTTGAGGGCGTCGACCACAGCGTCGTCGGGGATGCGTTCGAGAGCGATCTCTGCCGCGCCTTCGCGTCCGTCGGCGCCCCGTGCTGGCAGCGCGCCCAGGGTGCGTTCCTCGTCGCGGAGCAGATCAGGGGTGCGCTTGCGGACCCGGTTGATGTTGGTGTTGCGCAGAATCGTGAGCAGCCATGCACGCGGATACCGGCCGTCGAAGCTGTCGAGCGCCCGGAAGGCCCTGAGCAGCGTCTCCTGGACGACATCCTCGGCGTCGTATGGGTTGCGGGTCAGCCGCATGGCGACCGAGTACAGCACCTGGAGTTCGGGCATGATCAGGTCCCGGAACCGTTGGTCCCGGGAACTGTCGCGCCGCGTGTCGGGTGTCTGCACGTTGGCTCAACCGGCGAGCTGGGCCGTGCATTCCACCGGATTTCGCCACCGCGACGAACGCGACGGAACAGTGCCAGATGCTCGCCGGTTGCGGTCACGACCCGTCTGATGCTCCCGTCCCCAGGATCTGCCACTGTGACCATCCCACGTCTTGCGCTCGGCCTCGCGGCGCTCGCGTTCGCCGCGTCGGCATGCAGCGCCACCGTCTCGGGCACCGCAGCCCCCTCGCCCAGCCAGATCCCCGAAGCTGCATCGTCAGCCGACGACTGGGAGACGGTTCTGGCTGATGCGGCTGGCACGACGGTGCGGTGGTGGCTGTACGGCGGTGACGACCGCGTCAACCGCTACATCGACGAGCACGTCGTTCCCGTAGCGGCCGATCTGGGTGTCGACCTGCAGCGGGTCCCGATCGCCGACACCGCCGACGCGGTCCAACGGGTCGTCGCCGAGGTCCAGGCCGGGGAGGACAACGGGGCGGTCGACCTCATCTGGATCAACGGCGAGAACTTCGCGCTCGGCAAGGGCGCCGGCCTGTGGCTGCAGGACTGGGCAACGACACTGCCCAACGCCGCGCTGGTGGACCCAGCGACGGTCGCGACCGACTTCGGCGTGACGGTCGAAGGGCAGGAGTCACCGTGGAGTCGCGCCCTGTTCGTGTACGCCCACGACACCGAGCGGGTCCCGGATCCACCGCGGACCTTGGACGACCTGCTGACCTTCGCCGAGGCCAACCCCGGTCGCGTGACCTACCCGGCACCTCCGGACTTCACTGGCTCTGCGTTCGTCCGGCAGGTCGTCGCCGCCCTGGGCGAGGACGACGGCTTCGACTACCTGCGCCGACTTCAGCCGTTTCTGTGGCAGGAAGGTCGCACCCACCCGGCCAGTGAAGCCGAACTGAATCGGCTGTTCGGTGACGGCCAGGTCGACGTGGCGATGAGCTACGACCCCGGGTTCGTCGAGACCAGTGTCCGCCAGGGACTGTTCCCCGAGTCGGCACGGCCGTTCGTGCTCGAGCACGGGACACTGCACAACGTGAGCTTCGTGACCATCCCGAACAACGCTGGCAACCGCGCCGGCGCGATGGTCGTCGCCAACCTGCTGCTCGATCCCACGTTGCAGGGGCTGAAGGCGGATCCCGAGGTCCTCGGTGTCCCGACCGTCCTCGACCTCGACGCCCTCGGTCCGGCGGACCGGGCACGCTTCGAGCGGGTCACGGCAAGTCCGTGGCTCCTGGCCGAGTACGGCGACCTGGTTGCCGAACTGCCGGTTGAGCACGTCGAGACGCTCGAGCAGCGCTGGCGTGAAGAGGTCCTGCCATGAATGCCGTTGTCGCAACGCCCGGGGCGCTGGAATGTCGAAACGTCGCCGTGACCGTCAGGGGAGCGGCGATCCTGCGCGACCTCCATCTCGTTGTTCCTGCCGGGGCACTCACAGCAGTCGTCGGCCCGTCCGGTGCAGGCAAGACCGCCCTGCTCCGTGCGATCGCCGGGTTGACGCCGCTCGCGGACGGGACGATCCGCCTGGACGGCTCGGACCTCTCGCGGACGCCGTCGCACCTCCGCGGTCTCGGTGTCGTGTTCCAGGAGCCACGGTTGTGGCCGACCATGTCCGTCGCCGACAACATCGCGTTCCCGCTACGGATGAGCGGGGTACGCAGACGCGACCGACGGCGTGTCGCCGCTGGTCTGCTCGAAGAGATCGGCCTGCCCGGCATCGCCGAGCGAGACGTCCGCAACCTCTCGGGCGGCGAGCAGCAGCGCGTTGCCCTCGCGCGGGCGCTGGCGGGATCACCGCGACTGCTGCTGCTCGACGAGCCGCTGTCGGCGGTCGACCCCAACCGCCGCGAGGACCTCCGCGGCCTGATCGCCCGTGTCCAGCGCGACCGTGTCATCACGACGGTCTACGTGACCCATGACCGTGCGGAGGCGGCCGAGCTCGGCGACCGTGTCGCCCTGCTCGTGGAGGGTCGGATCGTCGCAGAGGCCCCGACCAAGGAGTTCTTCACCCGTCCGGCAACACCGGTGGCAGCACTGTTCGTCGGTGCCAGCAACATCGTGTCCGGGCAGATCCGCGCGGGCATGCTGCACGCTGGTGGCGTGACGATCCCCGTCGCCGGCCTCGATGGCCCCGCCACCGTGGCCTTCCGGCCCGAGCAGGTCCGCGTCGCTCCGGACGGCCCGGTGACCGGCGTCGTGGTCAGCAGCCGGTTCCAGGGCACGCACCATCTGCTGACGATCGACGTGGGGGGCATCCGTCTGACCGCGCACGCCCCACCGGACCGACCGTTCCCCCTTGGCACCCGCCTGAACTTCGCCATCGACGACGCTCACGCAATGCCTGACGCCATCCACGACAGAGAGCCCTCGTGAGCATCTACGACCTGCTCGTCGTTGGCGGGGGTACCGCAGGGCTTACCGCTGCCGTGGGTGCTGCAGGCGTCGGCGCGCGCGTCATGCTGGTCGAGGAGCGCCGCACGGGGGGTGACTGCCTGTGGACCGGTTGCGTACCGAGCAAGGCGCTGATCGCGGCGTCCCGCCGTGCTCACGACATGCGCACCGCCGATGACCTCGGCCTGTCCAGTGCCGACCCGGTCGTGTCCCTGCCAAGGATCATGCGTCGGGTTCACGACGTGATCGCGACGATCGAGCCGCACGACTCCCCTGAGCGGCTGCGCAGCCTCGGCGTCGAGGTCGCCGAGACCCGCGCGACGTTCGTTGCCCCAGGTCTGGCCGACGTCGGGGGCCGGAAGGTTCGGTGGCGCACGGCGCTGATCGCAACGGGCTCGTCACCGTCGCTGCCCCCCGTGGACGGCATCGACCGGGTCGATGCGCTGACCACGGACACGCTGTGGGACCTCGACGAATTGCCGCCCCGGCTGGTCGTGCTCGGCGGCGGTGCGATCGGTAGTGAGCTCGGTCAGGCGTTCGCGCGTCTCGGCAGCGTCGTCACGATCGTCGAGATGGCCGACCGGCTCCTGCCCACCGCGATACCCGACGCCGGGCACCTGCTGGCAGACCGGTTGCGGCTCGAAGGCATCGACGTGCGGACCTCGACCCGGGCTCTCGCCGCCGAGCCGGGCTGTCTCGAGGTCGTCGACGACAGCGGGGCGACATCGCGAATCCCGTTCGATCGCCTGCTCGTCGCGACCGGCCGCGGACCGCGGACCGCGGGCCTCGAGCTCGAACGGCTCGGTGTCGAGACCGACCCGGGTGGGTACGTCGTCGTCGACGACACGCTGCGGACGTCGGCCCGCAACGTGTTCGCCGCCGGTGACGTCACGGGCTGGATGCCGTTCACCCACGTCGCGGGCGCCCACGGTGGCCTGGTCGTGACCAACGCCCTGTTCAAGCTGCGCCGCCGGTTCCGACCCGAACTGGTGCCGTGGACGATCTTCACCGACCCAGAGATCGCGCACGTCGGCATCGACGCAGCCGAGGCGCGAAGCCGATGGGGCGGCGAGGCGATCGTGACCCGTCAGGCTCTACGTGAGGTCGACCGGGCGATCACCGAAGGGCGCACCGTTGGCTTCGCGGAGCTGGTCGCCGACCCGAAGGGACGGATCGTTGGCGCCACCATCGTCGGCGATGCCGCGGGCGAGTCGATCGCCGAGGTCACCGCGTGGATCAGTACCGGTGGCAAGCTCCGGAATCTCGGTGCCGCGGTGCATGCCTACCCGACGATGAGCGAAGGTGTCTGGTGGGCCGCACTCGAGCACCTGCGCGGCCAGTATCTGTCACCGCGAACCCGCCAGATCGCGGCCGGGCCCCTGTGGCTCCTTCGTCACCTCGACGTACCGCGGGACGGACGATGATCGCGAAGCAATCGGACAGCGACCACGAGCCGCTGGGCGATGGTGATCGTGACCATCGCCGCGAACACCCATGCGAGTGGGACCATCGCACCGGGCAGCCCTACGAACAGGCTGTGCGCGACGATCGTCTCAGTCCCTTCAGCCAGGCCACGGCTGAACACGTGCGTGCGCTCGTCCTCAAGCCCGGTTTGCGTCCCGATCTGGCCCACGGCGGACGAGAACGCGAGGAACGCGGTGCCGTTGACGTAGTAGGTCAACAGAAGGACGAGCATGGCGACCCGCGCGTCGGGTTGCCCGATCGCGCAGCCGACGACGAAGGCGCCATACACCGTGAAGTCGGCCACGATGTCGAGGTAGCCCCCCCAAGGCGACGCTTGTCCGGTCACACGGGCCATCGGACCGTCCAGCCCGTCGGCCAGCCGGCTCACGAGCCAGAGCACCAGCGCGGTCGTCCACTGCCCGATGCCGGCTGCGACCGCGGCGGCCACCCCGACAAGCAGCCCGGCTGCCGTCGCCGCGCCTGGCGTCACACCCAGCCTGGAAAGCCACGAGGCGGCCTGGTCCAGCGGCCCTGCCAGCAGGCTTCGCATCCGTCGATCGAGCAACCTGGCCGTCCTTTCGCCTGGCCGCGGTCCGATCGGTGGGAACCGTGGCAACCACAATGGTCTTCCCGTGGGTGACGGCACCGTAGAGCGACGTCGGCTGCTCGGGACGGTGCCAGCGCTCGTGGTCGTCGGTGCCCTGTTCAGCGGGGCGCTCGTCGGGGCCATCAGGACGAGCCTCACACCGGATCCATTTGCCGGGGATCTGCAGTGGACCGCCTGGCAGACGCTGTTCGGCGACCCGTCGTTCGGTGCGGCCGTGGTGTTCACGATCGGCGTGACCGTCGCCGCAACGCTGGTGAGCGCCCTGCTGGCGATCCCGGTCGCGGCCGCCCTGCGCGACACGGCGTGGGCCCGGACGTTCGCGACCCTGCCGGTGCTGGTGCCACACCTGCTGGTCGCCGTGGTCGCGGTCCTGTGGATCGGACCGGGTGGACTCGCCGACCGGCTCATCGGCGGCATGCCGATCGAGGTCGTCCGGGCCAGATCGGGACTCGGCATCGTGATCGTGTACGTGGCCAAGGAGGTGCCGTTCCTCGCACTGCTGCTGCTCGCGCACTGGGGCGATGTGCTGCGTGACCGCGAGGAGGCCGCCGCGGTGCATGGCGCGGGTGCGCTGGCCCGGTTCCGTCACATGGTCGTGCCCGGCCTGCGTAGCCCGCTGGCGATCGGCAGCCTGCTCGTGGCCGCCTTCGTGGCCGGCTCCTTCGAGGTACCGATGCTGGTCGGCCCGACCCACCCGGACACGATCGCCACGTACGCGCTGCGAGCCACCCGGGTCGCGGACCTGCAGGGACAGGCGATCGCCGCCGCGGCGCTGCTGGTGGCATCCGGGCTCGTGGTTGCCATCACGGTCCCCGCAGCCTGGCTGGTCGGACGTCGTCGTGGTTGAGGGGCGCCGGCATGTTGTGACTGATCGGCTGCGCCGAGAGCGGTGGCCCGCGCTGCTCGTCGCAGCCGCTGGGACGGTGCCGCTGGCGGTGCTCCCGCTGCGCGCCGCGGCCGACGTTTGGCGGGCACCCGCGCTGCTGCCCCAGCAGTTCGGGACCCGCGGACTCGAGACCGTCCTCGCGCCCGGCACTCGGGTCGGGGACGCAGTGGTCACCTCGCTGGTCGTCGGCATCGTTGCAACGGCCGTGGCGCTCGTGATCGGCTGGCCGGCGGCGCGTTCGGTGGCGCGCACGACACCGGCCCGGCGCACGGTCCTGCTCGTGGGGCTCGGGTTGCCGCTGCTCGTGCCGCCGTACGCGACCGGCACCGGCCTGACGCGGTGGCTGCTCGAGCTCGGCCTGACCGATTCCGTCCCCGGCCTGGTGGCAGCCCACCTCGTCTACGTGGTGCCGTACGTCGTGCTGACACTCACCTTCGCGTTCACCGCCGAGTTGGCTGGGCTCGAGGAGGCGGCCGAAGTCGCGGGTGCGGACAGGCTGCGGGCCGCATGGCTCGTGACCCTGCCAACGACCGCGCCGGCGATCGGCACGGCCGCACTCCTGGGGTTCGTGGTCAGTTGGAGCCAGTACGGGACGAGCCTTGCCGTCGGCGGCGGCCGGCTGACGCTGCCGGTCGTGCTCCTGCCCTTCGTCGAACGCGACCCGCAGGTCGCCGCCGCGCTGTCGCTGGTGTTCCTTGCCCCGCCCGTGGTCGGGCTCGTGGCGCTGCGGCGCACAATGGCAAGGCGGTAGCGCTACGCGGCCGGCAGCACTTCGTCGAGCCTGGTGAGCAGCTCGTCGACCGGGGGATAGTCGCCCAGGGCGAGGCCCCGATGGATCCAACGAACGACGCCGTTCTCGATGAAGGCGATCCCGGGGAGCTGAGCAGGGTCGCCGACGATCCGACCCTGCTTGGGGCCATCCACCGTTCGGGTCACGTATCTGCGCCAGAACAGCGGCAGGTACGTGGTCCAGGTCCGCCACCGCAGGAAGTCGACCGTCCGCAGCCGCGGGATGTCGAGGGCTCGGTACAGGTTCTGGTCGGGGTCGAGCAGCAGCGGGAACTCGATGCCGTAGGTGCTGGCGAGGTGATCGGCCTGGAAGCCGGCGGCCACGCCGACCACGACGACGTCGACGCCGCGGCCGGCGAACTGGTCACGGCGCTCGTGCAGGGCAAGCAGATAGTGCTGGCACGGTAGGCAGCCGTAGTAGCGCATCGCGAGGACGACGGTCGGCCGCTCGCCGAGGTGGTCCTGCAACAAGGTGTGCTGCCCGTCACGGGTCTTGAGCAGAATCCCGGGCAGCGGATGGTCGAGCGCGAACATGTGGCGGCCTTGGGGAAACGAGATCGGCAGTCCAGGAACCGTGATCACGGTCAGGATGTTCCATGGATGAAGCCCGGGGGCCCGGCGGTTCCGGGATTGACTCAGGAGTCTGCGTGCCCAATCACCCCAGCCGCAAGCCGAGCACTTCCACGCGGCCGAAAAGCGACCCGACGGCCGCGGGCCTGCCCGGCTGGGCGCTGGCCGGTGCCGCGATCACCGTGCTGGCGATCGTCCTCGAGGTCGCCGGCAACGTGTTCGCCGGCGGGGTGACGAGCGGGTATCCGGGATGGCTGGTGACCATCGCCTGGCCGACCCCGCTGCGAGTGTTGTGGTGGTTGGCTGCGGCAGCCGGGTCGATCGCCTGGAACGTCGGGATCGCGCGAGCCAACGGACGGTCACGCCGTCTGGTGACCGTCATCACCGCGACGCCGTACGTGGCGTTCGCCGTCGGGGTGGCGGTCGGCGCGGAATGGTCCACATGGCACTGACCGACCTCAGCTGACCGCTGATGCTCCGACGACCTGGCTCTGTGGTTGGAACGCGAACCACACGAACCAGAAGGTGTCGTCCCGGGCGATGGGCTCCAGGCGCTCCCCGGCCCGCGGGCCCTCGACGGCTTCGCCGAGCAGGTTCCACGTGCTCCCGCTCTCACGGTCCTGGAAGCGTGTCGGGTCGGAGGGATCCACGACGAACGTGAGGGCCGTCCCGTCGTCGAGGACGGGCCGGAACACCCCGGTCGACCCAACATCCACACCCTCGTCGATCGAGGCTGCGTCGAGCGCGCTGGCCTGACCGGGTGCCCACCACACGGTCACCGTCTCGCCGTCGAGCTCAACGTCAACGACCCGGTCCTGCTGCAGCAGCGGCAGTGCGATGGCGATCGGATCCACGTCGGTGCCGAGACCGACGACCCTGGTGTTGGGCGGCAACTGATCGTCGCGTGGGCCATCGAACAGGAACGTGTCACCGCTGCCCTCGTAGCCCGGGTACGGGTTGCGCCCGTAGTCACGTCCCGGCATGCTCTCGCGGGACAGGACGTGGCCGTCGGGCGCCGCCTCGGTGAACTCCTCGAAGTTGAGCAGCGACGTCGGTAGCCGAACCAGCTCGGTCCCCACATGGTCCTCGCCCACGACGGCCTTGCCCGTGAACTGCGTCCACAGGCTCTTGGTCTGCCGGTCGTACATGACGAGGTTGGACTGGAACAGATGACCTGACGTGCCGAAGTCGAGTACTTGGCCGTCGACGGTCCGCTCGAACGCAAGACCCGAGTTGCACAGCGGGCAGTAGGTGACGACAACGGGGACACCGCCGATCACGTCGTTGACGATCTCATGCTGGGTCATGATCGCCAGCGGGTAGGCCCGCCGGTCGTCACCGACCTCGACCACCATCACCGGGCTCTGCGGCTGCAACCAGTCGACAGCAGCCACCTCGTCGAAGCACGGTTCGTCGATCGGCCGAATGCCGTCGGGAGGCGGCCCACCGCTGACGATGCCCTCATACGGGAACCCTTCCAGGACCACCGGATCCAGCTGAAACCACGGGAACTTACGCTCGAGGACCGGGGCATTTTCGACGCCCCCGCCCTCGAACTCGGTCAGGGGGATGCACGTCCGGCCGGATGCCGCCACAGCCGTACCGTCGGGGGAGTCCGGGGAGTCCGGCGACGCGTGCGCTCCGCACGCCGCAGCGGCGAGCGCGACCAGGATCGGCCAGGCCACCGTACGGAACCGTCGGGACATCGTCACGGCCTTCTCAGAGGAACCGCTGGTAGACCAACGCAGCCACCAGGCCATAGACGACGTGGCCCATGACCAGACCCACCGGCGTCATGCCACCCCAACGGGCGCCGAAAAGGCCCGGTGCCGCCAGGGTGACGGTCCCGCCGCCGGTGCGGACCGGGCCTTCGAGGAATCGCTCAGAGGACATGCGCGGGTGCATGGCGGGCATCATCGGCATGAACACGGCACCGAGCACCAGCCCGTGTACCGCGCCAACCGCAACACCGGTCAGCCACCCGGCGCTGTCGAGCACGTTGAACACCACGGCGTAGCCAACACCGAAGACCACCGTGCCCATCATGAGCCAGTGGAGCACAAGCCCGTACTGCTTGGCCTTGTCAGGCTCGCCGGTCAGCATGCTGCCCGTGACCAACTCCATGGGCGGCATGTAGGTCATGCCCGCTCGGCCGGCCATCTTCATCATGACGGACATGACCAGGGTGGCGGCGAATCCGGCGACGAGCGCTCCGAGAAAAGTGAACTGCATGGCGGCCTCACGGGTCAGTTGTGGTCGGTA